>Ga0207128_1001_pt2 | contig 104833 bp, 86 predicted proteins | sample Alteio_BWMinHeat_18_FD_153522 | JGI IMG/M metagenome (GOLD analysis project Ga0207128, IMG submission 153522) | Enriched cells from forest soil in Barre Woods Harvard Forest LTER site, Petersham, Massachusetts, United States -... | ecosystem: Environmental > Terrestrial > Soil > Temperate forest >... | reverse complement strand
CTGGACCTGTTGCCCGGCTTTCGCTTCTTTTGCGATGATCTGCTTTTCTACGCAAGAGTCGGTGCCTCTTACGCACACTTACAATTTTCTCAGGATGCAAACGCTGCCGCCAATCTTACCGCTCTTCATAAAAAATCAGATGAATGGGGCCTAAGAGTGGGAACCGGCATTAATTATGCCTTTTGCGACTGGCTTGGAGTAGCCTTGGATTACATCTATACCGGTTATCCAGATATTTCAAAGATCAGACGTTCGACCAGCACTAAGCATGCACAAAAAACGCACACCCAATATATCGGTGTTTCGCTGATTTTTAATTTTCCAAAAAGATAAGGACAATAAGGACATTAGAGACACCAGGTTAAGGACAATAAAGACTTGGTGTCTTTGACCTTGGTGTCCTTATTGTCTTTGACCTCATGCAGTCCAATGCAGAAATATAGTTGCCGTTAAGTGACTTCTCGATAAAAAAGCAATAAAAGGGGTTAAGGATGATGAGGAAGCATCACCGCTCGATCTGGCTAAGAAATGGGGCCTTAATGACATTGCTGCTCTGTTAACCTAGCATCTTTATTTTTGCTAATGGCAAAAAAAAGAAAGCTCTTATTGTTTTCGCATCCGCGAAAACAATAAAGTTATTATGTTATTCTCAGTGTACTTAAGCGTCTTAAGTCTTCTCTGTGTAATCCTTATTTTCAGAGAATTGGAAGCAACAATGAGGTTGTCAACCTACACTTTTAATTGCACACCATTCCGATACTTCCCGCATATTGTTATTGTTTCATTACCTTAAGTTTGCTATCATCTTGTAGTCAAAAGTTTAAAGGAAGGAGTCCTATGCAACCAGCCAACCCCATCTCGCAATCAGGAAGTGTATTGCCATTATGCGAGGCATCTCAAATTCAAAACGATAAAATAAAAGATAAAATAGAGGAAATATATCCTTATGGTCTAACTGAGCCGGAAATCTTATTCCTTAAGACAATAGAAGATATCGCCAGAATACAATTAAAGAGAGGCATTGGATTTTACTACATGAACGAGGCTTTACAGAAAAGCTTTCAACGATTCGTAAAAAGGAAATTAATTGCGAAATCATTTACTGATAAAGAACTTAATTTGCATATAATAATCCCTTCGCTTTGGGAGAAAGCTAAAATCCATCTTGAAGCTAAATTCCTAAAACAAAATAATCCATCTGCCCTAGAAAATGAATTGAAATCGCAAAGGTTAGCAAATGATAAAGACAAACTATTTCTATCGAAAGGCAGACCTGGACGATGCTTTACAATAAAACAACTGCAGTTGTTAATGAGCGTTTTCACCAAGTCAGCATAAAATGGCCTTGAAGAGGTCTAATGCAGCAACTGCTTCATTGCCGTGGGCTGAGGATGGGCCTTGATAAAATCCAGGATCATCTGTGCGCTTTGTGCTGGAGTGTACTCTGATGTATCGATTTCCAGATCATAGACAAACCCTTGGTGAACCTGATTATAATGGCTGCGCGCATGCCCTACAGGAGATGTCCCGCGTTTTTTTTCCCTTTCTTCCAGAATAGGCAACGGTGTCTTAATCCCAATGAGGTATACCTTGGTATTTTTTAGAGACTGCACGAGATCTGGCAGCCACTGTGGTTTATAGAGAATGTAATCGACAACTATATTGTTTCCCTTGCTTGCATATGCACTAATGGCAGCATGCATGCCATAAATTACTTTATCGCCTGCAGGCCCAATTTCCAATGGTACAATCTGATGACCTTCCGGATCTGTTTTCAATTGAATCCCCCGGATAAAAATGTGATCGTTCGTGTATTGCTTTAATTCTTTCTTTTCTGCAAACGAAGATAAATCGGGCGTGGGGAGTAAAGCATCAAAAAATGTATCGATTCCCACTTTGAGAAAAAGAGCGCCGGCTTGTTTTTGAATTTCATTTTGAATGCTTGTTTTTCCGGCCGCAGAGGGACCGTTCAAAATAATTACGGTACCGCTTTGATCCTTGGTTCTGGTAATTTCAGCAGGTAGAAATGAAGAACAAACAAAAAAATAAAAGATAACAAATTTAAATAAATTAAAACAAAATTTCATTTTATCACTCAAGTAAATTTAAAAAATTTTAAGTAATTAATTGACAATCAATCATTTTTTCGATACAATAGCTTCTATAAGCTAGGACAAATATTCATTTTATGTCAAATATTTCATCAAATTTTCTTCCGTCAACTCCTTTAAATGGAGGGGTATCTCCCAACATTCCACCAGGTTCAGTATATAATCAATTTCAAAAGCGCTTTATCGATCTTTCCAAAATGGAACAAAGAAAGGGGATTAAACCTGCTCTATTGCGTCTATGGGCGATCATCAGTGGGTCGGGCCGGGATCGTTTAAATTTTGCAACGCATATGACCATCGAACATTACAGCCAGGGATGCCTTGCCGGAAATTCAACATTTGTTGCTCTTCGCCGCACAAGGAAACTCGTAAGCAAAATCGATATGCCTCATATGCAAATCATAAAAAATTTGATGGTCGATGCTTACTCTATTAGAAATACAATCTTCTCTAGAGAAATGAAAGCTAAAAATACAATAAAAAATCTAAAAGTTGGGGCAAGCACAGCGTTGTCGGTACTTACGCGTAGACATCACGTGCTTATGACTGTTACTCGTACTGCAGATATTAATGGCAAAAAAACATTTACAATAGAGGTCCATAATACCGGAAAGGGGGTCGAAAACTATCATTACCAGAAATTAGACAAAGATGGCAGACGGCTTTATCAAACAGCTCTTCGGATCACAAATGTTCCGGAAAAAAACCTGTATGGCAAAAATTCTCAATTTTTTGAAAGGTTATTAGAACCGGGGTCACACACCACAAAAACTTTTTATGAAAATATTTTGCCTTTAACAGGCGGAGAAATTGATGGCCCAAGCCCCGATGAAAGAGATTGGGGTACCGGGCAATTGGGCGGGTCTTGCACAACTCAATCTCTTTGTTCCGCAATTTCAAGTCACTTGCCAGTTGAGGAACATACAAAGTTTAAAGAATTTGCCGCTTATGAACTTTTGTTAAAAACAGTAAGGCATATTTTTACAGGTTCTGGCAATTCTACGACACAAAAATTGGCAGCCCTTGAAATGATCAATGAAATTCAACGGACGGGAATGCTTGTTTCTCTACCCCAGGAATTAGTTGTATTGAAACAAAGACTGATCACAAGCTTGCAGGATAAAGCGAAAAATTCTCCATTAGATAAAGTCAAAACCAAAGTCCAGGCTCTAATTTTAGCACAAAAGAAAGCAACGATCGGGACAATTATATTAAATAATATTCCTCTTTCCCCGACCACTTCCATTGAAGGAAATCAATTGACTTCCAGCGATCCGCTTGACAGTCTCAACTTCGCCCTTACCATATTAAAAGATAAGTCTCCTCAAAAAAATTTCGTCGCTTATTATCTTTTTTTAGCCGGCATCTGTATCATCCAGATGCCTAAGGACTCCCCAGTCTCTCAGGAATTCATAAAAAAATTCACGAAACTTTCTGAGCAAATCACTGATTTTCATAATAAAACACCATTAGGCACTAAAGAAATTCATTTCATGCTTTTTATCGCTTTACTCCTACAAAAGTTAGGAATGTATATAAAAAAAGACAAATCCGTTCTCAAATCAAAAAAATTAAATAAAGTTTTGGATAACGATCTAAAGTTCTATTTATCCATGCATCTAAGTTTCAATGTGTTGAAATTAAATTCGAATACTTATTTTTGGAAAACCCTTTTTGGCCCTAATCTAAAATTTACCTATTCTCAAAAAGATTCTCAGGCAGAAAAAGGTATGGAAGCGATGAAAACAAACATGGCAAATATCCGTAAGCAAAATATTTAACAGCTTACTTCTGCCAAAGAATATTATTGATCTCCAAAGGAACCGAAACGCTCAGGTGAAAGGGAACTAGTCTCGGCGTATAATCTTCTGCCGGCTTTGTTGCCGAAACAGCCCCGCGATACACGTATGTCCCAGGCTCGCCTTCCACTTCTCCAATCAGGTGCGTTTCTTGTATATTTTCCGTATTAAAAAGTTCAAGCTTTACAGCACTGGGAGGTAACTCATGCAAATACACCTCGACTTCAAAATGATGCTGGTTTTCTTTAGTTGCAATTTTTACGCTACCAAAGCGAAGAAATGGCCAATTGTGTGCAATATCTTTCATCCAGCCGGCAATTTGTTTCCCTGATTGTGCCTGATTTTCTGAACGGGCGTAAAAGGCATTGGCGGCTGGAATATAATATTTTTCCGTATAGTCGATGACAGCGCGGCTTGCAGAAAACTCTTGCGTTAATTGTCCCATGCTTGCGCGAAGTTTACTTATCCAGGCAGTAGGAATACCAGCTGAGTCCCGGGTATAAAATTGGGGAATAACCTCATTTTCAAGCAGATCATAAAGGGTATTTGCTTCTGCCGCATCGTTCGCGGCATCATCCCCATGTTCTTTACCATCCCCGAGCGCCCACCCAAGTTCGGGACGAAAGGCTTCTGCCCACCAGCCATCGAGTTCTGAAAGATTGATCCCTCCATTGGCCAAAATTTTCATTCCGCTCGTCCCGCAGGCTTCCCATGGCCTGCGAGGGGTATTGATCCAAAGATCAACCCCCTGAACAAGCCGTTGTGTTAAAAGCATGTCATCATCGCTTAAGAAAATGATAAACGGCCTCACATCCTCCCGTCTGATAAATTGCATCCATTGATAGATCAGGGACTGGCCGGGAATATCTTTCGGATGAGCCTTGCCGGCAATGATCAGCTGGACCGGACATTTTGGGTTGCTTAAAATGCGCAACAGTCTCTCAGGGTTGTGAAGTAATAGATTTGGCCTCTTATATGTGGCAAAGCGGCGGGCAAATCCTAAAGTCAAACTATCCGGACTAAATAGTTTGCTTGCCCGTTCGATCTCTTCTGAAGACCCTCCGGAAATGGCAAGCTGACGGGTCAGCCTGCTGCGTGAAAATTCGATAAGATTTTGTCGTAAGCGGTTTCGCATGTGCCAAAGTTTACCACCCGGCACTATATTCAAATTTGCACATGTTGATTCCATTGGCTCATGCCATTGCAAAACCCCGCAATTTTCCGTCCAGATCTTGTCCGCTTCTTCCGAATGCCAGCTTGGCACGTGAACGCCATTAGTGACATAGGAGACCGGCACTTCTGTTTCAGGCCAACGGGGGAAAAGAGGGGTAAAAATATGTCTGCTTACTTCGCCATGCAGCCGGCTGACCCCATTCACTGATCCGCTGCCCCGAATTGCCAGATAGGCCATATTAAAATCTTCCGCACCGTCATCGGGATTCTGTCTGCCTAACGCCAGTAACTCCTGAATGGAAATCCCCAATTCATTTTTTGCAAATGCAGATAAGTATAATTTGATCATTTCTGAAGAAAACCGGTCAAATCCCGCTGCAACTGCAGTATGGGTAGTAAAGACATTTCCACAGCGCGTTGTTGCAAGGGATACTTCAAATGATTGGCCCGTTTCTTTCATAAAGCTTCTTGCCCGTTCTAAAACAACAAATGCCGCATGCCCTTCATTAAGATGGCACACTTGCGGTTTTATGCCTAATGCGGCAAGAAGACGCCATCCACCAATTCCCAGGATCAGCTCTTGCTGCAGGCGCAAATTTGGTGTCCCTCCGTACAGTTCGCTTGTGATCCCGCGATAGGGTGGATAATTGGCGGCATCATTGCTGTCCAGAAGATAAAGATGTACGTTGCCCACTATCACTTGCCACGCACGTAAGTAAATAGAATAGCCCGGGAAAGACAGTTCAATGCGAAGCCATTCGCCGTCAGGTCCGCGTACAGGTGTGATCGGCATCTGGGAAACATCGTTATAGGGATAGACAGCTTCCTGATTGCCTTCCTTGTTGATAATTTGGCGAAAATACCCCTGCTGATAAAGCAAGCCAACCCCAACCACAGGGACCCGCAAATCGCTTGCCGCTTTCAGCTGGTCACCAGCCACATTTCCAAGGCCGCCCGAATAGATGGGCAGAGCCTCGCTTAACATAAATTCCATACTAAAATAAGCCACGCAAGATAAAGGGGTATTTGGATAGTTAGCCTGAAACCATGAGGGTCTTGTCTGCAATTCACGTTTATATTTTAAAAGATCTTTGATAGTTTTACGAAACCCGTTATTTGCAAATAATTTTTTTAATTTATCTTTTGAAACTGTCCTAAGAACTATCCATGGGTTATGCGTTTGTTCCCATAACTCGGGTTCGAGCTCATGCCATATCTGATCAGTACAATGATTCCACGACCACATGATATCAAGAGCCAGCTCTACGAGCATCTCAACCCCTTCAATTTCTAAAGGCATAAAGTTAAATAATGGACTTGTCGGTTTAATGCTTGTCATGATCAATCCTCTCCAAGAATCATATTTCTTACGTGCTTTAATTCATCTTCGGTAATAATATGAGACCGCCCTTTGTAGACCTTCAACGTCACATCGGCGTTTAATTTTTTCATTATTTCTTCAGACTCTTTCGATCTTATCAATGGGATATACGGGTCGAGATCCCCATTGCTGATAAAGACTTTCGTTTTTGCAAAATCGCCCTGATACTTTTTTTCATTGATTTCATAACCAATCAATCCTCCGGTAAAGGCAGCAATTCCCCCATATTTTGTTGCAAATCTTGACGAAACCTCTAAAGATAAACACGCGCCTTGAGAAAATCCTGCAATAAAAATATTCTCTAACGGGATATGCTGCGCAGTCTTATCAATCAGGTCCTTTATCGCCCGCACTGACTGGGAAAGATAGGGTTCATTTAATTTATCCTCTTCCATAAGACTATAAGGATACCAAATGTGATTAAATGCCTGCGGAGCTGCGATATATACACTGTCGTCGACCAACTTGTCCGCCAGCTGTAAAATACTTTGTGCCGTCCCTCCTCTTCCATGAAGCAATAGCAATGCTTTAGAACTTTTAGTCAATGGCCTGCCCCGATGTAATACTTCAGAAATAGCCATCATCTGCAAAATCCTCGACATTTAATTGAACCGGGAATAATTTTTTTTCAATAAACGTCCGGTTTTGTTCCTCCCACTTTGGAAGCATAAGCGCTTCCCCTAAGCATTCAATGGGTTCATCTACAGTAAATCCTGGAGGGATTGTAGCAATTTCAAACAATACGCCCCCCGGTTCCCTGAAGTAAATCGAACGGAAATATTCCCTGTCTAAAACAGGAGTTACATCTAAACCAATTTTTAAGAGCTTTTCGCGGCCTTCGTTTTGAGTCTTTTCATTTGCCGTAGCAAATGCCACATGATGAACGGTTCCGTATCCGGACAATCCTCTCAAGGCATCGGGATTGCATAGCACATCGACAAAATTTCCCGGCTTGCCAGTGGTAGAATAACGAAAACGGTTACCCATTTCGGCGATGAGAACGTGATCCAATTGTCCCATCAATAGCGAGGCTGTCTTTTCGGAGCATTCTTCAGAAAGGGTCATCCCGTAAAATCCCTTGATGGCAAATTCCTGCGGGATATTTCCATAAGTAAACCCCGGCCTCTCATCCATGCCGCCGGCAACCAATTCTAAGCTCAACCCGTCGTGATCTTCAAAATAAATAAATATTTCGTCAAAACGCTCCTCTGGTTCTTTGTAAGTAACGTTGAAGGAACTAAATCGTTTCATCCAATAGTGAATTGAACTCTCAGGGATGGAAAATGAGGTGAGCGTTAATTGTCCCTTCCCTTTCCTTCCTTGCGGAATCTCCGGATAAGGGAAAAAAGTCATAATAGTTCCAGGCTCACCCCTTTCGTTGCCATAATATAAGTGATAGACTTCGGGAGCATCGAAATTGATCGTTTTTTTCACCAGTCTTAATCCTAAAACCCCTGCATAAAAGTCGATATTTTTCTGAGGATTGGAGGCTAATGCTGTTATGTGATGCAACCCTGTGATCAGTCTGCTCATATTATTATGGATCTATTGTGATGATTGATGAACCCTCTTATTTTATGATCTTTTTTTTCTATTTATTCAACAAAAGATTGTTAATTTTTCTTTGATTTGCCGGACTTCATTTGTTCGAAACTGGTTGCTCTTTTGTACTGTAGCGAAGATTCCTCCGGAAGCATTCCGGAAAATACAACAGCGACCCTGTGTTTGTTTTGTTTTCCAAGAATAGCCTGTATATTGGCTGAGAATGCCCCATAACTCAAAGTTTCAAATGCTTTGATTTTATGATCGATCCATGGGTCTTCACTTACTGAAAAGGACATTTTTTCCATAAATGATCTTATCCCACCAAGAGCTACAGAGCTTTGCTTCCATGCATCGATCAATGAAAGTTTAACTGCATTGAAATCTTCCTCAGAAAATTTTTGCTCTTGCAGCTCGCTTATGAACTCTTCACAAGACACCTCAATGCGGGAGAGGAGATCTCGTCCGTCGTGATTTTTGGATTGCAAGGCCACAATGAGGTACAGGATATCGCCGCTTTCATGTAATTCCTGGACCTGATTTTGAAGTTGTTTTGGTAAAAAACGGGGAAACAAACGAATGAGAATTTCTTGAATTGCCTGTAGTTCATGTGAGAAAGGACCTAGCTCTATTGCTAAAACGGCTGCACAGCCTTCACATTTTCTTCTTGCTTCATAATATACAGGGCCCATCTCCGCCGGCATCCGATTGACCTCAACAAAGCGGCACTGATCTCTTGGATAAGGCAGCAACACATCGAAACTATCGATGACCTTTGCCTCCACTTGCCTGGCCAGCTTTTCTTTCACGTTTCCGCTAAAAAAGCCATCGGTAGATGATTGATCAAATACATGCAGGACAAATTCCTGAAATTGGGGAAATTTAATGCCTCTCATTGCCGCGGCTTTCATTTTTTCGCTTCGGTAATCGAGCTGCAGGATGCTCGTCATTAATTCTATTGCCTGCACAAGCGGCGCTTCAACAGCCATTTGTTGGTATTGCCCAAGCAATAGTCCTTTCAAATATTTAAAATGGTGTTCATCGGGAACATATTCCTTTATGCTTTTGATTGCATGAAGAAATAATATATTGGACCGGTCATCGCCACTAACGGTGATGGTCAATCCAAGATGGGTACGTTTCAATTCCAAATTAACTTCAGACACCCTTAAGTCGCTTAACAAATGTTTCTCTATACATTTCACATATAGATCTGCCATGACAATATTTTCCGGAGAAGGGTCATGCAAGAGAGGTGTTGTAATTTCAAGCGACCAACTGTTTTCAGGAACAGGAATCTCCTCGCAAAAAATCAGGGAAGGGAAAAAAAAGAATACAAATAGAAGCAGTAAATTCATCACGGAGATTCATCGTCTTGTGGTTTCAGTATCTTGCCTTCCGGACTTAGTTTTTTTACCCCTTCCTCTTTTCCTTTTCTCTTGGAGGGATTTTCCTGAGAAGCTGGTGTTGCATTTTGCTGCTGGGATAACTCGACCTCAACTGCCTCTGTACGGGCTGCATTAAAGAAGGTCCCAAATACAACAGGATGATCATCCTTGCGTTCGATCCGGTCGAAGATGAATAGAGGGCCAATGAGTTTGCGCTCTACAAATGCGTCGATGTCTTCCGGTGCTTCCAGTTTGTTCCATTCCCCCTCATGAAAAAGAAGCCAATCATGCGGCCTTAGCAGCATGCGCTCACCGTTGATATCAAAGATCAGCTGTGAACGGGTTCTTGCCCCCACAAACTTAAAACTGTTTTCCAGAGCCTGGGGAGTTTTTGGTTCATTCGACTTAATGAGGTTTAAAATGACTTTATTTTTTCCATCGACATCCCAAAGCTCAAAATTCATCACGCGGTCATCGATTTTTTTTAGGCATAGAAGGGGACTTTTCAAAGCATCTTCTCCGGGCTTGACAAGTTCCCAGCGGGAATTGGCTCTGGCGAGGCATTGCCCTTGCCCGATATAGACCGAATAGTTATCGGGCTCTTCGCCAAAATCAATGCGTTGTTTATTCTGCCACTCTTTAAATTCCTCCCCTCCGTATTTTTCGATAAACTGATCAATCCCATACCAACGGGCTTTTTGTTTGACTAAAAACGTGCCATCCACGCGAATATTATCGATCTCCCATGTTCCGCCAAAACGGGCTAAATCCTTTTCAACTAGGACAATACTCGCATAAGCCTTTGGTTCTTGGACGATTTGACCATTTTCTCCCATCATTTTTACACCGACATAGGCCTGATTTCCGCTTGAAACTGCTTCGATCCATAAAGGGGTTTCGGCATTATTTGGGGAAAAGATATATTGGTTTGGGATTTGTCCTTTATCATAGAGAACATAAAGGCGCCCCCCTTGTTTAAGTGGCACAGGACTTTTATTTATCGCAAACCCGAAAAACATCTCAGGGTGATTTACGTCAGCATCGGGTCGTCCGTTTTTTCCATAATAAACGAGATGCAGGCCTAAGTTTGGCAGTTGAACGCTTAAAGGGGCAAATGTCAGCTTAAGCGCCGGTTCCCCAATTTGATTATATTCTTCCCCAGGTCTGGCAAATTCTCGGACAGGAAGGGTAGATTTTCTTGGGTTGAGGTCGCTAACAGGAAATTCAGAGGGACGTATCAACCAAAAAAGAAACGCTCCAAGCAGTAAAGCAATAATTAATCCGGCAATCCCGTAATTGGCCCAGTCAATCCACTTTTTGATCATGTGATACTACCCTAAATTTTTGTAGTCAACGCTTCAATTCATACTACCATATTGCGGGAAAAAAAGCATGGATATCTTTTTTATCCTGCCGCTTAAGGCGATCCTGCAAATCCTGTTAAATTTATTTTGTATTTAGAATTCCTGTGCACCATAAAAAAATATGGTAAAAAAAAACATAATCGTATAGTATGTAGGATTGCTTGAAATATTGACGGAGGATGATATGGCTCTTAAAAAAAGTGAAATTGCCCATTTTAAAAAACGCTTGGAAGAGATGCGTAAACAAATTACTCATTCACTCAAAGGGTCGACAGAAGATGTAAAAACAGCAGATGAGAAAAGCGGGTATTCCCAGCATCAGGCAGATCAGGGGACCGATGACTTTGACCGGACAATCAGTATCGAAGTCAGCTCTCGCGAATACGACATTCTTAAACACATCGAACGGGCATTGGAAAAAATCGAAGAGGGGACTTATGGAATTTGCGACATCTCCGGACATGAAATTCCCTTTGCCAGGTTAGACGCTGTTCCCTATGCGGTGATGACCGTAAAAGCTCAGGAACAACTCGAGAAAGGATTGATTTGATCATGAGGGGTTTCTATCGCACCCCTTTTATTTTAGGAATATCCGTTTTTTTCACCGATTTTCTTTTTAAATGGTACACAAGCCACTACCTGCCCCTGATGAGAAATAGCTGGTCATGGTACCCCTATGGGGGCATTGGAGTGTTTAAAAACTTCTTTGGAATAGAATTTTCATTAACCCATCAAATTAATTCGGGAGCTGCCTGGGGTCTGTTTTCTCAATATCAGGTCCCTCTGCTTTATTTTCGGATTTTCCTGATTGCGAGTTTGTTAATTTACTCCATTTGGTTTAATCCTTACAAAAACTGGAGAATACCCTTTGCCCTGATCATTGCCGGCGCCCTGGGAAATATTTGTGACTATTACTTATACGGACATGTGATCGATATGTTCCATTTTGTCCTATGGGGATATGATTGCCCTATTTTTAATGTTGCAGACAGTGCAATTTTTATTGGTGTAGTAGGCTTGGGGCTTGCCCGAACAAGCATTAAAAACTCGCCTTCACGATCTCTTAAACCTTAGATAACATGAACATGCTACGGATTAGCACAGTCCAGGAAAAACCTCTTGAAGCTTCAAAATGGCTGCATCTTCAATTTCTACTCGATTTTGATGAAATGAGCAGGCTGTTTGAAGCCATGGGCCCTTGTTTCTTGTATTCATGCGGAAAAGTTTTTTTGAGAGGCGAGGGAGTCTATACTCCGGATGATTTTTTGCATTGCTATCAAAGTTATATCGAATCTTTAAAATCGGGCCAACTGCCTCCTGTTGACAGTTATCAACAAATATTCTCCACGGCGATCTCTACTACACCTGACTCTTTGTATGCTGTCGATGTTGGCGAGGGCAGGCAATTAATCCGCATTGCCAAACCAGTGATCCAAATGCAGCCTCTTACTGTCGATTATTCGACAACAGATAAAAAATTTCGTACCATGGGGTTTGGAATGCAAAATATCCCATGGGGGCTTCAATGCTCTTTTCCTCAAATATGCCAAGATCCGGTTTCTAAACAAATTATTCCTGTCCGCGATCCTGATGAATTCCCTAATTTGGCATTATTCCGGGCCTGTCAAAAATGGGTGCGTCACGAAACTATCCCCACCCCCTTTTTGGCAGAGGGCACAAAGACAAACGTACCCATGCGAATAGGCCACCAATGTTTGCACTGGATCAACCGTCATCCATCATTAATTGCAAAACAGATTAGTGTTCATTTATGAAACAATAAAAAGGCACCCCCTATGCTGCAAGAACTATTTAAACAAGAAAAAGATTATTTAAACTTTTTTTTCGACAATCTCGATATTCATGCAATGAACCATATTATTGATGTGCTGCATCAATGCAAGGGTTCGATTGTTCTGTCGGGCGTAGGCAAAAGCGGCCTTGTTGCTGAAAAAATTTCCCAGACCCTGACTTCAACCGGTACAAGGGCTTTTTTCCTTTCCCCGTCTAATGCGCTGCATGGAGACATTGGAATCGTCCAGTCTCATGATATTTTTATGATGTTCAGCAAAAGCGGCGAAAGCGATGAATTATTGCAGTTATTGCCCTTTGTCAGGAATCGCGGGGTAAGGACCATTGCTATTGTCGGGAACAAAAATAGTCAACTGGCAAAAAAGGCCGATATGGTTGCTATTTTGCCGGTCGATCAGGAATTATGCCCTTTTAACCTCGCCCCAACGACATCTTCGGTAGCTCAAATGATTTTTGGAGATGTGATGTCCATTGCTCTCATGAAAAAAAAACAATTCAGTATAGAACAATACGCGCTAAACCACCCTTCGGGAAAAATAGGCCGCCAATTATTTTACCGGGTCAGGGATTTGATGCTGACAAATGATGAGATTCCCACGGGAGCGCCCGATCATCTTCTTGTCGATTGTTTAGTAGAATTATCCAACAAAGCATGTGGATGCATATTAATTGTCGATCACACGCGAGTGTTAAAAGGCATTTTTACCGATGGCGACTTAAGGCGTTGTTTGCAAAAATATGGCGGAGGCGCCCTGAATATCCCGCTTGGCGAGCTGATGACACACCATCCAAAAACAGTGACTCCCGACACGATGGCGACGGAGGCTCTCATTTTAATGGAAAAAGACCGGCCTGTTACGGTTTTGCCAGTGCTCAATGGGGACGCCCAAGTTGTCGGCATCCTCAAAATGCACGATCTTGTCAGATCAGGCCTTTTGTAATAGACTTCCCGTAACTGAAAAAGTGGTTCGTGCCCGTGCTCCTGCCCTCATGCTCTTACCCATAAGTCGCAAAATATCTGTCTGCAACGTAACATCGATGGATAAACGCAGAGACGCAAAGACGCGGAGGCAAGAGAGAATATTCAAAATTAAATCCTGTTTTCCTCAGCGTCTCAGCGTCTCCGTGCCTCTGCGTTGAATTGTTAATTAGACTTATGGGTAATAGGATGCGGGCACGGGCACGGGCACGCTCACGGGCACGTAACCCTATTTGATTTTGATTGTGTAATTAGTCCTTGCAGTGTTTGGGTTCGACGTAAATTTCAAAAATATATGTGGAAGGGAAGGAATCGGCTTGTGTGTTTGTGTTTGGCAAGGTGCTTGCAATTCCCCCTACAATATATCCAATAAGCGTCCGCTTTTTAATACAATCCAGCTTGATGACATCATTGCAGTATCTTGGAATGCGGTCCAGGAAGAATACTTCGCATTCGGAACCAAAAAGGAGCTGATTGCCCGGGTTGGCCGTTGTAGAGGCAATAAAAGGAAACCCTCCATCCTTCATGAAATATTGCGTATATTTACCTCGTTTATCTGTTCGAATTGTTGTAGTTTGGCTGATAAATGGAATTTCAGGATCGGTTTCGAAAACAAAGCCATTTGTTGTCTCTGCGAAAAACCCAAAGCTCATTCCTCCCAGCAGGATGGTGTACATGTCACCTGTATGTTTTGAGAACATGCCAAAAGTAGCACAGTCATAGCCATTCATTGCTTGCTTAAAGGTAGAGGCAAGATTTGGATCTGCCATCGAAGGATTTCCTTGATCAGTAATCTCCACAGGAACAGTCCAAATTCCGTCAGTTAAGGTGAAGACACCGGAAAGGGCCGCAAACTCAAATTCCAGCTTGTGATGATGTTGCTTTTTCACAATGGGAACAACGTTTAAATCCCTGCGGCGGTAATTTGGATCAGGAGTTGATGGCAAAGGGTTTTCAGGAGTAAATGAGAGGGTAACCCCATCATCGATGATATTAAAACGGCGCACTTGTTCGGTATATTGCTGAAATACAGGGGGAACCTGAAGAGGATCGTGATAGAACCCATTGAATTCGTGTCCAAAAATCAACAGAGTAGGACCAAAGTCCACCTGATTCATGTACCCGCCGGTAACCTTAAAAATATTGTCGAAAATTTGACGGATATACTGTGCAGCTGTTTCACCGGGACTTGGATTCGTCACCCAATGAATAAGCCCAGGAATATCGATAGCTGTCAACGAATTTTTTGTGTTAAGATTTCCCGTTGATGAATCGACTCCATATCCACCCGTAATGTATAGCGTTTTACCCGACTGATACCCTTGCGCCGCCGTTACTGACAGGAGATCGACCTGTGCTTGAGTGAGCCCCGATTGCGGATCGAGCAGAGAACGCGTATAGGTTTGTTTCCTGATGGGATCGATGACAAAAACAGTGGTATTTTGTTCAATTACCGGAAAATTATTTGTACTGTTATTAACAAATCCATGAAGCCCCCCCATCCTGCCGGTAATGATTAGCCATTTATCGTTATATATTCCATGGATGTATGACTGGACTCCTACAGGGAGTGAAAAATCGGCAACTTTTATTTTAATGTCGAATGGCAAAGAGTTGTCCGGAAGGACTGGACTGACTGTTGGAGTTTGGTTGTCGGCATAAATTGCAGCGTTCCATCCCATTCCAACTGTAAGACAAAAACAAGCTAGCAGCCTGGCGATTTGGCATGTTTTCATTATTTCCCCCATTAATGCTTTAGATGCATCCTATGCAATCGTAGATTTTTTTGGAAATAAATTTTTAAATTGGTCTTTAAAATATAATGCGATGGGCGAGTTTTTCATATGATCAAGGTAACTAGGACGTCTTGCCCTAAAACACAACGAAGTCAGGGCGAGACGCCCTGACTACTTTGTTTGCTCTCTTTCTGGATCAGCTTATCATCTTCATATAATTGCAGAACAATGGGGTCGCCATTTTGGTCATACTTATTAAAACGCCCATGCCTTTTACCTTGAACATAATCTGCTTCAAAGATCAAGACACCTTCCTTATTCCATTGTTTGGTTATCCCGTTGATTAATCCTTTTGAATAATTTGTCAAAGAAGCGGGTTGTCCATTAGAATAAAAGGCCTTCTCTTCGTTTTCCTTTTGGTTATCGGCAAATAGCACTTGTTTCTTTAACTGGCCATTTGGATGATATTCGTAGGCCATTCCATTAAGCTTGTCTTTATGGAATTCAACGGAAACAGCCACCTTTCCCCGATCGGAAAATAGGAGCATGACCCCTTCCTTTTCCCCTTTTTTATATGGTGTCACCGATTGTTTAGAGCCTTTGGGACTAAATTCGACCATATCCCCTTCGGCCAGGCCATCGACATACGTTGCCTGTAGAGCGATTACCTTTTCAAGTGATTCCTGGCGGGGATAAAAAACCTGCATGTCGCCGTGCAGACGGTTATTTTTATAGTGGCTGACAACCTCCTTCCCATCTCCCTTTCGCAAGAAAGAAGACCCTTCCAGTAATCCGTCAACATAATGAGCTTCTTCGATGAGCGTACCATTTTGGTCCCATAACGCCTTTTTTCCATGAAGAACCCCGCTGCGATAGTTGATTAACGCATGTGTCATTCCATTGGGATAAAAGCTTGAACATTCCCCATCGGGCTTGCCATTGGAATAGTGCATGCTTCGGCTTAATTGGTTGTCCTGACACCCTTCTTGGCGAGGATAATATATGAGATGTTCCTTAACCGGCACACCGGCAGAAAAATGAGAAATTTCCGCAAGCGTCCCATCGGGATGCCAAATAGACACATCGCCATCGAGGCAACTGCCTTCTTTGGTGATGATAAAGTTTCGTTCAGATGATAAAGAACCATTTTCAAACCATTCCTGAAACAAACCTTCGGGATTTCCCTTCCGGAACATACCGCTTGAGGCTTTTTGACCATTCGGATGCCATGTAGTGCTCATCCCGCTTTTCAATCCGTTGTCAAAAAGGATCGAAACGGCTTGTCTGCCATCTTCAAACCACTCTTCATAAGACCCGTGTTTTTTCTTATCTTTATATAGGACACGAAGTTTCAGTTGACCTGTGGCATAAAATTCCTGGTTTAAGCCATCAAACATGGCATCTTTATACAAATACTTTCGATAAATTTGTCCGTTGGGGTGCCGCTCCAAATATTCTCCATCATCGGGGAGGGAAATGCCTTCCTTAGCTGGAACAGGTTCTGCAGGATCTTTTTCGCCATTGGACAAAAAAACATTTCTTGGCCCAAAGCGCTGCCCTTGCCGAAAATCTTGTTCCTCTAAAATCAGGCCATTTGGATGAAACAGCGTCGATGCAACGTTGCTGTAAGTACCATTCAATAATCCATTGTGATACAAAAACAACCCTTTTTGTTTACCATCCGGATACCATTCCACTCTTTCTCCATGCAGCAAATCGTTTTTGTACTGCTCACTGCTGGCCTTTTTTTGCCCCTGATAATAACAAAGTTTTGTTCCGGACCTCTTCCCTTCGGCATAATGAACCGATTCGGCAAGATCGCCATTTTCGTAAAATTTTTCCAATAAACCGTGATAGCGATTATCGCGGACTTCCACGACCGATTGCAGCTGCCCATTCGGGTAATATGTTTTTACCGTTCCATACAACTCGCCATGACAATAAAAGCAAATTTGCTCAACCCGATTATAAGAGTAATAGGTAACTGATGGACCATGAAGCTCAAATGCGCCGTTTTCTCCCTCTAAGGGAACCACATCTGTCTCGTTATGGAGATCTCCCTCTATATTGTAGGTAAGCAGTTTGACTGGAGAGCAATCGGAAGAACCAGACTTCGGTTCCAATAATAAGACCGTCATCGGCGACCCGTCCGGAAATGTGTCTAAAATTTCTAATATGTTATTTGGCTGACGTGTTTTTAGTTTTGTCAAGAGCTGATCATTATCAGCAACCGATGCATCCGCTTTTAATTCTTCCTTGGGATAGAAAAAAAGTGTTATTAACAAGATTACTAATAAACGAGAGTGCATGAACTGTCCTATTCTACATAGCTTAAGGGAATTGTTTCGGTGTTGAGATCGACGACTTTTTCCGGTAAACGATATGCTGCCATTAAACCAATAACAAAGGTGATTCCAAGGATAGCTAATGATTTTGCAGGGGCATCGCTTTCAAAACAGGTTGCTAAAAATCCTCCCCCCATTTGCCCGACCGGCTCAGCAACACACCAGACAATTCCCATTAAAAATGCGCTGACGAGTCCTTTTTGCTTCGGTTGTAAATGCCCGCCAAATGCAACAACAATTGGATTGACAGCGCCATTTGCGGCCCCTAAAATGAATAAAAGGGCAAGAACCGAAAACGAATCGAGAAAAGGAAAGAATAAAAGGGAACAAAAAGCGCTCATAGCAACGGCTATCATAGCTAATACCACCTTTCTTTCAGAGTAATAATCAGCTAAATATCCCGCCGGGATGATCATGACCACAGCGCCCAGCACAAAACAAAAATGCCCCCACCCCAAAGCGATCCAGTCTTCAAATCCCCGGCTTAAGAGAAATTCCGGAAGCAGGAACAATATGCCCCAAAACATAATTGCGCTGCATAATTGTGTTATGTAAAGCATGCGCAAAGGCTGTTGCCGGAAAAATTGAAAAAAAGCGCCCAAGTCAAAGTGTTTATTATTTTGATGTGGGTTTATTATTTGTTTACTTCCAATATAGCTGCAAGCGATCAACCCTGCAATGACGATCGCAGGTATAGCAAGCAAGGCTATTTGTCCGTCAAACCAGATTTGAGCCTGGACAAATATAATCTGGCTGACAGCCATGCCGCAATACCCTCCGGAAGTAAATATTGCTATTAAAATATTTTTATTCTTCGATGGAAGATCTCCTATAAGACTTGCAGCTGATGGATGAAATGCTGCAGACCCGAGACATGTAAAAAAATAAAGCAAAAAGAGGCCAAGATAGAGGTCGGTATAGATCAGATAAGCACTTGTTGTTGTGGCTATAAGACCAGATATGATCAATATCTTTCGATAACCCCGGTCGCAAAGAGATCCAAATAAAATTTGCATCCCTTCACCAAAAAAGGCGCAAAGACCTCCGATCAGTCCTGCTACAGCAATGTCCAGATGGGCAATTGATTTAAAGAGCGGCCAGATGCCGATCATCATATCGACAAGGAAATGGCTAGTCCACATCGCCGCCACGGAGATGATCAGCATGAGTTGCGACATACTTAAATGACTTTGTATAATATTGGTTGTAAATCCGACTAATTGCAGTTCTACTATATAGATAATATCATTATTTTACAAGATTTACATGATCCCGATAAACATCCCCGCTAATTTTACTGGTCATATAAACCTCAATTGTTATATAATTATTTTTAATTTAGCAAAATCGAAATTTATCAACTACCTATATGAAAAGTTTTCTATTTACTTCTGAATCAGTGGCTGAAGGCCATCCCGATAAAATTGCCGATCAAATTTCAGACGCTATACTCGATGCCTGTCTGATTGCCGACCCTAATTCCAAAGTTTCTTGCCAAACGCTTGTCACAAAAGGGATTGTCCTGATTACCGGAGAAATCACGACCTTAGCCAATCCCGATTATCAGGAGATAGCAAGGCAAACGATACGCGCAATTGGGTATGATGATTGTTCCCTTGGCTTTGATTACCGTTCGTGCGGCATCTTGCTTTCCATTAACAAACAATCTCCAGATATTGCCCAAGGGGTCAATGAAGGGGAAGGATTATTTAAAGGAATGGGAGCCGGCGATCAGGGCCTGATGTTCGGGTTTGCCTGCGATGAGACTAAAGAGCTTATGCCTCTGCCAATCATGCTCGCACAACAGATCATCATGGAGCTATCGGTTGCCCGTAAAACAAAAACCTTGCCTTACTTACGCCCGGACGCGAAAACGCAAATCACAATCGAATATGATCATTTGTCAATCCCAAAACGGCTGCATACTGTGGTATTATCGGCACAGCATGACGCGGGGGTAGAACATAAGACCATTGAACGGGATATGAAACAATTGATCAGGCATATTGTTCCGGCCCAATTAATCGACAAAAATACCCTGTATTATATTAATCCTACAGGCCGATTCGTCATCGGCGGACCTGCTGCCGATTGCGGAATGACAGGAAGAAAGATCATTGTCGATACCTATGGCGGCATGGGAAGGCACGGGGGTGGCTCATTTTCCGGAAAAGACCCTTCAAAAGTGGACCGTTCAGGTGCCTATGCGGCCCGTTATGTAGCTAAAAATATTGTGGCGGCTAAACTTGCAAGCCGCTGCGAGGTACAGATTTCCTATGCAATCGGAGTCCCCTATCCTGTCTCTGTCAAAGTAGATACCTTTGGAACAGGAGTTGTCGGCGAAGATCTGTTAAATCAGATTATCCCTTCTGTTTTTGATTTATCGCCTAAAGGAATTATTGAAATGCTCGACCTTATACGTCCTATTTACCGGCAAACGGCATTCGGCGGACATTTTGGCAGAAACGATTTGGACCTGTTCACCTGGGAAAAGACTGACCGGGTTGAAAAATTGATCAAAGCCGTACACAAAACTGGTTAAAATGAGAAATCTATTCCGATGATTTGTAAGATACAATCCAGTACGCTATTCCTGTCGCCATCACCAATGCGGCAACGGCATACATAGTTTGAGGGGGAATAATGGAATAGTCTAAGACAATGACCTTCCTTGCAATTGCGATCAGGGCTGTTGAAAGTACAAGCTTTAAGTGGACTGTGTCTTCTTTGAGATACACGATAATATTATGATAAATCTCGATAGCAATCAATACTGCCAGGAAAGCTCCAAGAACTGTAACAATATTTTCGATATGAAGAACACCGACCGGCCTTGTAAAAATAATTTTGTCATACAAAATAAATCCTACATCGACAATGCTTGCCAAAATAACCATAATCATCATGACAGCCAATAACTTGACGCTGTACAAAATGATTTTATGTAGAACGGCAAGTAAGCGATCCGGCTGTTGACTTTGCCCTTGTTTTTCCTGGTCCGACATAAAAAGCCCATTCATGTAATTTTGTGTATATACCGAACGTGATTCAAAAATTGGTTTTTGACGGCGTCGGCTTTGCATCAAAATTTTTGTCTTCACTCGTGCCTTGCCATAGGCAATGGTCACTCGCTCCAGACGAAAAATTTTGAGCAGCCTTCTTGTCAAAATCCCAACTTTTGAACCACCTTCGGTATATTTGGTATATTAATTATAAAATATTTTAAATTCTACGGTAAAAATCACCCTATTCCCATAAGGCTGCAATAGGTAAGGCTGTAAAAGAATCTCCGAATGGCAATGTCTTACCCCCTGTATAAAAAATGATCCCTTTAAGGAAATCAGCACCACAATATTCCTTCAAAGACATTAATCCCTTTAAATCATCTTTTCGAACAATACTGGAAAGCTTTATTTCTATACCTATAATTTTTCCTGAAGGTGATTCCAAAACTATATCAACTTCTTTTTGATCGTGGGTTCTGTAGTGATATAATTTTACCGGTTCGGAACTCCAGGAGGCTTGTTTTACTAACTCCATAACAACAAAATTTTCAAAAACCTGCCCCAATACATTAGGTAGTTTTAAAAGACGTTCCTCATCAAAATCCATTGATTGTAAAAGTAGTGCTGTATCTGAAAAATAGATTTTTGAAGTTTTGGATAACTTCTTATCCATGCTTCGACTCCACGAAGGTAGAGGGTAAAGCAAAAATAGGCTTTTCAAAAGCTCAATATATCGTCTAATAGTAGCCTCAGATGTTCTTATAAGATCGGTTAGAGAGTTGACATTCAAAGGAGATCCAATGCGATTAGCTATACCATATAAGAGAGAAGGCATTTGAGAAAAATGTTCGATTTTAGATAGATCATTAATGTCTTTTTGAAGAGCATTAAATAAATAATCATTGCACCATTCCCTCCTTTCTTCAGATGATGCGGCAGCAACAACATTTGGAAACCCTCCTTTCATTAAGATTGCAATAATCTCATGCTGAGACAGAATAGGATAATCGACTTTCCAATGTTCATTTCCAAAAAGGGATTTTAAAAAATTTTCCTTTACTCCCCGTATCTCTCCTTGCGACAAAGGCCACATATTGCAGATCCCCATCCTGCCCGTAAGACCATCGCCCAATTTCGGAACAAGAAGGGGATTTGCTGAGCCTGTAAGCAAATAACGCCCAGGCTTTCTATTGTCATCAACGTCAACTTTTATTGGTAAAAAAATCTCCGGAACACGCTGAGCTTCATCTATTATCAAAGGTCTTGTCTGATTGTTTAAAAATCCGGCAGGATCAAACTGAATCGAAGCCAGAGTGGCTATGTTATCACATGAAATATAGCCCATTCCTAATTCATGTCCAATTGTTTTAGAAAGTGTCGTTTTTCCGCATTGACGCGGTCCAATGATCAATATTACAGGCATAGACTTTAATCTTCTGGTCACAGTCGAGAAAATATTTCTTGTGTACATATGGCAAACCTTTCTTTTCGTGACGAAAATTTCGTCATAATTTGATAGTATCATCTAATACATCATTTTTCAAGTTTTTTTGGCTAGTCTGTAAAACCTCTGGCCTATTTATACCGAAGGTGGTTCAAAAGTTGGGATTTATACTTCTCGCTTTCCTGATTTTTTTTTATTTCTATTTAGAGATATTTTTTCAAACCTATTGCAATTTCTATTGTGATAAAAAAATCTTGTTTTGATACAATGATCTATTAACCCAATTTGCATAATTAAAGAGAATTTAACTCATGACAGGTCCCATTTTAAATATCGATCTCAGAGAACAAATCGAAAAAAGGCGCACCTTTGCTATTATCAGCCATCCGGACGCCGGTAAAACCACGCTGACCGAAAAGCTGCTTCTTTATTCCGGAATGATCCATACGGCTGGGATGGTAAGAGGGAGAAAAGGGAGAAAAGCTGCAGCCTCAGACTGGATGTCCATGGAGCAGGAACGGGGGATTTCGATCACAGCCTCTGCAATGCAGTTTGTCTATAAAGACACAGTGATCAATGTGCTGGATACCCCAGGCCACGAAGATTTTTCTGAAGATACCTATCGGACCTTAACAGCCGCCGATTGCGCGATCATGGTCATCGATGCAGCCAAAGGGATCGAAAAACAGACGCGTAAACTTTTTGAAGTCTGCAGGTTACGGAACATCCCCGTCCTTACCTTTATCAATAAAATGGATATGCCGGGAAGAGAGCCTCTCGATCTGATGAACGAAGTAGAAAATGTGCTGCAAATTCATTCAAGCCCCATGAATTGGCCAATCGGCCAGGGGCGCAATTTTGCAGGAGTCTACGACAGAAAAAGCAATGAATGTTTGATTTTTACAAAGATTGCAGCCGGCGGAGCGCAAAAAGCGGAAATCACTCGCTATAAACTGGATGACTCCTCTCTTCATGAAATGATCGGTACTGAACAGATTGCACAGTTTAAAGAAGAATTAGAATTGTTGGAAATAGCCGGGAACCCATTTTCTCAGGAAGAATTTTTAAAAGGAAATATCACTCCAGTTTTCTTTGCCTCAGCTCTGACAAATTTCGGAGTCGAACCTTTTTTTGATGCGTTTATCCATATGGCACCAAGCCCACAGCCGCGCATTGCTACTGCAATGAATGGGTCAAATGTCTCTATCGATCCGGTATCCCATCCCTTTAGTGCATACGTATTCAAAATTCAGGCTAACATGGATAAGCGTCATCGCGACAGCATGGCGTTTTTGCGCATCTGTTCCGGCAAATTTGACCGGGACATGGTCGTTAAACATCATAGGCTTAAAAAAGATGTGCGTCTTTCGCGCCCTCATGGGATGGTTGCAGGGGAAAGAACAACGGTCGATGCAGCTTATCCCGGCGATATCATCGGTGTGATCAATCCAGGTGTTTTTGCCGTAGGAGATACCATCTCACTATCTGGCGGATTCAATTTCAAACCCTTGCCCCAGTTCCAACCGGAAATTTTTGCGAAGATCATTCCTAAAGATGTAGGAAAACGCAAATCTTTCGATAAAGGAATTTTTCAGCTAAGTGAAGAGGGCGCTATTCAAATTCTTCGCCCTTTCGACTACAGCGGCGATTTAATTTTTGCAGCTGTTGGACAACTTCAGTTCGAAGTGATGCAGTATCGCTTACGCGATGAGTATCAGGTGGAAACATTGGTAACCCCTCTTCCTTTTCAATGCAGTTCGTGGTTGATAGGCGATTTAAAAGCATTTCAAAAGCCATCGACAGCTCTCATTGTACAGGATAAGCAACAACACCCGATGGTGCTGTTTTGCGAGAATTGGGAAAAACAGTATGCTATAAAGCAAAACCCTGATCATCAACTTGTTGATTTACTCATTTAATATAAGGGAAATGTTTGATATGAAATGGCTGATCCAAGCATTAAGTCCAGCTCCGGCAATTCCTGAAATCACCGATCAGGAAACTGTCAAAATCCAATATAAACATTGGCGCACACGTATTTTCTATTCGTTGCTGATCGGTTATACGCTCTATTATTTTGCGCGCAGAAGCTTTGTGTTTGCCATGCCGGGAATCATAGCCGACTTACATTTTGATAAAGGACAGTTGGGAATGTTAAGCAGCATTCTGGCTATTTCCTATGGGCTTAGCAAATTTGTAAGCGGCGTCCTTGCCGACCAATCCAATCCCCGTTATTTTATGGCGCTGGGATTATTTTTAACCGGGCTATGCAATATTTTTTTTGGTTTGTCCAGTTCTTTATGGATGTTCATGATTATTTGGGGGGTTAATGGCTTCTTTCAAGGATTTGGCTGGCCTGCATGCGCAAGATCGTTAACAAACTGGTATTCCCATTCTGAGAGGGGGACCTGGTGGTCCTGTGTAAATATAGCACACAATTTAGGTGCCTTTATCACACCATGGATTGTGGGCTTAAGCCTTCAACATCTCAATTGGCGTGCGGGTATGTATATCCCCGGGATCGTCTGTTTACTAGGAGCCTTCTTCATTGTTAATAGAATGAGAGATTCTCCACCCTCGTTAGGTTTGCCTCCTATAGAAAAATTCCGGAATGATTACCAGGAAAAAACAACAAAAGAACAGAAAAAAGAATTATCGACTAAGGAATTGCTTTTGGATGTTCTTTCCAATAAATATATCTGGATGATCGCGATTGCTTACTTTTTTGTTTATGTCTTACGCATGGGGATTAGCGACTGGACCGGACTTTTTTTATATGAAATAAAAGGATATAGCAAACTTGGATCAGCCGCTACTGCTTCCATATTTGAAATTGGCGGACTTTGCGGAGCAATAACAGCCGGCTGGTCTTCCGATAGATTATTCAAAGCAAAGCGAGGTCCTGTTTGCACGCTATTTGCGCTAGGAATGTTGATCAGCATCTTCCTATTTTGGCTCGTCCCGCCAGATTATACATTACTGGACTCCATCACCATCTTTATGATGGGATTTTGTGCCTTTGGTCCTCAAATGCTCACCGGTTTGTTTGCTTCGGAAATCTGCAATAAAGCGGCAGCCGCAACAGCTAATGGATTTGTTGGATGGATTGCCTATATTGGTGCGGCAGCTGCCGGTTATCCTTTGGGATTAATGATCCAACATGGAGGATGGAATGGAGCCTTCCTGACGCTGATGGGTTGCGCTGCCACTTGCATTGTGCTCTTTATTCCATTATGGGGTGTTTCAAGAGCCTCTGTCGATTCAACGGCATGAAGCTTTTTTAATCTTTACAAATAAATGATGTAAATTTTTATGCATTTTCTCATTATTATTTTTTTTCTAATGACCTCCTTAAACTCTTCAGAAATTGAAATAGGTCGTGGAACTGCTAAACCTAATGTCAATGATTGGGGAGAGGGCACCAAACTTAAGATTGGGAATTTTTGTTCCCTTGCTTCAGACGCCTGGTTCCTTATGGGAGGAGAGCATCGAACAGACTGGGTGACGACGTATGCCCTTTTTTATGATTTGTTGACACCAGCAGGTTTTAAGTTTTCAAAAACAAAAGGGGACATTATTATCGGCAATGATGTTTGGATTGGAAGCGGCGCTTGCATCCTTTCTGGCGTGACAGTTGGCGATGGTGCAGTTATTGGTGCAAGATCGCTAGTTGCTAAAGATGTGCCCGCCTATGCCATTGCTGCTGGGAATCCTGCCAGGGTGATCAAATACCGGTTCGACCAGGCGACGATTGAAACACTGCTCAAAATACAATGGTGGAATTGGTCCGATGAAGATATTATGAAGGCTGGTAATTTGTTATTGTCACCAAATATTGAGCAATTTATAGAATATTGCGAAAAGAATCATCCATACAAATAGAAGAGGTTTCCCCTTTTACTGGCAGCTGTGAAAATTGAATTTCCTTAGAATAAATGTTCCATTTTCCTCAAATCTTAAGACATTTCGCAATAAATGTTTCGTATTTGGAACGTTTTTTGAGAAAAATCTCATTTTTTAGCCGGAATGGAACCTTTATAATGAGCAGCATATTGATTGATTAATTCCCTGATCATTGCTTGATAGTGCGTCCGGTGTTTTGCCGCTTCAGATTTAAAGAAGTCAATGCTCGACTTCGTCAAAGTAAGCGTAATTTTTGCTGTCTCTTCCTTTAAAATTAGATCTTTAGGTTCCGGTAAGAAATTATCCACAATTCGAATTTTTCCGATCGGTTCGTCAGTATATTTAATCTTGCGCTTTTTCATATTTTAAGGGTTTCTATATAGGGTTGTCCGCAGCTAAACATCAAAAGAAATGCCATAAATCCCCCCAAGAATTTCTATGATCCTGTGTGCATCGACATTTTTTAAGCCTAAATTTTTACAGTTAATGGTTTTGTCGTTTTTTATATCATTTAAGAAGGAGCTCATGTCATTTTTAATGGGGAGAGGCAATTCTTTTCGACTATTGGCTGAGAGAAGTTGGTATAACCGGATGACATCATTTTTATGTTTTCGGATGTCTTTTTCATCGATGTTTTCTCCGTTTTGCTTTCTTCCCATGAGGTCAATATATGCGCGTGCTTTTAAAGGAATTAAGTGAACAGCATCCAAGACAGATAAATCATTTATTTGCTGTTTGCCTAGATGAATGAAGTTGTAATAATCATCATCTAACAAAATAGCTGAAAGGCTAGCGACAGTTTCATTGATCGGAATAGGTGTTAAATGGCCTTTGCCTGAGAATTTTACATTGTCGGGAACTCGTGAAAAAAGTTCGATCATTGAAGGGTAATCGCTAGTGGCAGGCGCTGCAAAACGATAAAAAACTTCTTTCCCCGTGCTTCGTTGACGGTTTTGATATCCCCCTTCTTCTATAAACTTCCAGAAAGCAGACGCAAAGTCGAAATTAAGCGCTTCTACGTATAACACAATATCCAGATCTTTTGTGGCGCGAAAATCCAACCCCGATTCTTGCATTATGACCATGCAAGCTGTGCCTCCAATTAAAACATATTGATTTGCATAGGGAGCGAAATGTTGTCTAAAACGATTGAGGCCGATTACCATTTAATTTTCTCCATCATGTCTTCCAAAGCCGATTCGATTCTTTCATCTCCACTCTCTTCTAAGCATAAAAACAATGAAAACGGGTCGATTACCCCATCTTTTGCAAAAAGTTCGGGATTGTAATTCCAAATTTCTAATTCTGAAGAAGCTCCTTCCGATATGGGTAATACCTCAAGGTCTGATTGTTTCAGCTCAACCCATTGGTTGTATCCAACGGCAAAAACCGGGAGAAAAGGGGGGGCTAGCAGTGAAAAATGTGAAAGGGCACTCAATCCTGCTAATGTTTTAAATTGATGATTATTTATCCAAACACGTTTTTTGATGGGGCTGCGCAAAAAAGGCTTAGCCTGATCCCAGAGAGAACGCTTGTTTGAGAAAACCCAATAACGCTCTCGTCCTTCTCGAAGAAATTCGCCTATCCTCTCGGCTTGAAGTTCATCAAGGGCTCTTGTCATTGTCATGAGAGTATAACCCAGCTTGTCGGCAAGCTCGGAGGGGTTTAGTTTTTCATCTGTTTCGCGCAAAAGCGCGTAAATGACTGCCGTTTGTGTTCCAGGGCTGAAGGATTTCTGTTTTTTAGTGTGGATTTTTCGAAAATGTTCACGCAGATCAATGCCAAAATGAGGTAAGTACATCTGATTTCCAGGAATGATAAATGGGATATGCTGCTCAATTAAGCGTTTGCGGTTAAAAGAGGATAAAATTGATTGAACATAAATAATAATTGACCCATCCCAAATTTTTTCGACTTGTTCCCAATGTTTTCGAATCATGCCTGGAGTAATATCTTTATTTTCTTTAGCTATCATCAATAAACATGGCTGATTAAATAAAGAAATTTCCAAAAAAATGTAGGCATCTGACAGAAAAAAGGGCAGACTGTTTTGATTCTCATAGGGATGAGTTTCGATTATCACATTGAGAGTTTCATTGAGATAGGCTTTTAAACTTTCATGCAACCTGTTCATTTTTCCTCGATAACATATATTTGCACGTTAACACACCTTGTGTTATTGTGCAATATCTATGTATTTGGAGCTCGAAAGCAGTCTGGGTCAAAGCCTTGACTTTTTGTGTCTGGGAAAAAATAAAAGTAAGACAATGAGGAAAAATGATATCTACACCCTTATTAAGTAAAACGGAAGTTGCACTAAATAATTATGAGTGGAGGCCTGGCAGTTTTAAGGATTTTTTGGCGGAACTCAATCACATAAAAGATAGTTTAGAAGAGGCATGTTTATTCAGAGGGCATCGCCAGATTGATTGGCTTATGGATTCAACGTTCTCTAGAAGCCTTAAGCAAATGCTGAAACTGCCGATTACGCAGCAATATCCCGAGCAAGCTTGGGATGATGTTGAATTGCAGCACTATCTTGCAAAATTGTGGTTGCAAAAAGTTGATGCAGTCCAACTGAATCCGGATCTTTTAAAGACGGAGCCTCAGGGAATAGACCCTTACTTCGAATATCACAGACATCACCAACAAAACCCAGATGCTGAATACATTAATGATGTAGATCCAAAAGGGACAAATTTTGTCGATTTTTCATACGACTGGAGGGTCGGTTTGTATTTTGCAAATTGTAAGCGTGATGAGAAGGAAGAGGGCGCTCTATTTATTGTTAGACAAACAGTTTTAGGCCCGGTACTTTTGACAAAACCCTTTTCTCATACCATTGAAGCTTTGCGCGATGTGCTTGTCTTGAATCCAAAAACAGCTTATAGCGGCTTGCCGTTAATGGTGCATCCAAAAGCGCACATGAATAATTCATTAGATCCGAAGCCGAAGCGACAGGACGCTGTCTATATTGCACAGATGGATTTTCGGTTTGATCTGGGATTATCTTGGGAGTTGCGTCAACTGACTACAGGTAAACAGGTTTTCATTAAGCTGATTTTGCCGGCAGGATCGCAAGAAGAGGTTGCTGCTTTTTTGGAGGGACAGGGAATAACCTGCGAATACCTGTTTCCTCCTACAATATTTGATAAACGGCCTGTGAATTATTAAAGTTAGCAGCAGGCTTTTTGTGGGCCACTCCAGGGCCAGTACATTCGCCACGTCCTATAACATACGCTAATATTTTGATGTCATGAAACTTGATTGTCTGCTATATTCCTTCTCGAGAAGTTAGACTGAGTTATGTAGCATTACGAAGGACTCGGAGACTTAAAATCCCTTGGGAGCAATCCCATGCTGGTTTGAATCCAGTTCTGAGCATCTTTAATTGCAAGGGTTTAAGCTTTTACCAGCTTAAGCCCTTTTTTGTTGAGAATAATTTTGTCCAACCCCTGTCCAACTTTTTTAATCATATGATGATACTGAAGTATGAGGTAATGAATGTCCGATCCCAGAGCTTTTGTTAGCTTTGACTTTGATAACAATGAATCCCATAAAATGCTGTTTATTGGACAAGCTAAAAATTTAAGAACCCCCTTTTCCATCCAAGATTGGTCTTCAAAAAATTCGTTGCCGCAAAATCAATGGGAAAAACTCATTCAACAGAAGATCAATCAATGTAATCTAATGATTGTGTTGGTGGGAAGGAGTATGCGGACGGCTAGAGGGGTTGAAAAAGAGATTATGATGGCAAGTAATGCTAACCTTCCTTTCTTTGGTGTTTACGTAGATGGAGCAGATGCGTTATCTGATTTACCCATAGGATTGAATAGAAATAGAACCATACTCTGGAAATGGGATAACATTGCTTCAGCGATTCAACAAATGATGAAAGAAGGTAAGAATTTAAGATCATGAGACGAGGTTTAATTGTAGGCATAGACCATTATGACAGTGCCCCTTTAGAAGGGTGCATTAATGATGCGAACAAAATTTATAATTTAATAAAAAATAATGAAGACGGCACACCAAACTTTGACTGTAAAAAAATTATTTCCTCTGAGAATAAGATTGGAAAAACGACTTTGCAGGAAGATATAGAGAAGTTATTTCAAGGTGAAGCCGATGCTGCTTTTTTGTATTTCTCTGGGCATGGAACCTCAAATAATCTTGGAGGTTATATTGTAACACCTGATGCGAAAAAATATAATGAGGGTGTTTCAATGTCTGACATTTTAAAGTATGCCAATGCTTCCAGAATAAAAGAATGTATTATAATGTTGGATTGTTGTTTTAGCGGCTTCTTCGGCAATTTACCTGAAATAGAAAATAAAGTAGTGATTAAGGAGGGTGTGTCTATTCTGACGGCATGTCGAGCTGATCAAGTATCGGTAGAAGCCAAAGGAAGTGGATTGTTTACCTCTCTTGTTTGCGATGCATTGAGAGGAGGGGCTGCTAATTTATTGGGAATTGTTACAACAGCGAGTGTTTACGCACATGTAGAGCCTGTTTTTGGGGCATGGGAGCAGCGACCTCTTTTTAAAGCTCATATGTCAAAATCAACTATTTTGAGGAGATGCAAGCCAAAAATTGATCCTGACATTTTAAGAAGCCTATGTGCCCTATTTCCTTCACCTACGGCAACCCTTAAACTGGACAGGTCTTTTGAACCCACAGAACATCCTAAAGGTGATCCAAACGAAATAATTTTTGAAAAACTGCAAAGATGTAGAGCTCAAGGTATTGTAAAACCTGACGGAGAGGATCATCTTTATTATGCAGCAATGAATGAAAAAAGCTGCAGCTTGACACCTTATGGGCAATTTTACTGGCATCTGGCAAAAAACAATAAAATTTAGCTGAATTGAATTTGAGTAGCTGCATTGCTACGGATTTTTCACCTTAATTGGAAAGTTAAAATAAGTTATTTAGAATTATTCTAAAAGCTGGCTAAAATCGATTACTTTGTCGAAATACCCCTCGTCTAAAACGCTCTCCTCCACTCCATTTACATGGATTAGTACCGGACGAATTGAGCAAAATTTTGGTATCTTCAAGCGTTTCCTTTTCTCTTCCATTTCATTAATTATTTTCTGTCCTATAGGATTTCTGGAAAATTTGACTTCACAGAGATAGAGATTATGAAAACGCGTCTGAATTAAATAGTCAATTTGGCATCCAGCCTGTCTAGCTGTAGGATTTTGAAAAAATGGACCATCCATAACAATTTCATCTGGGGATAAATTTAAGAGGTTCCAAAGCGCCTTGCGGTTGTGGGCCACGAGATTTTCAAATTGTAATCCCATGAGGGATTCCCATCCAGGAAAGCGGCTTAATGCTGCATTTGTAAAAGCTCCCTTTTCTATCTTTGAGCGGTTTGGAGCGATGTACTTCAAGTAGAAACGGAGGTAATTATCACTTAACCGGTACTTGCTCAATTTGCTTTCTTTGCCGCTATCTAAACTCCAAGTAAAATCCCTCTGGACAAATCCAGCTTTTACAAGATCGTCTAAATGCCTGCTGTAACCTCCCCCCAGCTCTTTTTTTAATTCTTTGCAGATCTGGCCAAGGTCTTTAGGGCCATTTGCAAGGCAAGCTACAATCTCTTTGTGACTCGCATTTTTCCGAGAGAAAAGATCTGAAAATATTTCATCGAATTCTCGTACTAATAAGCCTCCTTGCATGAAGCAAAGATCTCGAATGTTTTGTTCTGCAGGAAGCTCTGGTTTAATCCGTTCTAAATAAAGCGGAACCCCTCCAGTAACAGACAACAGTTTAAATTTTTCATATGCGGTAATTCGTTTTTCTTTTGGATGCCAAAAAGCATTGCAGACATTTAAAGGCAGCTCTTCAAGAATTAGATCGATTGAAATTCTACCTACGAAACCAGTGCTACTCAAAATGTTTTCTTCGATCCAAGAGGAGATGGACCCACAAAGCACGAGAACTAATTGAGGGTTCTTGCTAAAATACATATCCCATGCTGTTTTTAATTTTCCTAAAAAGTTAGGGTCCCTCTGTCCCATCCAAGAGATTTCATCGAAAACAATCAAGACTGGACCTTCAGCGGTATATTTAGATAGATGCCAGAAAATATTGCCCCAATCATCAGGCTTAATGCCAGGTAATCCGGCTCTCTCTAATTGGTAGGCAAATTCATTGCGTTGTGATTGTGCAGTTGTTTTCGGGGCTGGAGGAATTCCGGAGAAAAAGAGACTTCTAAGTTCTTTTCCAAATTCTGCAAGAAGTCTGCTTTTGCCAATTCTTCTTCTCCCACGGACAACGATAAGGCTTGCACTTCGTGAAGTTAATAACCCCTTAAGCCTAGCCATTTCGGCTTCTCTACCAATGAATTTGGAAAGACTCATTGTTACTGCTCCTCTTTGAATCTCATCATAAGCTTTTGCTTACATAAAATCAATCAACAAAATGTCATTTGTCGATTTGTTGATCGTTTTTGTGTTGATCAAATTTGATCAACAAAACGTCATTTGTCGATTTGTTGATTCTTTTTATCTTAAAATATAATGGTTTAGGCCAAAACACACACCCGTATACCGGTGTGTTTCCAATTGAAAAACTCCCAAAAGATCTACAAATATTAATTAATAATATCCAACATACGCTCCAGTAAAAAAGACTTACGTTCGGCGATTCAAAAATTTTGTGCATGTCAAACATGAATGGCGCAGCAATTAGTAGAGAGACTGAAAAAAAAGGATAAAAAACACTTTGTCAGGAGCCATCTTACGCCAATGATTAAAAAAGGGACACTAAAATACTTATTTCCCGAAGACGAGAACTCCCCTAATCAAGCATATATCTGTGAAAAAGGAGATGGTGATGAATGCTAGTGTTTGTTTGAAGTTATGTTTTTCTGTTTGTTAACCTTACTTTGTTTGTGATTAAAGATTTAAAAGTCTTGAGTTCAATATATATGTGATATATTATACTTATATTAAACCATTTACAAGCTAGAGTTTTTTTTCATCATGAATAAAGGGGTACTCACGGAACGAGATGTCTGCACAAAGTTCATAACACCTGCACTTAAAAAATCTGGCTGGGATATACACTCGCAAATTCGTGAAGAGGTTAGCTTCACAAAAGGTCGGATAATAGTTCGTGGAAAGTTAATTTCGAGAGGGAAAGGAAAACGCGCAGATTACATTCTCTACTATAAACCTAATATCCCCATTGCCCTTATCGAAGCTAAAGATAACAAGCACTCTGTTGGTGATGGTATGCAACAGGCTCTTGACTACGCATGCACCCTTGATATTCCTTTTGTATTTTCATCAAATGGCGATGGTTTTGTCTTCCATGACAGAACTACCATAAGTACTGAGAAAGAAGTTTATCTTTCCATAGAGGACTTTCCTTCTCCGGCTCAGCTCTGGTCAAAATATTGCATTTGGAAAGATTTAAACCAGGAAGTTGAACAGATTATTCTACAGGACTATTACGATGATGGAAGCGGCAAGTGTCCACGCTACTATCAATGTAACGCCATTAACACCACTATTGAGGCAATTGCTAAAAACCAGAACCGCATCCTACTTGTCATGGCTACTGGAACAGGAAAGACCTATACTGCCTTTCAGATAATTTGGCGACTCTGGAAAGCTGGTCAAAAGAAACGTATTCTATATCTTGCAGATCGCAATATTTTAATTGATCAAACCTTGGTGAACGATTTCCGTCCATTTGGTTCAGCTATGGCAAAGCTTAGCACTGATTCCAAAACAATCGAAAGACAAGATAAGACGGAAACAGTACTTCCAACCGCACTTGGCAATAAACGAAGGATTGATACCGCTTATGAAATTTATCTTGGTCTTTATCAGGCGATTACTGGACCTGAAGAATGTCAGAAGATTTTTCGTGAGCTTTCTCCAGACTTCTTCGACCTTATCGTGATCGATGAGTGTCATCGAGGAAGTGCTGAAAAGGACTCTGCTTGGCGAGAAATCCTTGAATACTTTTCTCCAGCTACGCAGATCGGTCTCACAGCTACTCCTAAAGAAACAAAATATGTATCTAACATTGACTACTTTGGCAAACCTTTATTTTCCTACTCATTAAAGCAGGGAATTCAAGATGGATTTCTTGCACCATATAAAGTAATCAAGGTTCATATCGATTTAGATGTGCAAGGCTATCGGCCAGAAAAAGGCAAAGGGGATCGCAATGGCAACGAGATTGAAGATCGTATTTATAACACAAAAGACTTCGATCGGACCCTCGTCATAGATGAACGTACCAAACTGATAGCCAAAAAGATCACTGAATTTCTAAAGGAAAGCGGTGATCGTTTTCAAAAAACAATCCTATTCTGTGTTGACACTGAACACGCTGCCCGTATGCGGCAGGCTCTTATTAATGAAAACGCCGATCTTGTTCAGGAAAACAGGCGTTACGTGATGCGAATAACCGGTGACGATGGTGAAGGGGCTAGTGAATTGGGTAATTTTATTGATCCTGAATCGAAATATCCAGTTCTTGTAACTACATCGCGTTTACTCTCGACGGGTGTTGATGCCCAAACATGTCGCCTCATAGTTCTAGATCGACCTGTTGGTTCTATGACGGAGTTTAAGCAAATCGTAGGACGCGGAACTCGCATCCATACCGACACTAAAAAGTTCTATTTTACCTTGATCGATTTCCGCGGTGCTACGAGTCATTTTGCTGACAAGGATTTCGATGGTGAACCGGTACAAATTTATGAGTCCAACAAAGATGATCTCATAACTCCACCAGCTGCTGACGATGAATTCATTATAGGTCAAGATGAGGTTATTGTAGATGGACAATCTCCTAAAATCACTATTGAGGATGCGTCAGAAAAGCATTCTAAAATATATGTAGATGGAGTGACTGCTAGCATTTTTGCTGAACGAGTGGAATGTCTGGATGAAAATGGCAAGCTTATTACAGAAACATTGCGTGATTTTACGAAAAAAGTTTTAAAAAAACGTTTTGTTAGTCTCGATAATTTTCTTAACACTTGGAAATCAACAGAACGCAAGCAAGCCATAATTGAAGAATTAGCTCACGAGGGATTATGTCTTGATCCTTTAATCGATGAAATAGGAAAAGATCTGGATCCATTTGATCTTATTTGTCATGTTGCTTTTGATCAACCCCCTCGCACTCGACGTGAACGTGCTGAAAATGTACGCAAACGTGATGTCTTTACAAAATACGGCACGCAAGCCCGCGCAGTCCTTGAGGCTTTATTGCAGAAATATCAAGATCATGGCATGGTTTGTCTTAACGATCCGCGAGTCTTGCAAATTATGCCTTTTGATAAAATGGGAACGCCGGTTCAACTTATTAAACAATTTGGATCTCGGGCCAATTATGAGCTTGCTATCCAAGAACTACAATCAGCACTTTATCAGGAAATCGCTTAAATTATGTCCGTTCGAAATATAATCAAATCCATCCAAAAAATCATGCGTCAAGATGTAGGGGTTGATGGAGATGCTCAACGCATCGCACAACTTTGTTGGATGTTTTTTCTTAAAATCATCGATGATCAAGATCAACAATTGGAATTAATTCAAGACGATTATCGTTCTCCTATTCCTTCTGATTTACAATGGCGAGCATGGGCAGCAGATCCTGAAGGCATGACTGGGGATGTGTTGTTGAATTTCATTAATACGGAACTTTTTCCAAAGCTGAAAGAACATTCAGTGACTGGCGCTCAAAATAGTAGATTTCGGATCGTGCAAGAAGTTTTCGAGGACACGCACAACTACATGAAATCCGGTCAACTTATAAGGCAAGTTATCAATAAAATTAGCGCTGTGGATTTTAATAATTTGGCAGAACGACAGCATTTTGGTAACATCTATGAGCAGCTTCTAAACGATTTACAAAACGCAGGAAGTGCTGGTGAGTTTTATACACCACGAGCAGTTACTGCTTTCATGGTTGATCGCATTGATCCTAAGCCTGGTGAAATTTTATTCGATCCAGCCTGTGGGACAGGAGGGTTTCTGACATGTGCCATTCGCTACATGCGTCAAAAATATGTAAAAAAAGTCGAAAACGAACAATCCATGATTCAGGGTCTACGTTCTGTAGAAAAAAAACAATTACCTCATATGCTTTGTGTTACCAACATGTTGCTTCATGGTATCGAAAATCCAAGCTTTGTTAGGCGTGATAATACTCTGGCACGACCATACATAAGCTATGAAGCAAGCGATCGGGTAGACATCATTGTTACTAACCCGCCTTTTGGAGGAAAAGAAGAAGATGGTATTGAAAGTAATTTTCCAAAGCATTTACAAACACGCGAGACCGCCGACCTTTTTCTCGCCCTCATAATTCGATTACTTAAAGTTGGTGGTCGCGCAGCCGTAGTGCTGCCCGATGGTTCGTTATTCGGTGATGGAGTAAAAACACGATTAAAAGAACTTTTGATGGAAGAGTGTAATTTACATACTATTGTGCGTCTTCCTGATAGTGTGTTCAAACCCTACGCTAGTATTGGCACTAATTTACTTTTTTTTGAGAAGGGCGAACCAACAAAAGATATTTGGTTCTATGAACACCGTGTACCTGCTGAACAAAAAGCCTATTCAATGACAAGACCAATCCTTATTGAACACTTCAACCATTGCATAGACTGGTGGGGTGGAATAAAACGTAAAGGCCGTAAGGAAAATGAAAACGCTTGGCATGTCACTGTGGATGAAGTAAAAGCACGTAATTACAATCTTGATTTTAAGAACCCTCACATTATAGATGACAATTATGGGGATCCTGATGAACTTCTTACGAAGCTCAATGAGGCGGAAACGAAAATAGTAGCTCTTCAAAGTCAATTAAAAGAAATTCTAGGTGAGGCATTGCTCCGATGACCTTACAACGAATATTTAAACCAGATAGTAGTTTCACGGCAGATTCAGGATGCTTTTTGCAACATTTTAATAGTATATGTAACGAATCCAATGCAATACCTCGTTTACGTCAATTTATTCTCGATCTTGCAATAAGAGGACAGCTTGTGCAGCGAGATCTTAATGATGAACCTAGTTCTAAATTAATCAAGCAGATTCAGTTGGAGAAAGCAAGATTACTGAAAAAAGGAAAAAATAAAAAACGGGAGCAATTGTCTCCTGAGGATAAAGAAGAGGAGCCCTTTCTAATTCCAACACATTGGGAATGGACTCGTTTAGGGCAAATAGCTGATTGGGGTTCTGGATCGACTCCTTTACGAGATAATCAAGACTTTTTTGATGGCGGAATTACCTGGTTGAAGTCTGGAGAACTCAATGACAACCAACAACTTAGCGGTTCGGAAGAAACCATTACAGAATTGGCTATCAGCAAGTGTTCGTTTCGTAAAAACAAGCCTGGAGATGTTTTAATCGCCATGTACGGTGCGACTATTGGAAAGGTGGCAATTCTTGCTGAACCTGCTGTAACTAATCAGGCTGTATGTGGTTGCACCCCATTTGCTGGGATATATAATCGTTATCTTTTCTATTTTCTTCTGTCTCAAAGGGCTAGGTTCCATTCAGCAAGCGAAGGAGGAGCACAACCAAATATCTCAAAGATAAAAATCACAGGCTTTGCTTTCCCTCTTCCACCCTTTGCAGAACAACATCGTATAGTTGCCAAATTAGATGAATTGATGGTACTTTGTGACCAGATAGAGAAAGCAAAATCGGAACAAGAAAGCCTGCGGTTCAGTCTAACAATAGCGTCCCTGCAACGATTAAGTCATCCAAATACGGAGGAGGATGCTCAAGCTTTCTGCAAGCACGTTCAGTTCTGTCTTCATAACCTTTCTCGCCTTACTACTCGTCCCGATCAAATCAGACAACTCCGACAGACCATTTTTGATCTAGCTATTAGAGGAAAATTAGTTCTACAGGATTCAAGTGACGAAACTACATCTACTGTTGAAATATCGACTCTAAAAGAATCACTCTATAAGAAAGATGTAGGGCCTCATAAAATTCCGGATTTATGGAAATGGTGCAGACTAGGAAGTATCTCGACACTGATAACTGATGGCGAACATATTACCCCACCAAGGATTCATGAGCGACAAGTTCCTTTGGTAACAGCTAAGAATGTCAGAAATGGCTTTATGGACTTTAGTTGTACCGACTGGGTCTCTTTTGAAACGGCAAATAAAGCGTGGCGTCGCTGTCGTCCCGCAAATGGCGATATTTTACTTGTCTGTGTTGGCGCAACAACTGGGCGATTGTGTGTTTTAAGTGAAGATAAAGATATGGTTCTTGTTCGTAGTGTTGCGCTTATTCGTCCTAATTTAGCAATTAACGTTGAGTATCTTGCACTGGCCCTCCGAAGTCCCACGTGCCAAAGACAAATATGGGAAAAGGTAAAAAAGACTGCGCAACCATGTCTTTATATTAATCGCATTAATTCTCTTCTTATTCCTCTTCCACCTCTCGCCGAACAACGCCGCATCATGGCTAAAGTGGATGAATTAATGTTACTGTGCAACGAACTAGATAAACATATTACCTTAAGTGCTAATAGGCGAAGCCAACTGCTAGAAACGATTCTTCATTCGGTATAAATCAACGATAGCAAGAAAAATTATGATGGGGTGATACTTATGATAGGATAGTCATTCGCTCTAGGTGTATAATACTAACTTGCAAAGAATTGTCCTACTCTCTTTCCTCGTACGCCAAAGAATGCTTCGTTTTGATGGAAAAGTGAAGGAGTCACTTTGTAAGATCAACCGCAAACTTGCAAGTTATGGAACAAGGTTTTTAAATTTCATATATCCGCTTCTGCCAAGGTAATCAACCAGATGCTGTGATTGATTGCAGTTACTATCAATTGTCAAAGCTTTTTCCAAAATCGAGTATATAGAGTCCTGCCATCCTGGAATATGCCATCCTTCTTTGTCGCTTTGAACGATAGTGTAGAGAATATTTACTGCTTTCTTGATATCTGCATCAGCAATTTCCGCCAGTGCATCCATTGCTTGGTTGCTGATTTCGGGGACTTCCGAAATTTGAAGGTATTTTTCAAATTGTTCCAAGGACCAATCTTTTTGAAATCTTCTGCAGGAAAGCCAACTACTAAAAGGCCAAAATCCTGATGTTGTGCGTGCATCTTCTTCGCCGCTGTCTGCCCAATATGATATCCAGAGCCCCATACATCTTTTTGTAACATCTTCAGATACTTCGTCATGACGTTCAAGCAGTCTTCCAACAAATTCAATTGTGTGAAGTCTGGTATCTTGCGTCGAATCAGACAAAAATTTTCTTATGGACAAGTTTTTCTCATCAAAAGGAACGTCTCCCTTCATATAGAGGATGATAAGATGCTCTCCAAGGCGGTAAACAGGGTTGTGGCTGCTATTCTTCGGAGGCAGAATAGAAACGGCTTTCTCTGCTGCATAAGCAAATTGCTTCTTGAATAACTTGAAAAATTCAATGTGTGGCCGCGAACTAGATAGGAAGGCGTTCCAAGCCGCCCATCCGACCGATTTGGGAGAGGCCTCATTGGAATCCAGTGGAAAAAGAACATCGGCATGTGCTTCTAGCCAATGCTTGTCGACAGCATATAACAGGTGAATATTAGACCCAATGATGGCTAGCTCTCCGGGAGTTCTATCCGCTGCAATGATACGGGACTCAATCAATTCACGAACCTCTGCAATTTCTGCGAAATCTATCTTGCTTTCCGACTTTTTAAAGTAGTTGTAAACCCATCTAGCGTACTCAAAAGCCGCCTCCATAGTTTTTCCTTGGAGCGAATTAATACCGATTTCAATGTAATCCTGGCTTCGCGGATCGTTGTCCATCTCTTTAAAGTTGAAAGATTCCTCTTCCGGATAGCAAAGACTGCTGATTATATTCCATAACTTAGTACGGCATTGCTGAAGCTGGTACTTTGGCGAATCGTTCTCGAATGACTGGCAGATCGTTCTAATGAATAGAGCAATTTCACTTCTTGTCCATTGCCAGTCCTTATCTATGAATCCAGTCTCTTTCTGACATGGGGTTGTACACTCATGAATCGGTCTGGATATTACCCAAAGGCAAAGATCAAGCACAGGTCTTATATTAATATCATTTCCCATTTTAAGTTCCAGGGTCATTGCAATGATGAAATTACGGACGAAAATCGCGGGGCAGCTAATGAGGTCTTTAGCTTGTGCTGAAAATGGTTTTGCGTGTGCAGACACATATTTTTGAAAAGACTCAGTGAGCGCCTTGATTCCCGATTCCATGTCTGGAGACGTATTGAAAGGCCGCCATTCAGATATGATCTTAACAACTTCTTTGATACTCGATTTCGAGAAATCATTAGATTGTATCAAGCTTTCGTCTCTAGTTACTTGTGCATATAAGCTTATGTTAAGATCAGGTAGAATTAGTTCTCTGAATTCCAACCGCAGTGCTTCGTAAGCCTCTTTGAGGTTTTCCTTCAAATGAAGTCTTGCCCAGTGCAGCTTGCCGTATTTCCAATACCGAGTCTGGGGGGTGCTTTTCTCCTCAGAGGTGCCGCTGTCAAGATCTTTTAAATCTCTAGGAAGAGGACCTCTTTCAATCCAAGAAAACCATTCATTCTGTTCGGTTTCTCCTAAAAGAGAAAAGCGGCATTCTACAAGCTTGGCATATTCATGCTTGTATTCGCATTGTTCAAAAAAGTTACGATCCATTATTGCTTCACGGGCCAATTGAGGATTATTTTCTGCAAATTTATTAATCAAATGAAGTTTGATTCTTTTAAAAACTAGATATTTCTGTTTATCTATAATTTTTAAAGTAGATTCTAAGTTGATTTTTTTGTTTCCAATAGACAATTCAAAGCCATCCCTCACAAAGGTAACCATGGGGCAGGCTCTGTGGTAACCCTGATTTTCCACGTGTTCTTCTATGGCAGGCCTCCATACATCAGAATAATCCCTTCCTGTAACGGAATCAAAACGTTTTTCGCTTTCGATGAAAAGGTGAAGCCAAATGCATAATTTTGTAAGGAATTTGCTTGATTCTGACCGAGAGGTAAGAGCCGGAACAATCTTTACCAACCCATCTCGGTATTGGTGTTCATACCAAGGGCTACGAATATTCACATTATTCATCCTAGGTGTAAAAAGAGAAATGGCTAGTCGTTCGGCAACGTTAATATTGCTCTCTTCTATCAATTTTATGCATAACGTTACTGCATCTTCAAAACATAAGGCTAGCAGACCATCCTCGGCGGCCCGACGAATTCTAGGCACTAGCCTGATTGCAACTGTAGCAGGTAAAGAGAGCGCTGCTGTAACAATATCTCGGATCACCGACGCATTATCAGTATCCATTGTGCTAAAAATCGCTGCAATTTCATCCGGCAAAGTATGCGCCATGCGTGCTAAATATTTCGAAGGAGGCCAAATGGGATAACGAATACCTCCTGTTTCAAGACTCTCAGTTTTGAATGGCTTTTCGAACATCCCTTTCTCTGTCAAAGAAGGGATTAGTTTACAATCATTTAGATTATTGAAAAAATATGCCTCGTGGTGAGGAGAAGCAATCAAGGGAAGGATTTCGTCCATTTGACCGGGCTGGATGCCTTTTTTTAAAAGCTCATCCAATCTTTCAGTGGATGAGAAAAAATTTCCGACAAAACTATAGAGAGTGTCTTCGAATTTATTGAACTGTTTATGCAGTTCCTCTTCACTCGGTGGTTTCTCCAGCAAGGTGCGTTTTTTCGACCATCCTACAAATATGTCATGCGTATCTCTGAAATCTTTGATGATTTTTAAATTTATATCTCCCTTCGACGGCTGAGAGCTCATCAAAATTTTAAAAAGCGCATCAAATTGAGCAGGAAGCTCTTTACTTTTGTTATGCGCTTGGATAAGAGAATCAATTTGAAGGGCAGATCTCATGCTAATTTTGACTGTCTCGTCTGCAGGATCTTCTACTTTCATTGCATCGAGGCTGGGTATTGTTGACCAGTTAGGAATGATTTTATCCAAAAGGGTTCCGTATTCCAATCTGCCGCGCTTAGATGCCGGCGCTAAGAGCTCAGGCAGGCTGTTGTTTATTTCTCTTACTGCATGAGCAATGAAGAGTACTCGATCAGGAAAATGCTTATCTTTCAATATGCGAAGTGCGCTTTCATATGTTTCTGCAAGCGGATTTGCTGCTCTCTGGAACCAGGCAAGAAGGCCTGCTCGTTTTTTTGTTAAATATTTTTCAGTCACTTTTTGCCCCTACAGATGCAATCATTAATCAAAAGATTATACTTCTGACAAAGAAAGCTTTCCAGAACAAAATGTAGGCCAGGCAATTAGCAGCTAATAACTATCGATGAAAGCTGCCTGAATTCTTCTTGAGTATTTTTTAAAAAAGCTCCTGAGCTAAGCAATTCGAAATAGTGCAGATGCTGGGCCACTCATGGGTCAGTATTTTTGCTCACATGCCATAACAAATGCGAATATTTTGATGCCATAAAACCTCTTTGTCTGTTATATTTCCTCACGAGAAGTTAGGCTGCGTTATGTAGCATTATAAAGGCTTCGGAGACTTAAAATCCCTTGGGTGTTTTTACCTCACTGTCCGTTAATATATATTGATCACGGGAAAAGTTGCATATATACACAAACAACTTCAAAAGTTGGTTTTTTGCGTCGTCGACAGAAGGCGGGTTTGAAACCTGCCTCCATCGCTAGAGCCTATTCAAATTGAGCTGCTTTAAGCAACAGCTCTGCTTGGTTCAAATTCGAGCCGGCTCCTTGCAAAATTCTAAAGTTTTTGAAGTTGTTTGTGTATAGCCTGGTCAATTAAACAAAAACTGATAAACGTTCCTTAAAATCCCCGTTTTAAAAAAACGGCAACGGAAAAATGCAACTTTGCGTTTAATAAAAGATTGTTCCGGCAACGTACTAAAGGTCAGGACTAAATTTTTTTCTTTAGGATCCAACATGGAACCATAACGAGAATAGAAAATCTTTGCCTGGGCAATGGTTTTTTTGTAATTTTTTTTTGAAAACAAAAGACCGGTGATTCTTTGAAGACCATATTTCCTGGCCCCGATACTATTTGTAGAATGTTGACGGTAAAGCATTGTGGCATTTGTCACATGCCCTATATGTCCAAAAGCACCGGCAACAAGGGCAATCCACCAGTCATGCATGTAGCATTCTGCAGGAATTGGTTTGGACAAATCGGCAAGTGCACGGTTCAACATCATTGTACATCCCGTCACAAGGCTTTGAGTTAAAAGACGATTTAGAACAGTGGCCTCCGGATCAATGTGTGAGTACTTCCAAAAAGAGGGAGAGATCTCAGACAAATCGGGGCCCGCTACTTTTAAATCTGTATGGACTAAAAGCAACGCTTCCTCTCCATGGAATTTTTCCAACTCTTTCATTTTTTTTAGTGTCACTTCTATTTTATTTGGCAACCAGTAATCATCCTGGTCTGCAAACATGACATATTTGGCATGCGACTGACAAAGCAATTCAGAAAAATTCCCTCTGACCCCCAAATTGCGTGTATCAGATAGCGAACACAGGGTAATTTTTTCAGGATATTTCGCTTGGAGGTCTCTTAAAATAGGTACAGTATTATCGGTTGAACCATCATCCCGCACAAAGAGATGGAAATTTGAATGGGTTTGATTCAAGATCGAGATGATTTGCGCTTGAATGAAAGCTTCCCCCTGGTAGGCGGCTAATAAAATATCGATTTCGTGCATGAGCTCTCAGTGTACCATTTTTAATCACACTTCTTTGCATTGAAAGATTTACAGCAAGGACACCTTGTAATGTTTTTTTCTAAACTCTCAAGATAGGCAAAATGGCAAAATTCACAAACATGCATTTGCTTTTCAGGCGGCAAAATAATTTTTTTCCTGGCTTGGCAGTATTGAACGATCCAGACAACAATCACACAGGCCAGAGTAATCCCGAAATACAGCATTACGGCCATAATCGGCGATAGTCCGATCATACTCTACACTCCTTTAAAGAAATGCAATTCGATCACCCCTTCGGAAACAAAAGTGTTCTCTTGTACACTAAAACGCATTTGTTGCAATGCTTTTACGGCATAACGCTGCAGTTGCGGGTCGGTCAGAGCCGATATCGGCTCTGACCATATAATGCTGCCTGTACGGTCCTCAACAATAATTGCATAAACCCCACGTGTATCTTGAGAGGGAATAATAACAGCCATCTCAAGAGGGCGATACCGGTCGGCAAGTTCTTTTCCGACAATCACCTTGACATGGGGAACTGTTGTTTCCCTAAATGGCCCAAATGCAAATGTATGAAGGTCTCTTTCAATTTTTATGTTACGGTCGGTTAAAACGGGATCCAACTTAAGCGATGGACCGGCAACCGATATTGGTAAAGCAGTCTTTGTCAGTTCTGTAAGTGGGCGTAAAGGAATATCGGGAGAGACTTGCAAAATTTTTTCAGCAGCAGCGATTGCTGTCCCGTCTTGAAGCAGGGGGGTTTCTACAGTAATGGGAGGAAAAACATAGGAATTGAATGGCAATGAAAAAGGGACAATATGGAAAACGAAAACAAAAAGAAGATGAAAACTAATGGCAATCAGGAAACCTATCCGCAATGCCGGAGTAAAGTACGGCTCTTTATCCCGCATCATGATGCCAATGCTATTTTCGAGCTGTGACGTTTTTCTTAATTTTAACATTAGCCCTCTTGCACTTCCTCAGGTTGATAAACCAGCCTGATCTTTGAAGAAATTTCCTGGATCAGCGAAAATAAACGCAAAAAATCCCCATAGTCAACGCGGCGATCGACACTTAAAACAACGGTGGGGACCAATCCCGGATGCTGTTCTTGCAATTGTGCTATTTCCCGGGCCAGCTGTTCTTTAACAGAGGAAAGTTCGATCATCGCTTTTTTGGATCCGACATAAATGACATTTTGCGCATCCATGACAACAAGAACCTGGGTTGTCAATGGCGCCGAATTGCGGTTAAGCGTGGGATTTTCAATATTTAAGGATTTAAGTGGAAGAATATCCGACGTGACAATAAAGAAAATGAGCATTAAAAAAATGACATCGACTAAAGGGGTCATGTCGACAAAAGAATGTGTCGTTTTAAGATTTGTTTTAAATTTCATATCACTTTACATACTGGAGTCTACTCATAATCTTTTGGATTTGTTTTTGAAACCGAAAAATCAAGGGTGGATGCCTCAATATCGGAATGCCTCTCCTGACTAAATTGCGATTCGAACGCCTTGCTAAGATCTTGCAGATTTTCATCCTTATTCGCTTGTGCAAACAGCCGATTGCGCTCTTTGATCAGATTATTGACAATTTCTTCATTTTGAAAAATTGATTCCAATACAATTCTCGGGGCCAGAAAAATGCGCACTTTAACGTCTTTTGATAAAGTAATTCCATCGAGCAAAGAATAAAATCCTTCCGGCGATTGTGTCTCTTTTTCTTCTTCCTCATCCTGAGATTGATTGTCTTCCCCTTCGGCTTCGGGAAGCGGTTCTGTCTTTGCCTTGTCTTTTTCTTCTTTAACTCCCGATGGTTTAAGTGTATCGGAAGTTGGAGTAGTTCGCAACATTTGATACAGGATTAAATTGAGGTCTTCATTCGCCAATTTAAGAGTTTCCAGCTCTTCAATTTTTTTCAATTTATCTTCCTTTGGAAGAGCATCGGAAGCTTCTTCAATTGCATCTATGAGCTCATCGATCAACTGGGGCCTTGAATCTAGTTTATTTTGAAACCACGGCTTATCCCCAAATAAACGATTGATCAAATGTTTTAATAAACTTTTTGCCGTTTTGACCTGATCTGGATTTTTTAGCCTCGTCTCCTCATCGAGCAGTCCATTGAGACTGATTTTTCGAGAAGCGTTGACTTTTGTTTTTGCCCCTCCCCCTTTACCTGCCGTTTTAACGATACTGACATAAACGCTTTCGGCTTTTTCTTCCAGGTGTGCCCTTTCAATTTTTTGCATATAATTTCTGAAAAATATTTGCACGACCTGGGAATTTAGGTAGAGGTTCATGCTTCCATAGGAAATAATTCCTAAAAGCATTAGCATTGTTGTCACAAAAATCAGGACATTCATAACCAGACCTCTTACTCATAAATAATATGCGTCTTATTTTCATTGGGCGCAAACACGAAAACGATATCAGGCTCTCCGTTTGACATCTTGACGATCATCTTAATCATGGCTGGGAGGCTCTTAAACTCTTTTAACCAATTTTCTGTCCGCCATTTTCCTTTTGGTTCGGGTTCAATTGCATTTGTCGAAGTTTTTCCGGTGGATGGGCTTTTTAAAGGGATAAAATATTCAAACTTTAACGAAGCTGCTTTGGTAAACAATACTTGCTTGTTTATATTTGGCTGCTGATCATCGGACGATTTTTTTTTAGGAAGGGGAAATGTAAATAAGAGTATATTTCCTTCTGCATCAAGCATAAGACGCCCTGTCACCAGATAGGCAAATTGTTTGGCAAGACAGTTCCCGTTATCATAAGTAAACACAAGACTTTGGCTTCCCGGCATGCCGATCGTATTGTTTAGCGAAAAAAAAGTAAATTCTTTGTTTTTATTGCCGGCGATATTTGGCAGCACCTCAGACAATCGTTTTTCCATAAATCTTAAACGAAATGCTTCCTCTTTTGTTTTTTCGATCTCAGAACCGATCATCACAACTTGGCTGTAGAAAAAAAATAGCGTTGATAAAATGATCGAGGTTAGTGACATGGCAATCAAGATCTCGATCAAAGTAGTATATACCGAACGCGATTCAAAAATTGGTTTCATCATAGGTTGCAACGTAAAATTAATCATGAAGCCGGCTGGTATTCTATAATGAGAGGGTATTTATACTTTAACGGTTCTTTTTCCTTGCCGGCCTTGTCGGTGAAGGTAAAAACCAGATTGATCCAGCGTACAGTATCTGCCGTGCGGTTTTTAGGTTTTTGTTTTCCTGCAATAAAGGCATAAGTCCCGGAATAAGGAACTGCAGTTGTGATGCCGCTTGCTTTAAGCATTTGCTCATCTACGGGGAAGGACTGCTGTCCCTCGATTGAGCTCCAGTTAATTTCTTGCCGATACAGTTTTTCCAGGCAGTGGGCATACAATAAATTGACGGCATGGTCGAGCTGCACCAGATACAAAAATTCCTTCTCCGATTTTAAGATCATCACCTGAGGGTAAATGAGCGGCAATGCACAAAAAACCACCAAAGTAAAGGAGATCAACACTTCTAATAAGGGCATATCCCTTCGGCAGGCATAAATCATATTTTGTTCTTGTCCGCTCATCATATTCCTTTAGAGCTTATCAGACAAGCTCCTAGGAACAAGGGTTACTGTAAATACGTAAGGCGAAGATGTGGAATCGGTATTAGTATTGGTGTTTGGCTGAGAACTCATGATCCCGCCAACGATATAACCAATTACTGTCCGGTCTTTTGACAATGCATCGTATTGGATTACTCCGTTACTATACAATGAAATGTCATCTTTAGGAAAAAAAGAGGCCTCTGCGCCGAAAAGTAACTGGTTCGGGGGACTTGAACCGGTAGAAGCGATGTATGGAAATTCCCCATCCATCAGATGTTGCGTATATATGTTATTTTTATCAATTTTGATCGTTGTAACCTGATTGATAAAAGGAATTCCGGAATCTGTGGAAAATGTCCCGTTAGAAAAAAATCCATAACTTATACCGCCCGGAAATACCACAAACATTTCATTTCTGCTGCTGGAATAAAGGCCAAATGAAGGACAATGATAATGATTCATCGCTTGCTTAAAACTCGCGGCTTCATGCGGGTCCGGCTCATAACTTTTTCCATTCGGAAGGATTTTGATCGGCACAGTCCACACACCAGCTTCTAAGGTAAAGATGCCTGCAAAGGCTATATAAGCAAATTGATTATTATGCAAAATGGGAGCAATATTGGGATCTTGCCTTCTGTAATCGGGATACGTGACAGGAGAGACGTGCGGGATTATCGATAGATTTCCTCCACTGTCATTCAACCAAAAAGGACGGATCTGCATCGTACAATGACCGTTTGGGTCGCTGTGGCATAGACCGGGAGCTTTCTGCCCCAACATCAATAAAAATGGCTCATGATTATTCGCTTGAAATAAAAACCCTGAGGTCACCTGCAAAAGCGGATGGGTTATTTGTCGAAGGGCGCGGCTCAACTGCAATGTATCTCCTGCTGCCCAATCCATTACTTTATCGAGATTTACCTCTGTAAGAGTATCTTTTGTCCCTATTTCTCCTGTGGCTGAATCAATCCCATATCCCCCTGCAATATATAATTTATTCCCTTTTTGAAAAAATTGGGCTTTAGCTGCTGATAGGGCATCCATCTGTAGCGGATTTAAGTCGGAATCTTCCAATGACTTATGCAAAGCAATACCCGTTGCCGGGTCTACAACATGCACTTGCCTGTTTTGAAAGGCAGGAGAAAAATTGCTTACAGCACAATCAAAACCATGAAATCCGTCCGTTCTTCCACCCAATAGTATCCATTTACCCTTGTGAATGGCACTCACATATGAATGGATACCGGCCTGCAAAGAAAAATTAGCTTCGTTAATTTCAAGGGAGAAGGGTAAAGATGCATCTGTAAGGACAGGGCTTAAAGTTTCCGTTTGGTTTTGCCCCCATGCATTCTCTACAGACATCGCTAAAAGAGATACAACAACACATACGATGATAACTTTTATTGACAGACCTCTTTCAAATTTCATTCTTTTTCCTTACATTCCTCTATTTTTCCAGTTTTCGGGCAATTTGAAATCCGCTATGAATACTTGAGAGGTGTTATCTTTTCCCCTTTTAGAAGTCCAAAGCATCTTGGTCCCCGTTTGATTGAATGAGGGAAGACCATCAAATGCCGGGTGATGGGTCACGCGGTATTGCTCTCCTGTGATAAGGGAAAGAAGGTAGATCTCATAGTTGTGATGTCCATGGATAGACGTGGTATAGGCAATAATATCTTGCGACGGGTACCAGAAGGGCGCCCAATTAACCGCAGTGTTGTTTGTCAGCTGTCTTTCATTTGAACCGTCGCTATTTATTACATAGATCTGTAATAAATCGGGAACATCTCTGTCGGCCCTAAAAATGATTTTCATACCATCCGGAGAAAAAAAGGGTCCTCCATTGTAACAATGATCGGTATGGGTCAATTTTCTGACATTAGTCCCGTCGCTTTGCATGACATAGATATTCATACTGCCGTCTTCATTACTGGCATATACAATTTGCGAGCCGTCAGGTGAATAGGCACATTCTGCATGATAGGCTGGTCCTTCGGTCAATGCTCTTCTCTCAGATCCGTCGATGTTCGCTTCGTAGATATTCATGTACGGAACCAAATCCCAAACGTATTTACCGGCTTGTTTTATTTGTGCATGTTCAGAACTGGCTGCAAAGATGATCTTTTGCCCGCGAGGGTGAAAATAGGAACAAGTGCAGCTTGATGCCCCTTCGCTAATTTTAACAAGGTTCTTTGTTGCTAAATCTAACGTATAGATCTGATAATCATTTTCGCCTTTTGGTATGGCTTGAAAAGCCACCATACGCTCATCCGGGGAAAAATACGACTCTCCGGCCCTCTCAAACTCCATTTCCGGCGTTGTCAACTGTTGTATATTATCCAGAAGATCTTCATTTGGACAAGTGATTCCAAAAAAAGCCGCCGCTAAACACTGATAAAAAATTCCAGACATGATTGCCTTTTATATGTTCGAATTGAAAAAATAGTTGCGTGCCCGTGAGCGTGCCCCTGCCCGTATAAGACATTATTCCTTAGTTCTTATCATAATACGAAGACCTAAGTCTTTTCAAGGTCTTTTTTTACATGACAGGCATACTTTTTTGTAAATGGGATTCAAATAAATTCATGCACGGGCACGCATCCTGTTACCCATAACTCAAAAAATACTTATCTACAAAGTGTTGTCAATGGATAAACGCAGAGGCGCTGAGGTGCAAAGACGCGGAGAGGAGAGAAGATTCAAAAATTTGTCTACTTATATTTAATCAATAGAATGAATTATAACAAGAAAACAGGTTAGGCAAGACAACGCCCTAGTATTGTTTTTCTGCTATTTGATGTTTTCCTCTGTGTCTTCGCGCCTCAGCGCCTCTGCGTTGAGTTGCTTTATTAGACTTGCATACTTGGGATCATTGATTGGAGTTGTGGCTCTAAATACTAAGTATTTCCTTAAATTATTGACCCGGTCGCTTTTCTTGACCTCACTCAACATAGAGTCGGTATAATGGAAACGCGATTTTAATGCAGTTTCAATTTTAGCAAGTCTTTTGTGATCACAAGAGTGCGGGTCCAACAGTTTCATCGAACATTGTACGGCATTTTCCACAAAAGGATGCGCAAGATAAAGCTCACGGTCAGCTTGAATACTCGCAGTAAAAAACCTGACGGCCCCTTCCAGTTCTCTTCTTGTAGCGCTTTTTGTGCCTGCGTCATCCGCGATTCTTTCAAGCTTTGCACCAATCGTCTTTTCTGCAATACAGTGTACTGCAGATCCTATTAACAAAGGGGAGTACCAGGCCTTGCAGAAAACAGATGCAGCGATACTTGAAATGAGCAATGGAACAAATTTTTTCAAACTATCGTTATGATCAATATGAGCAAATTCACGCTTACAAAACCACCTTGCCGCTTTGGGATCGAGATACTCCAACCCTATATCGACAGCGACAACTTTTGGAGATTTTTTATAAAAAAAATTACCCAAAGAGATCGATGTCATCGAAAAAGTTCCATGGACCAATTGAACAGGTCTTTCTTTTGCGTGTAATGCAGCAAAAGCATTCCATTGTTTAAATATGGGACCGTCCGTAATTGGCTTAAATGGTTGTCTTTGTGTTTCTGCGATGGTCAATGGAAGCGTATGATTTGCCACGCTATAACCGTCAATCATGACGTAAGCGGCCCTTCCCCATATGGACAAAGCTTGAGAAAACATTTATTCGCTCTCCAGTTTTTGCTCAGGATGCCGATAGTTGAAGAGATGTATCTTGCAAGACAGACTCGTTGAACGTTTCGTTGTCTGCAGCATCGCACACTTCCTCAGCTTCTTCATAGCTATCCACTGCCTTTATAGGTTTAGGGTAACCGACCAAAGGGATATAAGCCTCTAAAGATTTTTTAGAAAAGTTATTTGCCGTTGAGATCGATAAGGTAATAATCCCATGGCTCATCACAAACCCTTTCGAAAGAAATAATAAATCCAGATGCCCTCTTTCCTGGTGCTCATTGCCGTTATTATCGTCAAAAGTAACCCCGCGGATCGTTTTAAGCAATTTTTTCTTAACCAGCGGTTGCATCCCCTGAGGCAATTGAACATCGCTTTCTAAAAAATATTCAATCCCTTTATTGTCAGAAGATTCTTTAAATTTCACTTTGATATCAATTCCGGTAATTAACATTAAATCTTGCGCAAATGTCAGATCTTCGGCCACCATGCTGACTTCCTGACGAAATCTCTGGTCGACCACTACTTTATCGATACCAATAACAACAACACCGGCTATTAATACAAGCAGCCCCATGACAATAATGAGTTCTACTAATGTAAACTGGAGGGATTTAAGTTTACATCCCCGCAGCATGCAGCGAAGAGGGGAAACGGAACGAAAACAGATCAGGATCATTGATTGAATAATGTGAGATGGGTGCCCTTGTATTCGTTATATTTTTTAGAGTATACCTCTATTCCCCCGGTTTCCGGATTAACTCCAACCTGAAAATCTTCCCCCCAGCCATCCTTGATCAGGGCATTGGGATCTTGGACAAGCGGAGAGGCTTTGACATATGCTTTCCATTCGGATGCGATGTGGTCGCGCGCATCTGGATTTTTTGCCACTTCGAGATTAAGAATTGTTTCGAGTTTGCCAATCGCAGTTTTTGTTTTAAAGGCTTTACCCTCGTCAAGACTGCCCCGATAATTATAAGCGACCACTCCGGTTATCAAGGCAATCAGGAACATGACGATCATCATTTCAATCAACGTCACAAACCTTTGCCTTACCCTTAGCAATTTACCATTCTGAACTTGCCGATTACTTTTCATAGACACCTCATCTGTTAAAATCAATACGGTATTTAGCATTATCTTTTTCCAATAAAATGACATTACCATGGATTGAAGTGATCGTCATCCCATCTAAAGAGTCCCCAGGCATCAAAATACGACCATTGATAATGACGCTGAGCCTTCCTCCCTGATTAGAAAATCCGGTCACTTCGTAGTTGCCGGAAATGTTAATGACCGACTCCTCATGACCAACTTCTGTTGTAAGGTTGCGCACATTGCGCACTCCTTGAATTTTTTTTATTTCCGGGATCAGCTTGTTCAATTCCGGAGCCTTATCGACTCCGACTGACCCGGTGAGTGTAATTTCTCCGTTATCGAGATTTACAATAATATTTCTGTATCCTTGATTCAGCAACAAGTTGTTGACGGAAGAGATCACATCTTCATCGACAACAACTCGTTTTTCCAGGAGATCCGGATAGGGAAAATTGGCGTTAAGGTATTCGGAAAGGCGGTCGGCTTCCGTCCGTTTGTGCAAATACCCCGACACGACAAAATGCCCGGGCGTAGGCGACATAATAGTAATTCCTCTCCATTCCGGATATTTTTCTATTACCTGATTGAATTCACGCCACGTTCCTTCATCGATCACAAGACCGCTGTCATCGAGATTTTTAATGAATTTAAGCCCTTGCAACGCATAAAGCAATTGGTTTCTGTCCGATGTGGTCAAAACATGCCCAATGAGTAAAAGCTGCCCTGTATTCTTATTGTATGTATACTTCACAGTAGATAAAAAAGGCGACAAGGCATTATTCAATGCTCCAACAGGATCAACGGATTGCTCGACGGCTACCGGTTCATTTTTAAATAAGGTGGAAATTCCAATACCGGCAACAATGAATATGCCGGTTAAAATTCCCATGAAAATGAGTCCTCCAAGAGTAATGACATGACTATAGGGGGCTTCTTTTTCCACAGCCGGACCCGCTTCTGCTTTATGCTCCTCAGTTTCGGTCTCCTGCTCGCTCTTTGCCGCGTCGGCGATTTTTTCCCCCTTGGGCTCTTCGATAATTTCCTTTACAATAGCCGGCAGTAAAGGAGAAATGATCGTATGCATTTCTGCTTCCCGGTCGTAGATGACAAAAGAGCTCGTTCCTATTGCAATAATCGAATTTGGAGAGATTGTTTGTTTTCCTTCAAGACGCGTCCCATCTACCATGGTGCCATTACGGCTTTTCAAATCTTCAATAGTGATCGTATCGCTTGGCGTGATCACAATCCGGACATGTTGGCGCGAAACGCTGGTATCGTGAAAAATCAGGTCGCAGATGTTTGGATCTGTTCCTAAAATATAACTGGAGCCTGCCTGTAAAGAAAATTCAGCGCCGTTATTCGGCCCGCTAATAACCTTCAATAACCACTTACCTGTATCTAACAAGCCAAATGTAATTTTTGCAACATCAAATTTGTCTGCAGGCTCTTCATCAAAAACAGAATTTCGGGAAGGTTCCTGAGATTCATCAGGCACTTCTTGTGTGCTGACAGGTTGAGGTTCTTGAATCAATGTTTCGGTCATATCTCCCTCGGGTTCCGGCTTAAGGTTTTGGTTAGGTTTTGGAACTGGTTCTTCACTTTCGATATCAGAAGATACCGGATGAATGGCATCTGTATCAGTAAATTCTTGCTCAGGCTCTTCCTGACCTTCTTCACTTGGTCCCTCTTCATCTAAGGCTTCTGCAGAAGGTTCGGGCGCATCCTGACTCCCTTCTCCTGGTCCCTCTTCATCCAAGGCCTCTGCAGAAGGCTCGGGCGAATCCTGACTTCCTTCACTTGGTCCTTCGTCTTTTAAGTCTTCTGCAGAAGAGTCTGTATAAAAACGAAAAACCGCATTCCCTATTTTGACAAGATCGCCATTGTGCAGCAAATGGGGGTCTTTTATTTCTTCGTTATTGACCCGGGTCGGATTCGTAGTGCTGAGATTTTCCAGGGTAAATCCTTCATCTGTCATATGACAAATGACGTGCATACGCGAGGTCCCTGGATCCTCTACGATCAGCTGACATGAGTCCGGATCCCTTCCAATGACCCATTGGTCACCATCTTCCAATGGTAATACAAGTCCTTGCAGGGAGCCTTCTTCTGCTACAAATTTCGCCGGCATAGATTCTCTGTTAATATAAATTTACTTGAGCATAGCTCAAAACACTGTAAAATCAATACTCCCATTTACGCAATATGTATACCGAAGGTGGTTCAAAAATTGGTTTTTGGCGGCGCCCTGCTTTGCATCAAAATTTTTGTCTTCACTCGTGCCTTGGCCATTGGCAATGGTCCCTCGCTCCAGACGAAAAATTTTGAGCAGCCTCCTTGTCAAAATCCCAACTTTTGAACCACCTTCGGTATATTAGATAAAAATACAGGAGTGTTACTATCCGTATTTTTTACCATTTGGGAATTTTGTAGTTAGAAAAAAAAACAATCTCTATTCTATTTTCGATTTGAACACTTTCATATATTTTGTATTTAGAATTCCTGACACGTTGGGTTACACCTTGTATAAAAAGAAATTTCGTGGCATAAAAGGGTCAGAACCTATCTTCACATTTCAAACAAAAGTAACCCTTATGCCAAACATTACATCTGTTAAAGCGATAGAAATTCTCGATTCCCGTGGAAATCCAACACTAGAAGTGACGATCAATGCGGACACTAACATCACTACTAAAGCTTCTGTTCCCTCCGGAGCATCTACAGGAACGCATGAAGCGCTGGAATTAAGGGACTTAGACCCTTCCCGCTATGGGGGTAAGGGCGTGCAGAAAGCCATCAACAATGTCAACGGCCCCATCGCAGAGCTTCTCATTGGAGAGTCTGTCTATGATCAAAGACGCCTCGATTTAAAGATGATTGCCGCTGACGGGACGGAAAATAAATCCCGGTTTGGCGCTAATGCCATTTTAGGAGCCTCCCTTGCGTTGGCAAGATCGGGGGCTATTCATTCCAATCTGCCCCTATATCGCTACATCGGAGGATGTAATGCCCACATGCTTCCTCGACCGATGATGAATATCATCAATGGCGGCGCTCATGCCGATAATTCTTTGGACTTTCAGGAATTTATGATCTGCCCGCACGGAGCTCCTTCATTTAAAGAAGCTTTAAGGTATGGAGCAGAAGTTTTCCATACTCTTAAGAACATATTAAAATCTAAAGGGTTGGCTACTTCCGTCGGAGATGAAGGAGGTTTTGCACCCGATCTTCCTTCTAATGAAGCCGCCATAGAGTTGATCTTAGAGGCCATCCTTCAGGCAGGGTACCAACCGGGAGAACAAATTTCCCTGGCGCTTGACTGTGCAGCTTCAGAATTTTACGATGCCTCTTCTTCCAGGTATCTTGAACAGAAAAAGAAAAAAAATGGGCAAACCTATTGTGAAAGAAAATCTTCAGAACAAGTGGATTATTTAGCTGAACTATGTGACCGCTACCCTATTTCCTCCATCGAAGACGGCCTCCATGAAAATGACTGGGCAGGTTGGAAAATCCTTTCGGAAAAACTAAACAAGCGCATTCAAATCGTTGGCGACGATCTCTTTGTAACAAACCCTAAATTCTTGATGAAAGGAATTGAGCAAAATATTGCCAATGCCATTTTGATCAAAGTCAATCAAATCGGTACATTGACCGAGACTTTAGAAACGATCCGTTTGGCAAGCACAAATGGATACGCTACCATTATCTCTCATCGTTCCGGCGAAACAGAAGATACGATGATTGCGGATATTAGCGTTGCAACAAATGCAGGTCAAATTAAAACAGGCTCTTTATCCCGGACAGACCGCATAGCCAAATATAACCGTTTGTTAAGCATCGAAGATGAATTATCGATATGAATAAAATCCTTTTCACTATCTTCATCACCGCCCTATTACTCTTAGCTTACAGTGTTATAAAAGACCAATCAACTATCGACTCCCCGAGTCTTTCTGATACCTCCTCTCATGAACTGGCTGACAGGGATCACGGGGAGACACCAAAATCACAAAAAATCATAAGAAATTTGATCGGTATTGAATTTTCAGACAAAGAGATGCTGCAAGAGCTGCTTGATCAATTAGCGAATCAGGCTTTAGAGAAAAACGATGCTTATTTGCTCTCCATACCGCTCATTGCCTCTGCAATTTTAGGAGAAATGGACATTTACGGACCGCTCCAGGATAAAATCAGCGAGCTTTTAACCAATGATGCAAAAAATGAAGCAGGTTATAAAGCCTGGCTGTGGGGCAGGGTTTTGCTTGCCGGATATCATATAAATGATACCGTGACTGAAGATCATGCGTATGCACATCTTGCCAGTCTGCTCACCTCGTCCACAGAAGATAGTCCATTTGCAACCTGGGGCTATGGCTACAAGGCTATCTATGAAGCTTTGAATAAAAATATTGATGAGTATAACAATTCGCTTGCACAAGGGGTGTCTATTGCGGAAAACCTCGCACTCCCCGAAAAGAAGGCGGATCTTTTATGGGCACAGGTATTGTTCTTGTCTGCTACAGCCTTTGCCGATGACAGGCATAACTATGACCTCATTTTTGATCATATGACTGCGTCGAAAAATGAGGATGGGGAAAAGAGCAATGTAGATATTATCCAGGCATTAAATGGAATAAATGAAGATGACTGGAGGGCATGGGGTTTGGCCCTGGCAAGGTTTTCGATAGCCCGCACCGATCCCAAAAATCCAATTATAGAGCCCCTGACAGATGCTGTGATACAAAGTGCGGAAAACACAACATCGGAGGGCAATAAATTACTTAGTCTCCTCACCTTGGCATGGAGTCAAAACCAGCCGTAAAGGGCATTTCGTGCCGTGGGCGTGCTCATCTAATTACCCATAACTCAAATAAACAATTCAACGCAAAGGCGCTAAGTCGCAAAGAAAGCTCAGTTGCTTTTGCGAGGAATTTCGCAAGAAGTCTATTGTAAATAAAATGAAGTTCAGCTAGGATCATCCAAAAAAAATATGATTTGACAGGCTAAATTCATGAATAAATATATTATTATAATCTTTTTCGTTCTCCCTGCAATACTCTTTGGTGAAACAACGGCTGTTCCCAGGTTGACTTCAGAACATGATACCCTTTCTTTAGTCGATGGCCTTGTCAATGCTTGCAATGGCAAGCTTGTACAAAATGATAAAGATATAGAAATTCGCGGGCCCGACCCGCTTGACCTGACTCGCTATTATGACGGGGGGCATCATTTCGATGGATCACATGGCTATGGCGTCGGACTCTGTTTTCCCCTTGAAATAGTTATTAATAGCACTGGGAATCTATTTATCGAACAAAGGGAGGGATCGGCGCTTGTATTTGAAAATAAAAGTAAAAAGAAACACTTTACCGGTAAGGTTTCGCAAGATTTTCTAAAAATTGGGTATACAAACTGTTGTGAAGCTCTCCTTCGTGGCGAAGCTGACATTCTAGGAATGAGTGTTGAAGGGACATCGGAAAAAATTACTGTTTCTCTTGGGAATGGCGGTTATCGGGAATACCAATATTATGATACGGATTGGGACGGTTTTCAGCGTTATCGATTAAGGAAAGAAAAAAGGCCAAATGGCAACTACCGCTATTTTAGATACAGAAATAATAACTCAACCCTCCTAAGACGTATTTCGACGGTAAACAGAGACGAATCTCTAACCTTAAACTGGATCGATTTCACAGCTTTTGACTGTCATCAACATACAGCCACAGCCAGCAATGGGGAAAAAGTCTACTATTGTCAAGAAAAGAAAAAAGGAAAGGCTGGTATAAGGGGGGGATTTGATGCAAGGAAATTTACCGAAACACTCCTCAAAAAAGTATCAGGGGATCATCTTGTCACAACATCCTATGATGCCCTTTTACGATCCCGATATGAAGAATCCCTTTTTAGTGTAACAAATATTGAAAAACCGGATGGCCGTGCATTAAGCATCGAATATGATTCGAAACAAAAAGTCCAGTATGTAAGTTTAGCCGGGAATACCAGACCTCTTTATTGTTTTGAATACCATTCCGGTTACACAACTGTCAGAAATGCTCTTGGAGCTATTAAACGGTATGATTTTGATAAGAAGAGATTGATAAAATTAACAGAGCCCCATCGCTGCCATGAATATACCTGGTCTAAAATCGGTCAGTTGCTTGCTTACAACCTGAAAGACATTACGGGAAAAACGGTCATTAAAACGGATTACAAATATGATCCAAACGGGCGGATTATAGTCAAAAATATTACAGGAAATATAAAGCATGAGGGATCGCAGGATTGCTATACGATTCTTTACACCTATTCTCAGGATGGAAGCAATCTTATCACCGCCGAAACGCACAATAACGAAAGAGAATTTACCTATACATATCTTCCAGGAACAAATCTGATTACGCGTAAGCTGACATTTGCCGATGGAAGATTTGTCGAAAGGGAATTTTATCAGTATGACATCAATGGGATTCAAATTCAAAAAACAATCGACAATGGATCCGGCCCTGAAATCGATGATCTAAGCAACGTAAGTTGCCGAATTGTAACAGAAACTGAGCCACAGCTAAATCCAAATCTTCCGGGCTTGACCCTGCCCCGTTTAGTTAAAGAGTGGGCAATCGATCCCAACACCAATCAAAAGCATCTTTTAAAAATGGTGGAAAGTTCTTATACGCAAGGGGATCTTCTGGCAGAGGAAAAAACATACGATGCAAATGGTTGCTATGCTTTCAGTAAGTGTTTTGAATACAACGAAAAAAGGCAGCTCATTTACGAGACAGATCAGGTGGGCCGCAAAACCCATTATCAATATGATGAAAATGGGAACAAAATCTACGAGGAAATCTTAGGCTTGAATAAAAAAAGTCATTATATTTACGACAAAGCAAACCGGTTAATACAGGAAATTGAAGAACATAGCGATATTACTTTGACCACAACGCATCTTTACGATGCAATGGGCAACCGCACCGGCACAACCGATCATTTTGGACAAACAACAACCTATCAGTTTGATGCAACAGGCCATGAAATTTCTTCTGCCGATCCTTATGGCAAATCTTGCCTGAAAGAATATGACGCCCAAGGCAATGTGATCAGAACAATTGATAAGGATGGGTATGCGACACATACCCTTTACAATATTTCTAAAAAACCAATTAAAATTACTTATCCCGACGGATCGACCAAACGGTTCGCTTACAATCTCCAGCAACACATTATTCAGGAATGGGAAAGGGATGGCAGGTCGACCGTTTATGAAGTCGACTATAAAGGACGTCCCAAGGTGACAAAAACCTTTGGAGCCGATGGGAATTTGCTGAAAGAAACGTGCAAAATGTATAAAGGCCCTCATCTAGTTTCTGAAACCGATGCAATGGGGAATGCCACTAGCTATGCCTATGATAAAGCCGGAAGGCTAGTTAAAAAAATTCAGGGAAATCAGTCTATCTCATATGAATACGACTCGTTGGGGCGCCTTGCAAAAACGACCACCGCTGACTCTGTAGAATGTAAGATCTATGATTTTCTTGACCGCATCGTTGAAGAAAGGGTCGAAGACCTCTCGGGATGTATCTATAAAAAAACCCAATTTACCTATGATATCAGCGGGAATCAAACAATTAAAAGAGAATATACCGATCCTGATCACTATTCTGAAACCAAAACAGTTTTTAATTCCAGAAATTTGCCCGTCCTGCATATTGATGCCTTAGGAAACCAAAGAAAAACGCTTTATCATTATATCGATCATCTGGAAAAAGAAACAATCGACCCGCTAGGCAGGACAGAGGTGGAAGTCTACGATAAGCTCAACCGATTAGTCTCTTTACGCAAATTATCTCCGGATGGAACTCTGATCTCTCAACAATCATTTAGGTTTGACGGTCGAGGCAACAAAATCCTTCAAAGCCATACAAACATTTTTCAAAATCAACCTTGTGGAACATATGAAATTCGTACTGAATACGATGCATTGAGTCAAAAAATTTTAGAAACAGAACAAAATAAAAAAACAACGGCATACACCTATAACAATGGTCGACTGCATCAACTCATCAAACCAGATGGGGTTATTTTAACTCATATCTATGATTCTTCCGCAAGATTAGGGGAGCTTGTCTCGAGTGACGGAACGATTCATTACAAATATACGTACGACCAAAGCGATAATCTCCTTAAAGTGGAAGATTTTATTCAAAACACAGTAACGATGCGTTCCTATGATGTTTTCAATCGCATCATTTTGGATAAACAAGCCACTGAAACGCGGTATACATACGACTCTCTTGACCGAATCAGGTCGATGCAATTTGAAAACGAAAAAATCACGTACAACTATTCTCCAACAAGTCTTCTTTCAGCATCGCGATATAAAAACGACAATCTTCTCTTCTCTTTTACCCAACAGACAGACTGGATGGGCAATCCACTCAAACAAGTACTGCCATGTTCTTTGACCCTTGACTACAGTTGGGATGTTTTGGGCAGATGTACAAATATTGCCTCCACTCATTTTCAACAATCCCTTATTTACGACAAGGCCGGCAATGTAATAAGCACGTCGGTAGATGATCCTTTAGGAAGTTACCAGGCAAATTTTTCCTATGACCATTTAGATCAGCTTATGCAAGAATCGGGTCCATTTAACAATACGTATTCCTATGATTCTTTACACAATCGAAGAGAGGTCAATGGGACCCCCTATACCATCGAAGAACTAAATCAGCTGATCTCAACCTCTGAAGAAAATTACACGTACGATAAATGCGGCAATCGCTCTTCAAAAGATAATCAGAGTTATTCCTACGATGCGTTAAACCGTCTGACCAGTGTATCACTTGAAAATAGTACAATCTTCTATCGATACGATTCTTTCGGTAGAAGAATCGCAAGTACTAATGGCACCGAAACAATCACATATCTGTATCAGTTTGATACGGAAATCGGAGCCATTGTTGATGGAAATCTCATCGAGTTTAAAGCAATCGATGACCAACATGCCCCTTTTGCCATCGAGCTGAATAATAAAGTTTATGCCCCAATAAAAAATTATCGGGGCGATATATGTGCTTTAGTAGATAATCAAGGTGATATTGTCTCCACCTGTCGATATGATACCTTTGGGCAATTTTCTCAAACAGGAAAAATAAAATCCCCGTGGACTTTTTATCATCAAAGATATGAAGAAGCAACAAAGCTTTTTCGTTTCCCCCATCGCGATTACGATCCTTGTATCGGAAGATGGTTGACACCAGACCCTTTAGGATTTGCTGACGGCCCAAATCTTTATGCTTATGTCCACAACAATCCCTTGATCTATATAGATCCTGATGGTTTATTTTCTTTTTCCATCCACCCTTCAATCAAAGATTCCTTCTCCGAAGTTTGGCACAACCCAAGATTTCAAGGCGCATGCCAGATGGTTACAGGTGCAGCAGAAATGGGAGCAGGCGGAGCGATAGCCTGTGGAAGCTATGGAGTAGCTGCTCCTATTGGTTTTTCTGTCGTTGCTCATGGTGCAGATCAGTTCTCTACAGGTTTACGCACCTTGGTTTCCGGAAGATACTGCGACACGGCAACCTCACAGCTTTTACAAAAAACAGGGGTTTCTTCTTCAACAGCCAATCTCATCGACACAAGCCTTAGCATGGTCGGCACGATGGGTGTCAAGGCAATTATGGCATCCCAATCTCCACTGCTCACCTTAACCAAACCCGGATTATCTTCTACTGCTGCTTCCTCAAATTACAGCCCCTATAATCGCGCGCACTTTGAAAGGTATAAAACACAATTGAGAGCAAACATGGAGAAGCCTCATGTGTATGATCCAAAGCTTAGAAGATACGTAGAATCCAATTATAAGCCAAACGGAAGCATTGGCAATGGCAGCACTGCTGCAGCGATTAGATATGAAAAAATCATGGGAGCAAAAGTCAAGGATAAATGGCATTCGCAGAAGGGAGAAAATACGATTGATTGTCTTACCAATTGGTTAAAACACAATCCTACTGCCAGACAAGGAGATCGAGCTGCCGCCGAGAATATTATATTAGATTTACAAAACGCGTTAAGGGAGTAAAAATGACTGAAGTATCTGATAAAGAACTTATGGATTTATTAAAGGAAAAATTTCCAAAATTTGTTCCATATTGGGAAGATTTTATTAATTATTGGAAATGTTATGAAGACATTATTTCGCAAATGATACCATTTGTAGACTATGTTGCAGAAGTAATAAAGTCAATGGACGCACTTAAGTTAAAAGAAATTTTTGATTATGTTGAGTTTTTAATGTGCAATGGCAATGAGCAAGTGCAAATCGCAATTACAACAGGTTTTTTGGAAGGTTTGTTAAATAAAGACCCGGATGAAATCCAGTTCATTAATTTTCATCAATACCTCGGACATAAATCCATCGAGTATTGTAGAGCATACGATAGATTTACAGGTGCAAAGACAAAAGGACTTCATGATGATGAAACTTGAGTTAAGCTGAAAATACTGTAAAGAATTATAATCCGTTATGCAACTGCTCATAAGGTTGAGACAATGATAGTAGCCAGGGCGTCCTCGCCCTGCTTCGTCGTTGTGTGTACGTTGCCTCAATTTTTTGACCTGATGCTGCCATTATAGGAGAATAAAAATGACTGAAGTATCTGATAAAGAACTTATCAATTTAATAAAGGAAAAATTTCCAAAATTTATTCCGTATTGGGAAGATTATGATAATTACTGGAATTGCGATGAAGACACTATCTCTGATAAAGACATTATCTCGGATGAAGATCTTATTTCGGAAATGATACCATTTGTAAGCTATGTTGTGGAAGTCATTAAGTCTAATGACACTTTGGAGATTAAAAAAATTTTTGATTTTGTTGAGTTTTTAATGTCCAATGGCAATGAACTAGTACAAACTGCAATTGCAACTGGGTTTTTAGAATATTTACTAAGTAAAGACCCGGATGAAATCCAATTCATTAAATTCCGTCAATATCTCGGCCATAAAACAATCGAGTATTGCAGGGCATGGGACAGATTTACAGGGGTGTACACTAAAGGACTTCATGATGATGAAACTTGAACCAAGCTGAAAGTATTATTAAAGAATTACAATCCGTTATGCAACTGCTCATAAGATTGAGGCAATGAAAGTAGCCAGGGCGTCCTCGCCCTGCTTCGTGCTAACTCCACAGGTTAGCCTCTTATCCACAGAATTAACTCCACAGGTTAGCCCCTTATCCACAGAATTAACTCCACAGATTAGTTCTTTATCCACAGAGTTAACTCCACAGGTTAGCCCCTAATCCACAGAGTTAACTCCACATACAACGGCCTTATATTATGTGAGCATAAATTAAACTGCGGCAGCAGTTCCTCTTTTTAACCGAGCAAAAAAGATGAACTGCTACCGCAGTTATCTAAATAACTTGGGCCAACCCGTAGTTGCGCTTCGCTTAACTACGGGCTACAAAAAGATAGCTTACCTTAGCTTAACGCATATGAGCACAGACAAAAAGAAATGATCCATCGCTCTCTGCTTCGCAGATTGGGCGATGGATCATTTCTTTTTACCCCGTGAACACTTAGATTTAACCACTTAAATAATGTTTTCTTTTCCATTTTTCATCTAAGTCTGCTAAAGAAGTTTCTATTATTGTGTTTAGATCATTATTCTCATTATTGATTTTTTCATTAAAAAGTTTTTGGATATTTTGTAATTGAGTATTAAATTGCACCTGATCGTTTTTTTTATTCATATATTCTCTTTGCATTTTTTCCGGAGTAATACTTTGCTTTTTCAACGGATTTGTGTGTGGATTGCGGATGATATACGGATCTTGAAATACATTGTGGCTGATATTATGACGACGTAAGATAAATTCAGATAAGCTTTTTTTATTAATGAGGTAATATTTTTCATTCATCTTTACATACATTGTTTTGTTAAACAGTTTTAAAACGTTTCCAACGATTCCATCAAATATTCCCGTGTAAACTCTAATTCCATTACCAGGGGCATTGATTATCTCGTTAAATCCACTTTCTGCAGGCACCGGATATAAATTTTTATTATCTGGATATAGACGTCCATTGTTTATCATAATAAACCTCATTTCTCAAAGCATAATTCAAAGAGTTTTTTAAATATTAATTTGGTTTACAACTATCATTGTAACAAATATTTATTTTATTGTCTGCATGTGATGAGCAGTACTGTTACTTTTAGGCAAGCAGATCAGCAAATAAGCGCCCTAGCTGACTGTTTTGAAACGCCTGCTTATCGCGATAGCGGACGCGAAGGACTTCATTGAGAAAGTGATCCCTCAACGCCGCCGGATCATTGGCTGTTAGCCACTCGGTCAGCTTTTGGATCTCTGGATCCGTGTAGCCATCGGTCTGTCCATCGAAAAATTTTAATTGAGCGATAAGAGCGCAAAATTCTGGCAAATTGACAACTTGTTTCGCAACATCTATTTGCTCGCATTTTATAATCTTTCCTGTACGAATATCGTAAAAAAATTCTTCTTTAGTGAATTCTTGCGAGATGGGCTGCAAGGGAGCAAGCCGCTCCTCTTCTTGCTTACCTTTGTTCCATGCAGCGATCTCTTCATTCTTTTTATTCCATTCTGCGATCTCTTTATTCACTTTGTTCAAAAAATGGGTAAAAACTTCGTCGGGATCTGCCTGAATCGCTTCGGGAGTCATCAGACCAAGCGGAGCTGGTGCCGAAGCAGCTCAACTTGAATAAGTTGAAGCGTATCTGGCAGGTTTCAAACCCGACTTCTGTCGACGACGCAAAAAACCAACTTTTGAACTTGTTTGTGTATAAACGCGATTGAACCAGACCGAGGACGGTCTGGCTACACTCAGCACCAATACTTTTATTCGATCCACATGGCGTTTTAATCAGCCCCCTTGCATTCGAATGTTAAAGTGACGTATACTCGAATATAAACTTTTTTATGGAGTGTTTATGCTTAAAGAACGCGCGGAAATTTCTAAAAATGATCAATGGAATACGCAAGCCCTGTACCCCTCATTCCGGGAATGGGAAATAGAATTTGAAAAGGCTGTCCCATCCTCCTTACAACCGGCTTGGCCTGCCCTGAACGCATTTAAAGGAAAACTTGGAGAAAACCCGGAAACGTTAAAACTGGCGCTGGATACCTTTTTTTCCATCTCAAGAAAACTATCCACCCTCTTCACATATGCTCATTTAAGACATGATGAGGATATTGCCAACGATACAAATAAAATTGCCTTTGACAGGATCGTCAGTGTTTTGCACGAGTTTTCGCAAGGCACTGCCTGGATGGAACCTGAGCTCATTTCTCTAAGCGAGGAGACCTTAGACCGGTTCCTCTCGTCGCCAATTCTTGCCAACTACCGGTTTCATATCGAAAAGATCGTGCGAATTAAAAAACATACTCTTTCTGAATATGGCGAGGAATTGTTGGCCATGGCGGGAAAAGCTCTTGCCTCATGTCACAAAGCATTTAGTGCGATTAATGACGCCGATTTCAAATTCGGCATGGTCACTGACGGCCAGGGAAATGAAAGAGAACTTACCCACGGCTCTTACGGGGTCTATATCCGCGAACAGGACAGAACATTAAGGGAGCATGCTTTTAAGAAAATGCATAGCACATACCGGGGCTTTGAAAATACAATATGCGAACTTTTAAATGGACAAGTACAAAATCATATTTTCAATGCCAAAGCGAGGAATTATGCGTGCAGCTTAGACGCCGCATTATTTCCAAAAAATATCGATCCGACTGTGTACCGTTCTCTGATCAAAACTGTCAACGATAACCTCGACGGACTGCATAAATATGTAGCTTTAAGAGAAAAGATCATGAACGTGGGCCCTTTGCATTTATATGACATGTATGTCCCGCTCATTCCTAAAGTTGACATGCGGATGACGTACGAAGAGGCAGAAGATATCGTGATTGAGTCGGTCGCCCCTCTTGGCGTAGAGTATCAAAACTTTTTACGTCAGGGATTGCAGTCCCACAGATGGGTCGATCGTTTTGAGAATAAAAACAAGCGCTCCGGAGCCTACTCCAGTGGTTGTTATGATAGTATGCCCTATATTTTAATGAATTATAAGCAGTTGCTAAAAGATGTGTTTACTCTGGCCCATGAAGCCGGCCATAGCATGCACAGCTTGCTTAGCCACAAAAATCAGCCCTACCATTATGGCGACTATCCCATTTTTCTTGCCGAAGTCGCCTCTACCTTTAACGAAGAACTTCTTATGGAGCTCATGCTTAAACGAACACGTACGAAGGAAGAGCGCATTTTTTTAATTAACGAACAAATAGAAGATATTCGAGGGACCTTGTTCCGTCAAACGATGTTTGCAGAATTTGAGCTATCCATTCACGAGCTGGCGGAAAAAAATGTTCCCCTCACCCCCCAACGGCTTAATGAAATCTATCGGGAACTTAATCAGCGTTATTTTGGAGATCGTTTTGTCGTCGATCAGGAATTAGAATCGGAATGGGCGCGCATCCCCCATTTTTATTATAACTTCTACGTCTTTCAGTACGCGACAGGAATAAGCGCTGCCATAGCGCTTGCAACCCGCGTGCTTAAAGGCGGATCGAAAGAACAAGGCGACTACTTATCATTTTTGAAAGCAGGATGCAGTAAATACCCTATTGATATATTGCAGTCTGCCGGTATCGATATGCTTAACTCTCAACCAATTGCTGCTGCAATAGTTAAGTTCAAAACTTTGGTCGAACAGTTGGAAAAAGAGCTGGAAGAAGAGTTGGCGGTTAGCAGTTAAAAGACAACTCTGCTAAATTTCATCTTGCAAAAAAAAACCTTAAGGGTTAAACTCTAACTTACACTATCAACAAAGGAGATTTTATGAGCAAACCACAATGTACAATGACCAAGTGCGGCACCGCTAATCTGAAACCACTCGGCAACCGCGTGTTATTGCGTCATCTCGAGGGAGAAGAAAAGCTTAAAGGAGGAATCATCCTTCCGGACAGCGCCAAGAAAAAACAAGAACAGGCGGAAGTGATCGCAATAGGACCTGGAAAAAAAGATGCTAATGGAAATCTCATTCCCATTTCCTTAAAAATTGGCGATATCGTCCTCATCGAAAAATATTCAGGACAAGAAGTTCATCTGAATGATGAAAAATATGTGATCGCACGTGCTGATGATCTAATCGCAGTGATCGAAAAATAACAATTACCTCATCTAATTAAGGAGACTAAAAAATTATGGCTGCAAAAAATATTATCTTTAAAGAGGACGCCCGTCAGAAAATTCTCAAAGGTGTACGCACTCTGACCAATGCCGTTAAAGTCACACTGGGGCCGAAGGGACGCAATGTCATCATAGATAAATCCTATGGCGTGCCACACATTACAAAAGACGGCGTAACAGTTGCAAAAGAAATCTCACTCGAAGACAAGCACGAGAACATGGGCGCTCAGATGGTCAAAGAAGTGGCAAGCAAAACAGCCGACAAGGCAGGAGACGGGACGACAACTGCAACAGTCCTTGCCGAAGCAATCTATAGTGAAGGATTGCGCAATCTGGCTGCCGGAGCGAACCCCATCGACTTAAAACGCGGAATGGAAAAAGCCCTGAAAATCGTCATACAGGAACTGGAAAAACGAAGCAAAAAAATTCAAAATAAAAATGAAATCCAGCAAGTGGCGACAATTTCAGCGAACAACGACCATGACATTGGAAAAATCATTGCGGAAGCAATGGACAAGGTAGGTAAAGATGGTACAATCACTGTAGAAGAAGCTAAAGGATTTGAAACTACTTTAGATGTTGTGGAAGGGATGAACTTCGATCGCGGGTTTTTATCGGCCTATTTCATGACAAATACACAAACTCAGGAATGTGTTTTCGAAGATGCATTCATCCTTATTTACGAGAAAAAAATCTCTGCGGTCAAAGATTTGATCCCGATCTTGCAAACTGTTGCTGAAACTGGACGCCCTCTCTTAATCATCGCAGAAGATGTGGAAGGGGAAGCGCTTGCAACGTTAGTCGTCAACCGTTTGCGTGCAGGCCTTAAAGTGTGTGCTGTCAAAGCCCCTGGATTTGGCGACCGGCGAAAGGCAATTTTAGAAGATATTGCCATTCTTACGGCAGCACAGGTTGTCAGCGAAGAACTTGGTCAAAAATTAGAACACGTCACCATCGATATGCTCGGACGCGCTAAAAAAATCACCGTCACAAAAGAGGAAACCACTCTTGTTGAAGGGGCGGGGAAAAAAGAAGAGATTCAAAAGCGCATTGGACTGATCAAAAAACAGATCGAAGAAACGGAATCTGATTACGATCGGGAAAAATTGCAGGAGCGCCTGGCCAAATTGTCCGGCGGTGTTGGAGTCATTCGCGTAGGGGCAGCTACTGAAGTAGAAATGAAAGAGAAAAAAGACCGCGTCGATGATGCACAGCATGCAACAGCAGCAGCGATGGAAGAAGGCATTCTTCCCGGCGGCGGAGTCGCATTCGTACGTTGCATTCCTGCAGTGAATAAATTAGCGGACAGCCTGCAAAATGACGATGAGCAAACAGGTGCCCGCATAATTGCAAAGGCACTGAGCTCCCCTCTTCGTCAAATCGTAGAAAATGCGGGCAAAGAAGGGGCAATTGTTCTGCTCGAAGTGGAAAAATTACCAGAAACGCATGGATATAATGCATTGACAGACGAGTATGTCGACATGATCAAAGCAGGTATTTTGGATCCAACTAAAGTCTCCCGCTGTGCATTAGAAAATGCTGTATCGATTGCTGCAATGCTCCTATTGCTCGAAGCCATTGTCGCAGACGCTCCAAGCAACGAAAAGGAAGCAGCGGCAATGCCTGCCGGAATGGATTATTAATCCTCGCATAGATAAAAGGACCATAAAGACAATAAGGACACCAATTAAGGACACTAAGGACAGTAAATTCGCCTTAAGTGTCCTTAATTGGTGTCCTTATTGTCTTTATGGTCCTTTTTTTGTTGTTCTCTAGCCTTTCTTTGTCTCTTCTTCTGTTTCCGGAATGACATCGCTGATCGCTCCCTTCAACACCTCAATTTGCGCGCCATCATACATTTTTAAAATTACTGTCTGATCCTGAACACGCACTACGGTCCCTATGATCCCTACTGCCGTCACGCGATCTCCTTTTTTTAAGCCGCTTCGTTGAAGCTCCGCTGCTTTGCGTCGCTTTTGTTCTGGCCTCCATAAAATTAAATAGAAAAATACAAGGGCAATACCAATCATGATCACTGTTTGCCAGATGCCCTGTTCGCGCTGCAGGGTCACGTTCTCTTCGGCTAAAAGGATGGGTAAAATTTTCATCATTTATTCCTTATCTTTAAAAAATTTAGATTGCTTTATTTTTGCATTGTAAGGGAAAACGATAATATTACAATAGCCATAGTTTATCTTTTTCGCTCAAAGAGATGAGTAAATCTTGATCTTAATCTTGATCATGATCCTAATCGTGCTTTTCTTACAATTTGCTGAGTTTGAACTGCGAAGAGAAAGATCAAGATCATGATTAAGATTAAGATCTACCCACTCTTCAATCAAAAGCACAAACACATTCTTCAAAAAAATTTGTTCTAATTTCCTGCGCCCTGCTGTTTTAGCTTGCATAAACTTCTCAAACTAGGTATAATGGACGGTGTTGTCATCCCGTACGCTTTCAATCCTGCATCTCATATCTTTTTAAAAAACTTTCAATCTATTTAAGAGGTTCGCACAGTGTTAGAAATTAAAGACTTAAAAGCCACCGTAGATGGTCAGCCCATTCTAAAAGGTTTAACCCTTACCATCAATAAGGGGGAGATCCATGCAATCATGGGACCAAACGGGGCCGGTAAATCGACATTGGCAAAAGTTCTCGCAGGCCATCCAAGTTACACAATCACAGATGGCGAGGTGATTTTCCTGGGAAAAAACCTATTGGAAATGGAACCGGAAGAGCGCGCTCACGCAGGGTTGTTTATGAGCTTTCAGTATCCGGTAGAGATCCCCGGTGTCAGCAACGTGCAGTTCCTTCACATCGCTTACAATTCCAACAGAAAAGCAAGAGGACAAACGGAAATTCCATTAGCTGAATTTGAATCGATTCTCGACAGGAAAATGAAACTTGTCGATGTTAAACCGGAATTTAAGGAACGCAACGTAAATGAGGGATTTTCCGGTGGGGAAAAAAAACGCAACGAGATCCTGCAAATGGCTGTACTCGAGCCAAGATTGGCAATCCTCGATGAAACTGATTCTGGCCTGGATATCGATGCCATGCGGGTCGTAGCTGCGGGAATTAATCACCTGATGAATCCTGAAATGGGCCTGCTTCTTATTACCCATTATCAGCGTTTGCTCGATTATATTACACCAAAGTTTGTCCATGTCATGGTCGATGGCAAGATTGTCCATTCCGGTGGCGCTGACAAGGCTCTGGAGTTGGAGTTAAAGGGTTATCAATCGCTCATAAACAACGATTAGAATAAAGGAAGATTCTTGTGACGATTGACTATGCAACAACTACAGACACATTTCAAACCTCTTTAGAGCATTCGTACCAGCTCCTGACAAAGACAGGGGGGCTTCAGAATTTACGTTCCAAAGCCTGGGAAAAATTTCTGGAATCAGGGCTTCCCTCAAGGCAAAATGAACATTATCGCGATATCTCCTTACACAAACTCTACTCGCAAGCGTATGAACTAGCCAAAAAAACAACCATTTCTCCTCGCGATATCGATCCCCATATTCTTCCGGAATGTTCTCAATCTGTTCTTGTATTTATCAATGGATACTTTTCAACCGATCTCTCGCGCATAGACCAAATCCCTGCCCAAGTCATCATCGCCAGTCTGGACAAAGCAATGAGTACTTATGCGGGTTTCATCACCCATCAATGGAACAAAACATTAAAAGATGTTTGCGACCCTTTTGCTGCCCTTAACGGAGCATTGCATGCCGATGGCCTTTTTCTCTATCTCCCGCCAAAAACGCTCGTCGGTTGCCAGATACAATTCCTCAACATCATCGATGAATCGTCAACCCCTACATTGGTCGTGCCGCGCATACAAGTATATGCCGGTTCGAATACGAAAAGTTCATTCATTTCGACAAAGGCCTCATTGAGTCCAAGACACTGTCTCAATATGATGGTCGACATCTCTCTTGAAGAGTGTTCCTCCGTCACATATACGCAAATTGAAGATCATGCCTTAATGGATGCCTGGCACTTCGATTCCATGCATGCCACCCTCAAACGGGATGCCTCATTAAAGACAATTGCTGTGACTAAAGGGGCGCAAACAGCGCGCTATGATTACCATGTTGCCTTGATTGGCGAAAATGCTGAGGCCAATTTAAATGGAATATGGATGTTATCGGAAAAAAGAGAAGCCCATACCCGCGTCCTGATCGACCATCAGGCGCCCAATTGCCGTTCAATGCAGCTATTTAAAGGGGTGTTGAATGATTGCGGGCGCTCGAGTTTTGAAGGGAAAATTATCGTCCAAAAGCCGGCACAAAAAACAGAAGCTTTCCAATTAAATCAGAATCTGTTACTAAACGTTGGTGCGCATGCAGACAGCAGACCTAACCTGGAAATTTTTGCCGATGATGTCAAAGCTTCTCACGGTTCTACCATCGGGCAACTAGACGAAGAGCATATCATTTATATGAAAATGCGCGGATTTGATGAAAACACGGCAAAAAACTTATTAGTGAACGGTTTTTGTCAGGAAATCACAGATATGATCTCCATCCCCTCTTTTCATCAAAAGAAAAAGCAATTAGATCATTAAGGATGTCATGTTAGAAGATCTGGAAGTTCTAAAAAATGATTTCCCCATTTTTAAACAAAAAATGCATGGGGCTCCTCTCGTCTATTTGGACTCTGCAGCAACGGCTCAAAAACCTGGCGTTGTCATCGAAACGATCAATGACTTTTATAAAAACCATTACGGAACAGTTCACAGAAGTGTTTATGAACTTTCCACTCACGCGACGACGCAATATCAAAACGTACGGGAACTGGTTGCCTCATTTATCAATGCAGCAAAATCAGAAGAGATCATCTTTACGAAGGGAACGACTGAATCGATCAACCTTGTTGCCAGATCATTTGGTCAGGCGTTCATTCAACCGGGAGATGAGATTCTCATCACAGCCATGGAACATCATTCCAATATTGTTCCCTGGCAAATGATGTGCGAAGAGCGAAAAGGGATCTTAAGGGCTGTTCCAATCCATCGGGACGGCACACTCGACATGGATGCCTATGCTACACTTTTGAAAAATCACCCAAAACTCGTCGCCATCACCCATATCTCAAACGCGTTGGGAACGATCAATCCCATTAAAGATATCATTGCAATGGCCCATCAGGCAGGAGCTAAAGTGCTTATCGATGGAGCGCAAAGCATTGCACACCTTCCTATCGATGTATCTGACCTCGATGCCGATTTCTTTGTATTTTCAGGGCATAAGTTATATGGTCCGACGGGCATTGGCATCTTGTACGGAAAAGAAGCGCTCTTGTCTGCCATGCCCCCTTTTCTTGGCGGGGGAGATATGATCAAGCATGTGACGCTGGAAAAGACAACATACGCCGAACTTCCCCTTAAATTTGAAGCCGGAACTCCGCAAATTGCCGAAGTCTTAGGGCTGGGAGCTGCCATTAAGTATGTCAATGAAATTGGCCTTACCTTTATTCATTCCCACGAAAAAGAGCTGTTTACCCATTGCGAGGAAGCTTTAAAACAAATCAAAGGGTTAAAAATCATCGGGACAGCCCCTGATAAAGGTGCCTTGATCAGTTTCATTATCGATAATATCCATCCCCTTGATATCGGCACAATGCTCGATCTTAAAGGCATTGCCGTCAGGACCGGACACCATTGCGCTCAACCGGTCATGCAATATTTCGGTATTCCCGGTACTGTGCGCGCCTCTTTTGCCCTCTACAATACAAAAGACGACATCGATTACTTTGTAGAATCTTTAAAACATGTGATCAAGTTATTTTAATCATGCGAATTTCCATTGACAAAGCCGCTGAAATGCTAAGCCTTGGGGCAGTTGTGTCCGTCCCTACGGAAACCGTCTATGGCCTTGCGGCCTCATTGCATTGCCCCGAGGCAATCGCCAGGATCTTCGCATTAAAGGGGCGGCCTCTTAACAATCCCCTGATCGTTCACCTGAAAGATGCTTCCTCTTTGGGACAGTATGTCGATATCACAGAGGATATTCGTTTGTTATCGGAAAATTTCTGGCCGGGACCAATGACGTTGGTTTTGCCGGTTACATCAATGGGGGTGCCATCGATTGTCTCTGCTGGTCTGCCGACGGCAGCATTTAGAGTGCCGGCTCACCCTAAGTGTCAAATGCTTCTGGAAAAAACCGGGCCTCTTGTGATGCCCTCTGCCAATCTTTCGGGAAAACCCTCTTCCACACTGCCAAGCCACGTGGAAAACGATTTTGGAGATGATTTTCCGGTAATAGACGGCTCTGTCTGCCAGGAGGGAATAGAATCGACAATATTAGTTAAGACGGAAAAATGGGCCATTGCCAGGCTTGGAGCATTGTCTCCTGAAATGTTTTTACCTGTCCTTGGATACCTTCCGGCATTGATCGAACCAAACAACGCCAACCGACCCTTATGTCCAGGGCAAATGTACCGCCACTATGCGCCAAAGGCAAAGTTGCATTGCCTTGAGGATACTAGTCCCCCTACAGTGGGAGCAATTATTGGATTTGAAGACCGCCACTATTTTGCAGGCAGCGATCATCGTTTTTTCTCGCTCGGTCTGTCGACAAATCCTGCAACGGCCTTGCAGCGCCTATATTCTATTTTACGAGAGCTCGACGAACAACACATAACGTCCGCCTGGGTTGATATGTCATTTCCCAAAAATGGCCTATGGTTGACTCTTAGAGAAAGGCTGTTACGGGCCAGTTGTTAAAGAAAAGACAAAATTAATTTAGGATCCTGCTGACGAAATGGTGTAATATGTTTTTGGGCCGGCCCCATGCCGCTGTAATTTTTTATCTTTGGTTAATTGTGTTAGAAGTCTCGTGGCGGTTGCAGATGAGATGTTTGCCGCTTGTATCACCTCTCGTTTGGTTATGATATCTTTGGCGGAAAATAGGCTCAATATTATATCATGCGTACGATTTCCTGTGTCGCCCACTGCGCTTCGCGGGAGGATGCATTTGACAAATTCTACACCTTCCATTACTTGTGGTTTTTCTAAGCCTGCTTTTCGAAAAGTATTAAAAATTGTGGGGAAACCGGATCCGAGGGTTTCAATATAGCCAGCTTCGCGAAATATTTTTGTAATTGCGTGATTTCTGCTATGAGTCATTCCTAACTCAAGTTGACCGATTCGAAGGGGTCCTGGAAAGACTCCAGGGCTGAAAAATTCAACTCTTGTTGGATAAACGGATATTCGGTTTGGGCCTTGAATTCGCCAGTTGCGGTGAAGGAGTGAATTTAATAAAGCCTCTCGTATGGCCTCTCCAGGAATTTCTAAAGTATCTTTGCGTTTTAGTCCTTTAATGACAGAACTTTTGCTTAAAGTATCCCACAGCCATGCGTAAGCAATTTCAAATTGTTGAAAAAGAGTTCCTTCACAATCTTTGCTGGCGACAATCCCTTCCCGGCCAATATGGCCTGAAAATTGAGTACAGATTGTAAATGCTTGTGGTAGGATTTGTTGCGGCTGCTTTCCAAATAGTAAAATTCCTGCCACAGTAGGATAAGATCTGGCATGTTCATCGGTTATAAGATGGTAGGATCTCAATAATTCTTTAGTTGTTTCGCAGCTTTGCGCACCACCTTTCCTGGATTTTAAAAAAGCCTCAATACTGTGAAAATCAAGATCGTTGAGTGAGGCATTATATACAGGAAGGATATCGTAACTGATGCCACGGCTCTGTTGTTGCAATTCATTTATAATTTCTGCAGTAGCTTTTACCGTCATTGACCCTAATCGAATGTACGTTCCATTAGTGAGTCCATCAGACTTTACAAAATAAGGTTTAGTCATGCCTTGGGAAACTTCAATTACTAAAACAAGTTTATCTTCAAATCTCAGAGAGTAAATGGAAGGGAGGATGGGAGGCACAGAATTGTCATATACTAATTTAAATAGGGATTCGGTAAGTTCATCTACAGTATTTGGATCAATGCCAACAATCGATCCATTATCAGCTACTCCTATGATAAGCCTTCCACCGAATTGGTTAGCAAAACCAATTATTGTTTTTACAATTTGATTGTTCTTAGGTAGTTCTTGCTTGAATTCCAATGTTGACGATTCTTTTTCTGTAAATAACATATTGTATTCCCCATATCTGATTCGATATTGACTCGATTGATTCGATCTACTATTACCCTATCGACTCAATTAAATCATATCGCCTCATTTGAGTCAACAGTTACGACACAGTTACGATTGGTATTTCCAACCTCGGATTTCATTTCCTTGAGAGAAAATCCTATGTGGGTCTTTGTATTGTTTGGTTATGAATGACTTGAATTTTGGACAAAATTTTAGAATGATTATTGGCTATGCACGAACTTCAACAGCAGACCAAATTGCTGGCTTCGAAGCTTATATACCGAACGTGAAACAAAAAATTGGTCTTTGACGGCGTCAGCTTTGCATCAAATCGTTCTTTGATTAAGAAAGAGGCTTTGCGATAAGCGGCTTTGCAGTGGGCTCCCCTTGCTGTTTTGCCACTTCTTTACCAATCTCGCGATCGGTCAAGTTCTCTTGAACGTCCCCTTTCTTTTTGACTTCGTGTCTTGTATCGGCTTTTTGAATTTCTTCTTTTTTTATTTCCGTTTCTTTTTCGACTCTTTGCCGCTGTTTTTCCATAGCCTTTTCTTTCTTTTTTGCAGAATTTGTCTTTATGCTAAGAGCTAATTTTACTTTTTCGGCATTCCCCTGTTGGACTTTAGGAGCCTTGACAGTCTGTTTTGCAAAATGGGTCTTTACCGGGGAACTTGTACGCGTTTTTGCAGAGGTGTGTTTTACTGATGCCTGCTTTGGCGACTCTGCTTTAGAAGTTTTGCTTGCCAGAGATTTTAAGAGATCTTCTAAATTTTTCAGCCTTTCTGCGACCTCTTCGTCAGACAACACCTCTACTTTTCCAACTTTTCTCAAAATCTGGCCGGGCCCACAGAATTCTTTACCAATCTGATCCTGATAACGCCCCTCGCAGTTTTTGCTTAATTTTAAAGTAAACGTACCTGTTTCTTCATTGAGGTGGAATTCGACAAATTCTTGGGCTACATACATTTGTTGTAATTGCTTTACCTGCGAAACATCCAGGCTGCTCAGGCAATCGACTGCAACGATAGTATCCCCGATTAATAGGGCATATACGTTGGTGGCCTGAACATAAGCCATGGCGGCGTTCACAGCGGGATCATATTCAATAGGTGCGACCATCCGTGGTTGCTTAACAGACATGATTGGCGCTTCTTGCGACAATATCTGGTTTGCATGCGAGGAGCTTTTTGTCTCCCTATGCTCTTGAGATGGCTGAATTGCCGGATAATCAGCTGTTGTTTGCGTTGTTTGAATATAACGATTTATGTGACTCATGTACTCACCATGTTTATTATTCTTAAGTTTCTAAGTTTATTTTATTATTTTCACCTATTTTTTGTCTACAATTAAAGTGTATTAAACAAAAGATAAAAATCTTTAGATTGTTGTTTTTAGTGTATGTTTCGTATTTCGACAAAAGAAAGAAACCCCTGCAGATTTTTTTTCTTTGTTGGGGTGTCATCTGAAAGAAGGGAGTGTGACCGGTCCGAAGAAAAAATGACTCCATCAAAATTATTTTTCTTTATCCATGCATCTTTAATTGCGGCATCGACAATCGGGTCATCTTTTATTTTCGTTTCCCATACTTCTTCTGTGCCTAGTTCGCCGTCTTTCAGTTGAAGTTTTAGATGAATCTCCCGCATTCTTTGCAATTGATCTTGCAAGATCAGCGCCTTTTGCTGCCCCTAACCCTATGGGTTCTTTAATCTCTTTTGCTTTGAATTTATATTTTGCTATAACTGCAGGAATAGTGAGAGGAAACAGCAAAAGAGCTGCAAGCCCGGCAAAAAATCTCACCACAAAATGATGAGCTGTAACTCCACCTCCCACAAGTTGGCCTTCGGAATTGAAAATGAATTTACGACCATTAAGAGCAACCCGTACAGGAGCCAATAAACCATCGACCACTTTCTCGCGTAATGGTTTATTATCATAAATATACAAATGTGTTATTTTCATTTTTACCTCTTTAATAGAACACCAGTATAACACAATAATCATTTTGATTTCAATTTTTATTTAACAAAATTATTATAGTAAATTTTTAATATTCTATTTATACTCTTTAAATAAATCAAAAAAAATTGCAATTCTTTACAATTTATCTTATGATGAGGCAATGAATTGCAACAAGGGTTAAAATTTCATGAAATATTGCGAATCGGTCTTTCAGACAAAACGGCGCCCTACACGGGAAGTCCTCATCGGCAATGCAGGAGTTGGCGGAGCCAACCCCATCCGCATCCAATCGATGACCACATCTAACACGAGAGATGTTCAGGCGACAGTGGAACAGGCAATCCTTCTGGCCGATGCAGGGTGTGAAATTGTACGTGTCACTGTACAGGGGATGAAAGAGGCAGAAGCCTGCGAAGAGATCAAAAACACCCTTGTGAAAAAAAATTATAATATCCCTCTTGTGGCAGATATTCACTTTTTTCCCCCGGCTGCGATGAAAGTGATCGACTTCGTCGACAAAGTGCGCGTCAATCCGGGCAATTATGCAGACAAAAGAGCCTCTTTCAAAACTATTGACTATGACGATGAATCGTATGAGAAAGAGCTGCTAAGAATTGAAGAAAAATTTACCCCGCTAGTGGAAAAATGCAAAAAATTAAATAAATCGATGCGGATCGGAACAAATCATGGCTCTTTGTCCGACCGGATCATGAACAGATACGGGGACACCCCAAAGGGAATGTTGGAATCGGCCCTGGAATTTGCCAGAATTTGCCGAAAACATGATTACCACTCTTTTCTGTTCTCCATGAAATCCTCAAATCCACAAGTGATGATCCAGGCCTACCGTCTATTGACCGCGGAAATGATGGCCTTAAAATGGGACTATCCGCTCCATTTGGGGGTTACAGAGGCCGGTGAAGGGGAGGATGGACGGATCAAATCGGCAATGGGGATTGGATCTTTGCTTCTGGATGGAATTGGAGATACCATTCGCGTTTCATTAACAGAGGATGCATGGAATGAAATCGATCCTTGCAAACGGCTGATCGCGCTTGCAAATACCTATGAAGGAACAGGAGTGCCTCCCTTTCAGGAGCACCATCGCCATATCGATTCGATTGCAAAAAGATCTGTCGCCCTCCCAAAACAGATATCGATGCACCGCGATGGATCTGTTATCCTGCAATGCAATTCAAAAGATATTCAAGATCCAGATTTCTATAAAAATTTAGGATGCAAAAACATACTTGGATTTCCAAAATTGCATATCACGAGCGCAGACTCTATTTTTCTTACGGGTGAATCAGACGGGGCAAATAGTAAATTACACAGATTGCAAGAGATTGGTGTCTCTATATTTTCAAAAACACACGAAAAAACCCATGTTGCCTTACTTTCCATCCGGGAAGCGATCCAAATAGAGGCCGCCCGCCAGGACTCAAATCGATTTGCGCCCATATCTGCAGAAAAACCATCCTTTGCATTGCTTATTAATGAAATGGAGCCAAGAGATTGGAGTGCGATAGAAACGCTTGGGGCAGCCCTCATTGTCTTGTCCCCATCCAATAATCGCCTGCATTACTGCAGGCAGTTTTTTGATTGGCTCCAAACAAAAAAAATAGACCTGCCTGTCATCTTAAAATTTTCCTATTCCTGCTCTAAAGAAGATTTGGTGATCCAGGCAGCAGCAGAATTCGGATCGATATTTTGCGATGGATTTGGCGACGGGATTTGGATCGACGCCCCTTATGAGCCCGATTTTTTACGGAAGCTATCATTCAATATTTTGCAGGCAGCCAGAATGCGGACATCAAAAACAGACTTTATTTCTTGTCCAAGCTGCGGCCGCACCTTATTTGACCTGCAAGAGGTGTCTAAGCAAATTCGCAACCGGACATCACACCTGCCGGGCGTGAAAATTGCGATCATGGGATGCATTGTCAATGGTCCTGGAGAAATGGCTGACGCAGACTTCGGTTATGTCGGTTCAAAGCCCGGAATGATCGATTTATATGTGGGAAAAACTTGTGTGGAAAAGGATATCAGCTTTGCAGATGCCACCGACCGGCTGGTTGACCTGATCAAAGCTCATGGACGCTGGATCGAACCTCCATCATTAACAGAAATCCAGGAAGAGATCAATGCACATCATAGCTAAAACGGAAGGAGTGCTTTTTGACCTTCTAACGCAGCTTGCCCCCGACTCATCCAGACAATCGCTTCGTTCCTGGTTAAAACAGGGACGTATCACTGTGGATGGAAAAGTGGTGAAACTGGCAAATACCCCGATTCTTCCAGGGCAAAAAATAGCCCTGGAGCAAAAATTTACTGTTTTGGAAGAAAATATCCGGATTCTTTATGAGGACCGCGATTTAGTGGCCATTGAAAAACCGAACCACCTGCTGAGCGTGGCCACCGCTTTTGAAAAAGAAAAGACCGCTCATGATATCCTTAAAAGTCATTTTCATCCGCGAATCGTCAATATTGTCCATCGCCTGGACCAGGACACTTCCGGCGTCATGCTTTATGCACTGTCACAAGAGGGTTATGAAGGCTTAAAAAACCTTTTTGAAGGGCATGATATCGAACGGTGTTACTATGCTGTCGTAGAAGGGAGGTTGACCCCACCAGACGGCACATGGGAATCTTATCTGTATGAAGACAGCCAATATATGGTCCATTCCACTACCGATCCCAGGAAAGGGCGAATAGCGATCACCCATTTCAAAACAATGCGAAACTCCGCTTCTTATAGCCTGATTCAATGCAAACTGGAAACAGGACGGAAAAACCAGATCCGCGTCCATGCCCGAGACCATGGACATCCCGTTGTTGGCGATACCAAATACGGTTCGACAAAAAATCCTATTAAGCGTCTATGCCTTCATGCAGAATCGATTGCTTTTATTCATCCGATCTCAGGAAAAAGGATGCACTTTTCTGCTCCCTATCCCGAATTATTCAATAAGCTACTTGTTTTGTAATGAACAAGACAAACTTGACTTTGTTCACATAAACGTGTACGATCGATGAAAAAGCGTGATTTAGAAAAAGAACTTATCAGTTTGGGATGGTGGTTGAAAAGAGAAGGTGGCAACCACGAGATTTGGACAAATGGCGAAGATAGTGAACCTGTTCCAAGGCACCGGGAGATTCAAGAAAATTTAGCTAAGAAGATCATACAAGTTGCCAAAAATAATCCTCCAAAAAAATAATAGGGAGCAAAAAAATAATGGAATTAGAAGGCAGGGTTTGGAAAGACCCTAAAAGCAAGTGGTGGCTCATCGAAATTTTCTTTTTAGATGTAATGACACAAGGAAGGACGAGAAAAGAAGCACTGGAAATGATTCAGGATGCAGTTATTGAACTTTTAAAAGATTCTTATCAGGAGCTCCTGACCGCACAATTTAAGCTTACAGTCAATTTGTATGAAGGCGCTACTATTGGTCTTGGCGCATCTGATGAGAAACTCCTCTTTGCCTTAGGGCTAAAAAGACAAAGATTAAGAAGCGGTTCTACAATCCGGGATGTTTCCAAAAGACTAAAATCTACATCTCCAAATGCCTATGCCCGATATGAAAGAGCTCAGGCAAGGCCGAGTTTAGAGAAATATGCAGAGTTATTACATGCAGCAAATCCAAACAGAAGACCTTTGCTGGTGAGTTAGCGAAAAAATAATCCCTTCCGTTTCATATATAGAGCTAAAAAAATAACAGGATAGGCCAAGACCGCAGGCTCAGTGAGGATAAGAAAAACAGTTTGAATTTTCTTATCCTGCCTGGGAGCGAGCAGATTCTAGCCTTCCTGTTATTCGGTATATCTTAAATATTAAAAAAAACCTACTTCTGCTTTTTTTCCTGTTTCTTTTGTTTTTTTTCTTTTGCGGTTAGCAACGGTTTTTTCTTCTCATCTTTGCGATGCTTAACGATTTCTTTTGTCATATAGACCTCCTTGAAGTTAAAGAACAGATATTACTTCAATTTATCATTATCTGCAAGACTCTCTTAAGCCCTTGACAAAAAAAATGATCGTGATAGAATGTACTAATGGACCTTTCTTTTTTTCTACATCCCGCTGATTTAGGATCTTATGAATAAAAATAATTTTAAAACAACCTTTCCGGCAGCTCATCAGGTTAAAATCGATGAATTAGTCGCTCTTGCCAAAGAACAGGGATTCATTACTTATGAGGAGATTAATGACATTCTGCCGCTTTCTGTAGAATCTGCGGAGCAGATCGATCAGGTCCTCATCCACTTAAGCGGCCTGGATATTCAAATACTCAATCAGGTCGATGTCGAAAAACAAAAAGAGCGCAAAAAAGAGACAAAAGAACTCGAAGGGCTGCCTAAACGATCGGAAGGAACACCTGACGACCCGGTCCGGATGTATCTTAAAGAGATGGGTTCAGTGCCCTTGCTTACCCGGGAAGAAGAAGTAGAGATTTCCAAGCGCATTGAAAAAACACAGATCCAGATCGAAAAAATCATCATGCGCTTCCGCTATTCGACAAAGGAAGCAATAGCCATTGCAAATTTTCTTCTTCAGGGGAAAGAACGCTTTGATAAATCGATAAGTGAAAAGGAAGTCGCAAACAAACAGGAATTTCTTGCCCTGCTCCCCAAACTGGCAATCCTTCTTCAAAAAGAAGACAGTCTTTTAGAAAGTTATCTCATGAAAAGCGATGGGGCAAACTTAAAGAAAAGCGAACGGGTCGAGCTGAATGACCTGATTGAAAAATGCCGGATCCGCACCCAGGCGTATTTGCGCAGGCTGCATTGCCGCCACAATATCATTGAAGATTTTGGCGAAGTGATCATGAGATCTTATGATCGTTTCATTGCACTTGCCAACGACATCCAAGACTTAAGCCCCCGTGCGGAAAGAAATAAATTCGCAGCAATGAAACTGGCTTCTGCAAATATGAAACTGAAAAAAAGAGAGCTTGCTGCCGGGCGCAATCTGGAGGATTTTAAGAAAGATATCCGCATGTTGCATCGCTGGATGGACAAATGCCAGGAAGCAAAACGGGAAATGGTAGAATCGAATTTGCGTCTTGTCATCTCCATTGCAAAGAAATACACCAACCGTGGACTGTCATTCCTGGACCTGATTCAGGAAGGGAATATGGGGCTGATGAAGGCTGTCGAGAAATTCGAATACCGGAGAGGTTATAAATTTTCGACATATGCCACCTGGTGGATACGTCAGGCTGTGACCAGGGCCATTGCAGACCAGGCCAGGACGATCCGCATTCCTGTTCACATGATTGAAACGATTAACCGGGTCTTGCGCGGCGCCAAAAAACTCATGATGGAAACCGGTAAAGAGCCAAGCCCCGAAGAACTTGCTAATGAACTTGGGCTCACATCAGACCGGATCCGCGAGATCTATAAAATTGCGCAACATCCGATTTCATTGCAGGCTGAAGTGGGGGATGGGGGCGAGAGCCAATTTGGAGATTTTCTGGAAGATGTCAGCGCCGATTCTCCAGCAGAAGCAACCGGCTATTCCATCCTGAAGGATAAAATGCAAGAAGTTCTCACAACGCTTACAGAGAGGGAACGCAAAGTTCTCGTCCAGCGGTTTGGTTTATTGGATGGAAAACCAAAAACCCTTGAGGAAGTGGGAATTGAATTCAAAGTCACGCGCGAAAGAATACGGCAGATTGAAGCAAAAGCGTTGAGAAAAATGCGCCATCCAACCAGGTCTAAGCAGCTCAAGGCGTTTTTAGATTTATTAGATATTGAATAGGCCTTGGATGATACCTTCAGAAACTGATCAAGTGCAAGGATGTCTTGATGCCGAGGCTGTCCTTTCTACTTTAAGCCCTGATGGCCCGATCGCTGCCTCATTTACCGGTTTTGAATCGAGAAAAGAACAGCATCTGATGATGCGAAATGTTTTGGATGCCTACAACCTCGAACATATCGCGTTGATAGAAGCCGGGACAGGCACCGGAAAAAGCTTGGCTTATCTCATTCCTGCGATGTTGTGGGCAGTAGAAACAAACAGACGCACTGTCATCTCGACAAATACCATCACCCTGCAAGAACAATTACTGCATAAAGATATCCCGTTTATAGAAAAAAGTCTTAAACTCGATATTAAGACGGTTTTAGTCAAAGGAATGCAAAATTACCTCTGTTTACGAAAAATGGAAGAGGTGGCTCACGATTTTTTGCTTTTTTCCAAAGAAGAAAATGAAGAATTGCAAAAAATTGAAAAGTGGAATGAAAACACAAAAGACGGATCGCGCTCTTCCTTGCCATTTTCCCTGTCTCATGCAGTATGGGATAAGGTTTGCGCCGATAGCGACACATGCAACCGCAACGCCTGTCCCTATTTTCAAAAATGCCATTTCTTCAAAGCGCGCCGCCAGGCTGAAGAGGCGCAAATCCTCGTTGTGAACCACCATTTACTTTTTGCCGATCTTGTCTGCCGGGAAACCTCCGCAGTCGCGAAAAATCAAACCGGGATCCTTCCCGATTATCACGCGGTGATTCTCGACGAGGCTCATCATATAGAAGATATTGCCACAGAATACTTTGCCTCGCGGATCAACCAATTAAGCCTGTTAAAACTCTTGAATGCCCTCTCCACAGAGAAAACACGCACGACACCGGGAAAACTAGCCTTTATCAAGCAAAAAATCCATGAACATTTTGCACATGCATCTATGGAAATTTCTTCCCTGCACAATCGACTATTGATCGATATTCCGGGAATGAGGCGCGATCTTACCTCCCGCATTCATGAAGCATTTGGAGCTTATCTTCATTTTTTACAAGCCATGCAACCCGTCAATGCAAAAATAGAAGGGGTTTCGGGAGAAGACAAGCTAAGAATTCTCCCGGACCACTATCTGCATTCCTGCTGGAAAGAACAGGTCATCCCAAATACTCTTGAACTATCCTCAGCCCTATTGCGGTTTACCCAAGGGATCACAGCACTCCTTAAAGACATCAAGAATCAGAAAAACACGAAACTCGACGAGCAGATCAAAAATGCCGTATTTGAAATTCAAAATCTCGTACTAAAACTTGAGAATGCGGAAAAAGCAATTTTTCAGTTCGTCAACGAAGTTGTTTCAATAGACAAGGTGCGATGGATTGAATTACAGACATTAAAAACAACAATCAACACAACGCTTGTCGATACCAAACTCGACATCGCAGACTTGCTTGGCACCCATCTGTTTAAAAAATTTCCTACTATCATATTATGCAGCGCCACATTAACGACCGACCATCATTTTCAATATATACGAAGCCGCCTCGGGCTGACCTCAAGTCACCTGCAAACAAGGGAAATTAAAGAATACTGTTATGATTCCCCCTTTAATTTTTCCACCCAGGCTATGTTGGTTTTACCTACAGACCTCCCGGGTCCAAGCGACCCCGGGTTCATTCAGGCAGCCTCTCATAGCATTTGGGAAGCTCTTTTAGGAAGCAGGGGCAATGCATTTATCCTTTTTACCTCTTACAAAATGCTCGAAGAGTGCTTTGAATTATTAAAAGACCGGTTAAGAGAAAAAAAATACCCGGCCCTTAAGCAGGGAAGCGAAAACCGCCAAATGTTGTTACATCAATTTAAGACGACTGATCATTCTGTCCTGTTTGGCACAGACTCTTTTTGGGAGGGGGTCGATGTCGTGGGCGATGCTTTGCGCTGTGTCATTATCGTTAAACTTCCCTTTAAAGTACCAAGCGAGCCCCTATTCCAGGCAAGATCTGAAGCAATTACAGAACGGGGCGGCAATGCCTTTATGGAATATTCCCTTCCTCAGGCAATTGTTAAATTTAAACAGGGATTTGGCCGCCTGATCCGCAATAAAACCGATCGGGGATGCATTGTTTGTCTCGACAACAGGGTGACAAAAAAGCAATATGGGCAATTATTTTTAAACAGCCTCCCTGCCTGCCAGAAAAATTTCGTGCCAGGAAGCCTCATCAGACAACAAATGTCTGATTTTTATCACCGGACGCAGAACCTGTTAAATGAGACAAGGAAAAGGTAATGAGGAAAAGGACAATAAGGACTTGGATGTCTTTGTCCTTGGTGTCCTTAAACTGGTGTCCTTAATGTCCTTATTGTCCTTTTGTCCTTATTTCATCAACCTTAATTATTGGGAACAAATCATGAACAGTTGCCCTAATTTACATGTCATTTTACTAGCCGGCGGAACAGGCTCCCGCATGAATGCAAGTGTTCCCAAACAATTTATCCAGCTCAAAGGCAAGCCGATCATTTTATATAGTTTTGAATTGTTTATTTCGTTACCCCAAGTCAAGACCATCGTCGTTGTGTGCGAAAAATCCTATCGGGAGCTATTCCAACTCCCTTCAAATCACAAAAAAAACTTGGCTTTTGCGAACCCGGGGATAAGACGTCAGGATTCGGTAGAACAGGGATTTAACGCGTTAGAAGATTGCGGGCAACTGGTCTGCATCCACGATGGTGCGCGCCCGTTCCTTACAGCAGACATTGTTGAAAGAACTGCTGAATCGGCTGCAAAGCATGGAGCCGCGGCTGCTGCCATGCCGGTCAAGTTTACGATTAAAGAATGCGATCAGAAGAATATGGTTGTTCATACCCCTGACAGATCGAAATTTTGGGAAGTGCAGACCCCGCAGACCATCCGGTATGATTTATTGAAGAAAGGCTTAAAACATGCGTCTGAAAACGCGCTCAACGTCACTGACGATGTCAGTCTCATTGAAGCTTTAGGACTGCCTGTACAGCTCGTTCCTGGCGATTACCGCAATCTAAAAATCACAACCCCTGAAGATTTATTAATTGCAGAAAATCTTGCAATTTTACATTGAAATTGTGAAATTGAGGCTCAAAATCACAATAGAGTTGTAAAAATGCATCTTTTGTTTCTCATTTCCAGTGATACAAGGTGTAAACCAGCTTTACACATACACAAATAAAATAAATTCAACACAAAGGCACAAAGACTCTAAGACAAGAAAGGGGGTAACAACGTGCAAATTTTCATCCATTATTGGAAACTTTTTTAATTTAATTTTGTTTAAATTAAATTATTATCTAAATAATTTTTGTTGATTTAATAAATAAATTAATATAGAATTTTTAATTATGAATATACAACAAGAACTATTTAATCCAGATCTTATTTATGGACGGCAAAGCGGGCAATTCTTATCCCTGTCACCGGAAGGAATCTCATTATCGCAGGCTCGTCCTCAAGGCCCATTGAGACTCGATGCCTATATTACCAGCTCCCAGGAAGTTCTGTCCCGAAGTTTACAAGGCCGTTCCTTTGAGGAGTTGACCACTTTAGCGACAAATTTGAGCTATGCGGTAGAAAAGCGCAAACAGGAGCACGTCTCCCTGTTTGGGGGAATAATTAACAATATCTATTTCGTTTCTTATTCAATGATTTTTTGTTGTTTTTCTGACACTGTGGCTAAATGTATCATTGTTATTTATATCGCTGAGATCACCACCCGTTTATTTTGGCAGCATTGTTCGACTTCAGATCGCGGCGGTGCAGCAAAGAACCATGAAGCGATTGCCAATCTCGTTTTTGACAATATGATCGAGGCATGGGCGGACGACCAGGACAAACGCGACAAGCCATTTGTTTTAATGCCCGAAACTTTAGCTGGTGAATTGGCTGCTGGCGGCTATGAGCGTGCAAACGCAGACCGGATGGGACATCGCCTGCTCTGCTGTACCAGGCGAAGAACTCTGAAGGAGAGACTCGCATTTCGGCGTATGCTTGATGCGCGCCGTACTATGCAAAAAGAGGGATATTTTGTAGTCACTCACGGACAAGGGGTTATGGGTGGAGTCATGGTCGATTTAATGACGGCGTTAACACAAAAACTAAAGCCCCGCTCTCAGTTACAAGATTTTAAGGTTCTTCGCCTTAGCTTGCGTTCGCCACAACGGTGGGATAATAACCGTAATTTACAGGAATTCTTTCAACAACATATTCCATCTCCATGGATGGACATAGGGCTATCGTCTCAATTGCTTTCCGTATCGATCAATCCTTGGGATCAGTCAATCTTTGAATCTGCCCTTTATTTCTGGTGGAATAATGGAAATATGGGACAAAATTTTGCAGGAATATTGCAAAAATCCTTATCCGAACAAGTAACGATGAAACCGGAAGGAAACCTAAAAATAAAGCAGGCATTTGAACGTTTACGCGAAATTGTGTCAGCAGCAGACCGTAGTTCCGGCACCCTCGGGCAACTCTATGCAATTGGCATTCCGGGCAATTTAGTCGAAAATAATTGCCCCCTTTATCCCGCCTTTCCTTTTGGCATGCCAGACTGCCGAAAGTCTGCTCAAATTGCTCACCGGTTAAACACCGTCTGGTCAGAGGATTCCCCATGCCAAGGAAGGGTGCTGACATCGATGTTGCTCCCGGGGTCGCAAATTAAAGTCCATGCGTTTAACACACATTCCCCTGAGTTGCATCGTCAACTGGATCAGGCGATTCAAGAGGCTGCAGAGGAGATTGTCTTTCATATCGCTAAAATATAGAGTAATGCAAAAAGCCGGGCTGGTTTGCTAAGCTTGCAAAGTAACTGATCCTCTTTCTATCCTGTTCATCATTCACAGCAGGTTGAGGACGCTCATTTCTGATTGCCATCAACATTTTGCCCAACATATTTAACCCGCTTCCATCTGCATTGAATGATAAAATAATTATAAAAATTTGAATCAATTTTCATGATTTACCTGAAGCTTACAACCTTGTTCAATTCTCAAATGTATTTTTCCATAAAGGTGCGTCCGGTGTAACTGCCATCGAGCTCTTTAATCCAGCCAGGCTGCCGGCCAAATTCTGTAAATCCAAACCGGGTATAGAGATGAATGGCCGGATTTTCAGTGTATACCTGAAGATGCAGTAATTCTATTTTAAACTCTGTTTTTGCCAAATGGATCAAATTTTTTAGAAGATCTGATCCGATACCCTGCCCCCTATACCCCGAGCCGACAATAATCCCAAATTCACATTGATGGGCCAGTTTACGATAAGGTTGCAGGTAAAGGGTGGCAATCCCGCAAGGGATGCCCTCTTTTACTGCCGTCAGACTGCACCTGTAGCGGCTAAAACCGATCCATCGTTGAACGGCATCAGTAATTTCGGCTTCATCTGTAATCGGGAACCACCGAATGATCGAAGGATCGTCCAACCATTTTCTAAGATAACGTGCATCATCGAGTTCTGTATAGCGTATGTCAATTTCATCACTTGAATTGCTCGTCATATCCCCCTCCATTTTATCGCAACTGCTCATAAGCCTCTCGTTTGGCTAAGTGTAAGCAACAATGACCAGGGCGAGGACGCCCTGGCTACCTTCTTTTCTTTATTTTACGAACAGTTGCTTTTTACCCAAATTCTTTTAAGTATGCATTGACGAAAGGATCTAAGTATCCATCCATTACAGCCTGAACATTGCCCGATTCTACCTTAGTCCGTACATCTTTAACCAGGGTATATGGGTGAAATACATAGTTGCGGATTTGACTTCCCCAGGCGATCTCTTTTTTGACTCCTCCCATCTCTTTTAAGGCGCTTTCTCTTTGGGAAACTTCCATTTCATATAACTTGGAACGAAGCATTTTATAGCAAGTTTCTTTATTCTGCACCTGACTGCGCTGCGTCTGGCAGGAGACAACAATTCCTGAAGGGAGGTGAGTTAAACGAACAGCAGAATCAGTTTTGTTGACATGCTGCCCGCCCGCGCCTGAAGCACGATACGTGTCTACACGAACATCCTCCGGCCGGATATCGATCACAATGTCATCGGTAATTTCCGGTGTGACGTCGACGGAAGCAAAACTCGTATGCCTTTTTGCATTGCTGTCAAAAGGAGAGATGCGGACCAGCCGGTGAACCCCTTTTTCAGATTTGGAATAACCGTAGGCGTATTCACCGGTAAATTTAAATGTCATGCTTTTTATGCCGGCTACATCGCCCTCAACGGTATCAATGACCTCGACTTTCCATTTACGGAGCGCTGCCCATCGTTGATACATTCGGGAAAGCATAAGCGCCCAGTCGCATGCTTCTGTTCCGCCAGCCCCGGCATTAATTGTAAGGTAACAATTTTTACTATCGAGTTCACCGGACAACATTTTGCGGATTTCTAAGTCATTCAATCCTTCATCGATTACATGCAGCTCATGTAACAATTCTTCCAAAAGTTCCTCGTTACCAGGTTCAAAGGCCTCCTCAATCATAGTTTTTACATCGTCAAACCGCTTTACAAGCTGTTGATAGGGCTCTGTCCACGCTTTAAGACCTTGCGCTTCGGCAATCACTTTTTGCGCCTTTGCTGCATCATCCCAAAAATCAGGAGCCTCCGATAATGTTTGAAGTTCGTTAACACGCTTTGTTTTTGCACTTAAGTCAAAGATACCTCAGCATGTGCAAAAGCCGGTCGTTGATCATTTTAATGCGATTTTGTGTCTCATTATTCATTTTACTTCTCCTTGGTTGCTTTTAGATTAACAATAAATAAAATTAATAGCAATAACAACGAATGTTTCATGAAACACTTCTACTAATATACCGAAGGTGGTTCAAAAGTTGGGATTTTGACAAGAAGGCTGCTCAAAATTTTTCGTCTGGAGCGAGTGACCATTGCCTATGGCAAGGCACAAGTGAAGACAAAAATTTTGATGCAAAGCCGACGGAGTCAAAAACCAATTTTTGAATCACGTTCGGTATACATCATTAACAAACAAATAATAACAATAAAAAAATCAAGATTAATTAATTGACAACAAAACAAATATATAATATTATAAGCTTAAATAAATTGATTATTAACTATATTATTAGGGATTTCGTTTTATGTCACAACCGATAGGAAGTAAGTCAGATTCTACACAGCCACTTTTGGCCCCACAATCAAGCCCTCCCACTCCTAAATCAGATTTGTCTGACAGAGAAATAAAAAAAAGAATAAAAAAAATACATCACCTTTTTTTACATACACTTAGCACTTTCGTAAAAATTTTTTCCATTGAACAAGAAATAAAAAAAATCGACCCGAATTACAAATCTTTTAAGAATTCTAAGCAAGCGCTGACATTATCATTCCATACCGATATCCTCGTACGTGAAATTAGTCATTTTGTTTCTTTTTTAATTAAATCGTACAAATCACGCGAAAAGTATAAAAAATTAAAAAAAGAGATTGTTTCATTGGAAAAGACGGATGCGACAAACGAAAAGCTCATATCTAAAAAACATCATCTGACGCACAAAAAAAATAAAGTTTACGATTTTTTGGCTCATACCATTCATAAAACTGTCGCTATTTGCAATTCCACTCTAAATATTTTGTCCGCAAGCACCCATGCAGATAATATCTTCAAGGTAACTGTTATTGCCTCTCCCGTTGTCTTTGCGATGAATATAGGCATTACTTGTTTTGAGGAAGTACGCAGCCGGAAAAAACAGAGTTATTATAATAAAAAGCTAAAAAATGATCCCTCCTTAGATGAGGCGGAAAAAAACAACATACAAACTAAATTATTTCACTTAAAAAACAAACTCGCCCTCCGACGTTGGAGCTCTGTCGGAAATATTGTGAGTAATATGGCTCTGCTTGGGGGTTCTATTATTCGGGTTCTTCCTCAAACTCCTCCATGGATGAATTTAACTGTTGTCACGCTTGGGGTTTCCACTATTCAGCAAGTAGTCAATATAAAAAATATCTATATGAACGTTAAAAAACTCCAGTATCTTAAAAAAGAAATACGCATAAACCAGACAAAGGTAGATAGTCAGTCGAAACTTGGGGCCATTTATCAAAGCAGGATTAATTCCCTTCAAAAAGCGATCAAAAATAAAATCATTTTTGACATTTTTCAAAACGCGATCAGCATGCTTATGTATGCGGCAACAACGACATTGGCTGTGGCAGCTTTAGTAGGAGCGCCTTATGTTACGGTACCCTTAGTTGTCGTCGCATTCTCTTTATTTGCATTAAGCCAGGGTGTTGATATCTTTAGAATGTTCAAGCATGTTAAAAAAGACAAAGAGATAAGTAAGGAAGCAGACAAGCTTGTTAAGACGCTTGATAAGGCTGCCGGCGACCCGAAACTCGAACATGAATTTAATGAATTAAAAAAACAAATTGCAACCGATTTTAAAATGAAGGATGGTAATGGCAACCTTCGCACCGATTTGATCAATGAAAGGCAAATCAAAAAATGGTATAATGGTCTGATATATATCTGATGAGGATTTTATGATAAAATTAAAGTATTCTTCCCTTGCCAAATTTTTTACCTCTCACGAGATGTCTTCAAAGATCATTGGGGCGTCAGACGCCATTCCCTTTGAAACGCTGTTTGTTTATCTCGAAGAAGAGGAAAAAGATCCAATATTACAGATTCGGATCACCAGGCAGGAACTCGACTCTTCTGATCTGGATATGGGGTATCAACCCAATCCAAATGGCTATTACCACCTACAATTCACATTGCCGATCAATACTGTTGTCGCAGATAAGGCTGTTGGAGAAGTCGGAAGGTTCATCATTTTGGTCAACCGGCTATCGACATTGCCAGGATTTGAATTTGATGAGGTCAGCCGATCCGTTTATTACCGGTATGCGACTTTAGTGCCCGGCAAAGAAATCGACCCTTATCTTTTAATCTCCATTACAGGAACAATTTTATTATTTATCACTACCTTTGAAAGTTATCTGAAAAAACTGGCTGCGGGAGAGATGAATTTTTCCGAAGTCATCAAGGAATTTCAGCAAATGGAAGAACTGCAAAATATAACAAAGTCAAAAACAATTTAATCGTTTTTACACAAAACTATAACAATTTACATAAAACTAATATTTTTCTATGATCATTCATTATATTAAGCTAACGGTCTTTTTTGCGTTAATCGCTTGCTGCCCAATCCATTGCGCTGATCTAAACCACACTTCTCCTCCCACTTCCTTTGTCCAGGATACCAAGGACCAGTACCTCCAATTTTCGATCGGCAAGGCAATGCACACGAGGCGCATAAGCGAGATCGATCGTTTGAGTAAGGAAAGAGGGACCCCCGAGGAAGAAGCGCTTGCCAAAGAAATTGCAGGCAATGCACCCGACTACACTTGCGGCGATACCCATGAAGCCTCCATACGCTTCTTTATCGAGTCACATTTCGGTCCGGCCTCTTCCAGCCTTTATTGCGTTGCCGAAGACAGGATCGGTAAAAGGGAGTTTGTGTTCATCGACAAAGAAAATGAAATTGTGGTCAAAGTGTTTCCTCAAATACCCAAGCACTATTTCAAAATCATCCATGAATTATCGGGACATCAGGCGTTCAGGGAGTTGAACCTTGCACAAGCCGGTATGGCAGAGTTTTTGCGTTTGGGAAAATACTCCCTGAATGGTGTGGACTATCTTCTGCTCGCCATGACCTTTGTTAAAGGGGAAGAAATTCGAAAGTTTTTTGCTCCCGTTTATTCCGCAGGCGGACCTGCAGAAAAGCAGGAGGCTATCGATGATCTGAAAAAAATATTTTACCTCTTAGGTACAGTTATGGGCGAAGCGCATTCCCGGGGAAAAATGAAAGCCTCTCCATCTGCAGACCATACAGAAGCTGTTATGCAATCCTACACCCTGGCAGCCGGCAAACTAATAGATAAATACAAAGAAGCGGACAGAGAAAATAGCGAAATGGCCGAACGGATATGGGAAAATTTTATTACAATTTCCAGTCAGTATGACACAGGGCCTGTTTACTTTGCGCCCTCTCATGGCGACGCCCATTTAGGTAATTTTTTGTACGATAAGGCATCTGAAAAAATAACGGTCATTGATTCTGTGCGGGCCCACCTTTCCGTAGATTCGGAAGACCTGCCCATTTCGGATAGTTATTCTTATGATTGTGTACGAATCGAAGATAGCATCATCAAAGGGATTTTGACCTATGAAAATGATGTAGATCTTATCCAGGAACTGATCGGGACTTTCAGGCAAGGGTACGAAATTAGCGCCGGAGATATCATGAATCAATCCCACTTTGAGCTCAATCGTTTCCTAAGGACATTAAAGCAGTACGTTTCCACTTTCAAGTGGAAAACGGAAGACGATTTAGTCAAGCGGGAGAGCTTGCGCCGTATGCATGCCTATTATGAAGGCATGTTGTGCAATGCTGTCGCTCTCCTGGCAATCCATTGATTATTTGTTTTGATTAATTCTTTGAGCATAGCTTCCCCATTGTTAACAATTGCCGTTGGCAGGGGGGATAATAGCTCTGCAAACGGAACAGTCCCATTTTTCGTAATACTGACCGTATTCAGCGATTTAACGCTACTTTTCCAATCGGGAAATGGATCGGAGTTGTAAGGCCAATATTGATTCATGCCCTGACCTAAAGCATAGCTGTACTTTTGCATTCTGTCAGTTATACTTGCAGGATCGCTATATCCGCCAACACAACGTCTAATGACCTCTTTCTCATACTCCGATATTCGAAACTCATTTATTTTAGCTGCTACAGACCGGGCTACATAAAAATCGTAGGACATAAAACCCCCTTTGTTAGACTCAATTCTCATCCTAATAAAAATTTTTTTTAAAATCAATGAGGTGCAATCAGGATACAGGCGACTAATCATTAAAGTATTTAAAGCATCAGGCAAGGTTACCGCAGAGCCGCAAAGTACGCAGAGGAAGCGCAGAGCCTGGAATTTAAACCAGGCAAAGCTCTTGCCGAAGCAACTCAACTATTTTTTTGGCATCCTCTTAAGCCTCCTCTGCGTACTTTGCGGCTCTGCGGTAAGCTTGCCTGAGATTTTCAAGAAATCATTTTAATATCCGGTCACCTGAGCCAGGGCAAATGCAATATTTTTGTATTTACAATAAAATGATATTGTCTATACTCAATGTCATAAACCTCTTACATGTAGTGAGAATCATGGCCAAAAACACCCAAACAACAAGTGGACCGGCATTCAAAGAAGAGCTTTCAGGGACCTCTGAACATTCAAATCTTGCCGAGTGGGCTCTTGCAAACGGCAAAAACATTGCCTATATTCTTTGCGCTCTGCTCATTGCCGTCGTTTTATTATATCGCTTCAGCAGCACCCGGGCTAATGAAACAGAAGGCGATTATATTAAGGCATCTAATGCCTTTATTGCCTTCTCAAAGGCACATGAGTCATCCAACGATGCCGGCCAAGCCGCACAAACATCCCTTAACGAACTTACCCGCCTCATGACAAAACATCCCGAACTTCATGCTCAATATGATGGTTCGATTGCACAAATATTATTGAATCGTTCAGATGTACCGGAAGCACTCAAATTTGCCAATGCAACTCTTGCGCGCACCTCTGTCAATCACCTCGAAAATCAGGCCGATTTTGCATCGACCACTCTACTTATCGCAGAGCAGCAGTACAAGCAAGCTTTAGAGAAATCATTGAAACTGCAAGAGAAATTGGGAAAGCAGATCGACGAATCTTCCCTTAATTCTTCTCCCATTTATGGCGAAGAACTTTTTGCGATTAATCTTTTCAGAATCGCCATGCTGCAGCAAAAACTTAAAAACAGTGCAGCTGAACTGCAAACCTGGCAGCTATGGCAGCAATATGCCAACCTCAATCACAACGAAAGACCGCAAACAGTTAACATCAACAGAGAGATATTCCGTTCTGTTATACAAAGATTATCGATAGAAAATATTTCGCTAACTGACTATATTAATCAGCGCGAAAAATCTTTAAGTTGAATTTTTTTTCATATCTTGATATTTATTGTATTATTAAGCTAGTTATACCGAACATAGGTTCGGTCTAGTTTAATGTTTGGTTGCCTAAATCTTTGCATCGCAAAAAAAAATGCAAGGAATTCCCTTAAAAGTGGAAACAATAGAGCACAGAAGGAGGTGACGTTAGTCGGTCAGTAATCGCTCGATACCACAATATTTGGGATTTTTATTAATTGATTATTATCGTCTGTCAATTTTTTTGACAGTGAAACAAATGAAAAAAACAGGAAAGAAAACATAAAAGGAGGGTTCTCATTAAAAAACATTTATCATTAGTGGGATTGCTCTTCTTGTTGTGTTGTCCGCCTGGATTTTAGACAAGTAGAGAGGTCAATGTGAGTACAAATTATGGCTCACTTGCCATTGAGAACACTGGGGAATTTAATCAGACCGGTTTGATCGAACATGATTTTACACCCCAATTACAAGTGATCGTCAATGCGCACTATAACGTTTCTACCAAATCTCCACACCCGCGTGTGATGGAAATAACGGGAAACATCACCATATCCTTCTGATCCGGGGATCAAAGAATATGAGGCTTATATTTGGCGACTATCTTTTGATAGTCGCTTTTTTTTAGTAAATTTTAGATTAACATATGAATATAACCGAATCCCAAGCCTTTGCAATCCTCGCCGCTATTCCGGGCTTAGATGCCAAAAAAGTTCGCACCCTCCTGATCAATTTTGGGTCGGCTGTCGAAAGTTTACGAGCATCCGTCTGCAGCATTTCTGCCCTTGCCGGGTTTGAAAGAGTGATCCCGCATTGGCAGTCCTGGAAACAAAAAAAGGACTGGGAATTAGACTTAAAAGAGGTCCACCAGGAAAATATACAGCTCATTCCCTTTACTGATCCACAATATCCAAAACCGCTTCTTGAACTTTCCGATCACCCCATTGTTCTTTATGTCAAGGGGACCATTACACAACAGGATAAACAAAGTATTGCCGTAGTGGGAACGCGTAATGCAACGATTTACGGCAATGAAATGTCTCAAACGATCAGCAAGGACCTCGCTTCTTTACGTTTTACAGTCGTCAGCGGTCTTGCGCGTGGTATAGACACATCAGCCCATATAGGCGCATTGCAGAAAGGCCGCACAATCGCGGTGATAGGGTCAGGGCTTAAAAATATCTACCCGCCCGAGAATAAACGCTTAAGTCATGAGATCGCAGAAAATGGCGCGCTCATCAGCGAATACCCCATGCTGACCCCTCCGCACAAATACAATTTTCCCAAACGCAACCGCATTGTCAGTGGAATGACACTTGGGACGCTTCTGATTGAAGCCCCTATAGACAGCGGAGCTATGATCACCATGAAAAACGCTTTACAGCAGAAGAGAAAGTTATTTGCATTGCCAGGGAGGGCTGACAGCGAAAATTTTCGGGGAAACCATCTGCTTATAAAAAACAATCAGGCCCATCTGATTGAAAATGCAACCGACATTATTTCACATTACGAGGATATGTTCCCATTTCCTGCTCAGCTGCAGCAAAATACCATACCCCATTTAAACGATGAAGAAATGCGATTTTTGAAAAAAATACCGGATGAAGAGTTAAATATCGACTCGATCAGTGGTATTTGCGCTTTACCAGCTCAACATGTCAGTCGTCTTTTAATGGGACTTGTAATAAAAAGGGCAATGAAAGAATTCCCTGGAAAAATATACAAAAAGATACGTTTGTAAGAGGATACTTAAATGGCTAAATCCCATAAATCATTAATCATCGTCGAATCACCGGCAAAGATAAAAACCCTGCGCAAATTTTTAGGGCCGAATTTTTTGTTTGAGTCCTCGATAGGACACATTCGCGATCTCCCTAATAAGGAATTTGGCATCGATGTCGAACACGATTTTGCACCGACATATGTTACCATGCCCGATAAAGAACAGGTGATTGCAAAATTAAAAAATGCTGCAAAGCAATGCGAAACTGTATACCTTTCTCCCGACCCCGACCGCGAAGGGGAAGCGATAGCCTGGCATATTAGCGAAATTCTCCCCCCGGGAACTAACATCAAAAGAGTTTCATTCAATGCCATTACCAAAGATGCTGTGCTTAAAGCCTTAAACTCTCCCCGCGATATCGACCGCGCCCTTGTGAATGCGCAACAAGCAAGACGGCTTCTCGACCGGATCGTGGGTTATAAAATATCCCCCATTCTCAACCGGCGCATCCAGCGCGGAAAAGAAGGGGCTGTCTCTGCAGGAAGGGTCCAATCTGTAGCTTTAAAACTCGTTGTGGACAGGGAAAAGGAAATAGAAGCTTTTGTACCGGTAGAATATTGGAATCTTGCCGCCATTTTGAAAACTGACAATGATGAAAAAAATTTTATTGCCTCCCTTTACAGCATCGATGGCAAACGGATCGAAAAAGAACAGAATGAAAAAGCAGAAGCTCTCATCATCAATAATAAAGAATCGGCGGACAAGATACGGTCCCGTATGGATAAAACCCCATACACTGTATTAAGTGTAGAAAAAAAAGAAAAGAGGCGAAATCCCGTCCCCCCATTTATCACATCGACACTTCAGCAGGAAGCAAGCAGGCATTACGGATTCTCTTCGGCAAAAACAATGAACATAGCACAGACACTTTATGAAGGAGTTGACTTGGGCAATGAAGGGGCTGAAGGGTTGATCACCTATATGCGTACCGACTCGGTACGCATTGCTCCGGAAGCCATTGAAGAAGCGCGTGAATTCATTGTAAAAACATATGGAAAGGAATTCCTGCCGCCCCAGGGAAAAGTCTACCAAACGCAAAAAACTGCTCAGGATGCCCACGAAGCTATTCGACCATCTTCGCTTGCCCACCCTCCTGAAAAAATTCAACATTTGGTTACAAATGAGCAGTACATGCTTTATAAACTCATTTGGCGCCGCTTTTTAGCCTCTCAAATGATGCCGGCTGTATATGATACGGTTTCTGCGGACATTTCAGGAGGGGAAAAAGGAGTTGTAGTACGAGCCACAGGATCGCAAATCAAATTCAATGGATTTTTAGCCGTCTATGAAGAAAAACACGACGAGGACAGCAAAGACGATGATAATAAACTTCTGCCGCACTTAGAAGAGGGCATGAACCTGACACTGCTCGATATTACTGCTGATCAAGCCTTTACAAGACCGCCCCCACGCTACACAGAAGCATCTTTAGTCAAGGAACTCGAAAAGTCCGGCATTGGACGTCCATCGACATATGCGACGATCATGAATAAAATTCAAAGCCGCGATTACACGACAAAGGAAAACGGCCGGTTAAAGCCGACCGAACTTGGCTGCGTTATTGCTCTGCTGCTGGAAAATAATTTTCAAATGATAATGAACATCGGCTTTACAGCCGAGATGGAAGATAATCTGGAATTGGTTGCGGAAAATCGCAAAGACTGGGTAGCTTTGCTTAAAAATTTCTGGGATAAATTTATCCCGTATGTCGAAACAGCGGAAAAAGAAGGGTTTGTTCCAAAAATTATGACTGATCTGGACTGTCCGGTATGCGGATCTAAACTGCAGAAAGTCTGGTTCAAGTCAAAATACTTCTATGGTTGCTCAAAGTATCCTGAATGCACATTTTCTTCTCCCATCGAACAATTGGAATTTAACAAAGATGATTATGCTGCAGATTTTGACTGGGACCAAAAATGCCCTCTTTGCCAAAGCGAAATGAAAGTGCGTCATGGGCGTTTTGGAGCCTTTTTAGGTTGCATGCGATATCCTGAATGCAAAGGAATCGTCAATATTCCCAAAAAGGGGGAAGCGATAATTCCGACGGAAAATATGCCTCCATGCCCGGCATTAGAATGCCCAGGTCATATGGTAGGAAAAAAATCCAGGTTCGGCAAAATTTTCTATTCCTGTTCGACATTTCCCGAATGCGATGTTATCGTCAATGATCTTTCTCAATTAGATACAAAATATATCGATCATGTCCGCACGGCTTATGTCAAAAAACCAAAAAAAGGTAAGTTCAGCAAAACAAACAAAAATACCTCAAAAACAGAAAAAAAAATAAAAGGCGCCTCCGCTAAGAAAGAAAAAAAAACTACCGGGGCAACTAAACCTAAAAAAACTAGGACCATGCCGCTGCATCAGTTGTCAAAGGAGCTGGCTAATGTCGTTGGCGCTGATCAATTATCACGGGGCAATTGTTTAAAAAACATATGGGAATACATTCGCAAACACGATCTGCAGGACAAGAAAAATAAACGGATCATCAACCCCGATGCTGCTTTAAGTAAAGTATTTGGTTCCAAAGAACCGGTCGATATGTTTAAAATAGCCGGATTGTTGACCAAACACTTGAGTTGATTTCGTGCCCTTGCCTGTAAGTACCGACTTTAATTCAACACAAAGGCACGAAGACTCAAAGAAACAAAGAAATTTGTCGTAAGACATGTTTTTCTTAGTGTCTTGGTGACTTTGTGTCTTTGTGTTGAATTAAAGTCTGTACTTATAGACAAGGGCATGAAATCAAATTCTTCATTCACAATGTGTGTATACCCAACTTTTGAGATACGTTGGGTACATATATATAATTAGAAATATATAATTAGAAACGAAACTTTAAATTTTACCTGTGACTTAAAATTATGCTCGCTGCACGATCACCTGGAAAACAAGCTGCTTATATTCTGCCTCATTCTTCAATAAACCTTAGTATGACGCTTGGCCCTCTGGTCAACAATATGATATTAGAATTTCTGTCGGCAAGCGATCTCTTCACCTTGGATGCCCTCAACAAACAAAATCATTCCCCATTATTAATTGGCAATCGTTGGAAACAATTAAGGGTGGTCGATTTTCATATGGAAGATTGGTCCGATGCCGATTTACATCCTTCAAAAAAGGAAAAAATCAATTACTGGCTTGGAGGAGCCATTGAATGGTGTATTACCGCAACGAAAACAGCTAAGTCAGCACATGAGAAATTTGCTCTCGCAAACAAAATCTCCGGTTATTTTAAGTCGGTAACGCATTTGCCCCATTTTCACTATTTTATGCGCCAGCATGTCTTTTTTTTAAGAGACAAAAGATTCACCGATCATAATATTCAAGTGAATCTTTTAACAAAAGCGCTTCAAGGATATGGCGGTGACCTTATATTGCAAGGGCTAATTGAGAACGCTAGGCAATCGGAACATTTCATCCACTACTGCCAAGCTGGTGTTGCTGCCAAAGCTACTTATTGCAGCCTTTTAGCTTTCACTGAAATCGGCATCGCTGAAAGGACCAAAGTAGAAAACCTTGCTATGCAGGCAAATGGGCTTGGCGATCCCAGGGCATTAACACTTGTGAATACATTATTCGTTGGCATACCAAATTCTGAGCACGATCCGGAAGATTCGTGTACAAATGAGCCGCCCGAGGCAAAAAGAAGAAAACCCGAACCATTGACCGTCTTGACCGAAGGGTATTCAAGCAGTAGCTTAAAGGAAATGCAAGGAGATTTTTCCTCACTCTTTCCCGTCTCACGAACCTTCAAGCCCAACACCGATCATATTGTATATAAAATACTCTCTTTTTTATCGGATACAGATCTCCTTAATTTCGAAAGTGTTTCAAAAAATCCGTTACATCCATATCCCTATTCGATATTATCTCATCGATGGGCTCAATTAAGAAAAGAAAATTACTACACTTTTGATTGGGTTGATGCGGAACAAAATCCCATGAGAAGAGAGAAAACAAATTACCTCTTAGGTTCAATACTCATGACGTATCTTGCAGAAAGACAAGCAACCTCAAAACCAAATAAATTTCTTCTTGGGACAAAAATTGCAAAACATTGTATGAAACTGAAACACTATCCTCATTTTCATTATTTTATGGCCCAACAAATGTTTACCCATACTTCATCAACCCCATTTTATAATGAAAGACTTAAAGGGAGCCTATCAGAAGTTTCCCGCCTCGACAGATTTGGCGGGGATATTTTTCTTCAGGGGTTGACCCATGAAGAGGACAACTTTGATATGTTTATTGAACATATGATGCGAGCCATCAACGCAAGGGCAACATGTACAAGCCTTTTTATATTAGCATTATCTAAACAAAGACACATTGAGGAGGGGGTTGTTGCAGAACTGGCTTTAGCATCGGCTGAAAAACGCGATTATAGAGCGCTGGATGCAATTGCAGTTAATATTCCTTTTGAGAAATTTCTTCCATGGTCAATGAATGACATAACGAGTAAACACCCGTCAATCATGTATCGGATGCATCAGTTTACAACAAATTGGGTTATTAAAGATCATCTTCTTACTGAGGCCCTGAAAGCTTATGGGGAAAGACTTTCCTCAAACATCCCGGATCTCCCTGACTATGTATTAGAAAATTCAAGCTCTACTACAGATGCACCAACACATGTCCTCGAAGATGTCGCCAATGTTAAAGAAAAATTAGGTAAGCTTGCAGAAGCCGACCAGCTTCGCAAGTTATACCGAAGGTAGTTCAAAAATTGGGATTTTGACAAGGAGGCTGCTCAAAATTTTTCGTCTGGAGCGAATGACCATTGCCAATGGCCAAGGCATGAGTGAAGACAAAAATTTTGATGCAAAGCCAACGCCGTCAAAAACCAATTTTTGAATCACGTTCGGTATAGCCCTTTCAAAATCAATTAACTCAAAACCTAAGGTATAAAATTATGCCGCTTTCAAACAAACTGTCTGAATTAAAGGAAATTTTTGCAAAAAACAAAGAGGCTATTTTAGAAGAGTATTGCACTTTCCTCAAATTTAAGAGCATTAGTTCCGAGGAAAATTATAAACAGGATTGTTTAGCTTGTGCAGAATGGATTTGCGATTATCTAAAAAAAATTGGATTTACCGTTGAGCTATGGCCCACAACCGGCCACCCGACTATCTTTGCTTCCTATCTCCAGGCAGGACCGGATGAGCCTATCCTCCTCATATACAATCACTACGATGTACAACCAATTGATCCCATCGAATTGTGGAATTTCGATCCGTTCGAGCCAACTGTGAGCAACGGGGAAATGTATGCACGGGGCGCCCAGGATAATAAAGGACAATGTTTTTATGTGCTGCTGGCTTTAAAAATTTTAATAGAGCTTTATGGCGGCCTGCCGATCAATATTAAACTATGCATAGAAGGGGAAGAAGAATGTGGAAGCCGGGGGTTATCCCATCTTCTTGAACAAAAAAAAGAAGAACTGTCGGCCGACTATCTGGCTGTTGTGGATCTATCGCTTCCCAATATCGAAACCCCCACCATTACCTTGGGTCTTCGCGGAATTGTCACAATGGATATGGAAGTACAAGGTTCCCATTCCGATCTCCATTCCGGTTCTCACGGAGGACTTGCCTTCAATCCTCTTCACGCAATGGTAAAACTATTGGCCATGACCCATGACCATTCAGGAAGGGTTGCAATCCCCGGATTTTATGATGACATCATTCCCGTAAGCGAGAATGAAAAGAAAATGCTCGCATTACATTTTGATGAAGAGGAGTACAAATCGACATTTGGAATCCGGCCGACGGGTGGGGAATGTAAATATGAACCCAATGAACGCAATTGGCTTCGCCCGACTTTAGAAGTTAACGGGATTTATGGGGGATATTGCGGAAATGGTTTTAAAACCGTCATTCCGGCGAAAGCTTGTGCAAAAATATCTTGCCGGCTGGTAGCTGGTCAAAATCCTGAAAAAATCGGTTCTCTTGTGAGTGAATTTCTTGAAAGATCGGCGCCGGATGGAGTAAAGGTAAAGATAGTTGTTCATCCGGGAGGCGGCACAGCCGTTTCAGCAAAGGCAGACAGCCGGGTTGTAAAAGCTTTTTCAAAGGCTTATGAAGAAATTTTTAACAAGAAATGCCAATTGATCTATTCGGGGGCTTCCATCCCTGTTATTACAAAACTAGCTCAACTAAGCGGCGCTCAAATCGCTCTTGTTGGACTTGGTTTGCCGGATGACCAGATCCATGCTCCAAACGAACATTTTGGGATCAACCGCATTGAAATGGGATTTTTGAGCATGGCCAGAGTTATAGAATTATTAAAAAATTAAATTTTTTTTTATATATTTTAGAAAAATAAATCTAAAAAATAATTAAATGAAATATTTATTTTCTTGCTAATAATTAGTATTTTAATGCATAATGATTAGTGAATTTACAACGGGACGATAGAAGAAAGGCAAAAAATTGACGTGCCTATTTGGGTTACAACCATTATATTTTTAGGAGAACGATTTCCATGTCACAATCCTCGCAAAACAACTCTGGTGTTATTGTCGCTGGTTTAGCCCTTTTTTCAATGTTTTTCGGAGCCGGTGACCTTATTTGGCCCCTTATCCTGGGCGGAAACGTTGGAACCCAAAACCTTTTTGGAACTTTAGGTTTGTTGATAACCGGAGTCTCTTTACCCTTGCTTGGCTTAATAGCGATGCTATTGTTTCAGGGTGATTATCACGCATTTTTTGGCCGGATTGGAAAAATTCCTTCGCTTTGCTTAATCTTTATTGTACAGATCATCCTGGGGCCCATTGGCTCTATACCAAGGAACATGACCCTCTCCTTCTCCACTTTAAAACCTTATCTTTCCGAGGACCTTACCTTATTTTATTTTAGCTTACTGGTAAGTGTACTTCTGCTTGCATTTACCATTCGCCCCCAAAAAATCGTTAGTATATTAGGCGTTATTCTGACTCCCTTATTATTAACTTGTCTTTGTGCTATTCTGGGAACCGGCTTTTATCACCATCCTATGCCGCAGGAACTGCCAATAACTAATTCAGAAGCCTTTTTCAAAGGCCTTAATGTAGGATATAACACACTTGATCTCATCGCCTCTTTTATTTTTGCCCCCCTGGTGCTCTCTCATTTTACCACAGAAAATGGGATTACTCCGGAAAACCGCAAACAAGTTTTCAAAAAAATGGTAAAAGCAAGTTTACTGGCTGCAGGCTTGCTTTCGTTCATGTACATTGGATTAACTTATATTGCCTCATACTACACCCCTTTCCTCCAAGCCCATCAGCCCGAAGAGAGATTATCCGCTATTGCCCTTTACCTGCTCGGCCCTTATGGTGCCTTTATTGCTTGCCTGAGCGTCTCTATGGCTTGCCTGACAACAGCGATCCCCTTAGTCTCTATTTTTGCTGATTACATACGCAAAGATTTTACGCCGAATCAAATGAGCAGCTTCATTCCTCTTTGCCTTACACTGGTCATTTCGATCTTTCTTTCCAACTTCGGATTTATGGGGATTGCCAATCTTCTTGGGCCGGTTTTGCAAATATTATGCCCAGGGCTAATTGTTTTAAGCTGCCTGAACATTTTACACAAGCTGAAGGGAACGCCCGTATACAGAGCGCCCATTTATGCGACATTCGCCCTCTCTTTTTATATCAATAGGGAAATGTTTTATTCTCTTTTTTGACTATGTTGCATAGTCTAACAAATTTATAGCGATACACCCCACAGAAAGCAAGAGAGGGATGAGAAATACTCTCTATGGTAGTTTATATCTAATAATTAGAAAGGTTTTGAACAGGTTCTAAGGATTTTTGCCAGGATGATGAGCATTAAAAACAAATATTTTAAACACAGAGGCACGGAGAACACAGAGACAAGCTATTACACATCTTTTTTTTTCGTGGAAGCGAAAAAAAACAGGCTATTTTCTTTTTTGC
>Ga0207128_1004_pt1 | contig 104834 bp, 85 predicted proteins | sample Alteio_BWMinHeat_18_FD_153522 | JGI IMG/M metagenome (GOLD analysis project Ga0207128, IMG submission 153522) | Enriched cells from forest soil in Barre Woods Harvard Forest LTER site, Petersham, Massachusetts, United States -... | ecosystem: Environmental > Terrestrial > Soil > Temperate forest >... | reverse complement strand
ATAAGGCGCTTGGGATGACGAATGATCCTGGCCTCGCGGAAAAATGTTCCTTTGCAATGGGTCAGGAACTTAAATGCGTCGGGGTTAATTTTAATCTCTCTCCCGTCATCGATGTCAATACCAATCCCCGCAACCCTGTCATTGGCACCCGTTCATTCGGAGGTTCTCCCGATACTGTGGTCTGTTTTGGAAAAAGTGCTCTTCATGGGTATCACAAGGCTGGGATCATCACTTCTCTAAAACATTTTCCTGGACATGGTAATGTAGAGGTGGATTCTCATTCCGATCTTCCTGTGCTTAAACAATCCAGGGAACAGTTGCAAGCAGTTGAACTTTTGCCTTTTTTCGAGCTTGCCCCGCAGGCTGATACAATCATGACAGCGCACATCATTGTGCCATCGATTGATCCTGTCCATTGCGCGACTCTTTCTAAGGACGTTTTAGATATTGTACGAAAAGAAATCGGTTTTCAAGGCGTTATCATTTCAGATTCCTTAGTGATGGAAGGGCTTCTTAAAAACTGCTCCCCGATCGATGATGCGGCGATAAGAGCATTGAATGCAGGATGCGATATTTTATTATTGGGCGGCAAACAGTTAGTGGATTCAAAGACGCATTTAGAGCTTAAGGTCGCCGATATTGAAAGAATTCATCAGGCAGTGGTCAATGCAGTCAAAAACGGAATTGTTTCCGAACAACGTTTGAATGAGGCTGTTCGAAGGATTTTAGCTTTAAAAAATGCTTATTTATTATCTGGAGCGTCCAATGATGAGTGCGATTTAAAAGGGGTCGGCACTCCTGAGAAAAACCAGCTTGCAATAAATATCGCAGCGCTTAGCTTAAAAGAGATAAAAAATAGCAGCACATTACCGTCACCGGGACAACAAAAAATAGCAATTTTTGCCCCTGCCATTGTACAGGACAGTATTAAACAAGTTTCCCATTTTTCATCAGGGAAAGAAACTCCCATGCTATTTTTCAGAAGCCTGAACCCGGATGAAGCTGAAATGCAACTGGCGTGCAATATGGCAGTTGAGGCGGATGTTCTCATTATGTGTTCCTACAATGCCTGGAAAAATCAATCACAGGTGACTTTATTTCAAGCGCTGCTAAACTCTAAAAAACCTGTAATTGTCATTGTATTAAGAGATCCCGTTGACGCGAGCAGTTTTCCACAAGCTGATCTCATATTAATGACCTTTAGCCCAACAGCCCCTTCCATCCAGGCGGCTTTTGACCGGTTGTTTCAGCTCTAAGAGGTTCAATGATGTTTATTAATTTTTTTTCCGCAATCAGAGGTATTAGCACTTTTAGATTGTATGTGATCGTATTTGCATTTTCTATTTCCTTCCTTCACAGCAGCGATGGAAAAATTATAAAACCAATTCCACCAATAACTCAGGATGGTTTAGTTTTACATTTTGATCTCAACGGCACTTTGATGTTATTTGACTCTATTAAGGCCGTTTATGGGGAATATGCACTGCTCTCGCTTCTTTCTGAAAGTACTCTTGCGATTTGGGAGCAAGGCGGTGAGAAGGTTTCTTTTAAAGAATATGTCTTCACAAAGCTTTTACCTGGCGACAAGAGCGACATTGCTTTGAAGAAACAACGGCAAAAGATGATTTCACAGTTTGTGAGTTGGATAGAACAAAACAACCCTGAGCTTTGTCAAGAGGTGTTATCTAAATATGAATATCTTAAGCAGACCTTTATCGATCCCGCCTCAAATCAAATAAAAAAAAGTATATTTCCGTCGTTTTACGTGCTCTTGGAAAAATTGCAGGCGTGTCAGATTTCGTATAAATTGATTCTATGCACATTTGGCGGGGACTTGAATGATGCAGCCGGGCTCATCGAAAATACGTGCACAGGGGTTAGATTTTCCCATTATGGCAAATTTGAGGGTTGTCAATTAAAACTTAATGATGACGAAAAGCTTTCCGATGCTGCCTCTATATTCCAATTATACCAAAATTCAATTGGACATATAGCGATTTTCAACGATTGGAAAGAGTGGAATGCCGATGGAGAATTGGGACGGTCAGGCAAACCTTTCCTGTTTGACTCAAGCGCAAGCCATCCATTATCGCTTTTCTTTGACGATAATGTGACCGGCAAGTCTCTCGATATTGTACGGCCGATTGATATTGCCGGACAAGCAGCAAGCAGTCCCGATTTATTTGGACGATGTATGTTTCGCGTTGACACGATGGAAGCGATAATGGACAAGGATTATTATGTCAAATTAGTGGCGCAAGCTCTTTTGCAAAATGGCTATCATGATATGTACATAAAGATGACTCAATAAAATCGCTATATCGTTTTTACCAAAATCGTTTAATATGGTAGACTTAAAAACAATAAATAATCATTCAAAATTGCGACTATATAGATATTAATCAAATGAACAAACCTGTCAAAATGCGCCTCTGCTGGAATTGTGAAGGGCGCATTACTATGTCTGAAGAAATATGCCATCTTTGTGGAGTCAGTGTCATCCCGGCATCCTTAGATAATCCCGGCAAATTATTTACACCTCCTTACCAATTTGATACTACTTCGGGCAATGCGATTCCAGATTCTCCCTACAAAGAAATGCAAGCAGAAGAGCCGGAAAAAAATCAGGAAGAGACTGTTTCAACCGGTTCATTCAATCGTTCTTTGCTAGCGGTCGTTTCTTTATCTTCGGGTACGTTTTTTTTCCTTTTTAGCTTGGCTATGATGATTTTTTCCCGCGATGGAGTATTTACTTTACAGTGGGATGGGTCATGGTGGTTTATTTATGGCGGGCTATCCATCCCAATGCTGATATTTGGTTGGTCTGTCATGTCCAAACTCGATGATTAGAAAAGCCTATACCGAAGGTGATTCAAAAACCAAATTTTGAATCACGTTCGGTATAAAGTTAAATAAACTGGCCATTTGCAAAGAGACCTAAGTTCTTCATGAAATGATTGCGCCAAAATCGGTGCCGGATGATGAGCATTCGCTTTTTAAAAAACCCGGCATTGTCCAATGAGGCAAAAACCGATAAAGTTTTTTTTTGCTTTTCTGTCAATTTGCTAGAGTGCAGTTCCAAAAAAGCTTTTGCTTGCTTTACTGTTAGAGGCTGTCGCTTTACTATCAGAGGGTTTTTCTTCCCGGATGGCCAACGATAAACCTTTTTACATAACCTTAACAATTTATTAAATAACATGCTAAAGGTGACACAGGAGGCTTGCGTTACTGTTGATGCATGCCTTCGATAAAGTATCGTTGGTTGATAAATTGGTTGAATCGTGCCAAACGCACAAGCAACGAGTGCCAGCCACCAGTCATGGGAATGGGCACCTTCCGGAAGGGATGGGATTTTCTTGAAAAGGGCTTGGTTGAATATGGTTGTGCATCCATGGATATTATTTTCGGCAAGAAGATGGTTGAGAGAAGTTTTTGCAGGATTCATCTGAGCATATTTCCATAGAGATGAAGAGAGCCATTCTAACCGGTCGTTGACGACGACAAGATCTGTAAAGCTAAGGCAAGGATGATGCTTTCCTTTGACCGACTCGACCGATTTTATTTTTTCCAAACTGATCTGAATTTTATTTGGGAGCCAAACATCGTCCTGATCGCAAAACATAAGATATGGCTCACCGATAGGCAGTTGGATAAGTTTTGAAAAATTTTCCCGGCAGCCAATGTTGACATGGCTTTTTATTAGGGTGATTTTATCGGGAAATCTATCTAAAAAAGGTTCAATTTCCTGTATCGTGTGATCGGTCGAACCATCATCGCGAATGTAAATGTGAAAATCTCGATATGTTTGGTTTATAAGAGACTGAAGCTGTTCTTTAATGTACTTTTCTCCATTATAGGTAGCCATTAAGATGGCAATTTTTTCAGTCATATTTATTTTTCCCGCGGGATGATTTCAGAGCAAAGTATAAACCAGCAATGATTATAAATAAAGAGACAAGAAGTGCAATGTAGTATTGTGCATGAGAGTCGGCCTCTTCCATCATTTCAGCATTTTCAAGAACATAGTGATTATGCTGTTTAAAGGCAAATGTACCCTTTAAGGTCACGGCACGGGTGATATCGACAGGTATGTTTGAACCGGCTTGGACATATATATGCGGTTGCTTTTCCGGATTGGTCACGCAGCAGGTTTTAATGTTGGGACTTGCAGCTAAAACACATTTGCCATCTACACAGTAAAGAAATCCGCGGACAGTGATGGTTTTTTTATCAAACCGGGACATATCCTCCGTTTCGAGCTGATCGAACTGGATGTGCTCAAGCGATGCAGGGAAAGGACCTTCCGCAGCTAAAGCTCCAGGCATCATTATCAACAAAAAAACGATTACTTTGAGTTTTGGAACTACTCTTGGTCTTTTCAAATTCATAGGGTGACTGATCATTAATTAAAAAACTACCACAGAGCCCACAGATAAAATTATACACATCGTGAATCAATATTTTGATTTTCAATAAATCTTTGATGCTGTAGTGCAGGAGACCCTCAACGATGAGAACGATATAACGATATGAACAATAAAGCTCCTGTTTCTTTAGAACTCTCCAGTGGACCGCTACTTGAAAGGCGATTTTAGGTTGTTTTAAGTAGTCTGGACTAAGCCTTTCAAGTAGCGGTCCAAGCGCTTCACTTTTATCGCCTTAGCGATAAAAGTGACTAGATTCAATTCAAGCATTAAATTTCCTTATGTATAGTTTTTATCGTTCATATCGTTACATCGTTATAATCGTTGAAATGGCCGAAGCTAAAATGAATCATTTTTCTCTGTGAGCTCTGTGGGCTCTGTGGTAATTTTTTTTATTATCGCGGTTCTGTATTAATAAAAAGTTTGCCGGTTTTTTTGTTTTTCGAGAAGAAAATTGCACGGCGCAAAGCGTTCCCCGTAAATAGACTGATAGCGTTTAAGCTGGTTAACGATATAGTCGATGCCTAAGGTGTCCGCATAGCGTAAAAGACCTCCACGGAAAGGGGGAAATCCAACTCCTAAGATGAATGCCATGTCCAGGTACTTTGCGTTTGCGACAATCTTTTCTTCCAGACAACGGGCCGATTCATTGATCATGAGCAGAAATACGCGATCGATGATCTCTTGTTGAGTAAAGGATTTGCACCGGATGCTTAACTCTTTGCGCAATTTTTCCACTTCAGGGTTGAAAGTCATTTTTTTTCCGGAATATAGATAAAAGCCCTGGCCGCATTTCTTACCATAGAGTTTACGATCATTCATCGCTTTCAATAAAGCAGGAATAGGCATGCGGGAGCCATAGGCAAGTTCAAACACCTGGGAGACTTTATATCCGATGTCATTGCCTACCTCGTCAGCTAAAGCAAATGGGGACATCGGCATTCCGAAATCAAACATCGCTTGTTCGAGTTCTTTTACACTTGCCCCTTCGACATACATATTTAAAATTTCATTGTCGCTCACAATGAAGACTCTATTGATAAGGAAACCGGGGCAATCGCGCACGACAATTGGCGTTTTTCCTAATTTGCGGCAAAGATCAATCGCCGTAGCAATTGTTTGAGGGGATGTTTTATCGGAGGCAATGACCTCGACCAGGGGCATTTTGTTCGCCGGATTAAAAAAATGCATCCCGACAAAACGTTCCGGATGCTTCATGACCTTTCCCATCTCTGTAATTGTCAGCGAAGATGTATTGCTTGCAATGACACAAGCCGGATCTACAACATTTTCCAAATCAGTTAAAATCTGGTGCTTTAATGTTAAATTTTCTAAGGCCGCTTCGATAACAAAATCCATATGCTGGAATCCGGAATAATCGACTGATCCTGTTAACCGATGCATTTTCAAAGAGGCTTCTATGGGCTTTATTTTCCCTTCCTTACTTAATTTTATATAAATGTCGTTAACAGACCGGAATCCATTTGCAATTGCTTGCCAGTTGACTTCTTTTAGCCTCACGGAAAAATCGCGATTTGTGAGCAGCCATGCAATACCGCTTCCCATAGTGCCGGCGCCCACGACCCCTGCATTGGAAATTTTCATTGGTTTAATATCGGCAGGCACCCAAGACTCTTTTTTTAATGCTTCCTGTAAAAAAAACAACTCAATCAGGTTTTTTGCATTTGCAAATCCCGTTTTGACATTATCTTTAAATGCTTTACTTTCTTTTACAAGGCCTTCCTGCAGGGGAAGCGAGCATGTGTTTTCTACGAGGTCAAGAGCAATGATTGCCGAAGGATAGTGCCCTCTTGTTTTCTTCAGGACATCTTTTTTAACTTTTTTAAAGAGAAAATAACGTCCTATGGGATTGTTTTCCAATAATTGGTATTTAAGCCCTGATAATTTTCTTCGTTTATAAATGTTTTTTTTGCCTTCTTTGGTCAAGCAGTACTTTAAAAAATCCTGGGCTTTGTTTTCGAAAAATTCCGTTGGAAAGATTGCATCGGCCATTTTTATTTTCCAGGCCCTATATGCCTTGGTCGGTTTTCCTTTTAAAATAGAGCCTAAAGCCTCTTCGAGACCGATAAGGCGAGGTAATCTTTGAGTTCCTCCCCAACCGGGAATGATTCCTAATGAGACTTCAGGAAGGCCAAGGATCGTCTTTGGACTATCTGAAACAACGCGGTATGTACATGCGAGGCAGAGCTCCATTCCACCGCCAAGGCAAGCGCCATCGATCAATGCTACAGTCGGAAATGGAAGGTTCGCCAGTTTATCAAAGGTCCTGTGACCAGTGTCGATCATGTCTTGTACAGATTTACCATCGCTTGTCATTGGTTCGAAACTATGTAAATCGGCTCCCGCGATGAACACCCCATCTTTTGCGCTCGAGATCGACATGATTTTAATATCCCTGTTCTGTGCGGCATTGTCAATAATCGTCTCCAGTTCTTGCATGACTGGCATTGAGAACGTATTGACTTTTTCATTCGGCAGATCAAAAACAAGGCTGGCTATCCCATCGCCGTTGACGGAAAAACGAAAGGCTGATTTCATTTAAGCTACCTCCACGATCATTGCCTGTCCTTGCCCGCCTCCGATGCAGACTCCAACAAGGCCAAGGGTTTTGTTTCTTCTTGTCAATTCATGTAAAAGGGTCAAGACCAATCGCGTTCCGGAGGCCCCCAAAGGGTGCCCAAGAGCAATTGCCCCCCCATTGACGTTCAGTTTTTCGATATCTATAGTTCCTAAAGCCTGGTCTGATCCAAGTTCTTTTTTGGCAAACGAGATTGAATCTGCAGCCTGAATCACTGCAAGCACTTGTGCGGCAAAGGCTTCATTGATCTCAATGAGATCAAAATCATTCATAGTCATCTTTGTCTGTTTTAACAATTTTGAAATGGCAAAAACGGGACCGAGTCCCATACGCGCGGGCTGCAAACCACTAACAGCATAATTTCGAATAAATCCAAGCGGCGATAATTTAAGTTCTTTTGCTTTTGATTCGCTCATTAAAAGTACGGCTGCAGCGCCATCTGTAATTTGACTTGAATTGCCGGCGGTTACGCTTCCGTTTTGACGATCAAAGCTTGGGGGTAATTTTTCCAATAAAACCATCGATTGATTTTCCCGGGGACCATCGTCTTTTGTTTGGACCAGTCGATATTCCGGAGAGATAGCAACCGGAATTATTTCCCGGTCAAAATAGCCGGCTTTTATTGCATTTGCTGCCCTTTGTTGGCTCATCAGTGCGAATTGATCTTGTTCTTGACGCGTAATGCGAAATTCTTTGCTTAAGAGCTCAGCCGTTTGCCCCATGTTAAGTCCGCACAACGGATCGTTGATTTCTGGAATGACCGGCAGGAGGAATCCCGGGCGGAATTTTGCAAGCGCTCCAAGTCTTTGTTTCCATCCTTTTGCTTTATTGAAACGAAAAAGAAATTCACTGAACTCTTTTTTGATGGGAATGGGAAAATGACTCATCGACTCAACTCCGCCGGCAATAGCAATGTCGAGATGCCCCAAGAGAATTTTATCTGCTCCGACAGCGATCGATTCCAGCCCCGAAGCGCAATTTCTATTGATGGTGACTCCTGTCGTTTTAACTGGAAGACCGCTCTTTACTGCGATAATCCGTGCAATATTGGCTAATTGCGCTGATTGCAGCACATTACCGAATATGACTTCATCAACCAGATCGCTGGATATTGTTGCCCGTGTTAAAATTTCGGCGACAAGGCGCGCTCCCAAATCATCAGGCGCCATATTGCGCATGATCCCCCCCGACTTACAAAAGGGGGTGCGAAAACCGCAAACGACAGCAATGCGTTCCTTCATTGAATTTCCTCCTCATACATTGTATCGATCAGTTTATGATTCTTTTTTGTTATTGTTTCCCGTTTGAGTTTCATTGATGGAGTGAGCTCACCATCCCTTACCGACAAAGGCTTTAGAACAAAGCGATATGCGCGTAACTGTTCCCAGTGGTTCAATTTTTTATTGACTGAACGCAAAAGATCATTCATTTCATTCACAATGTACTGGCTTTGCAGAAACTGCTCATCGCTGATATTCGTTTGTCCCTGTTCGCTTTTCATTTGCTCCAATACCTGAATATTAGGAAAAAGAAGGACCGTGGTAAATTTCTTTCCTTCAGCTACCACCATCGATGCGTCGATAAGAGGATGGGTGCTCAGGGCTTGCTCAATGGGTATCGGGGCTACATATTCACCCGTCGAGGTTTTATACAGTTCCTTGATTCTTCCCGATATCGTCAATCTGCCGGCTTCATCGATAGAACCTTTGTCTCCGGTATGCAGCCATCCTTGCGCATCGATCGTTTGACTGGTCAGGTTTGGATTAAGATAATATCCTTTCATCACCAATGGCCCTTTGACAAGGATCTCCCCCTCCGGAGAGATCTGCAATTGCTGTCCTTCTAAAGCAGGACCGACGGTGCCGATTTTGTGGTTTGTCGGGACGTTGATGCAAACCGGACAAGCTTCGGTCATTCCCCAACCCTCGTAAACATTGAGACCTATTTTATCAAAAAACTGCTGCAGGTGCGGAGCTAAATGGGCTCCTCCACAAATAATCACACGCAGTTTTCCTCCAAGTCCAAGTCGAAATTTTGAGTAGACAAGACAATTAAGTAAAGGGATCATAGGTTTTTGCCAAGGGTGAACTGTAGTTTGATGTGCAAGGCGTAAAGCTAGCTTGCCGATGATATATTTTACCCCACTGGACTTTTGCACTTTTGCCACCATGCTTGCATGGACTTTTTCCAATAGCCGCGGCACGACAATAAGGCATGTGGGCTTAATTTGGGTGCAAATGAGGCCGACATTTTTGTAGTCGGTAGTATAGTAGATGCTCACGCCCCAAAAAAGGACCCAGAAGTTGACGCTATGTCCGAATACATGCTCAAGAGGAAGCACGCTTAAATAACGGTCTTTCTTTGCATCCCATTGAAAATCATCGTGATGCAGCTGGCAGCAAATATTTTCTTGCGTCAACTCAACCCCTTTTGGGGTACCGGATGAGCCGCTTGTATAAATGATTGCTGCAAGGCTTGTGTTTTGCATCTCCTGTTGCAGTTCTTCGTACATCGTCGGCATTGTTTCATTCAGATCCTTGCCAAATTTGAGTATTTCTGAAAGTTCTGTCACCCTTGTTTCCGATATGGGACCTAATGAATCCGGCGACAAATGGATAGCCCTGTTGAATAGCGCAGCATTGCGATGGTACATCTCCCATTGTTCATGCCCATTAACGAGAACTAATTTCATTTTTGTTTGCTTGACCTGAAACTGAAAATGCTCATCGGAAATATTTGCGAATAGAGGAACTGTAACTCCACCAGCCATCATGATGGCAAAATCTGCGACTGTCCAGTATGATGTGGGTGTTGACAATATCCCAACCCGCTCGCCTTTTTGCATCCCAAGATCGATCAGCCCAAGCGCAAGTTCTTTTACTGTCTGCAGAAATTCTTGTGTCGACATAGAACGCCATTCATCGTTATGGCGATAGTTGAGAGCTTTGGGGTTGGAGTGGTGTGCTTCGATATGATGAAGCAAGTCGACACAAGTATGTATCCGGTGCATGGTATCCCTTCAGAGGCTACTTATACCGAACGTGATTCAAAAATTGGTTTTTGACTGCGTTGGCTTTGCATCAAAATTTTTGTCTTCACTAAGTGCCTTGGCCATTGGCAATGGTCACTTAGTTCCAGACGAAAAATTTTGAGCAGCCTCCTTGCCAAAATCCCAATTTTTGAATTACCTTCGGTATGCAATAAACGCTTAAAAAAAGAAATTTTTATCTTTTTTATGATTATGCAAATTCGTTTTGTTTTTGTTCAAGACTGAATTTTACATAAGTCGATATAATTGCAATAAATACGAGAGAGTCAGCGCATAAATGAATAAATAATTTAAGCCATGATACTGAATAATTGGGAACTTCTCCATTGATGATGGCGAATAAATGAAGATCATTCCAAAGAAATTGGTCGATTGCGATGACTGAAATAGATGCCGCAATGGAAAATAGGACGAGTAAACCCGCCTGTTTGGACCAGGACAAAATAGGCAGCGGCTTGAAACAGGCAATCAGCCAGAAGAAGTTCAACCAGGCGCTAATACTCGTTGCAAGGGCGATGCTAAAGGCCCCAAGTCCAAGATAGACGGCAAAGATTGTATTTAGAAGGATGTTAATGATCATTGCCGAGGTCGCCGCTTTTGTAGGCGTATGATAATCGCCCTTTGCATAATATGCAGGCGCGAGAACCAAAATTAACGCCATCGGAAGGAGTCCTGCTGCATATCCCCATAATGACAGGGTTGTTCCGGCAATTGATGCATCGGAAAAATCCCCATGTCCAAAAATAAGCGCCACACACTTGTCTCCAAGGACGAAGAGGAGAAGGGTCATTGGTATCATTAAAAGTAACGTTTTTGAGAATGCAAAATTTAAGAAATAGAGATATTGCGCTTCGTCATTGGTTTTGATTGCCCGGGACAATGGGGGTAATAAAACTCCTGACAATGTAATGCCGAATAAGGCGAGGGGAAGCTGTTGCAGACGTATTGCATACCATAAGAGGGCCGGCCCAGATGGGTCGGCAAAGCGCGCAAAAAGAGCATCTAACGCATTGTTGATTTGCGAAGCGGCAACACCAATAATCCCAAGACCTAAGGGCTTTATCAACATTTTGACATCATCGGACAATTGAAAAATCATCCGTTTTCGTACCCCCCATTCCGCAAGCTGGGAAAAAACTTTGGGAAGAGTTGCTGCCCACTGCACAATAAACCCAATGACAATAAATACAGCTAAGTAAGTCATTGCCGCTTCAGAGCCGAAATGTTTTGTACAAATCACACCGAGGATCCATACGAGATTAAACAAAGCTGGTGCAACTCCTGGTGTGAAGTAACTCTTATTGCATTGAAGGAATGATGCATTGATGCCAAAGAGGCAAATGAATAAAAGGCTTGGCATCATGAGTAAAGTAAGCCAGGCAATTTGGGCATTTCCCTGATTAAAGAAATTAAGGGAAAGCATTGCTGAAAGCGCTCCCATGACGGCAAGTATTAGAACAACAAGGGCAAGGCTTAAAGAGCCGGTTAAGCGACAAAAAAACTCTCCTGCCCTAAAAGGGTTCTCTTTTTTCAATGTTTCGAAATGGGGAATGAAAGCATTTTGCATAGCTCCCTCTCCAAGCAGTCTACGCAAGAGATTAGCCAGGCGAAAAGCGACCAGCAAAGCAGCGACAAAACTGTCTGCGCCAAAAGCATACGCCATGCTTATATCCCGAAGCAGGCCGGTGATCCGGCTAAGCATGGTTCCAGAAAAAAATTTAAGAGCTGACTGAATCAAGTTTTTTTTTGTATCTGTCATATATCTTTTCCAAGAAATGCGCAAATAGTGTAGTGTTGGTTGTAAGAAAAAAAATTTATTGCATAAATACACATTGGAGGTTGCTATGCTATTTAACAGAAAAGCCGTTACATTTTCTATAGCCTTTTTTACCTGTATTGCCTTTCATGCCATTGCTAAAGAAAATTCGACATCACCTGCGCAGTCTAACACACCAAGTGATAAAAATCCCCCATATAATTTTCATGGAGAGGTCGATAAGACAGATATTTTCGCTATCCCCTTAGATCAGGATGAGTTAGAGGATGAGGAAGAATTAGATAAATTGGAAAAGGGATGGCCTGAAAAGGGAAAGTCTTAAGGCAAGAATTTCGAGATAACGAACAGGTGACCAGACACTGAAACGATTTTTTGAATTTCTCTCAACCAAGAAAACTCTAAGCAAATCTTGATCTTAATCTCGATCTTGATCATGATCTTAATCTAGCTTTTCTTCAATTTTTCTCTAGTGCGCTGTCTGCCTATATGTTCCTGTGGCCAAGAAGAAGATTGATGGAGAAAAAATAAAAAAGGGCAAATTACAACTGTATCAGATTGATTCGATGTTGATTGGATTGATAAAAGTCAACTAGAAAGCGAAATGTGTGAAGAGCTAGATTAAGATCATGATCAAGATCAGGTTTGGCTTAGATCCCTCTAGGTTGAGGCAAAAAGAACATTCTTCTCTGTTAATCATCAGGCTTCCTTTTTAGGTTGGTTGAAGTCTATAAAATCTTGCTTTGTTTACCTGAAATGATTGAAAACAACTTTTAAATCCTTCGAATAGAATTTTTGGATGCTCTGATGGAGAGATATTTCTTACTCCATAATTTGGATCGTAAAAAAGACCTAATCCATGTTCTTTGATATAAACTAAAGTATGACCACGATTTTCAAGTTTTTCATTGTTTTCAGGTTTTAGGATACGAATAAGAAAAGCACCTTCTGGCAATGCTTCTACTTCTTTTGTAATCGAGCTTTCATCATCTACTTTATCGACATCTATCTCTGATGAAGAATAGTTAATGACAAGAGAATGGTAATTTGCAAGAGACTGTATTTTATTTCTTGAATAATCTATGGCACTACCGTCTAATTGCACTTCAATCGTGTTGAATGCAGCCTGACGGTTTCTCATTTCCTGAGAGCTTGATGAGAAATTTGGCCCTAGTTTAACAAGATGATCTACCAGCATGTCTGATTGAGCATTAGGCTTTTCTATGCTTAATCTTCTTGCCTGAAAGTATGAATCAAGAAATTCTAAAGACATTGCGGTACATGTACCTTCCTCTAAAGAAGGAACAATTTTTTGTTGATTAAATTGTATTCCATTTGGCCGATGAGCATCTAGTTTTGCACGGATAGACTCTACTTTAGCAATCGAGACTGGGCCATTACATCCAGCTTGCGTCCCCTTAAATAACCACTCCCTTTTCTTAGTTAAAGTTATTTGCGGAGGTGGATTGTGAGAAGAAGGGTGTTCAGTGTTTTTTGGGCGCAGGCAGCTGGCTGCCAGGCCTTCTATTATTGTAGCGATCAAACCTATCAAGGGACAAAGTTCTATTACAGCAATAATTCTATGTCCCCATTTGTACGTTTGTTTTTTCGAATGGGCCCAATGTCTCAATCCATATTCCGAGACGAATAATGATTGTAATACTTCACGTTTTGAAAGACTGTAATTATCTAATAAATAGTTTTCCATATAACCATTTTACTATAATATTTAACTATTGTCAATAAAATTATTTAATAAAATTAATATAAAATCAATATAAATGAAAGGTAATTAGTGAATGTGATATACCGAAGGTGGTTCAAAAGTTGGGATTTTGACAAGGAGGCTGCTCAAAATTTTTCGTCTGGAGCGAGGGGCCATTGCCAATGGCCAAGGCACGAGTGAAGACAAAAATTTTGATGCAAAGCCGACGCAGTCAAAAACCAATTTTTGAATCACGTTCGGTATATTCCATAATTCATTTCGATGAAATCCGAAAAAAATTTTTAATTTTTTGAGTGTATACCTATGCATTCTAAGATTGTCGAAAAAAAACTTATTAGAATACCACGTCTTGTGATCTCGAATGAACGCTAACCATTTTTTATTTTACCAACAAAAAATTGCGACTAAAATTCCCCAACCTATATATTCCCCTCTTAAACCCTAAGGAGAGAGAATGTTAACCCTAGCCGCAGCCCTAGCTTTTTTATATTCCTGTATTGTTACGCAATTCATTAACGGAGAAACGAATGTGGAAAGTCAAATTGCGACTGAAATTGATTGGAGAAGTGAAAAACAACAGGGAGCAGAATTTATTGAATTGGGTAATGGCTATCGCGTCTGGACTAAGCGTGTTGGCAATGGCCCCATTAAAATCCTTACTTTGCATGGCGGACCTGGTTGCACACATGAATATTTTGAGTGTTTTGAAGATTTCTTTCCAACGGATAAGTATGAGATTATCTTCTACGATCAATTGGGATCTTATTACTCGGATCAGCCTGATGATTCCTCATTGTGGACTGTTGATCGTTTCCGCGAAGAAGTAGAACAAGTACGCAAAAGCCTTGGACTCGATAGTTTTTACCTCTATGGGCAATCTTGGGGAGGCCTTCTTGCCATTGAGTATTCATTAAAGTATCAACAATACTTAAAAGGGGTGATTTTATCGAATATTACGGGAAGTGTTGAATCTTATGTAGTTTATCTGAACCAGCTACGATCCCGATTACCTCAATCAATACAAGACTCTTTAACCTTTTATGAAGAAAAGGAAGATTATCTCAATCCCGAGTATGAAAAAATCATGTTTGAAGAGGTCTACTCTCGCCATCTTTGTCGTTTAAACCCATGGCCGGAACCATTGTCGCGAACGTTCAGTCATCTGAATACAAAAGTTTATCAAACAGTGCAAGGACCCAATGAATTTATCGTGACGGGCAATTTTAAAGACTGGAATCGATGGGATGATCTTAAGAAAATCGCTATACCGACTCTTATTATTTGCGGCAGACACGACACCATGAGTCCGCATGATACAGAAAAAATGGGACAGTTAATTCCCCATTCCAGAGTTAAAATCTGCGAAAAAGGAAGTCATTGTTGTTTGTATGATGACCAGGAAAATTATTTTAAAGCCCTTCATGGTTTTCTTGAAGATGTAGAAACTAATAAGTTCAAATAAAGCTAACTTTGGGCAGTTTCTACAAGCAGCCAGCATGCTTTAGTTAGCTGCTGCAGCAACTTCTTCGGAGAAGATTAAGATGTGCAAAGAACCATCTTCGTGGCGCTCTACCTGGTAGGGTAGGTCTGCCATGTCTGGATAGAAGCGAAAAGAAGTTGGATAGTCTTTAATAACATTTTGAAGCAGCTCGTAGGCCGCGTTCTTGCTTTCTTGGCTGGTAGGTTTTTTTACGTTCAAGAAACCATTGCCATTTTCATCGTATTTGATTTCGAGTTCCGAGTCGTCTAGCTGCATAAATTCCATAAAATAAGGGAGACCGATGTCGTCATAAAAGCGATCTAGCTCTTCGTTGCTACAATCCACTCCATGGTAGGTTTTAGGAGGGGAAAAAGGAGCCATATCACCACCACAGATATACATCTCAATATTAAAATCTTTTCTTAATTTATTATAAGCGATACGAAAAGGTTCAAAGGCATAGTAAACTTGTCCATGATGCCCAATAAAGACAACACCTCCATTTTTGGAAACATCTGTTAGATAGTTTTCCACTCTTTGGCTATATTCGTTCACTCTATCGCTACCTTGAGTGGAGATTGTAGGGATCCATTCTTTGAAAAATTCTATCTCGATATTACCTTTACGAAAGGCTAAGCCTTCGTTCTCCCAACTTTTTAAGAAGGCATATTCTGGGGATATGGTATCTAAAGAAAAGTCCCCATCGATAGCGATAATCTTAGCTTTGATATCAGGGTATTGCTCGGCAATTTTCTGAAAATATTGTGGCAGCTTCTGCTCTTGGCAATTTTCAGCATAGTGTTCTCCAGTGCCTGGAGCTAGGCTGAATAAAACAAGATGTTCTCCTTTGTAGTCATCCCAGCTGGCACAAAGAGCATGAGCAGTAGCGAAGAATAAAATGATCCAAAAATATCTAAACATAAGTCAACATCCTTGTTATTTTGATCTAGGCAAGAATCATACACTAGCTTTAAAAAAAAAGCAACTTTTGAAGTTGTTTGTGTATATATTCTCTTTTTTTCAGTCTCTAAAAATTGCGGTACGTGTCGATCCGGTTGGTCCATCCTTTTAGCCAGCGCTGTTCACCCCGTTCTGAGGGTGAGTTTTTTACACGCTCTGCAAGGACTTTTTTGGCAGTCTGAATAAATGCTTCGAGCAGGTCGTCATTCGGCTCAGGAATGGCTAAAAGGACCTGTTGCAATCCCCAGCCTTGGCCTTGATACTTTTCTGACTTTTCTGTTCCCATTCCTTTAAAGTGAGAATAATCCAATAAGGCATAAAAGCCTTTTTTCTCGCTAAAGAGCTGATAAAATAGAGTGGTTACCTTCTGTTTTTCTTCCGGGGAGAGATTGACAAGCATCGTTGGGAAGCTTGATTTTAACTGAGCAGCAATAAATTGGGCCTGGTGTTTGCGGGTATCATAGAGAAACTGCCGTAAGTCAGACATCTGCGTTGATTGAATCTCGCGATAAAATGCCTCACGGGAACTCCATGGGCAATGTTTTGCCGTGCACAACCATTTGGGGACTGAAATATTTTGCCGGGAAAGGTAAGCAATCATTGCAGGAAATGCCTCTTTAAATACTTTGGGTTGATTTTCGGGATACCAAATGAAATGGCCGATGCCAAGAGAGGCAAATTCTTCTCCTTCATTCCAACAGGTCAGATATTCCATTTTTTTGCTGCATTCGTTCTTCCAGATTTTTTCGGCAATCATTGATGCCTGTGCATCTGTCAATGGATTTATGTTCAGACAATTGAGGTTTTCACATTGTCCGTGAACAGACCAAAACAAAGATAAAAGCACATAAAAAGAAAATAAAGAGAGGGTTTTCATGAGTTTTCCAGTCTTCCAAGCATATATAATAAATTCAACACAAAGGCACGAAGTCTCAAAGAAACAAAGAAATTTTGCCGTCAGATTCTTTCCTCTTAGTGTCTTGGTGACTTTGTGCCTTTGTGTTGAATTAAATCTATACTTATGGGTAATAGCACGCTGGCACGGGTATGGGAGCCAGTTCTTTATTCACGATGAATAATTGCAGTCATTGTACGCCATGCAGGGTTAATTTTAAAAGACATTTAAATCCAAATTGTATATTAGTAATTATTTAATAATAAAAAATAATTCAATGCTGAGAGTCGCATGACCTGGGGATATATAGTAAGCGGAGGTGTAGTTGTCATGCTGATTTGCTATTTGACATATGCCATTCTTTATCCGGAAGAATTTTAATCAAATGAAGCTCACCGATTTCAATAAATCTGCTGCGTCGACTCTGGCTTTAAGCTGTCTTGGATCTTTGCAGATGCTAAAGCCTTCTGTTCAACTAAAAAAACCGGTTATCTTTACCATATATGTTGGAGCCATTATTACTACGGGGTATACTCTTTTTCAAGGCATTCATCATTCCGATCTTTGGTTTAATGCCAAGGTTGCATGTTGGCTTTGGCTGACAGTTATCATTGCCAATTTTGCTGACAGCCTTGCAGAGTGCCGGGGGAAAATCCATGCTGAGTCTTACCGGAAAACAAAAGGGGAATCGAACGCCCGTCTATTGGTCGATGGCAAAGAAAGAAATATTCACTCCAGTCTGTTAAATAAAGGCGACGTGGTCCTTTGCAAAGCGGGCGATGTCATTCCTGCCGATGGCGATGTCTGCGAGGGAATCGCCACGATTGATGAATCTGCGATTACCGGAGAGTCTGCCCCTGTCATCAGGGAAAGCGGCAGCGACAGAAGCGCCGTCACAGCTGGTAGCATAGTCGTCAGCGATCAAATTAAAATTATTGTGACTTCAGAACCTGGAAAAAGCTATCTCGATCAAATGATCCAATTTATCGAAGGGTCAAGGCGTCAGAAAACGCCGAATGAAATGGCTCTTCATATTGTTTTATGCGCCCTGACGATTCTTTTTTTGTTAAGAGTGTGCACTTTGAGGTTATTTGCCGATTACAGCCTTGCATATGGTCTGCAAGGTATCCATCATGCTGTAACAATCCCGTCATTAATTGCCTTATTTGCCTGTTCGATCCCTACATCGATCAGTGCATTGATTTCTGCCATTGGAATTGCCGGGATGGGCCGTTTGATCCGGCGTAATGTGATTGCCAAGACCGTGAGTTCTGTGGAAATTGCCGGGGATATCGATCTTTTGATTTTGGATAAAACAGGCACGATCACATTCGGTAATAGAGTGGCAACAGCTTTTGTCTCCTATTCAGAACTTAGCGAAAAAAAAATTGCCGAAATAGCCCAACTAGCTTCCCTTTCCGATGAAACACCGGAAGGAAGATCGATTGTAGTGTTGGCAAAAAAAATATTTGACTTGCGTGCGGAGGGTTTAGATGTTGGAAAATCGGTTGTGATCCCCTTTTCATCCATCACAAAAATAAGCGGGGTGGATTTTTTAGATGAGTCGGGGTCTGCTGTTCGTTCCATTAGAAAGGGGTCTCCTAAAACAATTAAGGAGTACATCGAAAAGTTAGGAGGATTTTATACTCCGAATGTCGAAGCGTGTGTAAATGAAGCATCCCGTCAAGGGTACACCCCTTTGTTAATTAGCGATGATAAGCAAATCGTTGGCGCTGTCCTATTAAAAGATATAATAAAAGGAGGAATCAGGGAGCGCATCGCGCAAATGAGGAAAATGGGAATAAGAACGGTAATGGTCACAGGGGACAATGCCCTGATAGCGGCCAATATTTCTGCCGAAGCCGGGGTCGATGATTTTATCGCCGAGGCAACGCCTGCAATGAAATTGGCATTAATAAAAGCCGAACAAAAAAGCGGCAAGTTAGTCGCAATGACCGGTGACGGGACAAATGATGCCCCGGCACTTGCCCAGGCAGATGTTGGAGTTGCCATGAATACGGGAACGCAAATTTCACGCGAGGCGGGCAATATGGTAGATCTCGACAGCAACCCGACCAAATTGATCGACATTGTTGAGATTGGCAAACAAATGCTCATGACGAGAGGTGCCTTGACAATATTCACTATTGCCACCGATATCGCAAAATATTTTGCCCTCATCCCTGCATTATTTGCGGCGGTATATGTGACAGGAGATGAAAAGGTTGCCCCTTTATCAATCATGAATATCATGCAGCTTCATTCCGCAAAGAGCGCAATAATAAGCACACTGATTTTCAACGCTCTGATAATTATTGCATTAATTCCCATTGCGTTGCATGGTGTCAAATACCGTGCAGAATCGGCAGATGTGCTTTTACGTAAGAATGTATTAATATACGGGGTTGGCGGCATCATTGCTCCATTTGCAGGAATTAAGATAATCGATATGTTGTTAAGCTTGTAGAAGTTATGACAGAAGAAGATAAAATCACAACTCCGGAAGATATTCTGGAAAGAGTCAAAAGAGAAGAGAGCCTCCAAGATAAAGGCAGGTTGAAAATTTTTCTTGGGATGGCGGCTGGTGTCGGAAAAACATATGCCATGCTGGAAAGTGCGCAAAAATTGCAGAAAGATGGCGTAGATGTCGTCGCAGGCATTATCGATACTCATGGACGAAAAGAGACGCAGCGTCTTTTGGATGGGCTTGAGATCCTTCCCCAAAAAACAATGACCTATAAGGGGGCAGAGTTTCATGAATTTGATATCGACGCAGTTCTTATACGCAGCCCTAAAATCATTTTAGTCGATGAACTGGCCCATAGCAATATTCCGGGTTCGCGCCATCCCAAACGATGGCAGGACGTGATCGAAATTCTCGATCACGGGATCGACGTCCATACGACGCTCAATGTTCAGCATATCGAAAGTTTACGGGATGTCATCGAAAAAATTACCGGCATTAATATTCGCGAAACCGTTCCCGATCTCGTGATCGAAAAAGCTGACTCTATTGAATTAATCGATATTACTCCGGACGAACTCTTGCATAGATTAAAAGAGGGAAAAGTCTACTTTGCCGATCAGTCGGTAATTGCAGCAAAAAATTTTTTTCAGGAGGACAGGCTGACAGCCCTTCGCGAAATGGTTTTGCGTTATGCCGCCAATAAGGTCGACCATGATCTGAAGGGGATGATCGCAACTACGATGCGTTCTGACCCATGGCGGGCCAGGGAACGCCTTTTAGTAGCAGTCAGCCATAGCCCCCATTCTCAAAAATTAATCAGAATTACCCGCGGCCTTGCGTTTAATCTGGATGCACCCTGGTATGCCGTTAATATAGATACAGGCCTAAATCTCGATGCAGATGAAAAGATCATGTTAGAGAAAAATCTGAATTTGGCAAGGGATTTAGGGGCAGAGGTGATCTCCACTTCCGATTCGAGTCCGGGAATAGGCATCCAAAGGATTGCGAGGCAAAAAAACATTACGCAAATTATTGTGGGAAGACCGCCGAGAAAATGGTATGATGTGTTTATTCGAAATACCATTATGGACCATCTGATCAAAGAATGCAGCGACATCGATCTTCATATCATTCGTCAATCTTCGTTGTATTACCGGCTGAATAAAAAATGGAAATTTCCAAAAATATCCTCTAATTTTGTGCCATATTTAGTGACTTTTGGCGCGATTATCTGTTTAACTTTATTCAATTTATATTTTTTAACTTCTGCAGAATATAAGTTGTCCCGCACCATCTTTTTTATAGGCACGTTGTTTTTGAGCCTATTTTTCGATAAAGGTCCTATTTTTTTTGGTTCCATTCTTTACGCAACGATTTGGATTGAATATTTCCTTCCAACGGCGGGGGGAATCTCTTTGCACAATGAAGATATCAAGGTATTGATCATGTATGTTTTGGCCTCGATAGGAATCAGTTTTTTTACAGAAAGGGCAAGAAAGCAACGGGAAGTGATTTACAAAAGGGAGCAATCCTTAGAAGCTCTGTACAGTATTGTCAAGGAAATTGCCGACGCTCCATCATTAGACCGCGTGCTAGCATCGATTAAAAACAGATTAAACAATTTGCTTAATGGAAGGAGCGAAATATTGATAAAAAATATGGAGGGTCAGCTCCTCTTTGAGCCTATTTCATTGTTTAATGACCCAAAAGAAAAAGCAGCTGCCTTGTGGGTATTTCAAAATGGTAAAGAGGCCGGCTGGTCGACATTTACCCTACCGATGACAAAAAATTTGTATATTCCCTTAAAGGGGCGCCAGGGAGTTGCCGGCGTTCTTTCCTATCAACCTCTTTCAGATAAGCCTCTAAGCCATGAGGAAAAAAATTTTTTGCTTACCGTGTGCAGTCAGATCGGCATTCATCTGGAACATGTTTATGCTGATGAAAGAGCCAAGGTAGTCGATCGGCAAAAACAAGCATATCGCGTGTACCGGTCAATCCTCGATCTGATTCAAAATCTATTTGAAGGGCCTTTATTGATTATCAAGGAAGCGGTAAACGAAATGGGTAAAACCGCTCATAAACGTTATCCCTTAACGATGAGTACTCCATTAGGCCGTATAGATAATTCAACCGGAAACTTAATGCATATTTTGGATAATATTTCCTCCATGATCCAATTGATCAGTGGAGATACTCCCCTTAATTTGAAAAAAGGAGCCATTACCGACCTTGTAAAATCTTGTTATCAAAAGTGCTCGGTTAAAGCGAGCTATTATCGCTGGGATATCCAGGTAAATGAGAACATTCCGGAATTTTATTTTGATCATGAACTTATCGAACTGGTTATGATCAATCTGATTTTTTATGCCATGGAATACTCGCTTCCCGATTCGATGATCCAGGTGAAAGCAACATTAAGCGGGGATTATGTTATCCTGTCTGTCTATGAGGAAGTGCAGAGCATTCCTGAGGAAATGATCGACATTTCCTTTGAAAATTTATATCGCATGCCGGCCACTGGCCATTCAGGGTTGGGGATGGGTTTGGCCATCGTGAAAGTCATCATCGAATTGCACCAGGGAGAGTTTAAGACAGAGTCGCCTGGGGGCAAGGGGACAACATTTATGTGTTATCTGCCTTTGAAAAACTTGCCCGATTTAGTATAATTAATTTTTGAATTAATTCGCATAATCTGTTATGGTCAGAATAATTAAAAATTTATATTACCAGAGAGGATTTTATGGACAAACCGGTTAATTTTAAAGGTTTTTCAAATTTGTATGATTCAAGTGCCCTTAAAGATAATTGGGGCTGGTTTTTGGTTCTTGGTTTAGTCTTTATCGCGCTTGGAATATTGTCTATAATAGCATCGACGTTCGTGACATTGATTTCCGTGATATTTTTGGGTTCCCTTTTGACCATTGGCGGCATTCTGCAAACGGGTTATGCATTTTGGCTGCGCAAGTGGTCTGTATTTTTTACTTCCCTTCTGGCGGGGATTGTGTATATTATAGCCGGTGTTTTTCTCTTAATGCACCCGTTGGCCGGAGCGATCAGCCTAACCCTTTTCCTTGCCATTTTCTATATAATCGGGGGGATTTTCCGCATCGCTTCATCTGTCTATTTGCGTTTTGACCAGTGGCAATGGGCATGTTTTAGCGGGTTTATTAAATTTTTATTAGGCGTTTTAATTTTGCAGCAATGGCCGAGCAGCGGGCTTTGGATCATTGGATTATTTATTGGAATTGATTTTCTTTTCTTTGGCTGGTTCTGGGTGATCATGTCCCTGGAATCTAAAAAACTCTAGCTAGGGCTGTTGTTATGATCGTCACATTAACGGCTCTGGTCGTTGCAATACTTTTGCAAATATATCCGGTGGCTCAACAGGTTAACCCGTTGCTGCCGGCCAGTGTCATGTTAATCATGGCGATCCCGTTTCTCATTATTTTTCCTTTAGGGATTATGCTTTCATGGATCCCTCTTCAAAAGGCAGAAAGCAATCTGACCCCACGCGTTTTTGAACTATTCTATCATGATAAACCGATTCGTTTGGCAGGCGGTATCATTGTCTTGTTTCCATTATTTTCGATCATTCTTGCCACTGTTCTTGTTTACAGCCATTACGACCATGCAATATTTTTGGGAATATGGGTCGTGTTGTTTGGGATTGCCCTAGATTGTTTACGGTACTATGCGAGGCGCGTCATACGCTATTTAAATCCGTTCCAGGTTGCCCAGTTGTTTTCAAACCAGGTAGCAGTTGCCATTCGGAATAATCATGAAGTCAATCTGTGCCGCTGGATCGATGCATTGTCGGAAATTGCCATTAAAGGCATTCAAAGAAACAATCACGCTCTTTGCAATTTGGCTTTAGACGAGCTGGAGAATGCAGGACAGTTATTTTTAGAAGCGTCAAAGAGCATTGCTCATCCGGAAGTGGACAAAGAAACAAAACTATTGGGCACATCGGATAAGGTAAGTTATATGATGTTCTTTATTTATCAACGATTGGATATGATGTTTAATAAAGCGATTCAGGAACATCTGGAAACGGTGTGCAGCCACATTATTACCATTTTGGGCAAACTGTCGGTCAGTGCGGCAAAATTCGACATGACTCTTGCGAGCGCCCCTTTGCGTTTTTTGGGCAAGTGCGCCAGCCGGGCTCAGGAAGCGGGCTTTGAAGAGGCTCCCATTACAGCATCGTGTACGTTGTATCTTGTTGCTAAAACAATATTGACTGAAATCAATGTGCAATATTATGAAATTAAAGATCCTTTTTTGAGTATCATTAACGGAATGGAAGTTTTAGCTAAACAAGAGTTTCGGCGCAACAAACAAATCAATATCAATTCCCTTATTCAACCATTTAATGACCTGAAGGCTTTATTTGATCAACCACAAATCAAAGAACATCAGGACGTGCCGGTCATCATAGTCAATATCGACCGGGTGATCGGAGAATTTCGCGCCCTTGAATCAGTGATGAATGCTATGCCAAAAATTCCCGAGGTGGAAGGATAGCTCTTTTAGCTTATGCAACCATGTCAGATTTTTTTAATTGTAAGCATTTATTACTTAGTGCAGTATTATCTACATGAGAGGATAATTCATGCAACCATGTCAAAAATATCAAAAATTGGATCCGGATCCGGCATATCCGGCCAGGGCGGACGTTGTGCCGCAAATTACATATCAAAGACATCTAAGAGAAAAGCGAAGAAGATGGGATACTGTACCGGACGCTTCTCAAAAACATCAGAGGGTAAACCCTGGGACATGGAATATTTTACCGGCAGATATCTTTAGAAACATTTCTCAATTTACAGATTTTAGTTCGAAAAGAAATTTCTCCGTGGCCAATTGGCATATTCGAAAAGTTAGTGCAGGCACCATAAAATCCCTCCGTTTATCCCCACCCCGTTATTTAAAAATTCATGGTAAATATCCGGACAACATTCCGTCAGATATTCTAGTCAGGATACTTCAATTTCATCCCCATGCAGGAAAGCTTATTTTTAAACCAAGAACCAAATCCAAATGTAGTCGAAATGTTTTTGGAATGATGGAGGAGCCATATCTTCGCAGGCTGATCGCTTATTTAAAAGCAAACCCTGTGGAATATCCCTTGCAACATGTAAAATCATTGACGATTCATACGCTTGCTATGAATACTTTTTCTTTTCCGAGGACACAGGCATTGAATCGCCAGTTTTTTCAGTCATTGGGCCACTCTGGCCTGCAATCGGTTAAAATTGCAGATATTCGTGGTTGGGCTCTTGATGTCCAATCGGTCAAGTTGTTTTTAGAACGGTCATTAAATTTAAGAGAAATTATACTGGAAAACAGATTTCCGGGACGACAAGCTAATTTTTCATTTGAAAAACATACTGCTTTGAGATCGGTACAACTCCCCATGCTTAGAGCAACAGAAAAAATGATTGAATCCTTAAAACAGTCTAAAGATTTACAAACATTGGTCTTTAATGGCGAAGATCTGAATTTGAAAGATGTTTTTGATCAACACCCCTGGCAATTAAAAAAGTTGGGGATACGATATAAAGTTATCACTTCGGACAACGAATTAGATGAAGCCTTGCGTCCATTTCCTCATTTGGAGCATCTTACTATCAATATATTGGGAATTAGTAACGAAGGACTGAAAAAGATCGGGGAAAATTGTCCCAAACTCCGAATTCTTGAATTATATTTTACGGAAATGACAGATGAGGGGGTAAATTGTTTGACTCAAGGTCTTTCTCATCTTGAAATGTTTGTTTTGAAAGGGAGAACCGCTGTAACGAATCAGAAAGTGATTTTTATTACCCTAAACTGCCCTCAGTTACGTATCTTGAGCATAGGGAATATAGAAAGAGTAGAAAGGACAGGAATTGATGCTTTAATTGCAAATTGTTCCGAGCTGATATTGTTAGATATCTCCAGGGCTCCATTGCTTTTATTCGAGGATTTTACCCACTTAATGCAAAACATGAAAAAATTAACATATTTTTTAAATGAGCTTCCACAAACTGCTCGTTGGGAGTTAGTATCAAAGCATAAGAGTTTTTTGAAAACAAATTATCCCCATATTAAGAAGGCACCTTCCAGGAAGCTGGAAAAACTATTACCCAAAAGAGATGTTTAGACTGGATCACACTATTCAAGAAGTTATTCCCTAAAATTACCTAATAATGTTAGACTGGCATCTAATCATTTAGTATTTATGGATAAACATGGTAAAATTAATCAAAGTTGCAATTGTAGGACGGCCAAATGTCGGCAAATCGGCTTTGTTCAACAGAATAGCTAAAAAAAATGTGGCTATTGTCGATGAGGCGGAAGGAATTACGCGGGACCGGATCTATATCGATGCTGACTTTTTTGGGACCCCTTTTCAACTGATCGACACAGGAGGCATCGACGCGCGTTCTAAAGCCGAATTTAATACTCATATCAAACGGCAGGCAGAAATTGCCATAGAAGAGGCCGACAGTTTAATCATGGTTGTCGATGCCCGTGTCGGTCTGACCACTACAGATAAAGAACTTAGCCGAATTCTTCATAAAACGAAAAAGCCTGTATGCCTTGCTGTCAATAAAGTCGACAATATCGATGATGAAAATCTCATGTATCATTTTCAATCCCTAGGGATTAGCCCAATGGTTGCCGTCTCTGCTGCTCAAGGGTGGCATATTGCCGAACTTTTGGAAGCGGCTTTTGAAAAAATCGACAAAACCGGAGCTGCAAACGTTAAATCAGATGCCATCCAATTGGCTATAGTGGGAAGGCCAAATGTAGGGAAATCTTCGCTTGTCAATTATCTTCTCGATGAAGAGCGTTGCATTGTCAGTCCCATTCCTGGTACTACGCGGGATAGTATTGACATCCCTTTTACCTACAACGATGTTCAATATAATCTGATCGATACTGCGGGCATCCGCCGCAAGGGTTCAGAGCATGAAGTGGTCGAAAAGTTCGCCGCTATCCGCACACAAAGAGCAATCGACCGTTCCGATATTTGTTTATTGATGCTTGACTCTCAACAAGGGATGACACGGGAGGAGAAGAAAATTGCCAACCAGATCGAAGAGGCTGGTAAGGGATGTATTTTATTGTTCAACAAGTGGGACCTTGTCAAAGGCTTTCGCATGGAACATTGTATGAAAGGGATCGATGAAGAGGTTTCTTTTTTAAAACATTGTCCTAAATTATTTATATCGGCCACTCAAGGGAGAAATGTCGATAAAATCTTTGCCCTGACCCAAGAAGTATACGAAGATTCAAAAAAAAGAATTTCCACTCACCAGTTAAACAAATTTATTGCCGGATGCCTGCAACGGAACCATCCTCCTATGTTAGGCGGGAAGCGGTTGAGAATTTATTATATGGCGCAAGTAGGCATTCAGCCTCCGAAGTTTGTTCTGTTTGTCAATTTTCCGAACTTGATGGTGGAAAGTTATAAAAAATATCTTTATAATCAATTTCGTGAAGAATACAGCTTTATGGGATTGCCCATTGAAATTTATCTTAAGGGAAAAAAACGCAAAAGTCGGGATGAACGCCTGGAAAGCATTCCTGAGAATTCTCTGCAAATGCGCCAAAGAGAAGCGGCAGATGCAAATGATTCTATTGAGGAAGGGGATGAGTTTGACGATGACGATGATTTCGATGAACGCTCTTCCAATTTAGACCCTTCTTACTTTGTCTGACAGGTGACTAATCATTAAAAAAAAATATTTTAAACACAGAGGCACAGAGAACACAGAGACAACTCATTACACATCTTTTTTTTCGAGGAAACAAAAAAAACAGGCTACTTCTTTTTTGCCTTTTCGGCAAAGAAAATCTCTCTTGTCCTCTGTGTCTCTGTGTTTAAATAAATTGCTTTAATGATTAGTCGCCTGCTTTGTCTGAACTTTTATTTGCAAAAATGATTGTTCTTTTGTTAACATAAAATTGTTACAATTTGAAGAGGTATACACAAATAACTTTTGAAATTATTTGTTGATATCTATAAACCTTTTTGTAAAAGCTGGCAATATGGAAAATAATCGCCGTGCATTATATCATTCGTTGCGCATGAATTGGATGTTAAATCCAAAGCTCAATGTCGAAATGTGGCAAATAGCCGACTATCGTGCCAAACCTCTAAATGTGTTGTTTGAACAGCTGATACACCATGACATTCATCTCGATAAGCAGTCGTTTCTTATTTTTGCAGAAAATATGGATGATCCGGAAAGTCTGACAGACGCGCTGATTTCCGATAACCCACCCGGGCGTGCCGCGCAGGATCATATCTATCTTTTAATCTTCGAATTATGGCGCAGGCTTCTTCCTGAAAGACCGTGCCTTTCCATTCTATGCGATGAGATCGATTATCAGATCAATCTGTATGACCGCGGAGAAATGCAAAAAGAGGAAGCCATCCAGGATTCTTTGGCCAATTTACAGATGCTTTTGGATGAAAATAACGATGCGGGGATTGAGCCTTTGGAAGTTTTTGAGTATGTCAATGCAGCTTGTGCGAATGATTTGGAAAGCTTCCTGCTCGATTATATCTCAGATCAGATTGATAATGGCAATTATCCTTATGCCTCGGAATTGATCGAAGGATTTTCTCAGTATATTTATCACGTTAAATGGTTCAAATTACTGCAGGCCCGTATTTTATCCTTAACCGATCCGCAAGAAGCAATTCGCATGGTTTTGGATTTGCTCAAAAATCAGGAGCCCGATTTGGAGTTTCTTTTAGAAGTGCTTTCTTTTCTGATACCCAATGGCGATGAAGCGACATTTAAACGTCTGGTCAAACAAGCAATTGCCTTAAGCCAAAACGAGGATGACTTTCAAACGATTATAACAATATGCATTGAATTTTATAATCGCCTGGATGAGGATGAACTTGCAAAAACGTTGCAAGCTTTATTAAATCAACGCGGCCAGTTTGATTTGAATAAAAAAATTGACACACGTGAAGCGCAATTCATTGAATTTCTAAAGGTGATGTCGATTCCTTTTTAAGTTCTTTATTTCCAGTTTGTTGATACTTTTTTGTTTTTACGTTTGCAAACCTGGATATTGACTTTAAGCTCACTAATCATGTATGAATAATGCCAATAATAGACCTCTTTCGAAACTGCTAATGACCCATATTCGAGATTATTTTCTTCAAAGAGATCTAATAAAGTTTACAAATCATTTTTTTATTTTTGGAGATTGTTATGACTAAACCAACATCAAGAGCAATGGCTACAGCTTTACGCACTTATCATCGACCGGTCAGAGAAGGCGATTGTATGCTTGAAAGCTGGGGACAAGTCGTCAACCGGGTAGCAGACCATCAACGTTGGTTATGGGAGCGTGCACTTGGACGTACCCTCAATGAGCGGGAAAACGCAGAACTGGAAGAAATGGAGTTGCTGATCCTGAACCGGTGCATTGGAATCGCCGGCCGTACATTATGGCTTGGCGGTACGGAATTGAGCCGTACGCGTGAATCGAGCATGTTTAACTGTTCGTACACCCATGTGGAAACAGTCTATGATCTGGTCGATTGTCTTTGGTTGCTTTTACAAGGGTGCGGTGTTGGTTTTCGTCCGATCACAGGAACTTTAAATGGTTTCAGAAGACCTTTGCAAGATATTAAAGTGATCAGATCGCAACGCACGGAAAAAGGGGGCGTCCAGCACAATGTGGAAACATATAATCCCGAAACACAAACCTGGACGATTAAAATCGGCGATTCTGCTATTGCCTGGGCCAAGGCAATCGGTAAATTAGTGGCCGGTAAGTTTCCTGCCAGGTCTCTTGTGCTTGATTTCTCAGAAATTCGGCCGGCCGGAACGCGTTTGAAGGGGTATGGCTGGATTTCATCTGGTGATGAACAGATCTCCAAAGCTTTCAAAGCAATTGCTAAAATTTTATCTGACCGTTCTGATCAGCTTCTGACGAGAATCGACATTTTAGATATCGTTAACTGGCTGGGAACGATCCTTTCGAGCCGCCGTTCTGCGCAGATTGCTTTATTTGAATACGGCCAGCCGGAGTGGCAGGATTTTGCCTGCGCAAAAAAGGAATGGTGGCTGAAGGACAATTTTCACCGTCAGCAGTCCAATAACAGCCTGCTTTTCCGGGACAAGCCAAAAAGGCAGGAACTGGAAAACCTCTTTCAACTTATCCTCGAATCGGGAGGTTCGGAACCCGGGTTTATCAATGCAGCAGAAGCGGAAAGACGCGCTCCGTGGTTCAAAGGATGCAATCCTTGTGTTGAAATTTTACTTGGTAACAAAAGCTTTTGCAACCTGACAGAAGTCAATGTGCTGGCCTTTAAGGGAGATAAGGTCGGATTGGAGAGGGCATTATATATTGCGGGCCGCATGAATTACAGGCAAACCATGGTCAATTTGCGCGATGAAATCCTGCAAGAGGCCTGGCATTTGAACAATCAGTTTCTCCATCTTTGTGGTGTTGGATTAACCGGAATCCGTTCGAGGCCCGATTTGACGGCTTATGATTATAAGAGGATGCGCAATATTACCGTAAGCGCAGCTTATAGCATGGCCAATGAGCTTAATGCCCCTTTGCCAAAGAACGTCACTTGCGTTAAACCAAGCGGCACAATGAGCAAGATCATGGGTACGGAAGAATGGGGGGAAGTGCCGGAAGGAGTGCACCTTCCTCTTGGTAAATACATGTTTAATAATATTACCTATTCCAAACATGATCCCCTGGTGCCGAGGTTCCGCGAGGCTGGTTATACAGTGATCGATAAGCCATTTGAACCAGAGTCCGTCCTGGTCAAATTTCCGGTTAAATATGAGCATATCCCTTTTACATTGACTACAGTCACGAGAAAAAATGGGAAAGTCGAAGAGGTTGAGATCAACACAGAATCAGCGATCGATCAGCTCGAATGGTATCGCTTATTACAAGAGACCTGGTGTGAACAAAACGTTTCTAATACCGTTTCTTACGATCCATCGGAGGTTCCTGCCATCATAGACTGGCTTCTTAAAAATTGGGATATATACGTTGGAGTTTCCTTTTTATTCCGGAATGATCCAACAAAAAATGCAGAAGATTTAGGCTATGCGTATTTGCCGCAGGAAGTGACGACAAAAGCATGTTATGACATTTATGTTTCTCAACTGAAAGAAATTGATTATTCCGGAATTGAGATGTGCGATGAGGAATCGGGAGAGATAGCATGCTCGACGGGAGCTTGTCCGGTTCGGTAAAGAGTGCCAATTAAGCACATATTACGTGCCCCTGCCCGTGCCCGTGCCCGTGCCCGAATTTCAAATCGGAAATGATCAATAAATTCGGGCACGGGCAGGGGCACGGGCACGGGCACGAATCTTTGTCCTTTCTATTTCCTTAAATATGATTTTATTTGCGAATATGATATAATCCCAAGATCAATGCACTCTTATTTTCCAAAGAGGTCCAATGGGGATATATCATGCGTAAAAAATATTTTTTATTAGTGTTTACTCTGCTGATTGCAGGTGGATTCTTTCTAAAAAATATTGCCGTCTCCTCATTTTTTGAATGGTATTTAAAAGGATATGCAAATGCTTGCCTCAATGCAGAATTCACATATGAAGGGGTTCACCATGAAAACGGACGTTATGTCTTTGATCATCCTTTCATTACTTCAAGAGTGCCTTTGGAAAAAGGAGGCTTCCATTTCCATGCAGATGAGCTCATCATCGATGCATCCATCTCCTGGTTGAAACGGACAGTAGAACTTGGAATTGCAATACAAAAACCCTCTTTGGACATAGGGAAAGGGGCAGAGGAGTTCAAGCGCATCATTGCCGCTCCTACGAAAGAATTTGCCTTTTTTTATGTACATACACATCTGGATGTTCCGGAAGGCTGTCTGCACCTTCACGATCATTTTTTTCCCTCTTGTTCCCCTGTATATTTCAGCATGGCGTTTTCCAGCAAGATAAGCCGCGAAGGAGAAGCTTTATTTTGGACCGGGGAAAAGGGGGAAGGTGGATCAAATATGCAAATGTCCTTTTCGGAACCAGAAATTGGCCTGCTTGTTTGCGATGTCGATGTTCAGGCTCTTCAAGGCCAGTCCGCTTTCAGCTTTATTAAAACGCTATGGCCGCAGTGGCAAGGGTATCAGGTGTCTCAAGGGACAATTTCCGGGAATATTAAATTAAGTATCCCGGAAAATGAACCGGTGTATGCCGAGGGGCAAGTTGTCGTAAATGATCTCTTCGTCAGCCATTCAGAACCTTCTTTAGAGTTGAATATACCGGCCATGACTTTTGATCTGGTCAAAAACTTAAAAAGGGAGGACGACGCAACCCCTATTCAAAGCCTGATCTATACAAGCATTGCTCCGGGGGCGGCACTGGTGCAACGCAAAGACAATTCTACCCTTTGGACCTTAAAAATCGGGCCTGGAAATATCGACATTGATTTGGCCGGGCGGACAGAAATTGCTATCGAAGCGGATTTTATCGATGCAATCGAAAAACGGCATTTGATTTTTTCAGGCGGGAGCAATGACCATGGCGATCAAAGGTCTCTCTCTGTTGGTCTTGACTTGGGGAATCCAGCGGGCGATGCTTCAAAATCGCATTCCATCCAATTTTCCACCCGTTTTTCCGGAGATAAATGGGATTTTGGCGAAGTAGAGGTACAAGGTCTTGGCACACATGAATTTAGCTTTCTCCAACATTTCATGAGATATTATTATCCAGACCTTCATCCTCTGGAGCTCCATAAGGGATCTGTCGATGCAGCGATCTTTATTCACTTCGATGGATGGAATATATCCCATATTGCACTCAAACGTTTTTCTCTTCGCGATGTCGAGTTTACTTCGGGAGCGCTTGGGATTTCAGGAGGCGTTAAAGAAGCCTCCGGCCATATGGAGTTTGATCCCTTTGTTTCAGTTCCGGTGAATTCTTCCATTGAGACTCTACAGGCTGATATTCATTTGCTTTCGGGATGGTTAGATACGGAAATCGATCAGACTAAATGGAAGTTTTCAGACATTCATTCAAATATTGCCATACGTCATGGGGCTTTCAAGCATTCTACGGTCAATGGTACTGCTGCCGGATTAAAGGGGCAGATCGTCTTAGATGGAAGCGTTCTGGGGCCTCAAATGGCTTTGGAACTTAAGGGAAAGCTTGCCGGAATGGCAAATCTTTTCCCTGAACCGATACGGCCTTTAGTCAACGAACAGTTTCATCGCGATCATATTAAAATATCTGCCACGCTAATGAAATATGCCGGGTCGATTATTTGTAAGGGAGGCGCACATATATACCATGCAGGTATGCATACCGAGGAATTGTTTTTTGGTTTTTCTTTAGATAAGCTAAATGAGGACGGGTGGAAAAAGCCCTTATATCCCATAGGGTCCAATCTCGAATTCCTTCTACCGAAAAGTTCCGAAATATCATTTAACCACTTCATTTCCTCGATCTCTATTCCGGCAGAGAAGGCATATCAGAATATTTTGCAGCAAAGCCTGATGAAAACCGGCTTTACATTACGCAATGGCTGGTTTAAGGGCAATCACTTATCCCTGGAAAGATATATCGCCCCATTCTTTTTTCCAAAAAATCAACTTAAACTATCGGGTCTTGGCGACTTTAAGGCTACTTTTGATGAACAGGCTATAGCGGTCCATTACGATATTTACCATTTGACGGTAGAAAACAATGATTTTTCTTTTGAAGTGAAAAATTTTAATCAGGGCAGTTTTGTCGTTCCTAAACTTAAGCGTATGGCCTCGCATCGTTTTGATCTTAAAAAAAGAATCGATTTTGGAATCATTCCGGTACATAATGGTGTGTTCTTTGAAAAAAAATCAGGGCTGCTATTTACCGATGTCAATGCGCAATTGCATCTTGAGGATGGGAAACTACACGCGACCAAACTCGACACATTTTGTAATGGAGTCTATTTTGCAGGCGACCTGAAAATCGATTGGAGCATGCCAGGGGAGGGGGTATTTACAACGGATGTCCATCTCGGCAAGGCAAATGGCACTGTCTCTCAAGTACAGCATTTACTTTCCCATTTCAATAAGCAGCTCTTTCAGTTTAAATTTCCAGTCGAAGGGCAATTAGGGCTTCAAAAGAAAGGGGGATCTCTTCATCTTGATTTTTCTCCGGAACAAATACGGATCGATTCCCATATTTTTGGTGTGATGAGCGAAGGGGTTTTAGATTCCTCCAGGAAAGAGCTTATCTTGCAGGATATTAGTTTGAATTTCGAATATGATCACCTTGGCAATACTTTGGAAATGGACGATATCGAAGGGAATTTACTGGTTGGGACGCCCGATCATTTTGAAGAATATTTTATTTCAGGGGATAAGATATCCTTCACAGATTACTCGAAAAATGAATCTAATTTTGACCTTCAATTGATCGACAGATCCAAGAAAATCGCTCGCATAAAGGGAAGGACATACACCGAATTAGAGGGGGATGATCATTCCAGGATCCACCTCTCATTGGACCATGAATTGTCGCATTTTGGCAATTTGCATTTATCTCATTTTACTATGATCCTGAAAACCTGGGATGAGATCGACCAGTTGGACGCAGGATGTTTTTTCCATCTTAAGCCCTTTTTTTCCGATCTGGGCCGATTTAGTTCTACCGGCCTGCCCTTCTTGTCGCGAAGCATTCTTAAAGAAATTAGCGAACTGAAAGATCCCCATGGTTATTTCAAAATGAATATTAATTACGATGGCGATCAATCCTTATTCAGTTATGAGATCGAAGGCAATGATGTGGGAATAGGAACACAGCAGATTGCTACATTTTTATTTACCGGAAATAAAAGGGAAAACGTCTGGTCGATCAATACCCTTCAACTCGATGATATCTCTCTTGCAGCGGACATATTGAAGGACGGGGATTTATGGAATATTCATTTTCTTGGTGCGCGGATAGGTCAATCGCTTCTAATTGGGTTGGAAGGGGGTTACAGGGTAGATGAAGGGCATTTTACAGCAAAAATCAATTTACTCGATGTCGATTTTTCTCAAATGGAAAAATGGCCGAAATTCATGCAGCTGATTGACGAGTGGCAGCTCAATGGTCATCTTAATGCTTATGGGACGATCGATGCCGTTTTTGATCATTCCCTAAAAAATTCCACTTTTGATTTGCAGATGCACGGCGCATTGAACAATGGCCAGATTTTAGGAATGCAGATAGAAGATACGAATCAATTTTCATTCCTCTATTCTTCTGAACATGGTCTTATCATCCATGATTTGCAAACGGCAATTAAAGCTCCAGGAGATGAGGAGTGGCAAATGGGGTTTTATCTGCACTATGGGGCATATGATTTTAAAAAACAGGAACTGTTGATCGATAATTTGCGATTCTTAATCCCGGCATCGAATGTAAAATGGTGGAGCGATCAGTTGTTTCGTTGGTCTCCTGCCACTTTTACGCAAGAAACGGTGGATTTTCTGCAGCAATTAAAAAAAGATGGCAATTTCGAAGGAGGCTTGCGGTTGACAAGCGCCGGCTCAGAAGTCGATTTACAGGTACAGCTGGATGACGGAGTCTACTGGTTACAGGGAAAAGATTACGACCTGGCCCAATTGATGATCCATTATAATAAAGCTTTATCGATTTCCGCTAATTACAAGTACCATAATCAAATCTATCAGATTCTGCTGAAGACATCGCTTCAAGATTATCGTAAGGGCGAGTTGACGATATTGGAAGAGACTTTAAAAAAAGCCGCAAAAAAACCATTGACTGTCCATTGGGAACTGACTGAAGGGGATGGAATCTATATTCATAAAGTGGAAGGAAGCTGTTCCGGGGTGTCTTGTGATTTGGCCGGCAGTAATCACCACTCCCCCTCTTCGGATTATTTGTATCTTAGCGGAAAAATAGATATCGACATGAATTTAGCCGGCACCTTACTGGAGCCGGCTTTATTTGCACAAATCCTGCCGTGGAAACTAGGAGACGGGTACTTTTTGCAAGGGAATTGGACCATCGACAAGCGTGGCAATTTGCAAGGCTTAGACCGGTTGTCTTTCGAGGGGGATTTTTATGGACAAAATTTTGTTTTTTACGGATACCGGTTTCAACATCTCTTTTCTACCTTACAGATTTTACCGGGAAGGATCAACCTTAAAAATCTTGCCTGTTTTGATCCTTGCGGTACAACGCAAATTGAGTCTGTTGCATGCTGGAAACTGAAAGATGACCGCTGGCAAATAAGCATACCGAGATTTCAGCTGACAGAATTTCGGCCAAGCCTCCTTAAGGCTGTTGATCAGTCTTTGAACTCTGCGTCAAAAACACTTGTTATCACCTCGCTCGATGTGTATAATTTTACTGGTATATTAGGATTTAGCGAAAGTTTTACCGGAAAGGGGTCGTTAGTTTTTTCTAATCCCCCCAAACGCAATTTTCATTCGACAATCCTTGCTATTCCGGCTGAGCTGCTGACGCGTATAGGGCTTGATTTGGCCGTCTTAAATCCAGTACGGGGTACAATTGACTATCAAATTAAAAACAGCCGGGTTGAATTTACCGCGTTTAAAGATGTGTACAGTAAAAACCGTCTTTCAAAATTTTACCTTTCAAAGGGCGGCTCTGCATCCTATGTCGATTTCGACGGAAACCTTCACATGCAGGTGCGGATGAAACAGTATAATTTGATCTTTAAACTGGCTGAATTATTTACCGTGTCAGTACAAGGAACCCTCAGCAAACCGACCTATTCTCTGCAAAAACAGCCTTCGAGGAAATCTTAAAAAGTGACAAAAAAACAATTTTTTTTACTGTTTTGCGGCATAGTAGTTGCCTGCTTTTTTTCGGTGCGCATTTATTATGCTTTAACAGATGATTTTCGATTCAGCAATATCGTTTACCAGATGCCCTATGAGAAAAATTGGGAAATCAGAGCCCCTTCCGAAGGGGAGCTGGCATCGATTGACCATATTTTAGGCCAATCCTTTCATTACCTTGGAAAGGGGTCGCAATCCTATGCGTTTGTAAGCGATGATAACCAATATGTTTTAAAATTTTTTAAGTTCAAACACTTGCGACCATCGTGGTTTGTCGATCTTTTGCCCCCTGTAGGGTTTTTAAAAAATTATAAGGATAAACAAAGGGCCCGTAAGACGCGTAAATTATTCGGAGTCTTTAATTCCCATAAATTGGCGTATGATGTAGACCGGGAAGAAAGCGGCCTGATCTTCATTCAGTTAAATACTGTGGAAAATTTACCCCGAAAAGTAACGGTTTTAGACAAACTCGGGATCAGCCATACCATCAACCTTGAACATGTCCCATTTGTTTTACAGAAAAAAGGGGAAGTTTTGCGCGATGTCTTAGGCAAGCTGTTGAGTGAGGGCCAAATAGAAGAAGCAAAAACACGGATCGGACAAATTTTTGCCTTGTATATAAGAGAGTATGACAAGGGAATTTTTGATCACGACCATGGGGTCATGCGCAATCTTGGATTTGTCGGGGATGAGCCGCTCCATCTCGATGTGGGAAAATTAATGGCAGACAGCCGAATGCTTGACAGTGAGGAACGCTCGAAGGATCTTGGACTTGTTGTGAATTCATTGAAAAAATGGATTTTGGAGCATTATCCGCAGTACAGTTCAGAGATTTCTTTAGTCCCCGATGTAAATATAAACCACAGAGAACACGAGAATCATGAGAGAGGAAAACAAGCTTAAAAATATGTGACAAAAGATTGTGTTTTATAAATGTATTTTATAGGCGACTGATGAAGAGATTGATTGCGAAGTGTGTAAAAAGTTTTATCGATCTGATCTACACCCCTTTGTGTATTCATTGCGAGGATTGTTTAGGGGAAAGGGAATCATTGCTTTGCTCTACTTGCCTTAACTGCATGGAATTAATCGATTTGAGCGATCGCTGCCCCTATTGTTTTTCTGAAGGGTACGCCCCGGAGATGGGACCGTGCTGCCAGAAGTGTCTTCATGCAAATTCTTACGAACCGGTAGGGAGGATCGCAGCGGCCTTTGATTATGAAGGCCCGGCAGCTTCTATCGTTAAGCAGATGAAGTATGGCAATCAGCCTTACCTTGCGAAAGGGGCTTCTGCTTACCTGACCGCGCAATTTTTACGGTTACAGTGGCCGTTTCCGGATTATATTGTTCCTATGCCTATGCCTTCCTTTCGCAAGCTGGAAAGAGGATATAATCAAAGCGCTCTTCTGGCTGAATCGATGGCTGCTTTGCTGGGATGCCGCTTTATCGATCCCTTGCGCAGGAAAAACGGCGATTTCGCCCAAGCGGGTTTAAATCACGAACAGCGTCTGCAACTGTTGCCGGAGAAATTTTCGATAAAAAAAGGGACGAAATTGCATGATGCGACTGTTTTGCTCATCGATGATGTCATGACAACGGGAAGCTCCCTGCAATGCGCAGCAAAGGCCCTTGCAGAAAGCTGTCCAAAAGAAATTTATGCGATGGTGCTGTGTTGTTAACTCGCATTATGCAAACTGTTGCTGATGCTGCAGCTGGGAGGTATGGCAACCTCATGTTCAGTTGCTACCCCGCATGCGCCTTTAAGTTAAGGCTTTTTCTCTTTTTGTAGCCCGTAGCCAAGCGGAGCGCGGCTACGGGTAGGTTGCATTATTTAAGTAAACTGCGGCAGCAGTTCATCTTTTTGCCTGCTTAAAAAGAAGAACTGCTGCCGCAGTTTACTTTGTGCTCTACACATACCCGTAGCCGCGCTTCGCTTGGCTACGGGCTACAAAAAGAAAAGACAAGCTTAACTTAAATGCGCATGTTTAGTAGCAGCGACAGTTTGCGTAATGTTAGTTATTATTTTAAGAGGAAAACAACAATAAGAGGTAATAGTCTGTTTAATTTTACAGGAGCATTAATGAAAAAACTTGTGATTTTTGATTGCGATGGGGTTTGCGTCGACAGCGAGATCATTGCCAACCGCATCTATGCGCAAAGCCTATCTGCACTCGGCTGCAACATTACCACAGAAGACATGATCAGATTATTTACCGGACTAAGCCTGAAAGCAACGCAACAGCTTATTTTGGATCGGTATGGCCTGGATTTAGGAGAAGAGTTCTTTGCGATACAGTCTAAAGCTACAATAGACGCCTTTAACACAGAACTGACTCCCCTGATGCATACGATATTACCTTTCCTTGACGAGAGGAATATTGCCAGGTGCGTCGCTTCCAATAGCAATAAGACCCATGTTCTTCATTGTCTGGAATCGACAGATTTATTCCGTTTCTTTACTCTCCCTTCAATTTTTACTGCCAGCCAGGTGAAAAAAGGCAAGCCGGCGCCCGACTTATTTTTATTGGCGGCAGCTGCCATGGGATACGCCCCTGAAAACTGTTTAGTCATCGAAGACAGCCGGGCCGGCATACAGGCTGCCCTTGCAGCCGGCATGCATGTGATTGGATTTTTAGGGGGAACCCACGCAGGATACGATTGGTATAGGGATGCAATAAGCAAGGAGGGGGTGCCTGTGGTCAATGATTGTGTGGAGCTTCAGCACTATATTTGCGACGTGTTGCAGCTTGAGGGAGTTCGCATAGTGTAAGCGAGAGAAGGAAAGGAGGAAAAGGACGATCAAAAGAAAAGGGCGCCAAAAATGACTGGCGCCCTTGTAATTTTATAATCTTTGCCTCTAAAAATTACTAATTTTCTTGAAGTGCAATACTATCTCGTGAGATAAATTGTCTTCTAAGTAATTTTTGCCAAGTAATAAAGATCGGGGATCATAAAGCGCCAATGCAAAAGAAGACAAAAAACATAGCCGTCGGGATTACTAAAACTAAGCTGCCTGTAGAAAATGAATACACCACAGCATTAGCCTATCTCAAGCAACAAATACAAGAAGCCAGACTTAAAGCAGTCACGGCCGTCAACACTGAAATGGTCCGTGTGTATTGGAATATAGGAAGGACAATATCTGACAAAGAAAGAAAAGATGGCTGGGGCGCAAGGGTTATTGGAAAACTATCAAAAGATTTAACTGCTGCCTTCCCTGATATGAAGGGGTTATCGCCAAGAAATTTGCTTTATATGCGTCAGTTTTACGATGCCTACCATAATATTGAAATTACGCAACAGCCTGTTGCGCAAATTCCATGGGGACACAATATTCTTCTTTTAGAAAAGATCAAGAGTACAAAAGAAAGACTTTGGTACGCTAATAAGACGATCGAGAACGGTTGGAGCCGAGCTATATTGGTTATTTGGATTGAAAACGATCTATATAATCGAGAAGGAAAAGCAATCACAAACTTTAGAAATACTCTACCCCCCATACATTCAGACCTAGCGCAGCAAGCGACGAAAGATCCATATCTCTTTGATTTCCTAAGTATTGATGAGAGATTCAGAGAAAAAGAGCTTGAGCAAGGATTAATAGATCATATTCAAAATCTTCTTATGGAATTTGGTCGAGGATTCGCTTTTATTGGGCGACAATGCGAGCTTGTCATTGATGGAAAGGGATTTCTTGTCGATCTACTATTTTACCACGTCCCCCTTCATTGCTATGTAGTCGTGGAATTGTTATGTTGTGCACAACATAATAGCTCTTATGTGGCGTAGCCACTTATGTGTTGTCCAATCTGCCTTTCTCAGGTAAATTCTCAATAAATCACAGTTTCTACACAACATAACTAAACAATTTGTGCATCCGCAGTTTTGTCGTTAACCATCTACTTCAGCATTTTTTTAGCGTCATTAAGCACATCTTCTAAATTTAGTTTTGTATCTAATATTTCTTCAAAAGTCATATGCTTTTCCAAAACTAGATAACGAACAGCCAACCAATATTTGAAATACTCCACATGTGGTGCATAGCTTGGTAAAGCTTGATTATCTAATATTTTTAAACCTTCATCCAATTTTATTGGCAAATCACCTGCAATATATTCAGCATATCCTTCCTCTTTCCAGAGAGATCCAAAGGACGACTGACTGTTTTTATCAAAGTAGGCCATTTTACTTTTAAGAAACCATTTGTTGTCTACGAGTATGTGTATGCATTCGTGAGCTAGAGCGCTTGACAATGTACGCATATGTCCAGCATGAGTATATGAAATATTCGTCTCACAATCAGACTTGTAAAGGAAAATATTTTTGATCAAACTAATAGCCTGTCCAGATCCTCTATCGGGGAATTGTAAAGGAAAAAGGTTATATTTATCGGAGTCACTGCGAAGAAAAATTTTAAATTGCAAGTTTGGATCATAAAAATCAGATTTTCTGATTAACTGATCAACTGTATCTAAAGTTGTATAGATTTGATCTGGAATTTTTTTGTCGTAATAAACATGAAAATTTTTATATACGATTTTGTCGTTGAAATAATAGGCTTGGGGGTAGCAAATAATCAGAATAAATAAGCAAATGGAAGCAAACGATATACAAGCGATATATATAATTAATTTTAAATAAAATCTCATTTTTTTCCTTAGTTCGAGAAATGACTCTTCTATAAGAGACTTATATCATAAAGAATCCAGAAAATCCATTAAGTTTTTGTCGTCGCGCCAATGCTTCTTAGCCTTTTTTCCAACGACTTCACAACATGCAAGAGCTTTGGCTTTCATCTCAAGATCCACCTCAACATAGATATTCGTTGTGTTAATAGAGACATGTCCAAGCCAAGCTCGAATAGTATTGATGTCCACGCCAGCGTGGAGAAGATGGGTCGCTGTTGTGTGCCGTATGGTGTGCGGGCTGACACGCTTTTTTTCTAGAGAAGGGAATTCCTGAATCAATTTCTTAACATATCTCTTAACCAGTGTATGAATGCCAAATCGAGTAATGGGTTCTTTGCGTCTGTTAAGGAATACATTTCCATCTTGTCCCCTTCCCTCTATAAGAGAGTTCAATTCATTAACTGTATCATGCCAAAGAGGACAGCGGCGTAATTTATCCCCTTTTCCTTTAATCAGTACGATGGAAAAATCTTTTTTTGCATTGTAAGCGATATCGAGGTCCTTAATTTTCAATTGAGCAGCTTCATCTGCACGAGCACCAGTATTATACAAAAATAATAGAATGGCATAATCCCGCCTTCCTTGTTCTGTGGAACGATCTGGAGCGTTAAGTAATGCATCCATTTCATTTTTTTCAAGATAAGTAATAAGAGAACGTGCGATCTTTTTAAATGGAATTTGACGAACCTGTCGACACCACTCAACATGTTCAGGGCTATTAAGGCCGATAAATTCAGCAAAAGCATGAATAGCAGCTAAACGCTGATTTCTAGTTGCCAAGCTGCACTTTCGTTTTTTCTCTATATCCTGTAAAAATTCTTTTATTCCATCTGGAGATAAATCCTCGATGATTAATTGATCAATAGGCTTACGGACTTTTTTGGCTACTTGCGGAAGGTACTGTCGAAATGTATCGCGGTAGCTTTGTTGCGTATTGCGAGATAAATTTTTTATATTAATCAGATATTCCAATAAGAATCGTTTGATCCATGGACTCAAAAAGTTGTGATTATCCATTATTCCCCCTTGCATAATTTTCAAATCTCTTTCCTGCTACCTGAAGAAGATCGTTTGTCATCGTTAAATAAACTGAAGTTGCCGAAAGATAAGTGTGCCCCATATAGACTGAGAGTATAGGTAGAAGTTGTTGAACGTCGGCATTTTCTTGATACCACTGCATAAGACGGTGAACTGCAAAAGTATGTCGAAAGTCGTGGAGACGTGGTTGATATCTAGCATTATCAGTTCTTTTAATCCCAGCTTTTTGGCGTATCCTTAAAAATGCATTTTCGACAGTACTTTGGTTTAACGGTTTATCATCCCTTCCGTAAAAAAATGGCGCATTTTTTTTCTGAGGAAATCCCTTTTTCTTTCGCCATGTAAGATAATCCTTTATTTCTTTCGCCAATTGATCGCCAAATGGAACAAGACGACTCTTATAAAATTTTGTTTGCTCTACGACGATAAAAGATTGGGCAAGATTTACACTACTCATGGTCAGAGATAACGCCTCGTTCAAACGTAAACCTGTGGTATATAGAATTAGCAAAAGCTTGCTCACCATATAGGGTTCAACATGGCTTCGATTTTTTTGGTAGATAAGTGCGGTTTTAAATAGTTGACGTAGCTCTGCGCGAGTGTAAATATAAGGAATAAATGCTGGCGGTCTTTTGGGTAAATTTATTGGCAGCGGTGAGCAATCAATAAAATCTCTGCTAATGGCATATTCGTAAAAACCGAGCAGAGCCGTATGCTTAATAAACCAAGCTGAGGTAACGGGGGCATTTCCATAAAGAAATTCAGCAACCATTTTGGCTGAAACATCCTCTATATTAATGTTATCTCCTACTAGCCTAAAAAAAGCCTTTAAATAAACTCCATTCGTGTGAAATTTCTCACCCAGAGATTTTCTGTAGGCAATATAATTGAGAATTAATGGCTTTAACTTCATATCAAATCACCTATTTCAAAATCAGCAACCTTTCGCAAATTGGTGAGATCCACTTTCGCATAAATACGAGTACTTTCTAGGCTATTATGGCCAAGATGATCGCTGATCTCTTTCAAAGAAATGCCTTCATTAATCAGCCGTGTGGCACATGCATGACGAAGAGAATGTGGTCCAAAGTGCTTTAGATTTATCTCAAGAGGTTTTAGTCGTTTGCTAACTATTTGAAAAAAAGCAGCAGAGCTTAATGGTCGATGAGGAGCTCTTCGTGTTATAAATATCTCTCGGCAATGGCAATTGTTTGGTCTTGCGTTTTGTAAATAATTTAGAATTGCATTACCCACGGTTTGAGATAGGGGAAATTTCTGAGATTTAACATTTTTTTCACGCCGCACATAGAGCACCTCATTTTCCCAATCAAGATCTTCAAGACGAAGTTTTTTTACCTCTCCGCAACGCAAACCATAGACGGAAAGCAGCATTATTATAGCACGGTCTCGAATGTCTGTGGGATGCATTCCTTGAGTACTTTCAAGTAGTCTTTTTACATCATCCCATGTAGGACAACTTGGAGGCGTATCGTGCTTGTAAACACGAGCCATTTTAATGGATTTCGCTAATCCTTTTTGACAGAGGGCTTTTTCTTCAGCGTATGTCAAAAATACGCGTACTGTAGAAGCCTGGGCTTGAATTGTACGTCTACAACAGCCATTAATCCACTGCTTATGTGTTAGAACTTTATCGATATCTAAAACACTAAGCTGGTGCAGCGAGCAATTTTCTTCAACGCATTTGAAGAATTTTTTCAAAGTACAAATTTGACCTTTGATAGTTGTATTGGACAGCCCTTTTTCTTGATTCATATAATCAATGTATTGAGCGATAAGCTTTACAGAAGTTGTAGCCTCGATTTTAGGGTATTCTAAGCGTCCTAGCATATCCAACCACTCGATTGCTACACTTTTAAAACGCATCATTGCCGTTTTTGAAAAGTCTTGATGCCTCATATAAATGTTTCCTGTCGACCTTTTTGACCATTTGTCTGCAGCTTTTTGGATTTCTTTGAGGGTAATTACTTCCTTTTTTTGCAATTTGAGATAATCAATGATGGCTAAAAGATAGTGAGCTATAAAACGAAGAGTGCTTAAAGTAGCTCCATTGTCAGACCAATATTGAAGATATTTTAAACGCTCCTCTAATAGTGGCGCATTGACATGGCTTTTTAGGGCATGACGCCTTTCAAAGATTTTACTAAATAAGGGAATTTGTTCTTCAGGAAGAGGTTCTAACCACCCGAGTTTTTTTAGCCAATCTATGGCATACCAAGTAAAGTGCTCTTCCCCAGATTTGGAAAATGGTGCTCTTTTTTGCGGATGATTGTACTGATAGCGACCCCAATCATTTGCGGCATTTTCTATTTCTTCCAGTGTTATGGTTCTGTAGGTATCCAAATGCAAAAACTCAACGATCCTCAAGAGATAATTTGCAGTATCTTTAAGAGTATTTAGGGCTTTTCCCTGATCAGCCCAATCCTGAATATATGCGAGCCTTTCATGTAGTAATGGAGCATCAAGATGACGCTGCCTGTAAAAAGAGCGTTTAATGAGTTGATCCCACATAACCCACCTCCTATTTTTCTTATTAGCAGAAAAGAAAAATTAGGTAAAATTATGTTGTGTAGAAACTGTGATTTATTGAGAATTTACCTGGGAAAGTAGAATGGACAACACATAAGTGGCTACGCCACATAAGAATTGAAGACAGTAGAGTTTGAACCAGAGTTTGCCGGTAAGATGAATTTTTATTTGGGAGCCGTTGATAGGCTATTGAAAAAAGAAAACGACAATCCAAGTATCGGACTAATCTTATGTAAGAGCAAATCAAAATTGCAGGTCGAAATTGCCCTACAGGACGTTAATAAACCAATCGGGGTATCTGATTATGTGGTAGCTATCAAAAAAAGCATTCCAAAAGAGCTTGCAAGCAGTCTACCAACAATCGAAGAAATTGAAGCGGAGTTAAGCAATGGATAATCAAAAGAAAAGGGCGCCAAAAATGATTGGCGCCCTTGATCTATTATCTTTTCTCTAAATGATTTCTTAGTCTTAAGCTGCTGCGTTTACCTTTGCAAATGCTTCATTTAAACATTTCATATTATGCATACCAATTGACCAGCATGCTTTGCATTGATCAAAGGAATCCTTAAGTGCATCGCGATAGAGAAGAGTAAATCCAGTGGATAAGTTGGATTTAAATTGTTCTTTAGTCTTCACTCCATTTTCGCAAAGAGTAAGAGGCTCTTTTACAGTAAAGCACTCGACCTCGCCTGCATAATACGCCCTATATTGTATAGTGTCTGTTATTTTAAAGTTTGCTAAACCAACGGCCCAAAGATATGCTTTATCGAGCAATTCATAAGCTTTAGCTGCATCTTTAAACATCTTATATCGTGCAGTGCATGGACATGAGTCCTCTATAAACTGTTCAAGAATTTTCTCGCCGTCTCTGTCAACAAAGCCCCATGATTTTCTAAAAGCACTAATCGGTCCTTCCTCTTTTTCCATCCCTTTTTTAAGGTCTTCTATATATTTTCTTAATTTTGCATGATGCTCTGGTTTGAGATCGAAAGTTGGGTCTTCGTCTTCTTTGCCTTTTCCTTCAAAGTCTTCTGGTGTAAACGCTAACTGTCTTGCTTCTGGATTTTGCAGAGTTTGTGCAATAAGTTCACTTGCTTCTTTATCGCATTTGGCGACATGTGCTTCCATTACTGCTGTGATTTGAGACATAGGTCGCAAGATTTCGCCAGTTTCCCATAATTTTTTCTGGTCTTTGGATATGTCTAATGCTTCTAACATTTCCTCTTCCATCATTGTGTTGGCAACAATCCCTTCGATAAAAATAAATTTTTTATTTGTCAATTTTCCAGAAGCATGGCCGCTTGAAAGTTGGCATCGCAAGGCGTTTGTGCATTGTTGCAGATTGAATCCTTTTTTTAGAAGCGATTCTACCCATCTGCCTCCCACTTTTCCATTTCGTTGTATTGGAAGATAAGAGCAGTTCGTTGATTCTCGTGTGCCGCCCATTAAAGCAGTATTTTGTGCGGTAACTCCAGCATCTATCAACACTTGGTTTCTGTAATGTGTTAAGTATTCTCTAAGAGCCAAGACACAAAGACCTGTTTCGAAATCTTGAGTGAGAATCGCTTCTTGCACCATAGGATCTTCTGTTGCCCTAAGCTGTAAACCTTCGATCATTTGTCTATTGTACTTTGATAGTTTTTCGAACATCTCTTTAGCCCAGGAGGTTGCAAAGGCAATTTTAAAGGTTTGGTTATAGATGCTGTGTTCATCAGCTCCTATGGTTACTTTTGCTAATTTGCTTGCTTTAAACCCCCATGTTAGAGTGATTTTGTGTTTTTCTGTGATAGTTCCCGAATTTAGCGCCATAACATTGGCAATTTGGGCACGGTCTAAATAGCCTGTAATCATTATCATACCTAAATTTATTGGTTAATTTTCTATAGGGAAAGATTTTACGATATTAATGTTATCTTATTCCGGATGTTATATTTTAACAAAAAATTGAAGTCAAAAGGGCGCCAAAAATGACTGGCGCCCTTGATCTATTATCTTTTTTCTAAACTGTTTATGTGTCTTAAGCCGCTGCTTCTACCTTTGCAAATACTTCATTTAAACATATCATATTATGCATACCAATTGAGTCACATACCATACAATTTACATAGGAAGCCTCAAGTGCATTGCGATATACAATAGCAAGCCCGGTGGATGGGTTGGATTTGAATTGCTCTTTGGTCTTCACTCCGTTTTCGCAAAGAGTAAGAGGCTCTTTTACAGTAAAGCACTGGACGTTATCTCCATATAAGTCCTTATATGCTTTAAAGTTTGCCAAACCAACGGCCCAAAGATCTGCTTTATCGAGCATTTCATAAGCCTTAGCTGCATCTTTAAATATCTTATTATATTGTGCAGTGTTTGGATGTGTGGCGTCTATGTGTTCTTCAAGGAGAGACGCATCACCCATAAAGTCCCATGATTTTTTAATTGCAGCAATAGATTCTTGTTCTTTCTCCATTCCTTTTTTAAGGCCTTCTATATGCTTTCTTAATTTTGCATGATGTGCTGGTGTAAGAACAAAGGTTGGAGCTTCGCCTTCTTTGCTTTTCCCTTCCAGGTCCTCCTGTTTAAAGAGTGCCTGTCTTGCTTCTGGATTTTGCAAAGTTTTTGCAATAAGCTTGTCTGCTTCTTTATCGCATTTGGCGACATGAGCTTCCATCACATTTATGATTTGAGACATAGGATGCAGGATTTCGGCGGTTTCCCATAATTTTTTTTGGTCTTGGGTTATGCCTAATGCTGTCAACATCTCATCTTTCATCATTGTGTTGGCGACAATTCCTTCGATTGAAACAAATTCTTTGTCAACCATTTCTCTTGGAGCAGCCATATCCCTTTTAAGTTTGGCTGTCAAAGCTTTTGTGCTTTTCTCGAGATTGAATCCTTTTTTTAGACACTCTCCTACCCATTTGCCTCCCAGTTCCTCATCTGGCTGCTTAGGGAGATAGGAACAGTTCGTTGATCCCTGTCCGCCACCCATCACAGCAGTATTTTTTGCTGTAACTCCAGCATTGATCAAGACTTGGTTTCTGTAATGTGTTAAGTATTCTTTAAGAGCCAGGACAGAAAGCATTGTTTCGAAACCATGGTCGAGAATCGCTGCCTGCATCATTGGGTCTGTCGTTGCCTGGAGCAGTAAACCTGCAATTACTTGTTTGCTGTATTCCGTGAGTTTTTCGAAATCCTCTCTTGACCAGGAGGTCATAAAGGCAAATTCAGCGGCTTCTTTATAGATTCTTTGTTGATCGGCACCTTCTGGTTTAGCTTCTCCTGACAATTGAACGAAGAGTGCTCCTGTTGCGGCTGCTGCTCTTTTAAGTTCTATTTTTTTGATCACTTGAGTGACAGGCAGCCTTGGATCGCTAAGATTTATTTTAAATGTTGTTTCGCCACAATCACCAGTACCGTTATCACGAACCTTGAAATAAACCTCATTAGTTGCCAGTTTTGCATGGGAAAACTTGAAAGAGAATGATCCAATCGTGAATTCGCTAAGTACATTTGCTTTAAATGTCGCTTTTAGAGCTGATTGTTGCTCTGGAGTCATAGTTTTGGAACACAATGCTTGGAAAAGGCTGACAGTCATTGTCATAAAATTACCTAAAGTTTAGTGTTTAATTTTCTATAAGGAAAGATTTAAATTTACAATATTTAAGCCTACCTTACGCCAGACATTATATTTTAACAAAAATTGAAGTCAAATAAAATGCTGAAGTTTTGTTCATATACTCATAATTTAAAAAAAATAATTAAGTTTTTATTAATGCTCTGGCGCGGTACAGAACAATAACTTCCCCGCACCCATATCCGAGCAGAGATAACATAATGCCCGCAATTTCCCTCGGGAAGGCAATGGGATAGACCCGGAACAAACAAAAGCCGATCATCCCGAAAATGATTGACAGAAGAGCCGAAATAAAATTGCCTTTTTTATTAAATATAGCAATGACAATAGGGATAAAAAGAGAGACAACAGACAGCTCATAGCTTTGAATGAGCAAATCGACTATATTATCGAAATAAAAGGCAAAGAATATGGCTCCAATGGAGATTGTGCAGGTCAACCCTTTGAGAGCGCTCATTGGATTTACGTTCTTTAAGAATAAGGTAAAATCACTGGCCAGATTGGAACTGATGGCGTTGATGAGGGAGGTGGCTGTCGAGATGATTGCAGCCAGTACCGCACAGCCAACCAATGCGCTCATCCAAGGATTGGTGGTTTTTTCGATAGCGGCCATCAATACGCTGCCTCCTTGCGGCACTTCTATTCCCTGGATGTTGGCCAACGAACCAAAAAAAACAGGGACGATACAAACAGCCATTGTACCAATTCCTGCCAGAAATGAGGCTCTCGACACAATTTGAGGCGAAGCGCCGGCAAAACACCTTTGACCCATGTCTTGTTCGATCACCATGAAGAATAATGGCATGAGAAGCCATCCCGACAATTTGGAAGAGACATTGGAAAATGTCTCCGCTGTGGGGATTTGCATCGACAGCGACTGGCTTTCAGAAAACAGGACAATTCCAAAGCATAACAAAAAGATGACCGAGAAGAACGCGGCCTGCGCCATGTCGGTGGAAATGACCGCTTTTAAGCCGCCCTGGGTAGTATAGATAATGACAATTGCCCAAAAAGCAATGAACAGGGCTGTATTATTGAACCCCAGGCTCACCAAAAATTTGTGGGAGGCAATAATCTGTGCAACGAGGATCATGAATAAAGAAACGACCGATAGTGTAGATGCAATTTTTCTTAAAAAAACAGACCCGTACGCGACATCAAAGATCTGCGCAACTGTCGGTACGTTGAATGCCGCCAGCTTACGTCCTATGCCGGACCCAAGAAGCATCAAGCCCAAAGCAGCTCCTAAAGGATATAACAGGACAGGCCAACCAAAGCGAAAAGCTTCATCGGCAGCTCCAAGAACGATGCCCCCTCCCACTTGGGTGGCAAGAAAGGTCATCATTAAGGGAAAAAGTTTTACACTTCTCCCTGCCAGAAAGTAATCTTCCTGATTTTTTAATTGTTTCGAAGCTTTCTGCCCGACAAACCAATAAAAAAATTGCAGGGAAAAAAGCATAGTAATAAATGCATAGATGTTCATGTTAAAACTCTCATGGTAAAATTGTTTTTTAAGTACACCCTTTAAAAGTGATGACAAAGAAGGTAGTATGGGCCCGACCACCCTGCTTTACCCTCTGCTATGGCTTTTGAGGTTGTACATTTCTAAAGCAAGTAACTGTACGTAACTTAATTGCAAAATCTAAATATAAAGTTTTAGTGTTATACCGAACGTGATTCAAAAATTGGTTTTTGACGGCGTCGGCTTTGCATCAAAATTTTTGTCTTCACTTGTGCCTTGCCATGGGCAATGGTCACTTAGCTTCAGACGAAAAATTTTGAGCAGCCTCCTTGTCAAAGTCCCAACTTTTGAACCCCCTTCGGTATACGATGCAACTTTCAATAAAACTAAATAAACTAATGGAAAAAATTAATGAGCTGGATGCTCGTGATGATGGGAAGAATGGTGGGCAGAAAAATGACATTTAAGAGACTTAAAAAGTGTAAGACTGGGCAGCTTGGATCGTCTGGACTGCACTACTCCCGCAGGTCCATAATCAGGCAATCTGGTATTCATTTTTTCTCCTGTGTATTTGTTGGTCAAAGGCACTCTTAAGCATATGAATGTGCTCGTCTGCTGACGATAGCATATCGAAAAATTGATCGCAAGGGAAAAAATCAAAGGAGGATCGATGTAACCAGGGAGTCTCGCCCTGCCGCGCACATTATGTTGAAAGTGTTTTAGTGCACAGCTACCAAGGCGGGGACGCCCTGGCTACCCTCACTCAATTCAAAAATAAACCCTGTTTTTCCTCTGTGTCTTTGCGCCCTGCACCCATACTTTTACCAATAAGTATAGACTTTAATTCAACACAAAGGCACGAAGACACCAAGACACTAAGAGGAACGGGTCTGGAGGCAGAATTTCTTTGTTTCTTTGGGTCTTCGTGCCTTTGTGTTGAATTTATTATAGATAACGTTTAAAAAGGCTTTTGCTTACATATGGGTAAGACTATGTCTGCGTCATTGTGTTGAATACTTATTGGACTTATGGGCAAAACCATGAGGGCAGGAGCAGGGACACCAGATTAAGGACAATAAGAGGCAATTGCAAAAGTCCAGTTCAAGCGCTTTGCGGCAAGCAAGATTAAGATCATGATCGAGATCGAGATTAGGAATGTTCTTAATCTAGATCTTGATCATGATCTTAATCTTGCTTGCCGGAGACGATCTTGTTAAATTATTTCCTTGTCACTTTTGCAATTGCCTCTTATTGTCCTTTTATTCTTCCTAAAAATCGGCTTTGCCAGGGTATCTTGGGAAAGGGATTACATCGCGAATATTGTCCATACCAGTCACGAGCATGATAAGTCTTTCGAGGCCAACGCCATACCCGGCATGAGGCACGGAACCATATTTGCGCAACTCGAGATACCACCAATAATCCTGAGGTGACAGATGATGCTGTTTTAGTTTTTCCAATAAATAATCGAGCCGCTCTTCCCTTTGACTGCCGCCGACGATTTCCCCGATTTTCGGCACAAGGATATCCATTGCGGCAACAGTTTTATCATCCTCGTTATCCCTCATATAGAACGATTTGATCTCTTTTGGATAATCGGTGATGATGACAGGTTTGGAGAAATATTCTTCGGCCAAATAACGCTCATGTTCCGATTGGAGGTCCGCACCCCATTTGACGGGATACTGAAATGACTGATTTGATTTTTCCAGTATGCGTAAGGCATAGGTATATGTCGCACGCTCGAATGGAACTTCGACGATTTGTTTAAGACGCTCGAGGAGGCCATTGGAGACATATTTATCAAAAAACTGCAAGTCCTCCATGCACTGTTCCATCGTATACTTAATGACATATTTCAGATAGCTTTCGGCATTGTCCATATTGTCATTGATATCGGCGAAAGCCATCTCGGGCTCAATCATCCAAAATTCGGCCAAATGGCGCGATGTGTTGGAATTTTCCGCACGGAATGTCGGGCCGAACGTATAGATGTCGGAAAGAGCGGATGCGTAAATTTCTCCGTTAAGCTGTCCGGAAACTGTCAAATAGGTCGGTTGAGAAAAAAAATCTTTTGAAAAATCGATTTTTCCATCTTTTTGACGTTCGGCATTCTCTAAATCGAGAGTGGTGACCCGGAACATTTGTCCAGCTCCTTCGCAATCGGAGGCTGTAATGATCGGTGTTTGAATATAGAGAAAACCATTTTCCTGAAAAAAACGATGGGTGGCAAAGCTAAGCGCATTGCGTACACGCATGACGGCGCCGATGGTATTTGTTCTTGGACGAAGATGAGCGATCGTCCGGAGGAATTCAAAAGAGTGACGTTTTTTTTGCAGGGGATAGACTTCCGGATCGCATCCGCCAATGATCGCGATTTGCGATACATGCAGTTCAAGGGTTTTGTCTTGTCCAGGGGTTCTTTCCAGTTTGCCTGTCATCGAGACGGCAACCCCGGTGGAAAGATGGTCGATGATGTTGGTAAAATCAGGCAAAGTAGCATCGACGACGGCTTGCAAATTTGATAATGTCGATCCATCATTGATCTCGACAAAAGCAAATGTTTTTTGGTTGCGGACAGTGCGGACCCATCCCTTCACTGTGACTTCGCGGCCGATAAGAGCGTCTTGCTCGGGGCCTGGTTTTTTGAGTTGTTTATTGCGAAGACGCATCGTTTTTCCCCTTTTAAGCAAGCTGACGAAGCAATGCTATTTCCTTTTCCCAAAGAATAGGCCCATCTGGAGTCTCCAGATATTTTGGTATTTCCCGTAACGTCAGGTCATTCATGATAAATTTAAAGCACTCCATTCCGATCATCCCTTGACCTAAGGGAGCGTGCCGGTCGACACGTGATCCTAAACCCTTGACAGAATCGTTTACATGGAGTGCATACAAATGTTGCAGACCAATCTCGCGGTCAAATGCGGCAAACGTTTCACGGCATGCCTCCTTTGTACGCAAATCATATCCTGCTACAAAAATGTGGCAGGTATCTATGCAGACACCGATCGGCAAATCGGGCAGCGTCTTGCCAAGAATATAAGCAATTTCCTTAAAATTCCATCCCACAGTAGATCCTTGACCGGCTGTCGTTTCAATAAGCAAACGCAAATTTCCATCTGTCAGAAGAGGTTTGAATGAGAGTAAGCTTTCGACAATGCGGTCCAGACATTTATCCACCGGATCTTTTAAAGCCGCACCCGGATGAAAATTTAAAAAATCGATATTTAATTGCTTGCAGCGGACAATTTCTGCATGAAAGCCGAGCAAACTTTTGGTCAAGTTTTCTGCATCGGGGGCCCCCAGGTTAATTAAATAACTGTCATGGCTCATAACCTTTTTGATCTGCGTTTCTTCAAGCGTTTTTTTCCATTGGTCGACAGCACTTTGAGCTAATGGAGGGCTTTCCCAACGTTTTTGATTCGCTGTGAATAACTGAATGGTCGTCGCCCCGATTTTTTTCCCTTCGATGAGGGCATTCCAGGCGCCGCCGGCAGCAGAAGTGTGAGCTCCAATAAGAAGATCGGAAGCTGGGGTCTTTGGCATCTATTCTCCAAATAATTGGAAGAGGTGGGATTCGAACCCACGGTACGTTTTCACGTACACACGCTTTCCAAGCGTGCTCCTTAAGCCACTCGGACACTCTTCCTTAAGGTTTTGCTTTCGTATACTTTAACTGAAAAGCTATATTTACACAACCAGAAAAACAACCTCGAAATCCCTTGACAATTTTCCAATTTTACTATCTGATAATGATTTATATTAACCTTAAAAATAATACAAAAAAAGAGATAGATGATGAAGGAAAATGTATCGATAATGAAATTTTTCAGGGTGACTTGCACTTTATTGCTCATTTGTGTTCTTGGTTCTTTCTTTACCGGTTGTGAATCTCAACGCATTATCGTCAATTCTCTGGATGAGCGCGATGCAAATGAAATCCTTGTTTATCTCTCATCAAAGGGAATAGACGCCGTTAAAGTACAGGCTGCGAGTGGCGGCGCGGCCGGTGGAGGATCTAAGACGATTATGTGGGATATCAGCGTCAATAACAACCAGGCGCTGGAGGCCATGAATTACCTCAATCAAGTCGGCTTGCCAAGGCGTCCAAGGCAAAATTTATTAAATATTTTCACAGGATCTGGTCTCGTGCCATCTGAAATGGAACAAAAAATCCGCTATCAGTCCGGGTTAGCTGAACAGATTGCAGGCACCATACGCAAGATGGATGGGATTTTAGATGCTGAGGTGCAAATTTCATTTCCACCGGAAGATCCATTAAACCCAACGCAGAAAAAACTTCCTATTACCGCTTCTGTTTTTGTGAGGCATAATGGGATTTTAGATGATCCCAACGCCCATTTAGTATCGAAAATCAAAAGGTTAGTTGCAGCCGCTGTGCCAAGTTTGGACTCGGACAATGTCACAGTTGTTGGCGAGCGGGCGCGCATCAATGAGGGGCTGACCGATTTTTCATCGGAAAACCATGAAGAGGCAAGACACTACTTTTCTGTCTGGGGCCTTGTCATCGCAAAAGAATCGGTAACTTATTTTCGCATTATCTTTTTCTCCTTTATCGTTCTTATCCTGCTCATGGTGCTTAGTCTTATCTGGACGATATGGAAGGTTTATCCTTTCATTAAAAGCGGCGGGGGATTTAAACAGTTTCTGAAATTTTCCCCTTTCTCAATAACCCATGCAGAGCCCTCAAAGGAAAATGCAGAGAATAAGCCGCCTGAAGAAAAAGAAAAAAAGGCCGAAGAAAATGTAGCTGACAAGGATATTGATCAAACGTGAAACAAAATGAAGAGCCGATCCCGTGCCCGTGAGCGTGCCCGTGCCCGTGCCCGAATTTGCCTGAAATCGGGCATGGAATTAAAATCGGATAAGATAAATTAATGCGGGCACGGGCACGGGCACGGAATTAAAATCGGATAAGATAAATTAATGCGGGCACGGGCACGGGCACGGAATTAAAATCGGATAAGATAAATTAATGCGGGCACGGGCACGCTCACGGGCACGGAATTAAAATCGGATAAGATAAATTAATGCGGGCACGGGCATGGGCACGCTCACGGGCACGGAATTAAAATCGGATAAGATAAATTAATGCGGGCACGGGCACGAAAATAATTAGGGAGTAGGATGCTTACCACAAAAAATGCAATGATCTTTAAAGTATTGCTTAATTATTTTCAGGCATCGACCAATCCTAAATTATTAAAAAAGTTCAATAGCGAGGAAGCAAAGGTAATTAATGCCCAAAAAACGGCGATAGTAGAACCCGATCTTTTTTTTAAATGGCCTAAGGAACTGATCATGCGGACCCATTACTCCTGGCTAGCCAGGGTAATACAAACTGTTCCTGAGTATCTCCAACAGGCGATGGTGAATGCATTTCCCGAGCCTGTAGCGCATAAGCTGAAACTATTCTTAAAATTCCCGGAATTTCCAGGCGACTTAGGCGAGCCGCTCAAGGAATTTTTATTGAAAATATTTTTTCAATATTGGCACCCGATGGAAACATTACCCATTGCCTATTTTCCGGAGACAAATTTGAGCCCCCTTTTGAAATTGTCTAAAGACAGCCTGATTAAATTAATCAGCTATTTGGCATTGCAGGATGTAGCTAACCTGATCCGTTTGACTGTGGATAAAACCACACTAAAAAATGTTTATGCATGCTTAGACCAAAAACAACGGGAATATATGCGCATTTGCCTGCACTACAAAGTAAAATTAAACTTTCCCAAATTGAATTTAAGCAACTGGAACGGCAAACCCGAAGTATTTGAGAATATTTTACAGTATTTTGGAATGTTGCGCATGGCAAAAGCCCTAAGCGGCCATTCCGAATCATTTTTGTGGATGATCACTCATGCTTTAGACACTGGACGGGGAAGTATGATAGAAAAAAACTATGAAACTCAGAAAATTCCCGGAATTAGCGATCATTTAGCTCAGCAAATTATTTTCCTTCTTAATTTCCTTAACCTCAAGACGTAAACCATAAGGTACACGATGAGCAATCGTTTCTTCTCTTTAATCGATAATAAAAAGAAAGTATCGACCAATAAACGAATCATCCCTTCAGCAGAAGTTGCCCATCTGATGGATGCCGCTGAAATATTAAAAGCTGCTTGTGAAGATGCTGAAAAATATAAGTTAAAAGTAGCGGAAGAATGCGAGGAATTAAAAAAACTGGCTGAACAAGAAGGATTTGCCGCCGGATATGCCAATTGGGCAACCTATGTTGTTGCTTTAGAAAATGAAATTGCCAAAGTTCATCAGGAGCTGACAAATTCTGTTATTCCAGTTGCCATTAAAGCCGCAAAAAAAATTTTAGGAAAAGAGATCGACTTATCCGATGATACGATTGTCGATATTGTTTCGAATATATTAAAATCTGTGGCACAGCATAAGAAAATCACCATTTATGCCAATAAAAAAGATATTAATTCTTTGGAACGCAATCGACCAAGAATTAAAGAAATTTTCGAAAGTCTGGAGGCATTGTCTATTCGCGAACGTACCGATATCGCAAGAGGCGGATGTGTCATTGAGACGGAAGGGGGCATTATCAATGCGCAAATCGAAAACCAATGGAGCGCCTTGGAACGGGCCTTTGCAACGCTGAACAAGCGTTCCGGGAAGGAATCACAAACTTCAAACCCAAGCGAAAATAAATGAAAATAATCTCTTATCAATTTCTTTTTTGCTGTATCGCTCTCATTGGACTACTATGCGTAACACCTGAACAATTGTTCCCTCAGGCAACTAGTCCACGTACGGTCATTTCCTTACCTGCAAAATCGCAAGAGCCGGCAAAGCATAGCTCTGCAGCCGCTGCGCCGCCTAATCAAGATCTGATTACGGGAGAGTTTGATAATTTTAAACGCCCGACTTTGATCACTCAGGCTGTTGTTTTGACTTTGCTTGCCCTTTTACCATTTATCATCATGATTTTAACCTCGTTTTTAAAAATCGTGATTGTTTTATCGCTGTTGCGCAGCGCTCTTGGCGTTAACCAGGCACCCCCAAACCAGATTATCAACGGTGTCGCATTTATGTTAAGTTTATTTATCATGTATCCTACCGCGGTAAAGATGTATGATGCCGGGCACAAAGTCATCTACGAGACAAGAGCGCCAGAGTCCTTAATTGCACCGGAATCTTCAACCTATATTCTTAAGGTTGCCGCCGTAACTGCTGAGCCGCTTAGAGATTTTCTTAAGCGCAATTCTGCCGTTGCGCACCAGGCATTGTTTTATCGGATGGCATATAAAGTCTTGCCCGAACAATATCGACCAAATTTAACACCAAGTGATACCATTATCTTAGTTCCAGCTTATATTACCAGCCAATTAAAGGATGCGTTTGAAATTGGGGTGTTAATCTATATTCCATTTTTTGTAATCGACTTAGTTACATCGAATATTTTGCTTGCAATGGGGATGATGATGCTCTCCCCCGTGACAATCTCCATGCCGCTAAAATTGTTTTTGCTCGTCATGCTGGATGGTTGGACCCTTCTTATTCAAGGTCTTGTGTCAACCTTTAAATAAAAGGAAATGAGATTATGTTTCAAACGCATGTGATTCAACTTGCCTATGAAGGACTGCTCTTGATCCTGATCCTGTCGGCACCTCCTATTTTGGTGAGCATGTTTTTTGGTATTTTAGTGGCAATTTTTCAGGCGGCTACACAAATCCAGGAGCAAACACTTTCCTTTACGATCAAACTGGTCGCCGTCACATTAACTTTAATGTTTTTAGGATCGTGGCTTGGGGGAAAAATTATGGCGTTTGCCATGGGTATTTTTCTTCACTTTCCCGAATGGAGCATGGGGGCTGGTTAAAGTGGATCCGCATTCCGGTATAAGTCCTGAGGGCAGTTATCTCTATGTTTTTTTGACAAGCGCCTTTCAGGCTGAAAATGCCATTGGCGTATTTGCTCTGCTGTTTTTGTTTTTTGCGAGGTTTTTGCCTATTATTGCTCTTTCCCCATTTTTTGGAGCAAGGGTGTTGCCTCATCCGGTCAAGGTGATGTTCGCCATTTGCATGTTTGTCATTTTTTTACCGCAATTGCTTCTTGTAACCAAATCTCAAGTCAATTTTAGTCCCTATACGGTCGTTCTGCTGACCAAAGAACTTTTTGTCGGAACCTTGATCGGATTTATTATCAGCCTTCCGTTTTCCATTGTTCAGTCTTCGGGAATTATCATCGACCACCAACGGGGGGCATCGAGTTTAATGGTGAATGATCCGACGATCCAGAACCAGTCATCGTCTATCGGAACAATGTTTAATATGGTGTTGATTGTGATTTTTTTTCTGATGAACGGGCCATTTTTATTTCTCGATGCGATAGCATCATCTTATGACATCATTCCTCCAGACAGCATGATCAATCCCGATTTTTTTAACGAGCACGGAAACATTTGGGATTTAGTGATGAAGTTATTCAACCGGGTGATGGTGATTTCTATTCAGCTTGCAACACCTGCATTGCTTGCTATTTTAATGACCGATTCCTTTTTAGGCATCGCCAACCGATTGGCGCCTCAAGTACAAATCACTTTTTTGGGAATGCCGTTAAAATCGCTATTAGCTCTTGTCGTTGTGTGTTTTGGGTGGAAATTGTTCTCAGAAGAATTGGTCAGACAATGCTATTTATGGCTCGATACGGTCAAAACACTTCTGCAAATGATCAGCTTTCAGGCCCCGAGTGTCTAAGAGAAGAAAAAGACCGCCCCTTCCGGATGCAAGTCTTTTTCTTTTGATGTTTAATAGTGATTTGTTGTTTTAGAAAACGCTTCTTTTACCCGTGTGTTTTGCTCTTTACTTTTGGTATCATGGCTCTTGCATTCATGGCTCTTGCATTCATGGGACTTGCATTCCTGTTCCCAGCGTCTTTCCCATTCCGCTAATTCTTGTTCGGCTTTATCTTTAGCAAGTCCACATTTTTTTTGCAGCTTGCCCAATAATTGCTCTCTTTTGCCTTTAATTTCCGCCAGGTCCTCATCGGTCAGCTTTGACCATCTCTCTTTAATTTTTCTTTTGGCGACATTCCAATCGCCTTGTAGAGTATCCTTGTTCATGATTAACCTCCATTTTTTCCTTTAAATTTTGAAAAAAATTTCTCAATAGACTCACATTTTTCAGAATAGGAATTAAAGAATTTTTTTGATACAAAAAAATATTGACATTAATGGCGAATTCTTATCTGATGAAAAAAATTATAGGAACAAAGTTTAACCAAAAATGGAGATAAGCATGTTAAGCACAATACTAATCGTACTCTTGATATTGATTCTTATAGGGGCTTTGCCTACCTGGCCGCATAGCGCAGGATGGGGGTATGGTCCAAGCGGCATAGTGGGGACAATTCTGATAATTCTCCTTATTCTGTGGCTGCTGGGAAGATTATAAAGAGAAATCTTTCTTTATTTTTTGCCATACAAAGTGCCAATAATCATAATATACCGAACGTGATTCAAAAATTGGTTTTTGACGGCGTCGGCTTTGCATCAAAATTTTTGTCTTCACTCGTGCCTTGGCCATTGGCAATGGTCCCTCGCTCCAGACGAAAAATTTTGAGCAGCCTTCTTGTCAAAATCCCAACTTTTGAACCACCTTCGGTATAGGATGAGCAGGATAGGCAGGATTTTTTAAAATTTATCCTGCCTATCATGCCTATCCTGTTTTTTCTTCTGAAATTTTTGTCTTCACTCGTGCTTTGCCATAGGCAATGGTCCCTCGCTCCAGACGGAAAATTTTGAGCAGCTCCTCGTCAAATTCCCAATTTTTCAAGCCTTTGATAACTAATTATCTACCGCAGAGATCACAGAAAACACAGAGAGGGTAGATAAAAAATAGACATATCTCCCAACCATAGACATATCTCCCAGCCATTGTTTAAACCACATTCTAATTTTCTACCCCCTCTCTGTGTTCTCTGTGATCTCTGTGGTAGATAATTGACTTTAAATAAGTTAGGTTAATAAAGCATTTATGCAGCAAGGCCATATGCCAGCCTGTCGATTCAGTTAGCCCAAGTTCTTTTTCTTCTTTTATCGTTCGTATCGTTATATCGTTCTCATCGTTGATCGTTCACCATGAAAGATCATTGCTATTATTATAGAAAAATAAATTGAAAAGCGATATAATGAAATTAAGAGTAACTGTTTTAAGTTAATTTATTTAATGATTCGAAAATCTATTGTTTAATAGATAGGAGAATTTTATGAGTAGCATTTCTTTTAACCCAAATTCGAATATCCCCCCTCAATCCCCTAATAGCTCGAATACTTTTCCTTTTGTGAGCACGGGAACTGTTGACTCTACCTCCAAATTTTCAATTCTCGACTATGGTAATCTGATTGATACGAATTATAATGAATACAGTGATTTTCAGTGGAGCAACGAGCAGTCTAATTATCTGATATTAAATAAGTTAAATAAAATATTAGGCGGGAATCAAAATTCATTTGAAATCAACTTAAGTTCCGACCAGATCACTCATTTGGCCCAGCCTTTTGCAGATACCGCTGTCAGCATTAGCACGACTGACGGTACTAATGTCAATGATTTGAATAACGGAATTGCAGATAATTTAGGTACTATTAATAGTACATACCGTCCTAATGGCAGCAGTGTAACAGACCCGCTCAATCAGGCAATTGCCGCGTTTCGGCAAGCTGTACAGAATTATAATCTGGCCTATCAAACATATCAGTCGTCCGCGAAGAGCGCTGCAGATCTGGCAGCATTTCAACAGGCGCAGGCAGATTATAACACTGCATTAACTGCTTATCAATCTGTCGATTTTTCCACCTTAAATGCAACGCCTGCGGCAAACGATCAGGCGGCCACGGCTCAGTTGGATGAAGCGATTAATACCTATAATGCGGCTGTGATCGCGTATCAAAATGCTCCTACTCCAATATCCGGTGCGGATCAAACGACATTTGATAATGCGAAAACGGCCTATACGACAGCAGTTGCGACGTATAATACTTATGTCAATTCCAGGCCGCAGGCAGGAGTGATTACTGCTTATCAACAGGCGGCCATCACCTATCAGGCAGCATACGAAACATACCAAAATTCCCAACAAACCCCAGCCGACTACGCAACATTTTCCGCCGCGCTTTCTGCTTACAGGACGGCATTGACAAACTATCAGGCAGATGCGAATTCTGCATCCTTACCAACCGATCAGAAAAATCAGGATGCCGCCACCGCAGCGAACGATGCAAATACCGCCTCAACTACCTATGCCGCAGCAGTGTCCACCTATCAAACCGCCTTAAATGTCTATAATGCTTTGACTCCGCCCATATCACAAACAGACCAGGATACATATAACGCTGCTTTAGCAGCATATCAGACCGCGACAACGACATTTACCACTGCTTTGTCTAATTCTAATACGACCTTGACAAGCTATGATAGCGATGTCGGCGGGCTGCTTTTAAGTTCTACCTCATTAAACTTTATCAACGATTTCAGTGTTAACGTCAGTGCAACTAACACAAACATCCATAATTTTGCGACCAGCGTTTCCGAATTTAATGCTACGCAGATTGCCGATTATCCCATAACAGGGACTTTACTGCAGCTTCCTTCCCCTCCCTTTTCCCCAACGCAATCAGATTATGACTTTGCGACCCAGTCGGGATTTACCCTGTCCACGCAAAGCTCGCCCTCAGGCAGCCCAACGCTCGTTAACCCCGTTTCTATCCCTACTTCGGTCAATGGGGGCAGTGTGACCATTTCGCCAACCTATTCGTCCGATTCCGACTATTTTGCCCCTTTGCTTTCGACCATTCCTTCGCAACAGAGCCTTAATAATCAGGCAACTTTTTCTGCCGCGCTCACTTTATTGGAAAATTATCGGGATTATATTAGATATTATTTAAGGGGAAAAAATATTTTGCTTCCCGATTCTTACATTACACCAACCCCTGTGACAACTTCGAACAATACTGCAGCTAACGTGCCGGTCGGTGTTTCCATGAACGGAAGCAATGCAGCAAGCCCTTTTATTTCTTCAGCCATTGCGGATACGATCTTTACCAGTCTATTGATGCAAAAGCAGCTTCAAGATACTTTGCTGGAAGGGGGCGGGTTGCCTACAGTTGGTGCCGTCGGTAGTTTTTTAAGCGAAGGCGCTGTCGAATCATCCGTTCCTGTGGGGGTATTTTTAGCCGCTCAAACCCAAAATCAGGCTTCCGCAGTTAATGGATCAGTTGGAAACAATCAGTCAACCGTCAATCTTCTCCTGGCGCTTGGAATTTCCGGCAGAATTGCCGATTTGATCCAATCCAACGATTCCTATAAAAACATTCTGGAACAATTGAAAGAAAATTTACCGGGGGCAGACCCGGGAAAAATCTCTATACTTGCCGATGCATTGTCGCAGGGGGTCAATATTGGTCTTGCGCAGTTAGGTCTTGCCATATTTGGGCAATCGATAGGCGATCCGAACCTCCTTGCAAAAATTGTGAGAGCAACAGGTTTGGTCAATGTTGCTCCCAATGCTCTATTGAGTACGCCATCTGAAGTTCAGGAAGTTTTAAATAATTCTTTAGTAATATCGGGATTAAAAACGGTACTGGCCAATCAGCAGAATGTAAATGAGACGCTTGTCAATGCGGCAATCATCAATACATTGAAAAATACAAACTTTACCACATCGGAACAATTTGCCGATGCATTGCAAAATGAATTGATCAACCAGGGGTTGACAAATTCGTCTGCTGTCTCATTGTCTACTCTTGCAAAGGGGTATATAGACAGTGAAGTGGATAACAGAAATATTTTAGACCTGCAAGTAAATCAACAGGAATTGGCAGCTCAGCTTGTAAATGGGGCAACCGGACAAACGGCCAGCCCGCAGGCAGCCGGACAAACGGTTAGCCCGCAGGCAGCACAGACGCTCACCCCTCAGGAGATATTGAATGCTCTTCAGCAATTGACCCCTCCTGACCAAAATCAGACAATTGCATTAAGAGACGTCAGGGACCAGCTTGTCTTGCAGCTGACAGCAAATGGCACCGCAGGCCAGACGGCAATACCTGTTGCAACGCAAGGCCTTTTGGCACCTTTAAATCTACTGCCGGCTCAAGGCACACAAATACAAGGCTCTCAATCTGTGCAGTCTGAAGCTAACTTAAAATTACAGCTGTCCCAAGAAATCACACAGAATCTGACAAAGGATTTGGGAGCAACGGCTGCCGGGCAAGTAGCTGATCAGGTGATCGCTTCGATATTCGATCAAAATCATTCATTGGTCGACCAACTGAACCAGTCGATCACTGCTGTAAATAAACTTGGCGATAAATCGGTATTGGATGCTGTGACCAATAGCTTTATTAATTATATGAAGCCGACAGAAAACCTTTATTCTTTTATTCAACAGATCCTGAGCCCGGCTTATAGCATCATACATGCTACGTATGGTGCCATGTATCAGGGTATTATTAAAACACCACACCCTTTGCCTTTGGATATACAAGAATAGACAAGCCTAATTATTTAATTATAAATGTAATACGTTACATATTAAATTAATTTGTAGTATAAATTAATTTATAAATATACTATAATGAGAATAGAAGGTTAGATGGTTCACGTCTTAAAAGGTTAGATGGTTCACGTCTTAAATAGACGGGGAGGTATTATGACTGCAGGTGTAAATAATGATGGTTTAAGCGTTCCAGTCCCAAATGTAGCTTCTGGTGTGCCGCCGCTTAGTGCTTTGGCATCGAGTCATACACTGCAAGGCTACATCGAAAATGTATTCATGAACACAGCAAATAACTTGCTGTATAACAAGATGCTTCCCTTGCAAAGCGCTTTAGTTTTAACGCAAACGGCTTTGGACTGGCTGGCTTCGGTTCAAACTGCCCATAATAGTGTAGCGGCTCAAAGTGTCCCCGGTTTTTTAAGCAGCAGTCCGACATTTACTACCTATCAGGGAGCGACAACTGCCGGTTATTCCGGACCTGCCAGTGCTTATTTTAATTCACCGGTATTGATCAAACCCACTTTTTCAACACAAGTTCTCTCGGCCGGAAAAGTGGCAGCGGCTTTGGAGGCGGTATTGACAATGCCGACGAATACTACATACAATAGTTTTGGATCCAAGTCTGCCATTATCACGGGATTACAGGCGGGAATCATTGACATTGCCCGTACCCTTCTTATCACTGGCGGCACAGTGAGTACTTTTACCCCGTCCGCTGCAGGTCTTCTTATAGCTCCCATCGCGAACCCCGCCAACCCCCCCCCTTATCTCGAGGAGGGTATTCTCGGAGGTACCGCACAAGTGCCCGGCTTTCCGCTTACTTATCAGAGTACTATCCAAATAGCCATTAGCGGCAATGTAATCACCTATGCCTCTGCTTATCAGGTTATCGCGTCAGCCCAGGCATTTCGTATGGGTCAGCTTGAGGCCTCTTCTTATTCTCCTGCTTATTTTTCTGCGCTAAATAACCTCATTCAGCTAAGAAATCAGTTGTCCGGCCAAATCCTTCCCTCTTTATTAGCGAGCGATCCAAACACTGCTGCAGATCAAAACTCCCTGTATTCTAAATTGAGAATTGTCCTTTCGGGATTGACAAGAATAAATATGCAAAGCAGCATGCCTGTTTTTCATGTGGTGAGGAGATCAGCAGTAGGGACAGGACCTGCAAGCGGTATTCACTATTATGTTTATTCGGGATATTATTCTTATCCAAGCACAACACCCGGTTCCTTTGCCGCCTGGCTGATCGATGGATATAATACCACCGCTGGAGCCGGGGCAAACTCTGCCGGAACGGTCAATCAGAGCATCATCAATGCAATTACTTCCGGAGAATCGGCCAACACGAATCAAACGAGCAGCGTGAGCAACTTTCTTTTGATGTATCAGCAGTATTATCAGACTGCAGCAGCGCTTTTGAAACAAATGACTCAGGTGATCGAACAGATAGCTCAAGGAATTAAATAGAGGAGTTAAATGGTTAAAAAATAATTTTTTAAATAAGGTAGTTAATGACTTATATAGTTTTAACTAAAGGTAGGTATTATGAGTAATCCGTTTGGTGACTCAGCAATATATTTTATTAATAACACGCTTCCTGTTGATCCGCTAAGACCTCTTGGGACGGCTGATTATACGGCGACTTCTATCTTAAATAGGATTTACGCTACTGTAAATAATATGGTCAACACGATGCAAAACGTCACGGCAGCGGAAACCGGACGAACGCAATTATTGACGACATGGCAGACAGCCTATACAGTCAAAATGAATCAATTGCACACCTTTACATCGGTTGACGGGTCTTCCGATACGTCAGATTTGAACTCATTAAATACGAAGTATTTGCAAAATCTTCAAAATAGACAGTCTGTATTAAATAATACATTGAAAGCGCTGCAATCGAACATCGATCAAAGTAACAGCGCTGTAAATACCCAAAGTACGCAAGGAACTTCAATCATTCAAACCTTGTCCACTCTACTAAGTTCAACATTCTCATAAGAAATAAGGGAGATAAAATCATGAAAAGCGGAGAAAAACAAGTAAAACAGGCAGCCACAGCAATTGGAGCCAATGTTAAAGAAAAGAAATTAAAAGATATCAAGGCCGGTTTAGAAGAAATTACCAAAAAAGGGGGGGCTATACATAATAAATCGGGCCTTTCTGATGAAATGGTGGAAGGGATTTATAGCCAGGCATACGTTTTGTATAATACAGGGAAATATAAGGAAGCCTCGCAAATTTTCCAGATGCTGCTCATGCTCGGCCCTACGACTCCGAAATTTTCCATGGGACTTGCGGCATGCTTCCATATGCTTAAAGACTATGCCGCCGCTGTAAAGATTTATACGATACTCAGCCTGATCGACAGTAAAAACCCGATCCCATTTTATCACGCATCGGATTGTTACCTTCAAATGAAGGACTTGCTCTCTGCAGTCATGATGTTGAAAATGGCAGTAAAAGCTTCGGGTGAAAAGCCGGAATTTCGCTTGCTAAAGGAAAGATCTTCGATGATGATTGAATCCCTCAGCAAGGAGATTGCCGAGAAAAAATGAGAATTTGAGGAGGGTATATGGGCGTAAACGATGTAAATACTAATACTCAGGGCACTCAGCAATGGGGAACATTTGCGGATCCTAATGCCTCCGTCGATACCTCTGTGCCTGCACCAAGTACTGAAAATATTAAATATCAAAGTACAATTCAGACAAGTGCCGACGGGACGGAGACAGTTTCCTTTGACTATTACTATGACCAGCCGCAGCTTGATGCTCCGGGGACAACCGATCCTCTTTATTTAAGCAGTTCTTCGCTGCAAGTTACAGGCACGCCGGATCAGATCGCGCAACAAATGAACCAGTATGCCGCCTCAGCTTTTGGTACACTGGAAACCCAAACGGTCACCGATCCGACGATTTTGGCCATGTCGGCAAAAGCTAAAGTTCCTCCATTCTATGTTTCTGCAAGCATAGCGAAAAGTGGTCAACAAGCGTTGGATAGTGCATTGGGCAACCTGTCTCCCGATCTTGCCGCTAAGATAAAAGCCGCTCTTGCCTACCCCGATTTTGCTGCGACTTTAAGCCCTTCGGAACAGGCAACGTTAAGTGATGTTCAAAGTCAAATAGCTGCTGCCGAAAATACTGAAGCTGCAAGCTATCAGGTCACTATACCAGCTGGTTGGGCAACCCCTACCCTCGATATGACCAAAATGCGTGCCGAAGTTTCTTATAATTTTGACGAAACATTTAAGACCGCAGTGAATGGATATTCAGGGCTTACAGATGTGCAGAAAAACCAATTGCTCCTTTTGCACTATAACCCTCCCGGGGTGACAATGCCTACAGATCCCGCTGTTTTAAGCGCTTTTGCTGCGATCAATCAGCAGGTTGCAGGGCAACTTCCCCTTGGAGGATGGACCCCGCCAGCCGATAATCCCGATTACTATAATGAGGTGTTAAATGGGGCTTTTTCAAATGCGTTGCTCAATGCCGAAAATGCTTCTACCCCTCCCCTGACTCAAGATCAGCAGAACCTCATATCGCAATGGGGAAGCGCATACCTTGCCAATCCGGATGATTCATCGATCCCGTCAGACGCTAAGACCTTGATCCAAACCCTTGTCGCTACAGCCACTCAAAGTGTGATCAGCGCGTATGGGTTAGATCCCGGCTGGGAGCCTACGGTTACCACTCTTTCCATTGATCCAGCCACCGCGACCGCTTTTGGCGCTATAAGCACCGCGCAAGGCTTGGTTGCTGATATGACATCTACAGTCAATGGAATGCCCGATTCTCCAGAAAAAACCGCCTATTTGCACTATTTAAGCACGATTTCAGCTGCCTTAAATTCTCTGATAGAGACAATTTATTCTCTGCAGGGAGCGCAAACGGAAGCTTCAACGCAATTAAATCAAATCAAGCTGGCCATACAAAAGGCCGACTACGATCAACAGGTGAAGGCGCAAGCGGACGCAGCCGCTAAGCAAAAAGATCAGGATGACAGCAAGCTTGCCGATATGCCTCCCGGACTGCAGACATTTTGCAAAGTCATGCAAGACGCGATGATCGTTGCCGTTGGTTTATTCCTGGCTCCATTTACATTAGGCGCAAGCCTTGCGCTGACAATTGCCTATGTCGTTGCTGAAAATACCCAGCCCGAATTAATCGCGGAGGCATTCACTGCGATCAACACGGCTGTTGGCGCAGATGATTACCTTTCGGAAGCTATCGTCAGTACGATCACCTGTCTGATCCTGACTATGCTAAACCCAATGATTGGTATTCAGGAGTTATGTGGAACCAATGCTAACGTATTTTATGATTATGGCAAAGCTTGCGGCGAAAGCGACGCTGACGCAAAGCAAAATGCAATGATTGCCGGTATAGTTTTGCAGGCCACAATCATGGTCGTGATGATTGTAGCCTCTTGCGGCTCCGATATAGCCGCAGCCGTAACAATGGCGGCAAGGTCAGTAGTGAGTGCTCTTAGCGATGCAGGAGCCGCAATTGCCCAGGCATCCTTAAGTTCCCTTGCAAGGGCGGCGGCAAGCGGCGTAGTGTCTGCTTTAAAAGCAGTACCAAGTGTGCTTACTGAACTTGTAGCCGATGCGGCAAGGGGTGTGGTTGCCATAGGCGATGATATGGTTTCGATAGCCAGCACTGTGGCCGACGTTGCGAAGTCCACCTTTGAAGCCATGAAAAATACGCTTATGGCGATGAGGCAATTAGGATTGTCTGATACCTTTGAGTATCTGGCTACTGAGGGGCTTACTTTAATGAGCAAGATGAGCGGAGCGCCAAGGGCGTGGATGGCTGATTTGGAACAGGCAATAAGAGACAATCCCGATGCCTATTTTATTAAATTTGCCAATCAGGTAGCTATGACTTCAAACGTGGCAACAAGCACCATACAGGGCCTTACCGCATTGAACCAAAGCAACATCGATAAAATGCAGGGAGATATTGCGTTTATTCAGGCTCAGGCTGAATCGCAAAGCGAAAAACTGCAGGCTATTATCAAAATGATTCAAAAATGTATCGATAGTTTGCTTGCAGCCCTGGATAAAAATGGAAGCGAGATTGTGGCTATCGGAAAAGTAAAAGCCGATGCAGTCAATCTCATGCAGGAAATGACTAGCAGTATCACCATCGCGTATAAAGGATAATTTGTTAATATAAAGGAGATTGGATATGAATGCGAGTAAAGGCGACAACAATTCAGTTAACCCTTCCGCTCCTGTTGGAGAAGAAGCGCGCAAAAAAGAAATTATCGAAAACAATTTGCTGAAAATAAAACCCGGCGTTTCTGAAAAAGATAAGCAGAAAATTACTTCTGCTCTCTTGACAATGTATGGAAAGGGGGTTCCCCTTGGCGATGCCATGGGTTTTTCCGAAGGCGATCTGCATCAGATTTATCGCTTTGCCTATTCTGAGTTTTATGCCGGTCAGTACGCTGTTGCGTGCGAGCTTTTTAAGGTGTTATTTCACTTGCGGCCCTCGCTTAATGAATTGGCCACAGCGATAGGGGTGTGCCATCACAGAATGGGCGAGTATCGACTGGCTATATCCTCCTATATGCTTGCGGGAGCGATGACACCGGAAGATCCGGTTCCCTACTTTTATGCGTATGATTGCTATAAAAATCTAAATCGGCCCTTCCAGACCTTCATTATGCTTAGCACTGTGATTGAAAAATGCAAAGACCGTCCCGAATATGCAAAATTAAAGGAAAAAGCACAGATATTGCTTGATAGTGTTAATAAGGATCTGGCTTCCCTAAAGCCGGAGGAGACAGGTAAATTATGACCAGTCATATTTCGGACCCAAATAACGGTGCGCCTACGCCCTATTATCAAAACCTGATCACAACTGCATGGACGGACGCGACCAAAGCTTCTTTGGGAATAACCAAGGATACACTGGGAGTTCCTTTTACCGAAATGAACCAGCGGTATCAGTTTGGGTGCATTGGTTGTTTTGGCTATCGGGCTACAGCTACCAATCCGATGTTGCATCCCCTGGAAAGCGGGATCATGTCCGGTCTTGGAACCCGCTCTTTAGATTGGACCTCTAAATACAATGAGCTTCTTGCATTGCTGCCGGCAGATGTACAGGAAAAGCTGGCGGAACTGTCCAGTCAACAACCAGCCGACCGGGATGCTTCTATGGTTGTTCTGACTTCAGTGCTGACATGGACAGCTATGGTCTTAAGCGACATCGAAATTGCCGGAATAAGCGATACCGATATGGCAAGAACACAGCAAAGTCTGAACGAAGTTGGCACAAGTGCGATTGGCCTCGGGTCTATCGTCGGTCAGACAATTCAGGACTATATTACAGTAGAAAATCCCAATAATCCAGATTACTATGCCGTGATCGATGCCTTGAATAACGCACACTCGGCAATGGTACAGTTAAACCATCTGGTGGAAAAATTGAAAAGCATTAAAGTTGGCGAGCAGTTGTCAGATGAAGATAAAACAGAGGCAGCGAATTTGGCCGCACAATTTTCAAACTTAAGCGTATCTTTTAAACAATCATCTGCCACAAAAGAGCTCACCATGCTCAGCGATGTTCTATCGACAATAGGGGTATTTGCCGGCGCTTTGTCTCTTCCCTTTTCCGGCTCGGTCCCTTTGTATATAGGGGCTTACATGAGTGCAGCCGGTAAAGACTCTCCCGATCTGTCGGAAATTTTCCATTCTCTCGTACCATCCGCAAACCCGTCCGCTGTTGCCTTTGCCAATCAATTATTCTCGGGAACATTGGCGCTTGTTACATCTCTTGCTTCCTTTGGTTCATCAGATCAGGTCACTCAGACGGAAGGGACGAATGTCGCTTGTATTAATCCCTTTTTAATTGGCGCTTTTCTCTCTTTGTTTTCGGGAGGACATATAGACTTAAATCTCGCTTTATATGCAAGCGCTGCCGGTTTAGCTTTCCTTGTCAATTCTGCAGGTGAAGGAATGGTCGACGAGGAGAAAAGAGTTGCAGAAACGGCTAAAGTTTTGGCTTCTTGTGCTATATTGCGTTTAGTGACCGAATCGGGAATTATCCCTGTCTGGTTTGAAGAAATTGGCGCCATTTGCGGAGCAAATAAGGAAGAGCAGAATTTGATAGCGAAGGTGTTTTCAGGAATCTCGGTCATTGTCATTGCATTGGCAGCAAGCCGCAACAGCAAGCGATATCCTGCCTCTTTGTTTATCGAGCAAGAAGCAAATACAATGACAACGAGTATCGAAGCAGCGAGACACTTATGCAACCGGTTGAGAGAGGCTAAAGTACTAAAGTCCGATTCAGCAGTTGATTCAGCAGCCGTTTCCATCGATATGATGGGACGGGCATTGGAAGACAGGAACTATCAGGGGATGCTTGATATATTTATGACAATGATCGAACAATTGGGCGTTTCTTCCTCCGCTTTATTTAGCCAAATTGATTTGAATAAAAAAATGGCGGCAAATATTAAGGAGGCGTTAAGCAATGCAAAAAAAGGGAACGTCCACAATGATATAGTTACCTTTGTTTAAAGGTAAGGAGGTTTTTTATGGTTGATGTTAATGCTAACACTAATGCTAATACCAATATTTATATTGGGCTGCAGACCCCCCCTGTTGATCCAAAAACTCTCACTAAAGTGATCAACGATGTGGCAACTGCGCTTGACGGGACATCCGTTGCAAGTCCCGATCTTGTGAATGAAATTAAGTCCCTTGGCGGTTCTGTATCTAAAATACGGGGGCAAATACAAAGACTTTTGGATGACGCAGACCCTTCAAATCCAAATATTCCTATTATCAAGGAACTATTGGATGAAAGCGATGCTGCTTATGCCGGAAACCCATTCCTCCGGGTTTCAGCTGCGATGGTCCAGATGATTGTGGCCTATTCGGAAATGGCCCAGGTAACCAATTATACGCAAGCTCTTCAAGGCGATTTTGTCCTTCAATTTATGCAGTTGACGCTTAAGGCGGGACTCGATGCAGCAAATCTCCAGCTAACCTTAGGTCAACAGGAACAGCAAAGCCTTTATCTCGATGCCGCAGCGGAATTTGGTGCGGCTGTCACCGCCTTCGCTTCGGCTGCCATTAGCGCCGGCTGTTTGTCCAAGAGCAATACAGAGTGTCAAGCGATCCAGGATAAACCAGATACTCCAGCTCCTGGAGATGTCAGGGTAGGGGATGAGCCTCCAGGAACTACGATGACACCGGAACAAAAGTCGGCAGAAATGACCCGCATTAGTCAAAAATGGATGGCGAAATCTCAAGCGCAGGTACAAATGATGACTGCCTTACAAAATATAATAAAAGGTACTACAGATATTTTGAAAGGCGATGTGGCTTATGAAAAAGGCAAGACCCAGTCTCAAGTACAAACACTGCAAGCTTTGCAGCAGCTATTCAGTAAAGAGCTGGATATGCTTACTCAAGCCTTCCAATCGAATAGCGATCAGTTCCAAAAAGCAATGGAAGCTCTGACACAGGCCTTTAGTCAATATCACCAAATGATGCAAGCGCAAGGAAGAGGGTAATAGATGATAGATGCATTGCTGGCACAGCTGGCCAAGGAGTTTAAACTGGATAAAACCCAAATGCATAAGGATAATTCGGGGAGTTACCGTTTATCTTTCGGGGGGGATTATTCGGTGAGTGTTCAGGAAATTCCCGAAGGGATTGTCCTGAAGAGCGAAATGGCTCCTCTGCCCAAATTTCCTAAGGAGGAACCTTTTATCGAACATGCCCTCCATGCCCAATTGTTCGGGCATGGTACGCATGATTGCATCCTTGGCATAAGCGCTGATGAGGGGGTGGCGACATGTACCCGGATTATCGATCCTTCCTGTAACTACAAGGATTTTAAGCTGTTGGTCGAGGATTTTTTTAATGATGTCGACTATTGGAGAGATGCGGCAGTTAAGGGAGTGCCGGGAAGAAAATAAAAGGACAATAAGGACAATAAGGACAAAGATTAAGATCAAGACCAAGATCGGGATTAAGATCAAGATTTACAATCTTAATCATGATCTTGGTCTTGATCTTAATCTTTGTCCTTATTGTCCTTGTTTTCGTGTTTATTGGCAGCAGCTTGATTTTTTGCAGCACTTCCCAAGCAATTCAACGAGCTGGCCGTAGTTTCCGTCCGGATCCTGGAACAATTGAAGTTTGACTTCTCCTGGAACCGTCATAATGTCGCCGATCAGGCTGATCCCTTTATTTTCGAGACTTTTTTTAGTTGTTTCCAAATTTTGTACGGTAAAGGTCATGACGGCATTTTCCCCTGCTTTGATAGGGGAATGCTCCGATTCGGTACAAAGGCCTACCTTGGCCCCTCCCTCTCCCTCAAGCTCCGCCCATTCATATTCCTCAGATTTTGTGCTGAGTTTCATGCCTAGTATTTTCGTATAAAAATCAATGGCTTTTTTGAAATCCGATACTGTAATCCATGCCAAGTGCATTCCCTGATTGTGCATAATTTCCTCCAAATTAAAAAAAAATAAAATACGGGCCGGCTATACCGAAACACATTGGAAAATTGGTTTTTGACTTCATCGGCAGCCGATGAATTTGAAGCTTGCCTCCATCGCTCAACTTATTCAAGTTGAGCTGCTTCGGCATCAGCTAAGCCTAGCTCAAATTCAAGGCGCCTCCTCGTCAAATTCCCAATTTTTCAATGCATTTCGGTATAAATGATAACAGAGGAGCTATTTACACTCCAAGTAATTGATGGTCCTGAAGATATTCGATCAAGCAGGAAACGCGATTGGACCAGGCGTGAGATTTCATCGCGATCTTTCTCCCATTTTTTGCTAATGCCGCCCGTTTATCGTCATTATTCAGGTACGTTCCGATCAATGTATTGATATTCTCCCATTGAGGATATTGATAAAAAAGGATGGATACATTTTCTTTAAATTGCCCGCTCAGGTAAGAGTTTTTATTGCATAATACTGCAGCTCCGGAGGCTAATCCATAAAAGATCCGTTCGTGCGCCCCGAATTTGAATTGCGGGCTGCTGTTCAAAATGATTTTGCTCGATTGCATGAGTTCCAAAGCCTTTGTAAAGGGAACAGGGGGATGAACAACAACGTTATCGTTTTGACCAAAATATTTCTCCCAATTGCCGGAACCAAAAATGTGGATAGGAGCTACTCTGATCGCATTAATGAGTTCGATGCGGTCTTTGCCCCGAACGTAAAGCTCAACCTGATCTAAAATAGTAATCATCTCTTTGTTGTTTACATCGAAACGGGGAGATGATTTATGTTTGTTTAAAGCCGACAGGAGAGCTTGATAACATGGGGTGGCAGGAGAGGATAGTGTCGTTTCGGCAGCTTCAACCATTGCCTTTTGCAGAGGTTTGGAGTATTGATCCCACGACTCTTCGATTTTTTTGTAGTCTATACACGATCCTAGCATAGTGATATCATACGCCTTGGGGCTATCCGGATGATAAACCACGGTGTTTTCGATGGCATGGGGGAGAAAAAAGCTTCTATTAAAGCCTATGCTGTGCAGGAAATCAACAGAAGTGCGGTCCACACATGCCAGGTGATAATACGGGCTTTTAGTGAGATATAAATAATTATTCACCACCGAATCGAGAAGAATCGCAACATGGGGGATGCGCAATACATCAAACAAAAGGCGCCCCGACGGGTCAGGGGCTTCTGCATTGAAAGACAGTGTGCAATAGGGTTGTTCTTTGAGGAGGGTATCGAGGAACTTTTCAGGATTGTCGACATCCATTAAAAAACAGCCGATCCCTTTTTCGAGCAGAGCAGTATGCAGTCCATCCATAAAGTAATGTTGTACATCGTATTGGCTTACCTGTGGTTTGATGAGCGCAATTTGCTTTTTCATGAATAGCCTCTTGCGCAACTTAATACCTCTTCAAATTTTCTGTAAATACCAATCCATTACCACTCTCTTTATCTTAGAATAACCAAAAAAATATATCTTGAAATGAATTAAAGTGTTTAGTAGAGTGTGTAGTGGAGGTGCATTATGACACTAAAAAACGCTCCCCTTATCTACACTCTTGGCATGATTCAATTTCCCAAAATTCCTAATGTAGAGCGTTTTATTGATTTTTTTTTAGATAAGATCCGAAGTGAATATCCTCTTGTAGATGATGTCAAAATGTCTGTTTGTAACGCTGATTTCAGTCCTCAAGGAATTCGAATTGGTCAAAATGAATGCCGGGTCTGGCAATTTTCCTCTGTGGATCGGAAATGGGGGTTCATTCTCACAGACCAAACTTTATGCCTGCATACAGTTAACTATAAAGATTTCCTTGATTTTTCTCATAGACTTCAAAAAGGGTTGGAGTTTTTTCTAAAAATACCAGAAGTTGGTGTTAGTTGGATGACTGCCTTAGGCATTCGCTATATCAATTTGGTAAGCGCTGAGAGCAACTATGTATTAAAAGATTACTTAAATCTATGGGTTTTACCAGCTGAGCCACCAAAGCCACAATTATCCATAATCGAAGGAGCTTATGTTGCGCGTTATAAAACAGAAGCAGGGGAACTTAGGCTTCAATCTTTGCGTAATCCACAATTTACTTTGCCACAAGAACTTCAATCCCCTCTCATTGTTAAAAATGGGTGGATTAGAAATCGACCACTAACCGATTTTGCTCTTGTAGATATTGATCATTGTATTAATTTTTCTCAGCCTTTAAATATGAAAACTAAAGACGCAATTAAATCTTTAAAAGATCTTCGTGGAATATCTAAAGAGGTATTTATTTCTATCGGTACTGAATTTGCCCACAAATCTTGGAGGTAAAAAATGCAGTACTTAAAATCTGATTCTTTTACAACTCCTTTTGCTGGTATCCTTATTGGCCTTGGAACTATGTGTGGATCATCTTCTAACGGTGCTGCTGAATTTATGCTTAGACCTCAAATGTTGATCAAACAACAAACAGCGTATATTGGACTTGGAGTTGAAAGACGCATCGCTTCTTTATCGAGCCAAGAAATTGTTAAATGGTTAAAAGATGAAGGCATTCCTTTGGCTGTAATAGCAGAAATTGCAGGAGTTGAAAGAAAATCTGTTTATGCTTGGCTCGGAGGAGGGGCTGTCAAGCCTCATAATCAAGAACGCTTAGAAAAAATTTACGCTTTGCTTAATGAAAATAAGTTGACAAATCTTCGCCACCTTTATCGTTTTTGGTCTCGCAATATTATAGGAAAGAGATCTTTAGGCATTCTCTTCGAAGAAAAAGTATTGGATGAGATCTCTATCCGCCATGCTTTAACTCAGCTCTGGCCTTTAGCAAAAAAAGAAGCCGTAAGAGATAGCGCATCTACTATTCCCCTTCAGTCGAATCCTTTTATCCGGGATTCTCGCGAAGTAACGACCTCATATGACGTATAGGCCCAATGAAAAAGCAATCAGAAACTTTCGATGCACAAATTATTCTAGATAAGGGATGGCGCCAAGGGTCTATTTTTCACCTTCTCTCAACATCAGATATGCGATGTAAAAGATTACTCATGCCCAAAGGGCATTCTCTTCAAATAGCCCAGTCCGAAGTGCTTGTGAGTGTGCGAACAAGCACGAAGGGCTGGGTAAAAATGGAAAAATTCCAGAGGCCTCGCAAGGCCGATTCGCGCTAATGTTACTAACACAAAGATTTAAAAGATTTGCCAGGCAATCTGGCTACAGGGTCTCTTCAGTCGGGCAATTAGAGATTCAAAAAGTGATGGATTATATTTCCAACCAAAAAGAACATCATAAGGCTGTGTCTTTTCAAGGGGAGTATTTAAGATTTTTAAATGGGTATAAAATAAGGTATGATGAAAAATATCTCTGGTAATGACGAATCGGTCATTACTGCAAAGGGCTTGAGTCTTTTTTTGAGTCGGCCTTACGAGGCCTCTGGAATTGTTTCATTCTTACCCAGCCCTTCGTGCCCGTTCGCAAGCTCACAAGCACTTCGGACTTAAGCTATTTAAAGAAAATGCCCTTTGGGCATGAGTAATCTTTTACATTGCTTCCCAGCCTTAAGTATCTTTAGTCGCTAACTTCCTCACATAGCATCGCCAACATGGCGCCAAGAATCATCCCGACCCGTTCGCAAAAACCGGCCGAGGGATCGATTGCATCAAAAGAGCCTGCAAATGATGGTTAACGACCCAATCTAGGATTAAAAACACTTGGTTCACCCGGTGTTGCAGTAAAAACCGCTAATTCATTCACTTGAAAAGTCCAAGGTTCATATGTATCTGTCGAAAAAATCTCAATTTTTTGGCCATTAGATAAAACAAAAACAGGATCTATTTTCAACAAATCACTTTGAAAAGCGATATCTAAAATTTCAACATTATTTAAACAACTAGTTAACTGCACTGAGTCTTTATCAAAACAACCAAAAAGCATTTTATTGTCTATGGAGACTCTCCATGCACTTAATGTGGTAAAATTCCATCTTTGTCCATATATTTGAAATATTGTTCCATCCCAATGCACCTCTGTAATCTTCAAAGGTAGACACTGCTTAACTTGAATTATCATTTCTTCAATCATGGTATTAATTCCAAATGAGAATTTTCTCTAACAAATTGTCTTCTAGCTATACCATCTAATCCACTAGATGGTTGAGGAGGCTTCCCTGTAAATGGGTTAATTGGTCCTCCATTTTTGTTTGTGAAAGAGGCCCTTAGAGGAGCTTGACCTGCTGGATCCATAATCCGAACCGTATTTCCATTAGGTAAGACATATCCCATACCACTTGATCGTGTTTGGAATCTTGTAAAACCTGCCCCTTGAAATCCTGATTCTAAAATTGTTCGATTTGTAGGAATAGTTATACCATTAGAACTAGTTATAAAATCAGCACTTCTTTTTACTCCCTGCTTCGCAACCCCACCCTCAGCAATCTGAAAAGTCCTTTGGGCAACTTGGTTCGTAGTACTACGGCCTACACAGAATGAGCTAAACCAAGTATAACTTCGGGTAACTTTGCTTTCAAGAGCTGTTTTTGTAACACTAACGACAGTTCCCGTCAATTCTCTTGAAGCAAAATTTGCAATTGCTTTGCCACCAGTAGCAATACCTTTGCTTACCAATCGATCCGGCCTGATCGCGAACACAGCACCAAGACCCATTCCGAGCCGTTCGCAAAAGCCGGCCGAGGGATCGATTGCATCAAAAGTACCTGCCGAAAAATCGAGATTATATCCTCGTGCCATTCCCGAAAGCAACGCAGCAGCTGATGTCATTCCCGCACACCCGGCCACATACGTAGCTGCAGCAGGAACGCAATAATCGATTGCTAAGCTGATTGCCAATGGTATCAAAAACATAGCAAACTGACCGTCCGGGTCGATATAAATTAAAGGCTGATTGTGCACATAGGCGTAGAGGTTAGGGCCATCGGCAAAGCCGGCAGGATCTGGAGTGATCCAGCGGCCAATAACGGGAGAGTAGTACCGCTCTCCAAAGTAAAAAAGTCCGGTTTCTTCATCCAAACGCTTGCTGGAAAATCTCCATGGGTTGTTTATTTGGCGACCTTTATTAAAGACCTGCATTTCTCCAAAAGCTGAATAACGATAGCTTTCGACAAGATTTTTCTGCATATCCATGAGCGCGATCACATTCCCAAACGAATCATGAATAGGAACAAATGCTTCGCCTTCTAACTCTAAGAGAACAGCAGCGCCGACTTCTTTGCCGTACCCGTTGCCTAGGATGCGCAGTTGGGTGATTTTGCCTTCGCAAATGATTCCGATCTCATTTTGGCCATGATAAAGATAATGGGTCTGCCTTCCGTTCTCGATTTTGCTGATGCGCCGGTTGAAGGAATCATAAATATAAGCGATCTTATCTTGTGAGGAGTTTACTTCAACCAACCTGTTGAGGGCATCATAGCGGTAAGATACCGTTTCTTCACCATTTATTTGCTCTAGCAGACACCCATTAGCATCATAAACGTAAGCGCAATCGGTTTGGCGGGTCAGCTGATTAAGCGCGTTCACCTCATAGGTTTGGCCATCTTTAGAGACACGATTGCAATTCGAGTCATGAGTATATGTATGTAATACATCTCCGGCTTCTTCGATGAGCTGGTAAAGATCATCATAGGCATAGCGATAATGACAAATCCCTTGGGAATCTACGACATCCCTATGCACTAAATTACCTGCCGCATCATACCCGTTTTGTGGAATCGTCTCTTCCCAACAGGGAGATTTTGTTTTTACCGGGCGATGCAGAAGGTCATATTGATAATCGATCGTTCCTGTTTCACCCATAAGCTTGTGCTGTAAGATATTGCCTGCAAGGTCATAACGATAGCGACTGGAATAGGACACACCCTGGCTGTTTGTCCTGACAATTTTTTGCAGAGCATGAGGATGATAATGGTACTCTATTTTAGAGGCATCGGGCAATGTCACAGTCACGGGACGTTTTACTGCATCATAGGTGCATGCTATGGTACTCCCATGGTTCAATGTTTCAGAAAGGATGTTTCCGGCATGGTCATAAACACGTACATTCTTTGTTTTCTGAACGTGATCTTCAATACAAATGGGACGACCGAGCAAATCATACTCATAAGTATAGTCAAAACTCTTATCGGAAGCACGAAATTGCACAAGCCGGCCAATAGAATCATAGACATGAGAAATAGTAACCCCATTTGGAGTCACGATCGTCTCTTTTTGTCCGTTGTGATAGGTGTAGCGGGTATGCTTTTGCTCCGGTGTACCCACTGCTTCGTAGCAGTCTATGACATTCCCCATCGAATCATATTTCCACTCTGTCAGAATCGTTTTATCACTACCGCCGGGAGTGATGACTGTTATTTTTGATTGCAGCCGGTTCCCATTTGGGTCATAAACGTACTCTTCTTTTTTCGTTACATCCCCAAAAGCGTTCACATGGATAAGCTCTGCCACCTGTCCGAGCGTGTCGTGGGTTTTTATTTGGCTGTTTCCCAAGGGATCTGTACATGTCACTTGCAGGACCCATTGCTCCCGATGTCGTGCACTGTAGTTATAGGTATAGCGGGTGACGTTGCCATGGGCGTCGGTGATGCTTTCGATCTCGCCTCGGGGCGTATATGTCGTTTCAGTGACAGAGACGCCCTGTTCGGAATGGGCAATCACATGTGAGCGTTTGCCGTTGGCATGGTAACTGTATTGCTCCTTATGAAACACTTGTCCAAATTCGTCCTCAACGCGCTCTTCGATGACTCGGTCCAAAAGGTCATATTCTTTTGCAGTAACGGAAATCACACTACCATTTTGCCATTCTATCGTTTTGGCAATTCGTCCAAGCGGATCAAAAACATACTGCGTCCGATGGTCCTCTCTGATCACCGCCACTTTTCGGCCTGCATCGTCATATTCGTAATAAGTTACATACCCGGCTGCATCTGTCTCTGCAACAACTTTTGAGCCCTGATACACAGCAGAGGCTGTTTTGAGCACAAGTCCACTTGGATCAAGAACTTTCGTTTGTACGACATTACCCAAAGCATCATAGCTATACTCTGTGACAAGGCCGTTTTTTGAAATTTCCCTTTCCAAAAGACCGTCAAGGGTATAGGTTTTGCGCTCTTTGCTCCCGTCCGGATATTCGATCAAATAGGGCTTTCCTCTTGCCGTATGGGCCATTTTGGTTGTCTGGCCATTGGTATCCCATTTGGTTTTGATATTCCCTAAAGAATCATATTCACACCTTTCTTCTATGGGAATTAGGTTATTGGCTGCATTGTAGATGGAAGGGTATTTGCCTGAAACGGGACGGCCCAGTGCATCGTAAGCATATGTCGTTTCAGACCCATAAATATCGATGGAGGCAATTCGTTGGCTTAACGCATTGTAGCGGTGGGAAAGGGTTAAAATTTCTCCATTTGCCCAAATCTCCTTTTCCTGAACCAGGCGGTTGGCCAGATCGTAAACAAACTCTTTGTGGAACGAAAGGTCAGGCCCTTGTTCATATGTTTTATTGCCAAGGGAGTCAAATCGTCGGATGGTTTCCTCTCCAAGAGCATTTGTCTCTTTTGTCACATTGCCTAAGCGGTCATATTCAAAATGTTGGGTGTAAGCCAAAAGGCCATCGCTGCCATAATGTTCCTGGGAAAGGATTTTGCCTTCGGGGGAATGTGTATTGACGGTTTTCTTTAACTGCACATATTGATTTGCCGTACGGTCCAGGTAAAACTCTTCGATGATTTGCGGTAAACCGATCGGTGCTTGTTCTCTCGCGGTGATCCATTTGCGGTGGCGTTCGGTGATGCCGGTCAAATCGTCACTCTCTTCCCCTGTTCCATCGTCCCAGATCTCTTCTTCAATATCGCCATGGTCGTTGTAGGTGAAAAATTCTCTTTTTAACACTTGTCCATTTGCTTTTGTCAAACGACTTTTGATGAGGTTGGACTCGGGATAATAAGTAAATACAAGCTGCTTTCTTCCGTCATTTTGCTCCGCGGGAAGATTTCGACCATCCTGGGTAATTTTAAATGTTTTGATATAGCACTCACCTAAAGATTTGCCGGTCAAATTTCCCCACAAACGCTCTTCAATGATGTTATCGTGTCCGTCGTATTGTAATTGACGGGCGATGCTGACCCCGTCGGCTCCGTTAAAGCTTCGGCTGAGCAGATTTCCCGCCTGGGAGCTCTCATTTGGCGCCCAGCAAAGAATCTCGCAGGAAATGAGTTGTCCCTTGTGATCAAAATGCTGAATCGAATCGAGTCTTTTGGTATTTTGATCAAATAAATAGAAGGTCAAATGCCCTGCCGCATCCCAGACAGCCGTCTTGCCCTGCTGATAGCTGAAGGAATGGGTATTGACGACAGAACCGCCAACGCCTACCGGCGCAGACAAAGTATGCACTTTGCCTCTATCCTTTCCCGATGGACAGTAAGCTACTTTTAAAAAGCGGCCCTCAGGCAATTCTCTTTTAAGCATCCGCCCTTTTTCATCATAGAGGTATGAAACGGGAATGGCATTCGTGGAACGGACATGCAGCAGTCGCTTCGAGGTAAAATCAAACTGATAGCTGACATGTCGCTGATCAGATGCCCACATGCTATAATGATCACCCTTTTTTACACTTAATGTACTTAAGATTTGGTCCGCTTTATTCACAGAGTGGATAGAAATAAGCTTGTCCTCATCGTCGTAATGATAAGTAAAGCGATTGCCGTTAGGATGGCGTTCCTCGGATAAATGGAATTTTCCCTGAGGAGCTCCGCTTTTATGGCGCGAACCGATACGCTTAAAGCTCTTAAATACCCGATCAACCCTGGAACCATGGCGCAATAAATAGCACTTCTCATCGCCCATCCGGACAAAATTAAGGCTGGAGTTCCTCCAGTTGGTTTGTCCCCCAATTTCTTCAGAGGCGCAGTTGGTCAGTCCATATTCCTTAAACAGGCGGCTTGGCAAATTCAACTGTGTCGCTGCCCCTAAATGGTTACGCCTCCGGTATCGCATTGCCGATCCGCCATCGTCCCTGTAACTTCCATAAATGTGGCTCGTTCCTCCGCTTTCGACCCGCAACACCGGTTCATGGCGGAATGACCATTCCCCTTCAGAGCTGCAATAGGTCCGTTGGACTAACAGAGCTAAGGCACTTGGCACAACAAGGTCAGTTTGCGATTCAAAGTAGCTTCCGGATATGGCATTGACGCATCCGGCCACCGTTGCCGAAGGAGCTCCTTCAAGTGCTGTCAGAGCCAGATTGGCATCCCTGTGATGCAATGAGTCAATTGTATGGGGATAAGCGACCCTTGCACTGACAGAGAGAAGCTTATCGCCAAAATCAGCATCGTTGTCGTCTTCTTCGCTCGTATATCTTGTAAGAGGACCTCTGCAGCACTCTTCCGTACAAAAGTCCTCCGCGGAGAAATACTCCGGGACCATGTCCTTCGGCAGATCTATAGGGGTTTCCCCAAAAGGGATAGAAAATGTATATGAGGGAAAAACAAAATAAAGAAATAAAAAAATTATTAATAGAATTTGCATACGCGCTCTCGATAGGGGATGAAAAACGAAGATCGTATATAAATTTTAAGATTTTATCAAGTAAAATTTATGGTTTTACGCAATACGTGGGTCGATAAGATAAGCAGGCCGAGACGGTCTGGATTTAAGGTAGCAAGTTGCCCTACTGTTTCGCGGTGTTTGTCTTTAAATAACGCTATGTGCGAGTTTCGCTAAAAAAATTAAACACAGAGGCACAGACTCGACTTTAGCATTTTTTTTAATACAAGCTACATAGCTAAATAATTCTCCTGTATCTATTTTCCCACAGTCAGTGTAAGTCCAGACTGTAGAAAAATACTGGAAATTATCTATACCTGCCCAATGTGCTGGATAGGCGCTTTCTTTTTGTAGCCCGTAGCTAAGCGAAGCGCAGCTACGGGGTGAAGTCATGTTATTTAGCAAACTGCGGTAGCAGTTCTTCTTTTTTTATTAGACTAAAAAAGAAGAACTGCTACCGCAGTATAAAATATGTTCATCCATACCCTTAAGCTTGCGCTTCGCTTAGCTACGGGCTACAAAAAGAAAGATGATTAAGCTGATCCTTAAGCCAATGTGACGGAAAAAAATGCTAAAGTCGAGACAGAGATACACAGAGAAAAAGTTAATAAGGTTCTTACCTTTAAGAAGCTATTTTTTCGCGATGCAATAAAAACAAGTGCTTTTTTTTGCATTCAGCAATAAAGAAAGCTTTCTCTGTGTTTCTCTGTGCCTCTGTGTTTTAAAACTTGCCCATCGGGTTACATAAGGAAAAAGAAGGGCGTTATATGAAAGGGCGTCTCGTCCTGGTTTTCTCTATTTGATAAAGTATTGGTCGATACGTTACCAGGCCGAGACGGCCTGCCTGCCTTCTTTGCTCAATTTTATGACATGACCATCTGCATGAAATTTCTCTTGTTAAATTGAATCTGTTTAGTATATACTCCGGTACGTTAATAAGGGGCGTTAGCTCAGTTGGTAGAGCGCAACAATGGCATTGTTGAGGTCAACGGTTCGATCCCGTTACGCTCCATCCTTCCTCTTTTAACAGGACTTGGATCTATGTCATTTTTTGATTCAGTCACACCATGCTTTGATGACCCGATCATGGTCCTTCCTGCCGCCTTTGCAAAAGATCCCAGGGCCTTTAAGATCAATTTAGGGATTGGCGCATACCAGGATAGTTCCGGCAAGCCAGTTTTTTTGTCCTGCGTCAAGGAGGCGGAAAAACAGCTGTTCTCTAAGGAGCAGGACAAAGAGTATCTTCCCATCCCTGGCGATTCCCAATATATAAGCCTCTCTTCAGAACTTATTTTTGGAAGCGATCTTATCAAGAAATTAGCCGGGCATCTATACACAGCCCAATCTGTAGGCGGTACGAGCGCGCTTCGTATCGGCGCCGATTTTCTGTCTCAGGAAATCAGCCGGATTGTCTATCTTCCCACACCAACTTGGCAAAACCACACGGCGATCTTTAAAAGAAGCGGGATGGGGGTGCGCAATTACCGGTACTATGATCCGGTCAATTTTTCTCTCGATATGGACGGCCTTTTGGAGGATATTGGGAGGATGCCGGAAAAAGCAATCATCGTTTTACACGCTATTTGCCATAACCCTTCAGGGATAGATCCTACTCCACAGCAATGGCAAGAGATTTCTGCATGTATAAAGAAGCAAAAGATCGTACCCTTTCTTGATATCGCCTATCAAGGATTTGCAGAGGGTCCGGAAAAAGACGCTGAAAGCATCCGTTATTTTGCGAATGAGGGTCATGAGATGCTTGTTGCCAATTCTTTTTCAAAAAATTTTGGCCTTTATTGCGAAAGGGCAGGGACAATTTCAGTGATTGCTCATGAAAAATCTGCCTTACTTAGGGTAGAGAGTCAAATAAGGCAGATCATTCGTTCCAGTTATTCAAATCCTCCCCGCCACGGAGCTAAAGTCATTGCCATGATTCTGCAGGATCCCGTCTTGAAAATGGGTTGGGAAAAAGAACTGTCGGAGATGCGCAGCCGGATCCAAAAAATGCGAAAAGGGTTGATCGGACTGTTGCAGGATAAAATGCCCGGCCGCTTTTTCGATTTTTTACGCAATCAGCAGGGGTTTTTTTCATTTTTAGGATTAACGGAAAAACAAGTAGAAAAAATCATTGCAGAATATGCCATCTACATGCCAAGCAACGGACGGATCAATGTGGCTGGTCTGAATGAAAGTAACCTCGAGTATGTCGCATCAGCCCTCACTGAAGTTTTTCAACAATGAAAAAGTACCGTTTCCCATTCGCACTATATTGTATTTTTATCTTTGCTTTAATGAGTATTTCCAAAGAGTCTACAGAGAGGGTGCAAGGCTTTACTGTCGCAATCCTTACGCCAATGTGGCAGCAACTGTTTGCAATCAAGAGTTTTGTTTCAACACCGCGTGATACCAACCAGACGCGTATGTCTGAGGAACAGCAAAAATTACAGTTGGACAATACCCTTCTTAAAACAGAAATTGCCTATTTAAAAGAGAAAATTGAGTATGAGATACAGTTATTAGAAGAATTAAAAAAAACAAATAATAACGAAAGTGGCGGATTGTCTTTTACCAAGTTCATCGAAGAAAATCAGTCACAGCTGCAAAGAATAGCCGAAGGAAAATTGCAGGCCCTTCCCGCGCGCGTTATTTTTCGCCCTCCGGCTTCCTGGAATCAATTTCTGTGGATCGACATAGGAGAGACGGCTAATGGGGGCCAAAAAGCAATTGCCATTGCAAAAAACAGTCCCGTTGTCGTTGGCAATGCAATTATTGGCGTTGTAGACTTTGTCGGTCAGGATCAGGCTCGGGTAAGGCTTGTCACAGATCCAGGGCTTAACGCTTCGGTAAGGGTGCAACGCGACGGTATTTTCCTCGCCAAAGGGGAAATTCATGGGTCTGGAAAACCCCATCATCATACAGAAAAAGCATTATTAGCCGGCACAGGATTTAATTATGACTATGAAGATGAGGCAGGCCCTGCACGGGATTTGCGGACAGGTGAGGCGATTGGAGCTGCCTTTAAGGCCGCTTCCATTCACATTGTAAAAAATGGCGATCTGCTGGTTACTACGGGGATGGACGGGGTTTTTCCTCCCAATTTATCAGTGGCAAGAGTGACCCATGTCTTTCCTCTGAAAGAGGGCGATTATTTCTATGAGCTCGATGCAGTGCCGACAGCCGGCAATTTACACCATCTTTCCCTGGTCTTTGTTTTGCCGCCTCTTCAAAAAACCCTTGAGGAATTTTATGTCACGGACAAATGGAACTGATTCAATCGGATGCGCCATTGTAACCTATAATGGAGCTAAGCATCTGCCAAGGTGTTTACCCCCTTTATTGAACTCCCGCTTAACCCCGAAAGTCATCATCATCGATTCCTCTTCCACGGATGATACAGTGAAGGTGGCAAAGGAATTTGGCGTGCAGGTCGTCGTAATCTTGCAAAAAAATTTCAATCACGGATCCACTCGCGAGCTTGCCAGATCTTCCTTAAGAACCGATATTGTGGTAATGCTGACCCAGGACGCATATTTTGCCGATTCTTCGATGCTGGAAAAACTCGTGCAGCCGATTGTGGAAAAGAAAGCCTCGGTTGCTTATGCCAGGCAAATCCCCCATTTGGGGGCCGGTTTTTTTGAATCATTTCCAAGGGAATTTAATTACCCCTCTTCCAGCGAAATCAGGTCTATTCAGGATCTGGACAGATATGGAACGTATACGTTTTTTTGTTCCAATTCTTGTGCTGCCTATTGCAATTTTTCTCTCGGTGAAATTGGCGGTTTTCCCCATGTTTTACTTGGGGAAGATACGGTAGCTGCAGCTAAATTGTTGAGAAACGGAGGAAAAATTGCCTATGTCGCCGAATCGGTCGTACATCATTCCCATCGCTATTCCTTATGGCAGGAATTTCAACGAAATTTTGACACCGGCTTTGCAAGGAACGGGTATGCCAAATACCTCAAAGGGGGAAGCGGCGATTCGAGGCGGGGCTGGCTCTTTGCGAGAACAATGCTAATTACGCTGGCAAAACAAAAGCCATTATTATTGCCTTATGGATGTGTGCAGATTTTTGCGAAATGGCTTGGTTTTTTTCTCGGAAGAAACAGCCTTCATGCACCTAAATGGTTTAAGAAAATGATGAGTTCACAGCGTTATTATTGGTAAAGTTGCCTGATGACACGAAACTTGCATAACATAAGCAAATCCCCTATATTATACACAAATAAAATGACGAATTGGTTTACGTGCCCGTGAGCGCGCCCGTGCCCGTGCCCGCTTCAATTTATCTTTTCCGATTTCATTCTGAAAAGATCAATAAATTCGGGCACGGGCACGCTCACGGGCACGAAAACAAATAAGAGGATAGCATGACAAAATTAAGCGATCAATTGAATGAACGATTGAAAAAAACAGAAAATAGTTCATCAAAAATGGCATTAATGGCGCGCCAGTCGGCCAATGGTCAGCTCACCAGTTTTTCCGGCCTTTTTGGCATATCGGAATTGAGCGAACCGGAGAAAAAAAGAATCGAAAGTATTTTGACAGCCTATGCGATTGACGATCATATTTCCTCCGACCTGTCTGCTCTTTTATCGATCACATCAGAAGTAAAAGCGATCAACAACCAGGCGGCCCTTTTGCATGGAGAGCGCATTAAAAAAGCTCATTCTATTTTAATCAAATACAGGGAAGGAGCCTTTACGGCCTGGCTGATTGCAACATATGGCAACCGGCAAACCCCTTATAACTTAATGCAGTATTATGAGTTTTGCGAAGCGATGCCAAAATCGCTTCGCATGCGCATTGAAATGATGCCAAGACAAGCATTATATACTTTGGCCAGCCGGGAAGGGGACTTGCAAAAAAAGCAATCGATTGTGGAAAATTATAGGGGGGAAACAAAGATAGAACTGCTCAATATGATTCGGGCGGCATTTCCTCTTGATGAAAAAGACAGGCGCATCCCCTCTTTCAGCGCATCGGTTATCAAGGCTTTGGAAAAAATTCTCAATGAACTGACAATGAAAAAACGGAAAAGTACTATGCAGGAAAAAACAGTAATCAACCATCTTTTGGAGAAAATTCAAAAGGCGCTTTAAGGTCTAATATATGCTCACACAAAAAATTCGCCGGAACTTTTTACAATACTTTAAAAAACGCAACCACGCAGTCATTCCCTCCTCGCCGGTCATTCCTCTGGATGATCCCACTTTGTTATTTACAAATGCAGGGATGAACCAATTTAAGGATGTCTTTCTAGGGCGGACAAAACGGGATTATGTTTCTGCAGCGACGAGCCAAAAATGTATTCGGGTGGGTGGAAAGCATAATGATCTGGAAAATGTAGGACATACGAGGCGCCATTTAACATTTTTTGAAATGCTCGGAAATTTTTCGTTCGGCGACTATTTTAAAGAAGAGGCAATACAGTTTGCCTGGGAAGTTTCCATTGAAGTATTTGAATTAGATCCTCACCGGATCTGGCCGACGGTGTATCGCGATGATGAAGAGGCTTTTGAGTTATGGAAAAAATATGTCCCGGCTGATCGGATCACGAGGTTTGGTGAAAAAGAGAATTTTTGGAGTATGGGAGATACGGGTCCCTGCGGCCCTAGCTCGGAATTGCTCTATGATCGCGGCAATCTCTATGGAAGCGCAAAAAATCCCTCCGAAGACCTTTCCGGCGAGCGTTTTTTAGAGTATTGGAATCTTGTGTTTATGCAATATAACCGGCAGGCGGATGGAACGCAATCGCCTTTGCCAAAACCCTCTATCGATACCGGAGCTGGCCTCGAGCGTGTGATCAGCTTGAAAATGGATGTCGATAGCGTTTTTGAAACCGATGTGCTCCGAAGCCTGATCAGCCAAACGGAGATGCTTGCCAAAATTGCTTATACGAATAGCAATCATGGAAAAGACGCAGCCTTTCGCGTGATTGCCGATCATTTGCGCACTTTAAGCTTTGCGATTGCCGATGGCGTTCTTCCAAGCAATGTCGATAGAGGTTATGTCTTGCGCAAAGTATTGCGTCGCGCCGTCAGGTATGGAAGGACGCTTGGGTTTGACCAACCCTTTTTAGCCGAAGTGCTGCCGGCTTTAGTCCAAACGATGGGGGAAGACTATCCTGAAATCTATGCCAATCAGCATCGCATTGCAGATATCCTTACAAGGGAAGAAGATGCTTTTATCCGGACGCTTCGCCGCGGAGGAAATATTTTAAGCGGCATCATCAAAAAAGCGGAAGGGGTAAAAATCATTAGCGGGGAAGATGCTTTTAAATTAAAAGACACCTATGGATTTCCCTTTGAAGAGATTTTGCTGCTTGCTAAAGATTGCCATTTGGCTGTCGATACTGCACGTTATGATGCCCTTGAGCAGGAAGCTAAGCTCCGCTCGCAAAAAGTGCACAAAACAACCGAACAGATTGCCGGAGAAAACTTGTTTGCAGGTTTTGTGAATGAGACCGGACCATCGGTATTTACAGGATATTGGCAACACACTAACTCGGCCATTGTCAAAGCCCTTGTCGTTAAGGGGGTATTTGTCAATGAAATGCATGCGGGTGACGAGGGGGTGGTGATCCTTGACCGTACCCCATTTTATGCAGAGATGGGGGGGCAAGTGGGCGATACGGGTGTTTTACACCAGGGCCATATTGTCTTCAATGTAGAAAATTGCATCTCCCCTTATAAAGGGGTAATTGCGCATGTTGGCGCATTGGAAACCGGCACTCTTGTCATCGGACAATTGGTTGTGGCAGATATCGATATCGAGCGCCGCCAAAAAATTGCCAACAACCATACAGCGACTCATCTGCTACATTGGGCTTTAGCTCAAGTTTTGGGAGAGTCGGTCAAACAGGCCGGATCTGTCGTCGATGCCGAACACTTACGCTTTGACTTCAACCATTACAAGGCACTGACTCAAGAAGAGCTGGAAAAGATCGAGGATTTGGTCAACGCAAAAATCCGCATGAACACCCATGTCAAAGATTATGAAATACCCTATGAGGAAGCGCAAAAAGATAGCAGCATAAAGCAGTTTTTTGGGGATAAATATGGTTCGAAAGTGCGCGTCATAGACATCGAGTATTCCAAGGAACTTTGCGGAGGAACCCATACATCCCTTTGTGGAAATATCGGCTTTTTCCGGATAGCTAAGGAACATAGCATTGCCGCAGGTGTGCGCCGCATCGAGGCAGTAACCGGTCAGGAAGCCCAAAGCTTTGACCGAAAGCATGAGCAGATGCTCTCCCTGATTGCAGATAAATTGAAGACGCAGCCGCAAAAATTGCAGGAAAGGGTGGATAAATTAATTGAAGAGAACAAGGAGCTCGCAAGCCACATCAAAATAATGAAGAAAGAGCAGCTCGACAAATTAGTGCATACTTTGCTCAGCCAAACGGAGAGCATCGGTACAAGTTCATTTGTTTGTGCCGAAGTGCAAGCTACGGTAGAAGATTTGCGGTGGATTGCCGATGAGATCATGAAAAATATGGATAGCGGTGTCTTAGTCCTGGCAGCAAAAATCGAAGACAGATGCCAATTGATCATTCGGGTGACCGAGGATTTACATGTCAAAAATATCAAAGCGATTGAATTGATCAAAGAGCTCGCGCCAATCATCGAAGGATCTGGCGGCGGCAAGGGAAATGCGGCGCAAGCCGGGGGCAAAGCCCCTCATAAAATTTCCCAAATGCTAGAAGATGCAAGGCGAATCATAGCAAAGATGTTGTAGAAATGTTTTCAAATAAGAAAAGGGTGAAAAAGAATTATCCTCCGGGAACATTTATACCCACCCCAGCCCGGGTTTGCGCAATTATTCAGCTGTGCTTAGCCTTTTCTGTGTTATTATGGAATTTCGCCCAGCCGTTTATGGGGGAGCTTTTTTCCATTAAATCTCAACAGTTGCTCTTTGAAGATGTAATGGGGATCAAAGATAAGAGTATACTGGATGAACGGGCCCTCTTCAATCAGCAACATTTTAAAGAGCTGTCCCAATCCGAAAAATCTTTGCTGCTTGACGGCTATAAATCGTTACAGGAGCAATTGCAACGTCCCTTTTTACAAAAATTGAGGCGAGGCTTCTCTCTTCTTTTTGAGATGCCCCTCTTTGAACAAGGCTGGCTTTTGCTTTCCATAGCGGTTCCTATTATGCTCCTTAAGCGAATAGAAGGGGCGGCAATGGTTGTCTGGCTCCTGCCCCTGCTTGCTGTCCTTTATGGTCTTGATGACCGGCTGCATTCTCCAGTTAAACCTAAAGGGGCGGAGGAACAACTTTTTCCCTCAGAACACGATCTTGTGGCGAATTATTACAAAAAGCCGTTGAGCAAAAATATCGCAAAACAGCAAGAGGAACTTAAGGAGGCCTGGAAGACCTATCTTATTGAAAAATGGAGTCCCGGTAATGTCAGCGATTCAATGGAAAAACGTCATATGGAAGGGGAATTTCGTTTCAATCTCGAACGTGTAAAGCTTCAAATGATTCATGGATCGATGAAAGCCGCCAAAGCATTTGGTGCGTCCCGCTATCAGGAACCATTGATTTTTATTGCTGTTTATATTTTTTGGAACATTTTTTTTGGGTTTATTGTGCTCAGGACGTGCCGTCAAAGAGCAGTAGCTAAAACGCTTGGCCTTTGATTTTTGGTTGCTTTTGTAATGCAAGATAGTTAATATACACACTTATTAAAAGATATGAAAACTCATAATAACACATCAATGGAGACTTCGATATGCCATTAGCCCCATTATCAACCTGCAAAGCTCTTGAATACGCTCTTATACCTGAAGAAGCCGAAGCTTTGTACCATGAAACTATTACTGACTATCCTCAGATCGCAGAGAAAGCCAAGGAGACTGCCTTCTGGAGAGGAATGTTTTATCGAGGCTGCTGTCATGATGCTCTGTGCCTAGCCGGTCTTTACATACTTACACCTTATCAACCTGCCATGACAGTATTTACAGGGGTACTAACAACAACTGCGGTCGGATTAACAGCGTATTCGGCAAAGAAGCTGCACGATGCCACGAAATCGCTGCAAGACGTTTATAACAGGAACGTTTATATACCGGTACATAGGGATTAGATCCGGCATTTCCCCAGGTTGTCATAATAAACCCAGTTTTTTTTATGCCGATCGCAACCTTTATACAGGAATGGTTATTATATGTATAATCAAGAGAAAAGGGGGGCTTATGAAAAAGCCGGTCACATACACGATTCCTGAGCAACCGGATGCGATTTTGCATGCTAGAGTAGGGCGGGGAAGAATGAGCCAATTTGTTACTCAAGCCTTATGGGAGGCACTAAAAAGAGAAGAAGGCGCATTGTTAATCGAGTTTCTCAAAGCGGATAAAGATCCTGGAAATATTGAAGTTAAGCAGAGCTTTTCTGAGATTGAGGGTGAAGATTTTATCGGGTTGGAGGATTTTGATGTAAAGGATCTCTCATAAATGAAATATGTTGATGATGCGATACGAGTGATTCTCGGTTTAATATAATCACCCCCTCACTTCGCTTCCCTGTTGCTTTTTAAGCGTCGCTATTATAATATGAAAATATTCATTCAGACTTAAAAATAAAGGAGAAGCTATATGGCAACAATCCATTCATCAAATCCCACCCTTACCGACAATGCTTTTTCCCCTTTACGCTACCTTGGCGACAGGACAAATGCCATGACAATCGGGGGTACAGTCTATAAAACGATTCTTTTGCTCCTTCTTGTGATGATGTCGTCCGGCTTTGTGTGGATAAAATTCTTTAAGTCGGGCGGGAATCCTGCAGCTGTGACGACATGGATGTATACCGGTCTTATCGGCGGATTTATCGTAGCGATGGTCACTATTTTCAAAAAGGAGTGGGTTGCCATCACCGCACCTCTTTATGCCGTTTTGGAAGGGCTTTTTATCGGGGCTATATCGGCAATAATCGAGGTGTCATATCCCGGCATTGTGATGCAGGCTGCCGGTTTGACATTTGGTACGTTGTTAACGATGTTGGTGGTGTATCAGGCCGGCTGGATCAAAGCAACTGAAAATTTCAAACTAGGCGTTGTCGCTGCAACTGGAGGGATCGCTTTAGTTTATCTTGTCACATTTGTATTGAGTTTTTTTGGCATCCAGGCTTCCTTCATTTATGGAAATTCTCTCTTTAGCATCGGCTTTAGCCTGTTCGTGGTAGGAATAGCCGCACTTAATTTCATCATAGACTTTGATGCGATTGAAAAGGGCGTTCGTCAGAATGTGCCTAAATACATGGAGTGGTATGGTGCATTTGCATTGATGGTTACGCTCATCTGGCTGTATATCGAATTCTTGCGATTGCTCGCAAAGCTGCGCAGCAGAGATTAAAAAAGACAAAGGGACAAAACGACCATAAGGACAATAAGGACACCAATTAAGGACAATAATGACCATTCCTTAATGTCCTTAATTGGTGTCCTTATTGTCCTTATGGTCCCTTTCTTAACTACTGATGCTTCTTCCCATTGACTGTCCCATGAGACAGCGGATTTCCATTCCTTTAGCCGTTGCAGCCAAAAGATCCTGATCAAAAACGATCCTGCTTGGTTCGAACAGTAAGATCAAAGAGGATCCGCCAAATGAAAAATACCCTTTCTCGGCTCCTTTAGGGTAAAGGTGTCCCGGTGTATAGGTTTGATGGATCGATCCGACAAAAGTGGCGCCGATTTCCAAAAATAATACTTCTCCAAATTCCTTAGTCATCAAGTGACAAATTGTTCGCTTATTTTGCGAAAAAATATGAATGTTCTTTTTAATCGCTATTGGATTGACAGAATAAAGCCATCCATTAATCAGGCGGGTAACATCTGGGGTGCAGTCACAAGGGAAATGGTAACGGTGGTAATCAGAAGGGCAGAGCCTCGCGATGACCATAGAACCACTGGCATATTTGCCCCCAAGCTTCGGATCGGTCAGTAACTCTGACAGACAAAAACGCTGCCCCTTAACAAGAAAGGTATCGGTCTGGTCTAAATGTTGATAAAAGAGATAGCGCCCATCTGCCGGGATGATGGCAATGTCGCTGCCTTCCGCAATGGGCCTTGCCGATTTTTTCAGGCGCCGGATAAAGAAATCATTAAAAGACAGGAAGGTTTCAGGGTTATCTGCAAATTCATTTGTATCGATGTTAAAAGATTTTATGAACGGGACGATTTTTTTTACGCTGCAAGCCGATTTTTGAAATTTGCCATAGGCCCATGAAAAACAAGAAACGCGGGCAAGCAGATGGGATAAGGAGACGCCAATGGTTTTTGAGATGAAATGATCTCCATATAACAATTGCAAAGCCAAATCCCCATACACTTTTTCTTTGCATATGCTGCCAGTCGTCCGTTCGATATAGCAAATCCCATTTTGATTGTTCTTTGTCATAGATTTCTTATCGGTTAAGGTTTAGGGATTCCTCTTTTTGAGACAGCCTGGGAAAGGATTTTCAATTCATCGATGAAGTCGGGATCGAAATTCAAGACCAGATCATTTTCTTTGATCGATTTCAAAGTGCGATGGGCGCTTATGATCAGACGGTAGAGAATGTCATTATCTTCCGGTGTCTTCAGGTGAAGGTCCTGAATGGCTTTGTATTCGATCATTTTTTCGCGCAACAGCATTTGCGCCTTCAGACTTTTTTCCGTAGCTTCGATGAGAGAGTCGATACGGGCTATTTCATTGGGAAGCAACGCTTGCGGTTGTTTTGGCAGCCCCGCACATGCGGATGCACAGAGTAAAGTAAATAACAGGGATAGCAATATTTTTTTCATGATTTCCTTGTCCTTTTTTGAAATACCAGTTGAGCATTAGCCGTGGTGTGTTTAGCCAACTCTTCGATAGAAATCCCTTTTTCCTTAGCGATGATGCTTGCCGTTTCCCCTAAGAAGCCAGGTTCGTTGATGTCGCCTCGCCGGCTGGCTGGCGCCAAATAGGGGCTGTCGGTCTCGATGAGAATTTGATCAATTGGGGTCAGTTTGGCAATCTGCCTTAAGTCATCGCTTTTCTTGTAGGTGACTATGCCGCTAAACGACAGATACCAGCCTCTTGAAATGAGCTCTTTTGCCTCGATGCCAGTTCCTGTGAAACAGTGGAGCACTCCGGGAATGTGATCCGCATGTGTTATATAATGGGTGTCGAGCAACTGCAGTAAATCTTTGAAAGCTTCCCGGCAATGGATGATTAATGGCAGACGGCAGGATAACGCCAGTTGAATATAGCGGCAAAAGAGCTGTTGCTGCTCTTTTTTAGTATCAGCATAGTAGTGATAGTCTAACCCCGTTTCGCCGATGGCAACCAGATCCCCGGAAAGGGCGTGTTTTTCTATCAATGCAAATAGAGCATCTCCTTCTTTGCATGCATCATGCGGGGTGATGGCTGCGGCATTCAAAATCCATGGGTGCCTGCCAGCCAATAACAAGCCTCTTTCGAGGGTGATGGCGCTTGTGCAGATATTGACAATCGATGCAACATTAGCAGCTTGAGCGCGCAACAATACCTGATCAATATCTGGAAAAAGATCATCATCGCCTAAATGGGCATGCGAGTCGAAAAAAGTCATGGTTCAATCATCAGTCTAAGGCGTTTAAGGAATCAATCACAGTATCTTTGGTCAACAGTTGAGGAAGAATTTTTGGAGAGGCATCGCCGTTTCCTTCATATAGAATATATAAGGGAACGCTATTGCGTCCATGCTTACGCAGTTCTTCGGCAATGACAGAGTCTTGCCTTGTCCAGTCGGCTTTCATTTTAACAACGCCCGCATCGGTAAATTTTGCGCTGACTTCCTCTGTGGAGAGCACAGCATGATTGGCCTGGCAAATTAGGCACCATTTGGCTGTAAAGTCGATAAAAACAGGAATGTTCTTGGCCCGCAGTTCGGCAACCCGTTCCGGAGAAAATTGTTCCCAGGAGCTGGCAATCTCATGATGGTCCGTGATGGTTTTTTCTCCTGTTGCCATTGTCGAACTAAACAATAGTAAATAACAGCCGCAGACGAAGATGGCCATAGCGGTGATTGTCGAGGCAATCCGTTTTATTTTTGTTTGGACCGGCGTTGCAAAACGGCCATAAATCCAAGCGGATAAGGCAAGGCAAAAAAAGCTTGCCAGCAATAGGGACATGGCCATGTTATCTGTTTGGGCTCCAAACACCCAGAGTAGCCAAATCACGGAGGCCAGCATGAAGAAGCCCATCAATTCTTTAAACGCGATCATCCATGCCCCGGGTTTTGGAAGAAAACGCAAAAGGCTTGGAAATGCGGCAATGATCAAGTAGGGAGAAGACATTCCCATCCCCAGGAAGGTAAAGATAGAAAGAGCTTGCAATGAGGGCAAGGTAACTGCATAACCAACAGCTGATCCTAAAAATGGACCGGTGCATGGGGTCGCTACAGCCGTTGCTAAAACTCCGCTTAAAAATGAACCAACATATAGATTGCGATGTTTCGTCTGTTCTGCCTGTCCTGCAGCTGACATTAATGAAACACCGAATTCAAACAGCCCAAATAAACTTAAAGCAAAGAGAAAGAGGAAAGCAGCAAGAATAGCCACAAAGATCGGTTCTTGAAGCTGAAAACCCCATCCAACTGACCGGCCATAGGCCTGAAGACCTAATAATATCGCAGCGAGGACCCAAAAAGAGATAAGTACGCCAAAAGAAAAGGCAAGGCCGTGTCTAAAAATCAATTTCCGGTTTTCCCCGGCCAGCTTAATAAAGCCCATGATTTTAAAGGAAATGACAGGAAGCACGCAGGGCATGAGATTCAGCAGCAACCCACCCATGAAAGCAAACAGCCAAGCAACGCTTAAGCTGCCGCGAAATTCTGCAAAGGGATCGATTTGTTCGGGGGCGGGTGAAGCAGAGAGGGAAGTGTCGTTTATTTTTTTTGATTTTGGCTCGATCATACTGACTTCAAAGTCAGCATCTGTTTGTGACAGTAACGCGCGTGCACGCTTAAATAGTTCGGCATGTTCAGGTGCTATCGCCGGTTTGCTTGCCTCTATTGGCAACGAAAGGACGAGATTGTCTCTTCCGGGAAGGCACATGGAATCAGAACAGGTGAGCCATTTGGCAAGCGCCTTTATTGCAAGAGTTTTATCCTGAAGATTTTTTGGCGGGGCAATTTTAGCAAGGAAAAAAAATTCTTCCCCATCGCCGAATGCAATAATACCGGTTTGGGAAGATGTTGTATTTATGCTTTTTGGGGCGGGCCACAATAATGATTCGATCTCATATCCAGCAGGCAGGTCCCATTGTATTGAAGGGACCATGTCAGAATTTTCCGGATTTTTCCAGTATCCATGCCAGGATGGTTCAACCTGGAAATGGACCATCACCCAAAAGGAATGTCCCGGCTGTACACTTTTAACTTCGCTGATTAAGGAGGTTTTTACCGGATCGTCAAAGTTAGCATGTACATTGTATGTGAATCCGCAAGAGAATAAATAGACAACTAAATAAAAAATATAAACCATTCAAAACTCCAAGCTAATTTTTTTAAAGTTATTATCTTGACAATTGAATCCATCGCATGATATTTTTTTGTCATGTATAAATTATACTAGGTTTCGAAATGGTTGTCAACTTAAATTTACATCTCCTGGGCAGTAACCCCTTTCTTAATGCATATTCTGAATCAGATTTGTTTGGCAAATTTATTTTCATCGCCCTTTTTACATTATCAATTTTTAGTTGGATCATTATTTTTTATAAAGGGTGGATCACCCATTTGGCCAAAAAACAATCGCAATATATTTATAAAGCGTTTGAATCACAACGGATGAATCCTCTCCATCTCGAGTGCGATCGATTCTTTCAGAGTAAGCAGATAAATCCTTTTTTTGATCTTTATTTAGTACTAAAAAAGCATACTTTAGAAATTCTAAAAAAAAATCGTTGTTTTGGCCAGAGACAGGATGCAGAAAATAGCGATGCTTCCCATGTGTCCTATATGTCCCCTTCCGATATTGATTTTGTCTATTCTCATTTGATGTCGACAGTGGCTAACCAGACGAAAGCATTGGAAAAATATCTGTTTATTCTTTCGACCATTGTAAGCTTAGCTCCGTTTTTAGGTCTTCTTGGTACTGTTTGGGGGATACTCCTTACTTTTACCGACCTCCAGGCGTCCACTGCTGGAGGGGCCAACCAAATGCTTGGGGGCATTTCGTTAGCTTTGGCCACAACTGTGCTGGGACTGATCGATACGATTCCGGCTTTGATCGGATATAACTATTTGAAAAATCATATCCGCGATTTTCAAACCGATATGGAATGCTTTTCCAACGAGCTTATCGCTTCGGTTGAAATGTATTATCGAAAAGTGGATGTTTCATGAGCAGACGAAATATAGGATCTATGAATCGTACAGCGATTGAAGAACCTATGATGAATTTGACCCCTCTCATCGATGTGGTATTTGTGATTTTGATCATGTTCATTGTCGTAGCCCCCATTCTTGAACTCGACCGCATTGATTTGGCAGGCCACGCGCCATCTTCCCATGATACATCGGTCTCGGTGCAGGAAATGAGCCCCATTGCTATTTATGTGCGTCAAAACAATACGATCATGGTAGAGGGGCGTCAAATAGAGATCGATGAACTTAAAAGCTATTTAAAGACGGCGAAGACCCGCTATCCAACAGCGCGTCTTCAACTTTTTCACGATAAAAAAGCTTTATTTGGAACCTATCAGGCTGTTAAGAATACAGCTGAAGCAGCAGGTTTTCAACAGTTAGATATTATATTAAAACCGGCCTAGAGCCGTTACACAACCAAAATGAAGAATTGGTTTACTTGCCGTGTCCGCATCCATCACCCATAAGTATAGGCTTTAATTCAACACAAAGGCGCAAAGTCACTAAGACACTAAGCGGAATGGGTCTGACGGCAAAATTTCTTTGTTTCTTTGAGACTTCGTGCCTTTGTGTTGAATTTATTATACCGAACGTGATTCAAAAATTGGTTTTTGCTTACCTTTGGGCAATGGATGCGGGCACGAAAACTCTTTTTCAGTTACGATATGTCATTGATTGATTCTTTGTCTCAAATAAAACCGGACCGCCCCAGTTATATTCCCTTATTTTTATTCATCTGTTCAGGTGTAATAGGGATACATGGTTTGCTTATTGCCTGGATTCTTTATTTAGGGCCGGATGAAAAAAGAGAAGTTCCTCCCCCTTTGCCCCGTTTAATTGTTCAAACAGTTTCTTTAGTAGAGCCCAAGATACAAGTCCCAAAGCAAGAGCTTCGGCCGGTAGTGGAAAAACCGCCTCAGCCCCAGCCGCAAGAGCCGGTCCCGGATGATGTAGAAGAAAGCTTAAAGCCAATTGCGCAGCCCACGGAAGAAAGCATGAAGCCAATTGCGCAGCCAGTGGAAGAAAAAAGGGAGACAGTTCCACCCCAAGTGCCGGATATTACAGTTGTTGAAGACTTAAAACCCGTGGCGGCTGAGAGATCGAAAGAGGAAAAACCACCGGAAGATCCTCCGATTTCGACCTCTGAAAAACAGAGTAAACCCCCTGCGATCCCTCCATTAGTGAAAAAAAAACTGGAACCCAAGCCCATTTCTGTTTTGGAGAAAAATAAGACTGTGAAGAATGCAAACCCAAAGAATCCTACTCCAAAAAATCCGGCTCCCAAAAAAAATCCACCTAAAAAAAATACTAAACCTGCTCCCAAGACAACTGAAAAAATAGCTAAAGCCCCTCCGCCAATAAAGAAAAAGGAGGTTGCGGTAAAAGATACTAAAGCTATGGAGAGGGAACGCAAAGAAGCAGAAGCCTTAAAGTTACGTCAAGAGGAAGAAAGCCTGAAAGCCCGCCAGGAAGCAGAAAACCTGAAAAGACGGCAAAAGCTTGTTGCAGAGGCTAAAGAGAAACTTTCAAAAATGAACACGCAAGCTTTCCCTTCTAATGAGAAAACAGAAGAGTCTAAAGTGCCCCATCCGATTACCTCGCTGCATATTGAATCGCAAGGTACCTCTTCCAATGAAAAAGTCACAGATGTTGAGAGAAGTTATTTGCAGGAACTCTCTGACCGCCTTCAACAGCAATTAAAATTTCCTGAATACGGGGATGTTAAATTAGAACTTACATTGGAGCGTTCAGGCAAAATGATCAAGGTAAATATTATTTATGCACATAGTGCTTTGAACCGAAAATGTGTCGAGAAAAAATTGCCCACCCTGTCGCTTCCTCCATTTGGTGCATGCTTCAAGGCAGACACACGCACTTTTGTTATTATTTTGAAGAACGATTAGCGCGTGTCATCTATTGCTTACACTCTTGATTGACGTGAATTGGGACAAGAAATATTTTTTTCTGGTTGAATATTTTGAATTGCGTTAATTTAGGGCTAAGGGTCATGCAGTTTTATCTTTTGCTTGGATTGCTGCAGGATTTTAAGAGAGGAATGGCAGAATCATTGCAATTACTTCTCGACTGTTTTTGGATGATTTCAAATTGAAAAAGGATCGAAATATGAAAGAATTTGTAGCTTATATTGTAAAAAATCTTGTCGATTACCCCGAAAAGGTTAAAATAAACGAAATTGGTGGGACACAAACATTGATTATCGAACTGTCAGTAGAGAAGTCAGATATTGGAAAAATTATTGGTAAAAAGGGCAAAACAATCAATGCCATCCGTACTCTTTTGATGTCTGTTGCAAGCCGCAATGGAATCCGGGTTAATCTGGAAATCCTTGAAGAAGACGGCATGCCAGCTCAAGTAGATCAGGCTTAACATTGCAAAAGTCCTTGATTGTTCAAGAAAATCGAAAAATATTTAACGCAAAGGCGCAAAGACGCAAAGATCAAGGCACAGGAATCAGCACGTTTTTTTAAACTATACAGAGGAAAAAAACAGGATAAGCAGGATAAATTCAAAAAAAATATCCTGTTTACCCTGTTTATCCTGTTATTAATTCTCTTCTCTTTGTGTGCATTGCATTCTCTATGATTCAAAAAAAGTATACTGATTTCCTCGGCCCTGCTCTTTGCGTCTTTGCGCCTTTGCGTTGAATATTATCGCTTGGCTCTAATGACAAACCCAAAGTTCAGGAGAGCAAGATCTCGTAATTATGTTCCTGATAATAAGCCAGACGGGTTTGGGATTTTTGTTTCTTTTCCGGATGAGTTCCATCCAAAAAATCATAAATGACCGGGAATTTGTTAAATATTGCGCGGCAATCGGGGAGCAAATTCACTAATATTTTAGCCTCATTGACATTATTTTCCGTTGTTGTAATCGCAACAAGAGCATCGTTTGTGCTGTTTGCCACCATATGCGGAATAAAACTCTCCTTGGGCTGTCTCCAAAGCAGCTGATCGACATATTGGGCTGCTTCATCAGAAGGGACCATGATTAAAAGCGCCTGGTCTTCGTAAAAAAAATGGCGGACTGTATCGCAAATGCACTGAATTTTCTTTGCATTGTCCTGTATGTGGAAAAAAATCACTTTTGAAGCAGACATGGTAGACCTATAATTGGTTGCCAACATCCTTTTTGGAGGAAGGAGGCGCCTCGGTAGAGCCTGAAATTGTCCCGCAGGAGATGACATATTTGAACGCATCTTCGACTTTCATATCGAGATAGACTAAATCGGATGACCGGCACATCATCAAAAATCCCGATGTCGGGTTTGGTGTTGTAGGGACAAACACAGCGATCAGGGGTTGTTGATCTTTTGTTGTTATGGCTACCTGGTCATTTGTAATAAATCCAATTGTCAACCCGCTCGATGTGGGAAAAGGGACCATCACGACTTGTTTGAAGGAATTAGATTTAGTAAAAAGATTATGGATCACCTCTTTGGAAGTTTGGTAAATATTGCTGACAAAGGGAATGCGGATAAGAATATATTCCCAAAATCTGACTAAAGAGTGAAAAAAGAACCAGTTAGCTAAAAACCCAAGTCCCACGGTTAATAAAAACAGAAGGGACAATATGATGAGTTGGCTTAAAAATTTCTGGACATGTTCATCGGAAAAAAATAAAAACCCAAATCGGTGACCAGTGTGATCAAAGATTTCTTTAACTATCCCAACAAACGGCTCTGTTAAAAGGTTGAATAAGAAACTTAAGATCGACAATGTCAAGGCGGCCGGTAATAAAAGGATCAAACCGGTAATGAAGTATTTTTTCATAAGATTTACTTATTCAGACTATATGCGACTTTAGGATTAATTGCAAATCAGTCTGACGGTTACAGGTGACTAAATTTTTGAATTTCTCTCAACCAAGAAAACTCTAAGCAAATCTTAATCTCGATCTTGATCATGATCTTAATCTAGTTCTTGAAACATTTCGCTCTCTAGTTGGCTCTTATCAATCCAATCAACATCGAAACAATCCGATACAGTTGTAATTTGCCCTTTTTTACTTTTTCTCCATCAATCTTCTTCTTGGCCACAAGAAGATCTAGGCAAGTAGTGCACTAGAGAAAAATTGAAGAAAAGCAAGATTAAGATCATGATCAAGATCAAGATCAAGACTTGCTTAGAGTTTTCTTGGTTGAGAGAAATTCAAAAATTCGTTTTAATGCTCAGTCACCTGGACGGTTATTTTGTCTGTTGCAGGAAATCCTTATCCTGGGGTATTTTTGCCTTGGCAAGAGCAGTTGCAGACCAGTGTTAACTTTTATCGGGAGCTTGGCAAGATGGTGCATATTAAAATAAAAAAAGGCTTGAATATTCCCATCAAGGGTCACCCGCAAGGTCCGGTTCGCGAAATGGGGGTTTCTCCCCAAATTGGGTTAGACCTTACAGGATTTGAGAATGTCAAATTGCGTTTGCTTGCCAATGTCGATGAAAAGGTAAAGATTGGGCAGTCTCTTGCCGAAGATAAATCAACGCCTGGCCGCTTTTTTGTTTCGCCTGCCGGAGGAGTCATTAAGGAAATCAGGCGGGGGGCGAAAAGGGTGCTTCAGGCAATTGTGATCGAAGTTCAGCCTAACGAAGCATTTTTTGAATATCCCCCTTGCGATCCTAAACATGCCCAAAAAGAACTAATTATTGAAAGAATGCTGGCTTGCGGATGTTTTACACGCATCCGTCAGCGCCCTTTTAATCTCCTCGCAGAGCCATATTCTGCTCCTAAAAGTATTTTTGTTAAAGCAATAGAATCAGCGCCTTATGTGCCAGATCCGCGAATGCAGGTGGCGGGGCATGAGAAGGAATTCCAGGCCGGATTGGATGCTTTGTCCAGATTAACGGAAGGAGCCGTCCATCTCGTTTACCCTGAAAATAGCAACTGCCGGGCATTTACAGAGGCGCAATCTGTACAACGACATACCGCAGAAGGGCCCCACCCGATAGGAACTTTTTCTCTGCACATTCAGGAAATTGATCCGATCGTAGCGTCCGATGAGGTGATTTGGACACTGTCTGTGTTAGATGTCATTGCGATAGGCTATGCATTGACAAAGGGGCATCTCTTTAACGAGCGGATCATCGCGATTGCAGGCCCTGGAATTTTATCGGACCGGACGGGATATTTTAAGGTTCGCGATGGACAATCGATCACTTCGCTTCTTGCAGGAAGGATTGGACCCGGAGAGGCACGTTTTATTTCAGGAGACCCCCTCATGGGTTCGAAAGTAACAAGCGACGACTTTTTAGGTTTTGACGATACGGTTTTTTGTGTGATACCGGAAAATACCAAGCGATCCTTCTTGCATTTTTTGAGGCTGGGACTAAACAAATTCAGTTTCAGCAAGGCGTACCTTTCAGGGCATCTGGACACTACAAAGCGGGAATTTGACTTTACGACGAGCCAGCACGGCGAACACCGTCCCTTTATTGACAGCTCCCTCTATGATCGCGTCATGCCGCTGGATGTACCGACAATGCTTTTAGTCAAAGCCGTGATGGCCAAAGATTTTGAGCTTGCGCAAACGCTTGGCCTGCTAGAGGTAGACAAGGAAGATTTTGCCCTCCCCACCTTTGTTTGCCCCTCGAAGATCAATATGACCGAAATTATTGGAAACGGGATAAAAGAGTTTGCCAAAGAGATGGGGAGGTAGGTTTATACACAAACAACTTTAAGAGTTGGGAATTTTGCAAGGAGCCGCCTCGAATTTTAACCAAGCAGAGCTGGTGCCGAAGCAGCTCAACTTGAATAAGTTGAGCGATGGAGGCAGGTTTCAAATTCGTCGGCTGGCGACGATGCAAAAAACCAACTCTTGAAGTTGTTTGTGTATATAATGCAAAAAACAGTACAATGATGGAAAGCGTATATATGGCAAGCTATAAGGCGTGGATTGGCAAAGCAAAGAGCGATCTTTATCTTGCAGAAAAAGGTGTCAAGGATGATGACTTGACACTAGATACAGCAATATATCACACACAACAATGTGCAGAAAAGGCTCTAAAAAATTTTGAGCAGCCTCCTTGTCAAAATCCCAATTTTTGAACCACCTTCGGTATACCAATCGTGATTCACAAGTTGGGTATAAATTTAAAACTCCAAACGTATTGATTTTAGTTTACGGCAATCACTGTAAATATCGAGATATCCAAAACCAGAATCTGTCATTTCACAAAAGTTACATAATTTTAAATGTTCGAGATTATGAAAAAAAGGCAGAAGTAATAGGCTATTGTCCTTAAGAAGTCTACAGTCTAAAAGATTTAAAGTTGTTAAGTGGGGAAGGAGTTTAGCGAGGATTCTCAATCTGTCATCTGTAATATTGCGGCAGGTTTTTTTAACTTGACTCCCATATATTGCTTTTGAAGTTTGAAAAAAAGTCATCTCTTCTTCTAATGATAAAAATTGACGCAAACATATAGAAGTAGTGTCCATTGTTAATGTTTCAAAACCACGGGGAAAAACGACCCGGGGGAGAAGCGGTTTTGCCAAGGGGGAAACGGTTATTGAAAAGCTTGCAAAGCTTTTTTCTTTTCTTTGCACGTCAGGATGAGCAAAAAGAGTTGTACCCGGCATTCTTTCCTTTGGTATAACTTCCGCTTTTTCTGAAAGGAGTGGTGCGCTTTCTTGGATTTGCGTGAGTGATTTTTGTTCTTTGGGCATAGTTATTAATGCGATATTGCCGACTTCAGAATCTGAATTGGAAGGCTTTACAGAAAATCGATTCGCTCTTCTATAAATGCATTTTCCAGTGAGTGCAATGGCAGGTAAAATAATGGTTGCAATTAGAGCACTCTTGAGGAGATATCCAGCAAATTTTGGACAATCCTTTTCTGAAAGGTTATCTTTAGCAATTTCTATGTCTTTCTCGTTGACGTTGACAATGTGCACGCTTTGCTGTCCAAAATCAAACAATTTATCGCAATAGCGCAAGTTGTGATATTTTTCATGATCGTTTGTCAGACTGTTAGAAATTGGGGTAAAAAAGGATAATTCTGATGACATATTTTTTTCCAGTTCTATGAGTAGTTGGTTTGTAGCTACAGGGTAACAATATCCCAGATATATATCAAGAAAGGCTAATCCCTATTCGGAACGCAAAGCTTCGATTGTGCTTTGTCTCGCAGAGTCACAATTCCAAGTTTGAGGCCGATTGTGGTATAAATTCCTGGCACCAGCTTTGCTAAAATTCCAACTTTTGAAATACGTTGGGTATAGTTAGGCGGCAGCAAAATCCTTAACGTGTTTTATTCTTTTATTGCCAATACTACTCATTCTAATGCGTTTTGGTAATCCCTTACATCGTTTGCGGTTTTCTAAAACAAGATTGTAACCAAGAGCATCTATCAAATTAGCAAA
>Ga0207128_1003_pt1 | contig 114603 bp, 97 predicted proteins | sample Alteio_BWMinHeat_18_FD_153522 | JGI IMG/M metagenome (GOLD analysis project Ga0207128, IMG submission 153522) | Enriched cells from forest soil in Barre Woods Harvard Forest LTER site, Petersham, Massachusetts, United States -... | ecosystem: Environmental > Terrestrial > Soil > Temperate forest >... | reverse complement strand
AGGTCCTTTGGTGTCTAACATGAGAGCAAGAGGTTTGCCACTTCTTGAGCGCGCTTCTTTGAGAAGGGTTAACACATGGGCATGCTGCTCGTGCGTCCCGTGGCTGAAATTCAAGCGGGCAACGTTCATGCCCGCTTGAATCAGCGCGTCAATTTTTTCTAAAGAGTTAACAGCCGGACCAATCGTACAAACAATTTTCGTATGGATATTCATGTATCACTCCCGGAAGATGGAATAGCTATTCATGAAAAAGCAGCAGCCGATTTAAGTTCCATTGGGTATAATCTAAAATCTGTTATGAGCGCAAGGAAATCAACTCCTGGGGAGGAGGAAACCTTGATCGATTAAATCTTTGAAGGTCCCGCGCAAAGTGAGAGGGTCTTGGTTTCTTAGCTGATTTACCCTATTATTTTCCGCTTCTCTGTCTGTATAGTCTACGAACTCAACATAGTCCGTGTCCAAAACGCGATCATAAAGAACCTCCTTATGCTTAGGGCGATATAAGAAGTTCTCAACGTCCTTAAAATGGTTAGCATCGATCACTTGCGATACAGCATGCCGACTAAATTGCGCCTGAATTACACGGGCTTTACCTTCATTACCTCCTAGAGCATAACCAATCAACTCGCTCAAAGCTACTTTTTGATGCATACGAGGAGCAGTTAGCAGTCGCCCCATTTTCGCAAGCGTCTGATGTTCTGTTGCTTTTACATTTTTAAAAGGAAGAACAAGAAGAGCCGCAAAAGGTCTCAGTACCGTGTAAAAAACGAGCCTCGCAAGAGCCTTCACACCCCCAAGAAGCCTATTTTGGACAGTAGGTGTTTTTATCTCACACACCTCGCAGCCTAAATAATTCTCTAAATATTCCCGGGGATGGTTCAACCCACTTGATATTGCTGAGTCATCCCGTAGCACCCCGCAATTGCCATAAGCTGCACCTGCTCGTCTGTGTTGACATAATATTGATATTGTCATTTTTCTCTCCTTGTTTATTAATTGCTCATATTATAGCATAAAATTGTTAAAAAATTATTAATATCAAAAATTTATTTAATTTTAATCAAAAACCGACTCTTCTCTCGAGGAAATAACCATGCAAGCTATTTTGATTCACGGTAACGGTGGAGGAACTCCAAACGATAATTGGTTTCCTTACGTTAAGGAAGAGCTAGAGAAGCTAGGCATCTCCGTCAAGGCTCCTCAGTTCCCCGATGCGGATCTGGCAAGGAGCTCCTATTGGCTCCCCTTTCTTAAGGAGCTGGGGGCAGACAGCAACACCCTCCTGATTGGCCACTCTTCAGGTGCCATCGCTGCGATGCGCTACGCAGAAGAACATCCCGTCTTAGGATCTGTGCTTGTAGGAGCTTATTGCACCGATTTAGGCTATGAAAAGGAGAAGCTCAGCGGCTATTTCGATAAGCCGTGGAACTGGAAGGCGATCAAAAAAAATCAACGCTGGATCCTTCAATTTGCCTCCCTGGATGACCCTTGGATACCTATTGAAGAAGCGAGAGCCTTGCACGCGCATCTGGGGACGGAGTACTATGAGTATAGTGATCAAGGCCATTTTGGGGGAGATTATCACAAAACAACCTTTCCAGAGCTTGTAGAGGCGATTAAACACCAATTGATGGTCGATGTTTGGCAGAAACATTTGGAGCATTTAGATTGGCGAAAAATGATCACACAAACCCATCCCAAAAAAACGCCTTGCGGCCCCATCTACGAGCTTCCTAACCCTATTGAGCGCCCCAACGAAGATTTTGCCATCGCAGATATGCGAGAGGTGGGTTATACAGAGCCTCATTATCACCCAGAGACCGAAGTCTATTTCATTTTGCAAGGGAGTGGCCTTGTGGTGGTGGGTGGAGAGGAAACGGTTGTTCAAAAAGGTTCAGCAATCTTGATCCCTTCCAATACAGCTCACTTTGTCATCCCTAGGGAAGATCTCGTGCTTGCAGTGGTCAACACCCCTCCTTTTAGAGCCGAAAATGTCCGTCTTCTCACAGAGAGTCACCCCCAATTCAAGTACAACCACAGTCAATTTGAAAGCCTAAGAGGAAACTGCGAGATTAAATAGAGAGGGCAAAAGCTTTATTGACATAAATATGCCAATAGTAGCATAATAGGATTATAAAAGGACGCTAAATGGCTAATCCGCAATCGAACCGTGAGCTCATTTATATAGGGTCTTCTAAGAAAGACGCCACAAAACTACCGAAAGACGTGCAAGGGGTATTTGTAGCCGCTTTAAAGATAGCTCTGAATGGAGGAACCCATGAAGATGCAAAACCCTTCAAATACCATGGAAGCGGCGTGTTTGAGGTGGTTTGTGACTACAATGGGGATGCATTTAGGGAAATATACACTGTCCAATATAAAGAAGTTGTTTTCGTGATCCACATCTTCCAGAAAAAAAGCAAAAAGGGCTCTGAAACTCCAAAGCCAGATAAGGATTTAATTGCACAAAGGCTTAAGTGGGCGACCCAAATTTACAAGGATTTATATGGCAAAAAAACTAAAAAAAACTAAAAAAGCTCAACCAGAGAAACCAGAATATGAAGTCAGCTCTGGGAATGTGTTTGTCGATTTTGGATTTCCCAATCCAGAGGAAGCGGATGCTAAATCAGATCTCGCCTTCTTAATCAGTTCGATTATTAAAAAGCGAAATTTGACTCAAGAACAAGCTGCTCAATTGATGGGGATAGACCAACCAAAAGTTTCAAAAATCACTAGAGGAATGTTATCCGAATTCACAATTGAGCGTTTAATGAAATACTTGCTTTGTTTGGGATTTGACATTGAGATTAAACCAATTTTAAGCAAGCGACCGATCCCATCGATTCATGTTGTTCGAGTGAACAATGGAAGAAGGCTGAGCGCATAGAGCATAAAATATCATTAACTGTCAAAGTCGAGAGGAAACTGCGAGATCATATAGAGAGGGCAATTGTAAATATCCCCGTCATGTTTCAAATTCATGATGCTCGCTCTCACAAGTTTAGAAGGCATATATTTCTGCTTGTAGGCAAGAAGGCTCTTTTTCTTCTGACTGGATCCAGATTTTACCTCTAAGGGGTAAATCTCATGATCTTCTTCTATTAAGAAATCCACCTCTGCCACCCCAGCACTTGTCCAGTAATAAGGTGCTCTATGCTTAGTAGCGATTAATTCTTGTGCAACATAATTCTCTGTAAGGGCTCCCTTAAATTCTGTAAATAAAAGATCCCCGTCGATGATTGTCTGAGGAGAAAGATTACTTTGCGCCCCAAGTAATCCTACGTCTGCTAAAAAAACCTTAAAAGTACTGTTATCCATATAAGCGCTAAGAGGAAACTTAGGAGATTCTACCAAATAGCCCTTATGAATGAGCCCTGCATCTGCAAGCCACTGAATCGCATCTTCATAATCCCTGCCTCGTGCACTTTTTCGAATCAAGGCAAAGACAAACTTCTTATTCTCTTTTGCTAACTGCCGATGAACCTGCTTCCACACCGTTGTGACCTTCATGATTTCGCTAGGAGGTGCATGCTTCGCAAAATCTCTTTCATAAGCATTTAAGATCTCCATTTGAATCTCTCTAACGGTATTCACATTTTCGTTCTTAGCATACTCGGCAACAGCTTCTGGCATGCCTCCCACAAAAAAATACATTTTTAGGAGATCGATTAACTTCTCATGGAGTGGACCTGGAAGGGGCTCATAAGTGGAATACTCCTCTAAGAACAAGCGCGTTTTTTCTTGACCCAACGCTGAAAGCCACTCGAAAAAAGTCAAAGGATAGAGGTGAAGAAAATTGACCTTACCTACCGGAAAACCCTTTTCATTAGCTGTTTTTACGCCTAAAAGAGACCCTGCTGCGACAACATGGTACTCATTTGCCTCTTCACAAAAATATTTCAAACTATTGATGGCCTTAGGACACTCTTGAATTTCATCTAAGACCAAAAGAGTATGTTGGGGTTCGATATCTACTTCTGTGTGAATACTTAGGATTTTTAAGAGCTGCTTAGGATCTAATGTGCTTTCAAAATATTGACTGAGTTTCTCATCTTTTTCGAAATTCAAATAAGCCACTTTCTTATAAGATGTTCTGCCAAAATGCTTCAGAGAATAGGTCTTTCCAACTTGTCTTGCTCCGTTCAAAATGAGCGGCTTACGCCTTGGGGATCGCTTCCACTCTTCGAGTCGCTTATAAATATCTCTTTTCATATCCTCAGTATAGAAGATTTTCCTGTAAAAAATAAAGCCATTCCTTAGGAAAACGTGGTAGGTTCACACGTTTTTCATTGGAAAAACGTGGTGAGTTAACACCTTTTTCGTTGGAAAAACGTGTTTTTCAGTTTTTAGTTGCCTAAACCTTTTTAATCGCTTATCCTCTCTCACCACTATGACTATTCACATCTCAAAAGGCGTCTTTGATATCCTCCCTTACTCTACGGAAAAATGGAAGGAGTCCCACCTGTGGCACTACATCGAAACAGTCGCCTCAGAAATGGCCACCCTCTACGGCTACCATGAAATCCGCACCCCCCTCTTCGAAGACACCAAGCTTTTTCATAGAAGCGCTGGCGCCACCTCCGACATTGTCGTCAAAAAAGAGATGTATACCTTCCAAGACAGAGGCGACCGCTCTCTCACCCTGCGCCCCGAGGGCACAGCCCCCGTTTTACGCGCCTTTATCGAAAATAATCTCGCTGAAAAAGGCGTGCAAAAGTTTTTCTATCTGGAGCCCATGTTTCGCTATGAAAGGCAGCAAGCGGGACGCTACCGCCAACACCACCAGTTTGGCGTAGAAGCCATTGGCTCAAACTCTCCTTATCAAGATGTTGAGGTGATTCACCTGCTCTTCTCCTTTTTTCAAAAATTGGGCATCCGAGGTCTCACTCTCCATCTCAATTCTCTAGGAGAAAAAGAAACGAGGAAAATCTATGGTGATAGACTCAAAGAATTCCTCCAAGCTTCTTATGATCAACTCTCTCCAGAAAGCCAAGAGCGATTCCACGCAAACCCTTTGCGCATCTTAGATTCCAAATCTGAGCAAGACAAATTCCTTCTGCAAAAAGCCCCCTCCCTCACGGACCTGCTGGAAGGCAAGGCGAAAGAGCATTTCGACACTGTCTGCACCCTTCTAAAAGAAGCTCATATCCCCTATCAGATCAATCCCAAGCTCGTACGAGGGCTCGATTATTACAGCCATACCGTCTTTGAGATTACCGCTGAAGAACTAGGCGCGCAAAATAGCTTAGGCGGCGGTGGAAGATATGATGGCCTCATCAAAGAGCTAGGTGGACCTGATCTGCCTTCCATAGGCTTTGGAGCGGGCTTAGAAAGAATCATCCAGACAATGCTTGCGCAACAAGTGTCTCTTCCAGAGCCTCCCAAACCCCTTCTTTTTATCATCCCCCTCGGAGAGAGAGCCCACAACAAAGCTTTTTCCTTAGTATGCGCTTTGAGAGCCGAAGGCATCGCCGCGGAAATGGATTTTTCTGAGAGAAAACTCAAGTCCAGCATGCGCTACGCCGATAGTTTAGGCGCTCACTATGTGATCGTCTTAGGAGATGCCGAATTAGAGAGCGCAACGGTGGAACTCAAAAATATGCTCTCTGGAGGTGCTGAGAAAGTTCCGCTCTCTCAGTTGTCACACAAATTAAAATGAGCAAAGATCCTATCCTCTTAAAAAAAGTTTCCGTCCACAATCTAAAGGGAGTGGATTTAGAGCTTCAAGCGGGTGAGCTGATTGCCTTCACAGGCGTTTCTGGATCAGGAAAGTCCTCCCTTGCTTTCGATACCATCTATGTAGAAGGGCAAAGACGTTACATCGAATCTCTCTCTACTTTTGCTAGAAGATACCTCGGCGATATGCGCAAACCCGATGTCGAAGAAGTCTCCGGCCTCTCCCCCACCATTTCAATCGAACAAAAGACAGCTGGAAAAAATCCACGCTCCACTGTGGGCACGATGACAGAGATCTACGACTACCTGCGTGTTCTCTACGCAAGAGTGGGCACCCCCCATTGTCCTGTCAGCTTGGAGCCTGTCCTTCCTCAAAGTAAAGAGCGCATCATCAAAAAAATCCAGCATCTGCCAGAAGGCACTAAAATCATCCTCCTGGCCCCCTTTGCAAAGGGAAAAAAGGGAGAATTTAAAGACGACTTTGACCATTTACTGCGCAAAGGCTACATGCGCGCACGTGTCGATGGTAAAGTCATCGATTTGAGCGAAGAGATCTCTTTAGATAAAAACCTCGCTCACGATGTCGATGTGGTCATTGATAGACTCACCGTCTCCAAAGAAAATCAGTCCAGGATTGCGGAGGCTGTTTTGGCAGCTCTTGAGTGCGGAAATGGTGTCTTAACCGTCCACAACCTCACGCAAGAGGAGGAGACTCTCTACTCTACCCACGCCTACTCACCTAAATCTGGCCTCTCCTATTCCTCTTTAGAACCTCAGGATTTCTCCTTCAATAGCCCTGGAGGCATGTGCCCCACCTGTCATGGTCTTGGCTATACGCAGAACTTCGATCTCGCTCTTATCATCGATCCTGAAAAGAGCATTGCCGAAGATTGCTGCGTCATTGCAAGTTCTTACCAGACTGTTCGTTATGGAAATATCTACACTAATTTAGCCACTCTTTTTCATTTTTCTGTGCACACTCCTTGGAAAGAGTTGAGTGAGAAGGCAAAAAAGGTATTTCTCTATGGAACGGAAAAAAAATGGACGTCGATGCACTTTGTGCACCCCTCGCGCCCTGTCAGCTGGACCGAATATGTGCAGTGGAAAGGGGTGATTCAAGAGGCTTATGAGAAGTATCAGGAGGCAAAAAGCGACCTTTATAAGGCCCATAAAGAAAAGCTCATGACCTTTGGGAAATGTCCCTCGTGTAATGGCTCTAAGCTAAAACCCTACCCCTCTGCGACCCTTTTAAATGGAAAAAAGATCCAGGAAGTGACTAGCAGCACCATTCAAGAGGCCTTTGACTTCTTCATAGGGCTGCCTCTAGACCCCACTGAAAAGCTCATCGCCGAAGACCTCGTCCACGAGATCACAGAGAGGCTGCAGTTTTTACTCAACGTAGGTCTTCATTACCTCACTTTGGATCGAACAGCTCCTACCCTTTCAGGAGGCGAATCGCAAAGAGTGAGACTTGCCTCTCAAATAGGCTCTGGGCTTGTGGGCGTCATCTACGTTTTAGATGAACCCTCCATCGGATTACATCCTAGAGATAATAAACAGCTCATCTCCACGCTGGAGTATCTGCGCGATCTGGGAAATACTGTGATTGTCGTAGAACATGATGAGGAGACCATCTGGTCGGCAGATCGTGTGGTGGATGTGGGCCCAGGAGCTGGCAAAAACGGCGGAGAGATCCTTGTCAATGGCTCTCACAAAGAGCTCATAGAGAATTCTCGCTCTCTCACAGGCGCTTATTTAAGTGGCAAATTAAAGATCCCCATTCCTGAAGAAAGAAGATCGATTCCTGAAGAAGCTCTGGAGATCTTTGGCGCCTCTCACCACAACCTTAAAAATATCCACGTTTCCTTCCCTCTTGGTGTTTTAGTGGCTGTCACAGGAGTTTCTGGATCAGGAAAATCTTCTCTTATTTCCGATACGTTATACCCCTTGCTTTCCAATACCCTTCATAGAGGCGAGCAGCGCATAGGCGCCTATGAAAAAGTGGAAGGAATCTCTTTTATCGACAAGGTGATTGCAATCGATCAATCCCCCATCGGCAGAAATCCTAGATCTAATCCAGCCACTTACACAAAGCTCTTCGATGAGATCAGACAGCTCTTTAGTGCATTGCCTGAGAGCTTGGCGCGTGGCTATGGTCCTGGGCGTTTTAGCTTCAACGCCAAAGCAGGCAGGTGTCCCGAATGCCAGGGAATGGGAATGACGCGCATCGATATGGACTTTATGGAGGCTGCATGGGTGCCTTGTGCGACCTGTGATAACAAACGGTTTGATTCAGAGACGCTTTCCGTGCTGTACAGAGGTAAAAATATCCACGATGTGCTCGACATGAGCATCGATGAGGCTCTTGAATTTTTCCAAAATATCCCTCAAATCAAGAGGAAGCTCGAAGTCATCAGTCAAGTAGGGCTTGGGTACATCTCTCTTGGCCAGCCCTCCACAACCCTTTCAGGGGGAGAAGCGCAAAGAATCAAGCTGGCCAAGGAGCTCGCCAGACCTGGCAGCGGAAAGACCCTCTACATCCTCGACGAGCCCACAACAGGGCTCCATTTTCACGATATCAATACGCTTCTCAAAGTGCTTCACCGCCTTGTTGATAGAGGAAACAGCGTCATCGTGATCGAACATAACATGGATGTAGTAAAGACTGCTGACTGGATCATCGATCTTGGTCCCGAAGGAGGCGCCTTTGGGGGCGAGATCGTAGCTACAGGCACTCCAGAAAAGATCATCAAACAAAATACCCCTACAGGTAAGGCTTTAAAGGAGGTCTTTCAAAAAACACCTCTAGCCCTTCATCTGAAGGAGAAAAAGAAAGTCACCCATTCCAAAGTTACTGAAATTTCTATTGAAGGTGCCTCTCAAAATAATCTCAAAAACCTCAGCTTGACCATTCCGCGCGATCAGATCACCATCTGCACAGGGCCTTCAGGATCAGGCAAAAGCTCTCTTGCCTTTGAGACGGTCTATGCAGAGGGGCAAAGGCGTTATATTGAATCTCTCTCTCCTTATGCAAGACAGTTTGTCAAACAGATGCCCAAGCCCAAAGTGCTCCAAATCGATGGCCTTTCTCCTGCGATTGCCATTGAGCAAAAAGCATCAGCTGGCAATCCACGTAGCACTGTCGGCACGATGACGGAGATCTACGACTACCTGCGCATTCTTTTCGCGCAGGCTGGAACGGCTTACTGTCCCGACACGGGTGAGGTGATTAAAAGCATCACTAAATCTTATGTCGCAGAAAAAATCCTCAGCTATCCCGCTGAAGAGCGGATTCATATTTTGGCGCCTCTTTATCTTGAAAAGCAGACCTCTTTTGAGGAGTTGATCCAAAAATTGCGCGCACAAGGCTATCTGCGCATCCGTTTAAATGGCTCTTTCTACGAGCTCGATGACTCCATTCCCTTTGAGCGCAGAAGAAAAAATGAGCTTGCCCTTGTCATCGACCGTCTAAAAGTCTCTCCACAAAATAGCTCTCGCATCCAAGAGGCTCTCGAAAATGGCCTTAAAGTATCTAAAGATAAGATCCTTGTCCTAAGAGAAGATGGCAGTGAAGATTTTTTCAACCTCTCCTTCGCGGTCGAAAAAACAGGAAAATCCTATGCTCTGATCACACCCCATACCTTCTCCTTTAATAGCCCTCATGGCATGTGTATGGACTGCCAAGGGCTCGGCTATCAATATGGGGCTGACTTCACTTCGCATGATTTCATCATGTCCAAATCATTAGTGGGGCTTCTGGAGATTCTATGGACAAATCCTTCTCTCAAGCTATTAGAGCCTTTTCTAAAAGAAGAGAGAATCGATCCCTACGAGGCGCTCAAAGACCTATCCCCTTCCCAGCTCCAGTTGATTTTAAACGGCTCTGAGAAGTGGATCTCTTGGAAAGGCTTTCAGTATCGTTGGGTAGGTATCCAAAATATCCTTGCAAAAGCGGGAAAAAGTGCCCACGCTGCCGTCAAAACGCCTTTAATTCCTCTCCTCAATGAAATAGAATGCATCTCTTGTGGAGGCACCCGTTTAAATCCTCTCGCACGTCACGTGCGCATTCACGAGCACTCTTTGCCATCTCTTTGTCATATTCCTATCTGGCGTACATCCGCTTTTTTAGAACGCATGGAGCTTTTGCCTCAGATGCGCACATTACTGGAAGAGGTGCTGAAGCAGCTCAAAGCGCGTTTAGGCTTCTTGGCTGAAGTAGGGTTAGATTATCTAGGTTTAGATCGCAGAGCACCTACTTTGAGTAATGGGGAAGCGCAGCGCATACGCCTTGCAAGGCAGCTAGGAAGTAGCCTCACAGGCGTTTTGTATGTTCTCGATGAACCGACAGTAGGTCTGCATCCAAGAGATACCGATCAACTCCAGAGGGCACTTAAGAAGTTAAATCGCCTAGGAAATACTCTTCTCATGGTAGAACATGATCCCTACACACTTGCAAACGCGGATCGTATCATCGACTTTGGACCAGGAGCTGGGATCCATGGGGGCCATATCATGGCTCAAGGAAGCTATCAGGAGATTCTGCTTGCGGAAAACTCCTTAACAGGCGCCTATCTCTCTGGGAAGAAAAAGATCCCCATTCCTGAAAAGCGTAGAAAAGCCAAGAGCTTTCTCCAAATAGAAAATGTGAGAGTCAATAACTTAAAGGGATTTAATCTCTCCCTTCCTTTAAAAGTTCTGACCTGCCTGACAGGCGTTTCAGGATCGGGAAAATCGACTCTTTTATTCGATGTAATCCGGCCCCTTGCGGAAGAAAAAATCAGAGAGCGCACGCTTTTTAATAAGATGATCCTGATCGACCAAAACCCGATTGGACATACAGTCAGATCCGATGTGGGCACTTTTGTGGATCTCTTTCCTCTTTTGCGCACCTTCTACGCAAGCCTTGGGAAAGCAAGGATAAAAGATCTACAGCCTAAACACTTTAGCTATAACCATCGGCAAGGAATGTGCTCCCACTGCTTGGGGATGGGTTATAAAAAGGTCGAGATGCACTTTCTTCCTTCTGTGAAAGTCACCTGTGACCATTGCCAAGGCTTTCGTTTAAATCCGGTGAGTTTAGAGGTGGAGTATCATGGATTTCATTTTGGAAAGCTCTTAGAGATGACCATCAAAGAGGCGAGGGTCTTTTTTGATCTGATCCCCAAGGCGTGCAAAATTTTGGATACGCTTCTTTCTGTGGGTCTTGGTTATTTGAAACTGGGGCAGGAGATGCCCTCTCTCTCGGGAGGCGAAGCGCAGCGGATGAAGCTGAGCCGTGAACTTGCCAAAAGAAGCACAGGGAAAACGCTTTATCTTTTGGATGAACCGACAACGGGCCTGCATCCAGATGATATGGAAAAACTGCTTAAAGTGCTCCACCAGCTTGTCGATCAGGGAAACACGATGATTATGATTGAACACAATTTAGAGATGATGAAAAATGCAGATCATCTGATTGATTTAGGTCCTGAAGCGGGTGAGAATGGGGGTTATTTGATTTGTGAAGGAACGCCTGAAGCAGTCAGCAAGCACCCCACCTCCCACACAGGTTTTTATTTAAGAACCTACGAATCTTAAGATGGAAAATGACAGAAGAGACTCCTCAAACCCATATAGGTCCCTACCTCATTCGCAAATCCATTGCAAAAGGGGGCATGGGAGAAGTACTTCTCGCTTACGATCCTGTTTGTGAAAGAGAAGTGGCCCTCAAACGCATCCGTCCCGATCTCCACATGCATGAAGTGATGCGCAGCAGATTTTTAAGAGAAGCTAAAATCACAGGACAACTCACGCACCCCGGCATTGTAGCCATCTATACCATTCAACATGATCAAGATCAGATCTACTACACGATGCCCTATGTTCAGGGAGTAACCTTGAGACACCTTTTAAGGCCCGATTCTCAAAGCTCCATCCCGCACTTGATACCGATTTTCAAAAGCATTTGTCAAACCATCGCCTACGTACATGCCAAAGGCATTATTCACCGCGATATTAAACCAGAAAACATCCTTGTAGGGACCTTTGGAGAGGTGATCATTTTAGATTGGGGGCTTGCTGTCTCCATCTCCGAACCTCAAGAAAAAGAAACGTCTCTTGATAGCATAGACTTTCCCCCCGAGCTCACTCACCCTGGAAAAATTGTAGGCACGCTCTCCTATATGGCACCTGAAAGAGCTTTAGGAAAGTCAGCTACTATCCTCACCGATATTTACGCACTCGGCGTCATTTTATATCTTATTTTGACACTTAGACTACCCTTTGAAAGAGGCACTTTAAAAGACTTTAAGAAAAACCACTCTCGAGAGATTCTTTTAGACCCTGAAGAGATTGCCCCTTATCGCGAAGTGCCCCCTAGGCTCTCGAGAATGGTGAGAAGATGCTTGGAACCTGGTCCAGCTGGCAGATATCCCTCAACAGAGGCCTTGATCCATGATATCAATGGCTTTTTAGAGGGCAGGTCAGAGTGGTTTGAAAGCAAACGCCTCTCCATCACCCGAAAAAAAGACTGGGAATTTCAAGAAAACGTGCTGATCTCCAAACACATTGCCATTACGCGCGCTACTGAAGAGGCTGAGTGGGTCAGCCTGATGCTCTCCAAAGCTTCTTTTGCAGAAAATACGCGTATTGAAACGAAGGTGTACATTGGCAAAGAAGGCAGCGGCATCGGTTTTCTGCTCAGCGTTCCTGAAATTTCGGCAAGAGAATACCCTCTAGAGGGCTACTGCCTCTGGATAGGCTCTGAAGATAAACCTTTCTCCCAACTGTTTCGCAATACGATCAAGGTGATGCATCTTCCCGATCTTTTTCTGATGAAAAACAGATGGCACACCATCTCCATTGAGAAAATAGACAACTATATTCACTGCTTTGTAGATGGCATAAAGAAATGTACTTATTTGAGTTATCTACCCCTCACAGGGACGCACGTGGGCCTTCTTTATAGAGATGCCGATTTTCAAATGGAAGAGATCAGCGTCTCTGTGGGAAGCCAGAACCTACAGGTGAGTTGTCTATCGATTCCAGATGCTTTTCTCGCAAGTAGAGACTACAAAAGAGCCCTTGCAGAGTACCGTCGCATTGGCTACTCCTTCCCGGGTCATGCAGAAGGAAGAGAAGCGCTTTTTCGCGCCGGCATCACCTTGCTAGAACAGGCCAAAAATGTGAAAAACGAGAAGAAAGCGCAGTTCTTCTACTCGCTTGCTCTAGAAGAATTTTCCAAGCTCCATCAATCCCCAGGGGCTCCTCTGGAGTACCTTGGCAAGTCTTTAGTCTATCAATCTCTCCATGATTATTCTGAAGAGATTAAATGTTTAGAGCTCGCTTTGCGTAGATATCATGAGCATCCTGTCATTGGCATGATCAAAGAGCAGATCCTCTACCGTCTCCATGAGACCTCTCAAAAAGATCGCAAAGCCACCTATCAGCTCATTCTGGTGACTCTCAGACATCTTAAAGAGACTCGTAACCATACAGAGACCGTGCGTTTATGTAGACATCTCATCTCGCACTGGGAACCTCTTTCCTTTTTTGAAAACCCTCTAGACCCTTCTGCTTTTGGTAAAGAGGCCTCTCTTGCAGAAAGAGAATCTAATGACCTTAACTTCTCTATTTCCCTCGCCTTCTGGCTCGCCTCTCCTCACGCCTTTCTTGAAATTATGGAAGATCTTCTCCACTCATCCACTCCCGAACCTGCGCTGATAGGAAATGCCCTATATGCTCTTCTTGAAATGGGCTCTTATTCTCTTGTGAAAGAGTGGATAGCACCTATTGAGGCAAAAAAGGCGAATTATCAAGAGGTCAAAACGGATCTGGAAGAGATGCTCGCCTTTTTTCACCTTTTGGAGCAAGAGTCTCTCTCCCCTGCCATTAAAGCGTTTTTTGCGATGGAGAGAAAAGATATTGGCGTACGGGAATGGCGCACCCTTCTCTACCTGATAGAGCAGGCACTTAGAGCTCAAAAAGAAGAGTATGTGCATGAGATTGCAAGAGTTTTAAAGGATCTGCCCCTCTCTACCGAAGATCGGATTAGCCTGGATGCTTACCGCGTCTGGGCCCATTTGCAGAAAAACGAGTGGAGGCAGGCAGAGGAGATTTTCGATACTTACCACTACGAGCTTCTCAACCAAGAATCGACCCTCCTCCACCCTCTCTATGGCTGCTGGCTTTATGTAGCTGAGGGAAAGGAGCTCTCCGATATTCATTTTGGCGGCGTGATCGATACGCCTTTTCCTAGGTCATGGGCCCTTTTAGGTCATGAGCTCACTAACCACCTCTCTGAAAACCCTACCTGGCTCTCCAATTCCTTTATGTGGGAAAGAAGACAGCTCTACGCCCAACTCTCCCTCTACTACCACTGTGCTGGCAATCACGAGATGTCGGCCTATTTCAGGCATTTAGAAAAAAAAGAATATACTCCCTCTATATAGTCGATTTATACCCAAAATAATATAGAATTTTTTTTAATTTGACGACATTAGACCCCAGACTGGATTATTAAATACTAAATTGTTAAAATTAAGTAATTTAAGTGGAGTTTTTGTGCATATTTCAACCCTCCCAGACGAGACTCTTGTTAACATATTCCTTAGGCTACCTCAAGAGGATCTAGGAAAAGTTTTAGCTGTTTGCCGTAGATTCAGAGAAGTTGGTAAAGACGTCTTATCCCTAAACCTGCGTAACAGCGTGTCAGTAAGAATAGAACCTCTAGAGAGTTCCCGATTGTTTCTGCAGACAAAGGCACTCAAAAAAGAGGCCATCAAAAAAACCGCTAGATTGAGAGTCGATAATGTATTTATCAGTAAACCCTTTATCATGATTGTCTGTGAATTAAATAAAAACTATGAAATCAGCGTTTGGAAAGAAAATCTAGAAAAAAAGCTCTCTCCTCGTTCCCATTTTTCAGTAGATGGCCGCCCTAAAGAAATGATTGCCACGGAGAAGTGGTTTTTACAAGTTGTTGAAAAAAAGGGTCTTTGGCAAGTCACTTGCATGGAAAAACCAGGACAAGTCACGCATCTGTTTAACGGCTATTTAAAAAATAGTGAGCAAGAGTTAGCTCCCAGCTTTCCTGAACCACGGGTTTCCCTATGTGCACACTACTCTTCTTGTATCTTTTGGGGACCCGGTAGACTCTACCTTTTTAACCGAGGAGCGGACTCCAAATATTCAACTATTTGGCTTTCTCCAAATTCTGATCCTAGCACGTCACAGGAAACTCAGGATACGCCTACCACGGCTGATTTCTTAGCTAAAGAAGATATGGCTCAATTCACCTCTCTTGCCCGCGCCAAGCATTTGGTAGCCATAGGCTCCTCTACAGGACATATCACAATAATCGATAATGCTAAAAAGCGTATTACAACCTTTGACCCTGAACCTATTAAAAATAAATGGCTATCGAATATCGACCTAACAGATGATCTGCTTGTCTGCTCAACACCTGACTCCGTGATCATTTTTGAACAACTCCCTCTTGAAGATAGCTTGTCAGTGCTTCGTACCATCCCTACCACCTCTTTATACCCAAAAGTGCTGAAAAGTCGGATTTTTGGTTGCGTTCAATCCCGGGAGCTTTCGCGTGATCCAAAAACCGACTTTTCAGCACTTTTGGGTATAAATAAGGCCTGGATATTATCTAACACGTTTTTAATAGTAGAAAAAAATGAGACATTAGCGACTTGGAAACTCGATAACCCTGATTATGTTGACATAGGCATCTTTCACAGAGGCTACACCTCAAATGGGCCCGGAAGAAGGCCTCCTGTTTATTTCATTGCACGCTCTGCTGATAATCCGTATAATCGCCTTCTTTTATTCTCCTGAGACTAATGAGCAATCCTTTTCAACTGCCTGATGCTTACGATGCCAGCCACATCGAATCGAAGTGGTATACCTTTTGGGAAGAAAGCGGCTTTTTCAAAGCAAATGCCCACTCTCCAAAACCTCCTTATACTATTGTCATCCCCCCTCCCAATGTGACAGGTGTCCTCCATATGGGGCATGCACTTGTAGACACTCTACAAGATATCCTCATCCGTTGGAAACGCATGAGCGGATTCGAAGCGCTATGGGTTCCTGGCACAGATCATGCAGGAATTGCCACTCAAAGCGTTGTAGAAAGACATTTGCTCGCGAGTGAAAAGAAGCGCAAAAGCGATTACACAAGAGAAGCCTTTGTCAATATTGTCTGGGAGTGGAAAGAGAAGTATGAGGCGCGCATTCTCACCCAACTCAAAAAAATGGGCTGCTCTTGCGACTGGTCTCGACTCCGTTTTACGATGGATGATGACTACAACAGCTCTGTAAGGGTGATTTTTAAAAAACTTTTCGATGCAGGCTTGATCTATAGAGGCGACTATCTCGTCAACTGGGATCCTGTCATGCAGACGGCCCTTTCCGATGATGAAGTCGAATATGAAGAGCGGGAATCTTCCCTTTGGACCTTTAAATACCCCCTCACAGATGGTTCTGGGTATGTCCATATTGCCACCACAAGACCTGAAACCATGCTGGGAGATACAGCAGTGGCTATCTCTCCTCAAGATGACAGATATAAGCATCTGGTTGGAAAAACAGTGCGTCTCCCTATTTTAGAAAGAGAAATTCCCATCATCGCTGACCGTTTTGTAGACCCTACTTTTGGCACAGGAATGGTCAAAGTGACTCCTGCCCATGACCCAAATGACTACAACATGGGCAAAAACCACGATCTTCCCTTCATCAATATCCTCACTCCCAATGGCTTTATCAATGAAAACGGGGGTCCTTTCCAAGGCCTTTCTCGCGAAGAAGCGAGAGTTGCTGTGGTCAAAAAAATGCAAACGCTTGGTCTTTTAGAAAAAATCGAGCGCCATACCTTAAGAGTGGGCGTCTCTTATCGCTCAAAAGCGGTCATCGAGCCTTATCTTTCCAAGCAGTGGTTTGTCAAGATGTCTCCCTTTGTGGGAAAGCTAAAAAGCATCGTGCAGGATGGCCTTGTTAAAATCCTGCCCCCTGTGTGGGAGCAGACCTATTTTCATTGGATCAGTCATTTAAGAGATTGGTGCATCAGCCGGCAATTATGGTGGGGACACCAAATTCCTATCTGGTACAACAAAGATGACCCCTCTCAAATGATCTGTTATGATGGAGTGGGAATGCCTCCTGAGGTAGCTCTGAAGCCTGATCTATGGATCCAAGATGCAGATGTTTTAGATGGTTGGTTCTCCTCTGCTCTTTGGCCTTTTGCAACGCTCGGCTGGCCACAAAAAACAGAAGCCCTCCATAAGTTTTATCCCACTTCGGTACTCGTCACTGGCCACGACATTCTCTTCTTTTGGGTTGCTCGCATGCTTGTCATGGGAGAGTATGCTTTGGGAATAGCTCCTTTTCCAGAAACGTTTCTCCATGGTTTGATCTATGGAAAATCCTACTGGAGAGAAAATAAAGAAGTAGGCATCACCTACATCACAGGTGAGGAAAAAAGAGAGTATGATTTAGGAAAGCCTCTCCCCAAAGGTGTCGAGAGCAAATGGGAAAAACTCTCTAAATCAAAGGGCAATGTGATCGATCCTCTCGAAATGATCGATGAGTATGGAACGGATGCGATGCGCCTCACACTTGCTGCAAGTGCCAACCAAACGCCTCAAATCGATCTAGATCGACGTAAATTTGAAGAGTTTAAGAATTTCATCAACAAGATCTGGAACGGAGCTCGCTTTGTATTCATGAATCTGGAAGGGCTTAAGGCCCAAGCTCTTGCTCAAGGGCTTGACCTTTCTCTTCTGGATCTAGAAGACAAGTGGATTCTCTCCGGAATGAACCGTATCAATGAAAAGGTGAACTCCGCACTTTCACAATATTCCTTTGGAGAGGCCTCCAGCGCTGCTTACACTTTTTTTTGGGATGAGTTCTGTGCGTATTATGTGGAGATTTCCAAACCCACGCTTCTTGGCAAAAGAGGCTCTGCTGAACAGAAGCAGAATAAGCAAAAAATCCTCGTTCATGTGCTCTGTAACATGATACGCCTCATGCACCCCATTGCTCCTTTCATCACAGAAGAGCTTTTTCAACTGCTCAAGGAACGCTTTCCTCTCGAAGAAAATACACATGCAGTGGATCCTTACACACAAGTCACTGTACAAGCCCTTCGTACTCCTGCGTGTATTGTAGCGCCCTACCCCACACTTATCTGTGAGCCAGAACTTCCATCTGAAGAGCATTTTTCACTGATGCGGGCAATTGTCCATTCTATTCGCAATATCCGCGGCGAGATGCGCATCCCTCCTCAAATAGCCGTAGAGGTTTATCTCGTAGGAGCTGATCCCATCGTTGAGAAAAATCTGCACATCATCGCAGCTCTTGTCAAGACCACCAAGATCACTTGCACAAAAGAGCCCCCGGCCCTTTCTTTTAGCGCGACTGGAACTGTCCAAGGTATCACGATTCTGATTCCCCTTCCAACAGAGCTGGCAGCTGCTGAAAAAGAGCGTTTAAGCAAGGAAAGGGAGAAGTTAAAGCTGTCTTTAGAAAAGCTGCGCTCTCAGCTTGCCAATGCAGACTTTTTGGAAAAAGCCAAACCCGAACTGATTGATAAGCAAAGACAAATACTTGAAAAGCAAGAACAAGAGATCCTAACACTCAATTCAAAACTTGAGGCTCTCTAAAGCGGGGAGGATATTTGGCCCCATGCGTTCTATTTTATTCCCCAATGCATCTCTTCCATTGAGAGAAGATTTGCTGCTTAACTTTTCTTTAAATGCAGCGATTTGTGCTTGGTCGGAAAGCACGGGATTATTGCTTAGAAAAAGCGTGGTGTTCGAAGTCAGAGTCTCACGAGAATCTAAATCCAGAGAATCTAAATCCGTGATGCAATTGTCAGATAGGTCGAGAGTCTCCAAGTTGGTGATAAGTGTATGGGCTCCGGAAAGTCGAAAGGATGTAAGTAAACTGCCTACAATCTGAAGACACCTAAGTGGCATTTTGAGGATATAACTGGGCACCGATTTCACCGCAATTCCCCTCAAGCTTAACTCCCGTAAAGACTTGATTTTTTCAACATCGGGAAATTCAACAGCTGTGCACTTCTCTTTCTCGTGGCACTTAGGAGCTTCCAAGGAAAGGCTTCTGAGATTAGGAAAGGTGCTTAAAATAGAGGTATCAAACCCGTCCTTATACTCACCAAAGATGACTCTTAGCTCATATAAGCCTTGCAAAGAGGCGAGTGCAGCTAGAGGAGGAAGACTGTGAGGATCCAAAAGGGGTAGGGTAAGAGATTTTCTCTCAGAGAAATCATCTTGACACTTTACCAATGCGCGTAGGGCAGATTGTCTCCACGCATAGGCCTTTGCATCACTTACCACCTCCTCACACCATACATGAAGTTCGTCTTCACAGGAAATCTTTGAAACTGTCCGATAAGAGGAGCCCCGGCGCTCCTCTCTAGGAATGATCTTTAGTTTTTCGACGTTGGCCTGGCATAAGGACTGAAAAGACTCCAGCCCCTCTATTTTCTTGATGCCATTATGAGTGAAGTCAGCGTAACACAAACGAGCTAGTAATCTACAGCCTGCTGGAAATTGAGGAATAACTTCGAGCAAACTTCTCTTGATCGTCAGACGGTACAATGGAAGCTCTGCTACCCACTCTGGAATACTTTTTACTCCAACTCCATCTAAAGTGAGCTCTTCTAAGCAAGAAAGTTTTCGGATATCAGGAAATTCTACTGGATGCACCTCTTTACTGCGATGATACTTAGCTTCTAGGGAAAGTCTTTTGAGGCGTGGGATCTCAGCCAGCCTATTTAAATCTAAGAAATCCTTGCATGGAGAGATGTTTAAGGTTAGCTCTTGCAATTCTGACAATTTTTTGAGAATAGACGCAGGGGGAAGTTGACCAGGAGTAAAAATAGGCAACGAGAGTGTCAGGGACCTTCTATCTGCAGAGATTCTATATGCTGAGAGAGCCTCCGCGATCTCCTTTCTATCGGGAGCTAAGAGATCTTTAGCCTCCCACTGCTCTTTGGACTCTGAATGATTCTCAGGAGAGGTGTTCTCTAGTTTTTCTTCTAGATCGGGTGCTTTCTTTTGACATAGTCTAATCGCTAATAATGCAACATTCGCTATCGCACTTAATGCTACCAGGCCTCCCACTACATAAAGCACTGGATAAAAAGAGGCGCCAAAGGTAGGAGAAAAGAAAAGCCCTGCCAAAATAGAAATGGCAAGGATCGTGGCACCTAGGTCCACTGCCAGAGTGCCATAGTCCGTCTCATTAAAAGACTGCGGAAGCCCTTGTTCTAGAAAACGTAAATGGGAGACAGCAAAACTCATTCGATAAACTCTTTGTTTTAAATGAATTATACTTAGAAAATATTAATTTTATATTAAGATTTAGATTCTCTCTTGACTTTAGCCAAGAAAATACGCGTTTGATAGACGACAACCCCTGAAAGGGCCACGAGAGCGATCAGGTTAGGCAGGGCCATAAAGGCATTAGAAATATCGGCAAAAATCCAGACAAGCTCTAAAGGGATGCTAACGGCTAGGAAGGCCATTAAAGTGAAAAAGCAGCGATAAAGAAAGATAGAGGCGGTTCCCAGGAGGTACTCACAGCACTTTTCTCCATAGTAAGCCCATCCAATAATGGTCGAATAGCCAAAAAGGACGCTGCCGATGAGCACAATATACCCCCCATAGGGAAGAACTGAGTCAAAAGCCTGGATCGTCATAGGAGCGCCATTTAAAACCTTCCCATCAAGGCCATACCCCCCGAGCACATGAGTAACTGCCAGAACGAGCCCTGTGAAGGTGCAGACGATGGTCGAAAGAAAGGCGCCTGTCATGGATATAAGCGCCTGCCTGCCTGGTAGATCCGTTTTAGCAGCTGCGGCAGCGATCGGAGCACTGCCAAGGCCCGATTCGTTGGAAAAGACGCCTCTTGCAACCCCCATCTGGATCGCCATCATGATGGTGGAGCCTGCAAAGCCACCTACAGCCGCCTGTCCTGTAAAAGCCGAGTCAAAAATTAATCCGATGGCTTCGGGCAGAGCCTCATAGCGGATTACCAGAATCACAAGGCTGCCTAGAATATAAAAAAGAGCCATAAAAGGAACGAGGTAGGAGGTGACTTTTCCAATAGATTGGATGCCCCCAATCAGCACAAGGCCTGTGCAAATGGCAATCACCGCGCCCGTTGCCCAAGGGCTGATAGAAAAGTAGCTTTCTACGGCAGACGCGATCGATTGAGACTGCACCACATTTCCTGTGAAAACGGCTGTCACGGCACCGAAGAAGGCAAAAGCTATGGCGAGTTTCTTCCATCCCAGGCCTCTTTCAATGTAATACATGGGCCCGCCTGCCATCTCGCCACGGTCATCGACGATGCGGTAGCGCACGGCTAAAACGGCCTCTGCATACTTTGTCGACATGCCAATGAGAGCTGTGACCCAAAGCCAGAAAAGGGAACCGAGTCCTCCTAAGGCAACAGCCGTTGCAATCCCTGCAATGTTGCCAATTCCAATGGTGGCAGCAAGTGCCGTCATGAGCGCTTCAAAATGGGAAATATCCCCTTTGGCTTTGTCATCGTGACGTGTAAAAGCAAGTCGCAGGGCATATCCTAGGCGGTGAAATTGGATGCCGCGTAAAATATAGGTGAGGTAGAGGCCTGTGCCTACCAAAATGACAAAAAGGGGCTGCCATATCCAGCGATCCACTTGGGTGAACCACGCAATGAGCGATTCCATGTAATCCTTTTGAAAAGATGAGGAGTCTACTCTCTCTTCTCGATCCCGTCAAGCGCTTGACTCACCTGACAGGGTGCGTAAACCGTTTGTAATAACAAATTTTTAAACATTTTATTTAAATTTAGTTTCTTGTTACCATTAGTTATTATGTATACGATTTTAAGCTTAACATCTAGATCTTGTTCCCAACTCCCCTCTAAATCTCTGTTTAATACTAGGGAGAAGGTGGGGATCTCTATAGATGCCGTGATTGTCGCATTGGTTGTGACCTCAGGAATCCTGATGGTTTTAGCAGCTTACCACAAAATATCTCTGGGCTCTTTAAATGCTCTCCTTGGAAAAGTTGATCTAGGATGGGCCTTAATAGGTACAGCTGGGGCTATTATTGCTGCAAACCTCATCAATTTTTGTGTTTTGCAAGCAAAAAGGGAAGAGAGGGTGGTCAGAACGATAATCGTAGGAGGAGGCGGAGAGGCTGATCCTGAGCTAGAAAAAGCAAATCTAGAAGCAAATCTAGAAGCTCAGAAAGAATACGAAGAAAGGATGCTTCTTAATGAGCAAAAAAAAGGCGTTATCGACAGGGAGAGCAAAGACTTTAAAGAAGGAACTCGGCAAAAGAAAAGCGAGTTGGAAGCACATTATAAAAATGTACTTGAAAAAGCTGATGAAGAAATAAGTAGAGCCAAAAAAGTTGCTGAAGAAGCACATAAGGCTGTAAGTCAACCTAAAAAACACCCTGAAGTGACAAGTGGAGAATTGGCAGAAAGAGCAAGCCATCGCGAGCAAAAAGAAAAAGAAATGCGGAGGGATTCTGAACGAACTAGAGCGCTAGTGATGGATTCTTTCAGCGAAGAAATGGAAAAGATAAAAGCTAATGCAGAAAAAAGAAAACAGAGTGAAGAAGCGAACACTTCTGCACGCAATGCTCAGAATAAAGAACTGTCTGATAGATTGGATCGCCTTCACGATCAGCTTTCTAAAATACTCATGACTTTGTCTCTAGATCCACTGTTTGATCCATGCCTTGCTACAGCAAACCAATACCTGTCTGAAATAATAGCCATTGATCTATCTACTCCTGATGCGTCTAAAAAAATAGCGTCTCTACAAAAAGAGATCCATCGATTGGAAAATCGTATACCGCAAATAAAAATCGAACAGTCAGCTCAACGGCAGTCAGAGGTCATGAGAGAAGCGCTGGAGGCTAAAGCTATTAAGGACAGGCGGACCTGCATTCTCGCTCGTATTCTCCTCATGGTGGATTCATCCAACAATCCAGAGTGTCAAGCACTTCTTTCTCAAATACAAACATTCGATTGCTCTGCTGACGACGCTTCCGAAAAAATGCTCGATCTAGAAAAAAAGGTAGGTCTATTAGAGGATGCACAAGAAAAGAGAAAAGCCGTGGAGCCCCAGACACCCTCACCCTATGCAGCAGAACAAGCTGCAATTAAGTAGGATCACAGATGACCTTGCTGGGGCCTTGTAGGATAGGGCGACCGAAGGGAGACTTATCCTACAAGGCCCGAAAGCGAGGGAAAAGACTGATTGCGTACAAAGGATAATTAACAAGCTTCCCATCAAGAGCAAAATTTCTTAAGGAGGCTCTAGACAATACTAAAGGAGCATTTTCTTCTTTTGAAAATTTCTCATCATATACTGTAAGACTTTTCTTTTTTTTAGAAAAACCGGCCTTTACCTCAAGAGGAAAAATATGACGTTCTGTGGAAATTACAAAATCTACTTCTGCGATCCCCTCACTTGTCCAATAATAGAGTTCATCAAAATGCTTATCATGAAGCTCTATTGCTACAAAATTTTCAGCTAAAGCCCCTTTGAATTCCTGGAAAAGTTGGTCGCCTTCTAAAATAATTCTAGGATCCAGTTTACTCATTGTCCCAAGCAAGCCTACATCCAGTAAAAACACCTTAAATGCTTGCTTATCCGCATAAGCATCTAAGGGTAGCTTGGGAGTCGAAATATGATTAGCCTTGATGATGAGTCCTGCACTCTTTAGCCACTGTAAGGATGTTTCAAATTCCCTAGCTCTAGCGCTTTTGCGAATTGCCGAAAAAATGAACTTTTTATTCTCTTTAGCCAATTGACTAGGGACAGAGTCCCAGATAGCCATAATTTTCATTACCTCATCTTTTGGCGCATGTTTTGCAAAATCTAATATATAGGCGTCCAAAATTTCTTTTTGTACTACTCTGACTTGCTCAAGATTTTCTGTTTTCAAATAGGTAGCAACAGCTTCTGGCATACCTCCTATAATAAAGTAATATTTTAGAATGGAGATTAATTTGTTATGAAATATTTCCGAAATCGCTTTTGGATGGTCCATTTCTTTGAGCATTATAGCTAGCTCCTGCTCACCGATTGCAGTCAAAAATTCAAAAAAATTCAGTGGAGCAAGATCGAGAAAATTGACTTTACCAACAGGAAATCCCTTCGTCAACTTTACTCCAAGTAAAGAACCGGCTGTAGCCAAATGATACTCGTTCTTTTTTTCACAAAAATATTTCAGGCATGCTAAAGCTTGAGGACATTCCTGAATTTCGTCTAATACGATTAGTGTAGAACCAGGATGAATCTTTTTTTTGAAATAGATATTGAGTTCCTTGATAATTCTGTCGGGATCTAAATCTTCATTAAAAAAACTTGCGAAGTGGGGGGTTTCATCAAAATTGATATAGACATGCTCCTCATACTCTCGCTTTGCAAATTCGGTCAAAATATAAGTTTTGCCTACTTGGCGAGCCCCCCTTAACACCAATGGTTTACGTAAACTTGAGCCTTTCCATTGAAGTAACTTTTGATAAAACTCTCTTTCCATAAGCCTATGTTGCCTTTTTATCCATTATTATTCAATAATATGTTCGAAAAACGTGATTTTTTCACAAAAATATACCAATTTTTTTGTCATTTTTCACAAAAAATGAACGAATCGCGAAAAAGTTATTAATACACTTTAGCAGCAAAATTTTGAGAGCATGTGTGTACTCTGCTCATCAGCTCACTTGTCCTTCAGTTAAATGAAAGATTTTGCTAAGTTATGGCCTTTTACCACCCGTGGCTATGACAACGTTTCCCAGAACTTCTCAGCCCCTTCCTACCCCCGCAACGCTATTACAAGAGTTCCCTCTTTCTTTTGCTGAAAAACAGAAAGTCCTCGCAGACCGCAAAACCCTACGCTCTATTTTGCGCAAAGAGGATCCTCGCCTTCTTTTAATTGTAGGCCCCTGCTCCATTCATGATCTCGATTCGACTTACGCCTACGCGGAACGCCTTTATGCCTTTTCTCAAAAAGTAGCGGATCGCTTTTTTATCGTAATGCGAACTTTTCTGGAAAAGCCCCGCACCACCGTGGGTTGGAAAGGATTTTTGTATGACCCCCATCTCGATGGGTCTTATGCGATCGAGTCAGGCCTGAGGCTCTCTCGTGAGCTCCTCATCACCTTAGTGAAAATGGGCCTCCCCATCGGAGGCGAAATGCTAGAAATCTCAACGGCCCCTTATTTCAGCGATCTCTTTAGCTGGGGATGTATCGGAGCGCGTACGACAACCTCCCAACCTCATAGACAGCTGGCAGCTTCTCTCCCTTTCCCTATCGGCTTTAAAAATACAACGGAGGGTAATGTAGACCATGCGATCCATGGTATTCTGACCGCTGCAAAACCTCACAACTTCTTAGGAATCAATCAGACAGGACAACTCTCTCATATGATCGCACAAGGCAACACAGAGTGCCACCTCATCTTAAGAGGAGGTGAGAGAAAGGCAAATTTTTCCCCTCATGATTTGAGAACCTCCGCAGAAAAATGTCTCTCTGCAGGCATTACACCTTCCCTCATCGTCGATTGCTCTCACGATAACTGTCATAAACAGCACGAAAGACAAAAAGTAGCCTTTCAATCCGTGATGCAGCAACTGCAAGAAGGAAACGATTCTATTGTGGGAACGATGATTGAGAGTCATCTCTTTGAGGGCAATCAAAAGGCCTCACCCTCGCCTCACTATGGCATTTCGGTGACAGATCCCTGTTTGAGCTGGGAAGCCACACAAGAGATGATCGAATGGGCATATCAAATAGGTTATGCCTTCTCTTCGAAGGACATAACCTATCACAATACGCGGTTCTAGACCCTCTTAGGTAGAGAGTTCTTTTCCGTACAGTTTCATAATGTTTCGACGCCAGCCTTCTGCTGTCTGAAGTCTATTACGACCGCTTTTTTTTGTAGCACGTCTGCTAGAAGCTGATTTCAAAGCAGGTGTTGCGCTTACAACTGAAGAGCTACGAGCAGCTTTTCTTTTCGCTGTTGTTCTTTTCTTAGCAACAGTTTTTCTCTTAGCTGTTTTTCGCTTAGCTGTTTTACGCTTAGCTGTTTTACGAGCTGGGCTCTTTCTCTTAGCTGTTGTTCTTTTCTTAGCAACAGTTTTTCTCTTAGCTGTTTTTCGCTTAGCTGTTTTACGAGCTGGGCTCTTTCTTTTTGCTGTAGATCTTTTTGCAGCACTTTTCTTTGCTGTAGATTTACGAGCAACTTTTCTCTTTGCAGTCGAACGTCGAGCTTTCGACTTCGTTGCTTTTCGGCGGAGTGTTGACATGGATTCCTCCTATTAATTGTTTGATAGAGTCATGCCTATTCGATCTATCGGAACAATTACAGAGGGACTTTAGAAATTTTTTTCTGTTTTTTCTCTCGAAATGGAGAGGAAAATAGTTAAACAACTGAATATAAGAGACTTAGTTGAATGAATTTTTGCAAAAGAATTTTTCAGGGAAATTCAAAGCTTTTGCAAAAAATCGACTAAAAGGCGTACGCCAAAACCCACGCCATTCTTTGGATGGTAGTCATGTTCTTTGCTTCCAAAAGCAGGTCCTGCAATATCGAGGTGAGCCCAAGGGACCTCCCCCACAAACTCCTGCAAGAAGAGCGCAGCAGTGATAGCTCCCGCAGCTTTTCCACCGATATTTTTGAGATCAGCACTATCTGATTTGAGTAGCTGTTTATAAGGTTTATAGAGAGGCATCCGCCACAGTTGCTCGCCAGAACTTTCAGAGGCTTCCAGTAATTTAGCGCAAAGAACATCCTGATTTGTCATCATGCCTGCAACATCATCCCCTAAAGCGACTACAATGGCTCCCGTAAGGGTTGCAAGATCAATGATGCGTGTGGGTGAGAGGTGCAGACAACTATACGTTAATGCATCTGCAAGAATGAGCCTTCCTTCGGCATCTGTATTGCCAATTTCGACAGTCTTCCCACTGTAGCTAGGGTAGCTATCTCCCGGTTTAAAACTATTTCCATCAATCGCATTTTCAACAGAAGGAACCACAGCTGTCACATTCACCTTCAATCCGAGAGCTGCAGACGCGATCACTGCTCCCATCACCGCTGCAGCACCTGACATATCACTGCGCATCGTTTCCATAAAGCCTGTGGGTTTGAGATTCAAACCACCTGTATCAAAGGTGACTCCTTTACCCACCAAAACGGTATGATCTTTGGATTTGGGATGTCCCTCATACTTCATCTGGATCAGTACAGGATCATTGGAAGAGCCTCTCCCTACTGCTAAAATAAGGCCAAAACCATCCTTCTCAAGACGTTTTTTATCAAAAATAGTTGTTTTGATGGAGGGGAAGCGTTCTGAGATTTTTTGAGCCGTTTGAGCGAGATGAGCAGGCGTCACCATATCCGCATTTTCATTGATCAGATCCCGCGCAAAATAGACAGATTCTGCAATGAGCTCTTGACGCTCTAAAAAGGGCTGTATTTTAGGAAGAATACCCACTAGGGTGATCTGTTTTAAAAGAGTGGTCTCTTCTTCTTTTTCTTGATCTGTTTTGCGATGCCATGTGTAGTTAGCTAGAAGAAAGCCTTCACAGACACCTTTCACACACTCTTCTGATTGCATCCGTCTTAGCTCTACAATATTAGGTAGAACGACGTTGAGATGAATGAAGCTCTTTTTTTGGCAATACTTAGCAAGAGCCGCATAGGCTCTGCGCAAAGAGTCGCAAGTGACTTTCTCCTCTTCGCCAAGCCCTAGAAGTACACACCTCTTTTCTTTTTCCCCCTGCAGATAAAGGAAAAAAATCTCTCCTTCTTTTCCATGAAAATCTTTCATATCTAAAGGAGAGCGTAATTTATTTTCTAAAGAACCGAGAGAGGCGGCGCTTTTGGGTTTATTTTTTCCCCAAAAAGGAACCACCAAGATATCGGCTTCTTTTCGTTTTTCAAGCTGAGCAACTGCAGAAAACAGGGTCATAAAAATTAAAAGGGTAAGTCATCTCCGGCAAAAGCCTCTTCAAACTCTACGGAGCTTTTGACACCGTAATCGATCTTCTCCCCTCCGCCACTCGGTGGCTGGTAGTGAGGAGTAGCAGTGCTTGTAGTGCTTCCTTCTGCTTTTTCTGGTTTACCGAAGGGACTAAATTTGATCACTTCAGCGTTCATACTCAAGGAAACCTGCTGCTGTCCATTTTTATCTGTATAGATCTCTGGTTTTTTGCGCAGCTCGCCTACAATGATTAACCCAGTCCCTTTTTTAAAGTAAGGGATCATCTTATTGAAACGATCTCCCCAGATACTCACACTCCACCAGACAGTCTCATCTTTGCCGCTTTGTCTAATTTTCGTGGCAACATTTAGAGTAACAACCTTTTCTCCTGAAGGGGTGAACCGCTCTTCAGCATCTCTACCCAAGAAACCTGCAATTTCAATCAAAATCATCTTACTTCCTCGTCATGGGGTTACGCACGGATAAAGCCTTTGCCTTGCTCTGGAGGAGGAGCCATCTGTTGAGGAGGTTTGAGCGGCTCAATAGTGGGCTCTCTACCTTCACAAATATCTCTGCATGCCTTTCTCCATTTTTCGACTGTCTCCACATAGAGAGGAGCAAAAGCGCGCAATAGAGAAGGAACGGCGTACATCATATCGATGACGCAATGCATCAGAATCAACTCTTCTTTCACTGCAACCCCGACTCCTCCGCCGGCCATTTGACCGCCGAGCATCGAGCCTTCCAAGAGTTTTTCGTAGAGCTTCACGCGGATTTTGTCATCTTTTGGAAGTCCATCGAGGAGGGGTGAGTAGACGTAAAGACGATCTGAGTTGGGTTCATACGTGAGGTGCATCGAGAATTCATCATCGATTCCTAGAATGCACGTATTGTTTTCATCATAAGTAAGCCCTTCTAAACCAAGTTCTTTTCCGAACTCTTTTAGATTTTCCTTTGCGTTTTCAAAAGACATAACCAAACCTTCCTGCTTTAAAACCTAATTGGAATCACTTTACCGAAGCGAGCTCTATTTTACAACACACTTCTTCGGAACCCGAAAAAAGATAGGGAAGATGCACGACTGTTTCTAGTTGAACTGTTAAACGAAATAATTCAAAGTGAGGATATGGCATCTGAGCTCTTATCCAAATCAGATTTGAAGATCGAAAGAGGCTCCCCTCTTCCCTATGGCGTCTTTAAACATCTTGACGGGTATAACTTCTCTCTTTTTTCTAAGCACGCAAAAGCAGTTTCCCTCTGTCTATTTAAAGAAAACCCCCAAGAACCTCCCTACGAAATCCCCTTAGATCCTAAAAAAAATAAAACAGGAACTGTCTGGCATGTACGTCTCCAAGATATAGGTGACTACTGTCACTATGGGTACCGTATTGATGGCCCTTACGACCCTTTAAAGGGAGTCATTTTTGATAAACGGCACATCGTTCTTGATCCTTTTGCGCCTTTAGTAGCAAGTCCCCATGGCTGGGGAGAAGCTCCTGACAACCCTTATGTGCATAAAGGGGTCATTGATCCTTTTGAGCCCTTTGATTGGGGAGATGACGCGGGGCCCCTCATCCCCAAAAAAGACTTGATTATCTATGAAATGCACGTGCGGGGATTTACACAAGATCCTTCTAGTAAAGTCCAATCCCCCGGCACCTTTGCAGGGATCATTGAAAAGATCGACTATCTCAAATCTCTTGGGGTAAACGCTGTTGAGCTCATGCCGATCCATGAATTCAATGAAAGAGATAATGCCCGCACTCATCCTGAGACAAATGAGCCTCTTTTCCAATACTGGGGCTATTCCACGGTCAATTTTTTTGCGCCCATGAGGCGTTATAGCAGGGGCAACGCCCTCACCGAATTCAAGCAGCTTGTAAAGGCGTTGCATGCCCACGGCATCGAGGTGATTTTAGATGTGGTCTACAACCACACTGCAGAAGGCAGTCAAAGCGGCCCTTCCATTTCTTTTAAAGGGATTGATAACTCTGTCTACTACATGCTGGGGCCCAACGGGGAGTACTACAACTTTACTGGGTGTGGTAATACCTTCAACTGCAACCACCCTGTCGTCAGACAGTTTATTCTAGCAAGCCTGCGCTATTGGGTAACAGAGATGCATGTGGATGGCTTTCGCTTTGATCTCGCTTCGATTTTAGTGCGCTCCCATGATGGGATTCCTCTTGAGAATCCTCCTCTGATTGAAGCGATTTCGCTAGATCCTATCCTTGCAAATACAAAACTCATCGCTGAAGCGTGGGATGCTGCGGGGTTGTACCAAGTGGGCAGCTTCCCTGGAAGGGGCATCTGGTCTGAGTGGAATGGAAGATACCGCGATGATGTACGCGCTTTTGTGAAGGGAACCGATGGGAAAATTGGTGCTTTTGCGACGCGCTTAAGTGGTTCTGAAGACCTCTATCAAAAAACAAATCCTGACCTGAGCATCAATTTCATCACAGCTCACGACGGTTTTTCGCTTGCGGACCTCGTTTCTTACAATGAAAAGCACAATCTAGAAAATGGAGAAGAGAATCGAGATGGGGACAACAATAATCAGAGCTGGAATTGTGGAGAGGAAGGAGAAACTGAGGATCCGCACATTCTTGCGCTTCGTCTGAGGCAGATGAAAAATTACCATGTTGCCCTGATGGTCTCTCAGGGAATTCCTATGATTTTGATGGGAGATGAGTATGGGCATACAAAAAAGGGAAACAACAATACATGGGCTCTTGACTCGCGTATTAACTGGTTTTTGTGGGATGAATGGGAAAAAAAGCCGGATTTCTTTCGCTTTTATAAGCTCATGATCCACTTTAGAAAGATGCATCCCATCCTCACACATACGCGTTTTTTGAAAAAAACCGATATTATCTGGCATGGAAAAGAGCCTAGCAGAGCTGACTGGAGCGCAAAAAGTCGCTTTTTAGCCTTTACTCTCCTAGATCCTACGCATCACTATGATCTCTATATCGCCTTTAACGCATCTCACGAATCTGTCACCTTCAAATTGCCCGAACATCCCCCTGAAAAGCCTTGGAAGCGCATTGTCAACACTTCGAAAAATGCTCCTGAGGATTTTTTGGAAGAGCCGCTTCTGATCAAAACAAAAAGCCTTACCCTGCCCGCCTACTCGTCTCTTATTCTTAAATCATGAGCCTTCTCTGTTTATACCCAAATGAGCTGAAAAGGCGGTTTTTGGGTATATTCTCACACAGCTGACCTATTGCGTAACATCTGTTAAAAATATCAATCAATGGATTACAATGGTCTTGTATAACGCCAGTTTTGGATAAGTCTTCTCTGTAGAGGTCCAGATTTTCGATGGGATTTGGCAGAAAAGCGCTGAAGAAGGTAGCCAAAGCGCTACCTTCGAAGCGATTTTCTGCCAAAGCACGCGGAAAAATGGGCCTCTACAGAGAAGGCTTATCCAAAACTGGCGTTGTATAAACAACCAAGCATCTGAGGCGTTTTTGGTAAAAGAACCAGCCATCCCCTTGAACAGAGAGAAGATTGGATCGTTTTGCAAGAAACATCACATTATCACTCTTGCATTATTTGGTTCCATTTTGACAGCGCATTTCGGTCCTAAAAGTGATGTGGATGTGCTTGTTAGTTTTGATACTAAGCATGTTCCCAATTTATTTGACCTTGTTGATATGGAGTCTGAACTTAGCGCCATTGTAGGCAGGCCTGTCGATTTAAAAACCCCAAATGACTTAAGCCCCTATTTCCGCGACGAGGTTTTATCAAACGCAAAGACTATCTATGGTTGACAAAGACTTGGCTAGACTTCAACACATGCTATACCCAAATGAGCTGAAAAATCGGTTTTTGGCTTTGTCTGCATCCTCATCTTTTGCGCCGAACTGGCGCCTCCATATGCTCTAATATGAAGGCGCCAGTTCGGCACAAAATCTGAGGCGCAGCCTTTGCCAAAACTCCGCTTTTTCAGCTCACTTGTGTATATCTTTTTAACAGAGACGCAGAGAAAAATAACATTAAAACACTAATCACGAAACAGTTGCGTGCAGCCCGTAGGGCTGTAGGCAGAATGAGGACGCCTTTTTCTGAAATCATTTTTTCAGAAAAAGGCGTCCTCATTCTGCCTGGCGTCGCCAGCGACGCGCACGCAACCTACTCTCTCTGTGTGTCTTTGTGTCTCTGTGTTAAAAAAATCTTAGAATTTACTCCAAGGAAACTTATGGGTAGTAGCATGCGCCCTGCGTAATATGAGCTCTTTAAATAAATTTAACGATTTTCTCAAGGCACAATGGAACATTTCAAAAAATCCATCTTCATAACGCGCTTGTCCTTAGTTTTTTAAAAAAAATATTTCTTTATAATTGTAAAAATATCATAAATAAAGTGTTTGCCGTAGCAAACGATCAAGAACAGTCAAATTTCACATGGAGGGAAGGTATATGAAATATTTACCCCTAATTTTTGCTCTAGCTTTCGGCACGATACAGGCTGAGGCGAAATGTTTTGAACATGGCTGTCATTGCGACCAAAATCTCGCTTACACACAGATGGTGGTAAATACCCCAGATGCTACCGTTGAAAAAGTGGGCGTTCCAAAAGTTTCTGATGTCTGCTTTTCTTCGCGAAGCATTCATATTCCTTACGCCAAATCGCCACTCGATACCATTGCTTCCTTTAAAGCATTTCATGCCACACGCATGAATTGGATGTATATTAACCAATTTACGCCAGCGCAAATTGTCAAGCAATTCGTCTCCCTTTACACCCCTTTACATATCCCTACCCAAATGGCCATCAGTGGAGATATCTACCCGCCCTTTCCTCAAGATCCCAAAGTCAATCCCAGTTCGTATGGAGTAAAATTGGATATTAACCAAAAAATCATCGCCTTCCCTGGCTCTGGACGCAACATGGGATGTCCTGCCAGCTCAGTCCTCATGACATTTAAAAAGAAAGAGATCAAAGATGCGTTTTCTTTCTCATTCGCAGATTCCATCCAATTTGATGATCCCGGCTTCTGGAACTATGTTCCCAGAGTAGGTCCTGGCTTCATCAACTACAGATGTTACTGCGACTACTGCCTTTCTGACTTCAGGACCTATCTAAAAAATCAATTCAGTGAGGGAAAAATCTCATCTGCTCTCTTGAAGTCTGAAGGAGTGACAACAGCCACAACCCCTGACAAAATTCAGCAAGATATTGCTAAATTTGACTTTAGGACTTTCGTTCTTGCGAAAAAATGGAATCCAAATGGCGTCTTCCCCCCTCATCCTATCGAAACCTGGTATGCAAGCTCTGCCTATATCAATCTGAATTCCTATTGGACAGCTGTTCGCAGCTATATTCTTGCCCTAAACCCTCACTACAAAATGTCAGGGAATTTTTCCAGATGGCATGATGCTCTTGATATGAGCAACTTTGACTACAGTTTAGCTGAGTGTCAACCCGATCAGGCAAATCCTCAATTTGTCTATGACACTTGTAAAGCAGCTGAAGAGGCAGGCAAGATCCAAGTCTTTACAACTGTTTCCAGCGATATAGCAAGAAGCAGACGTATGACTGCCTTGACAACCGCTTCTGACGGCTGCCATATCGTTCCCTGGGATGTATTTGTTCTGAATGAACCCAGACTCTACGGAAATCCTCAAGATTTTGCTGATGTCTACGCTTTCATTCGCTATTTAGGTCCCCATTATCTAGATGGTTATAAAATCATTAGCATTAAAGGAGGAACGATCCCTGCCGCTGCCCTACAAGATCCTAGCTTGAAGGCGCTTCCTTCACTGTCTATAGATCGCCCTTCTGTAGTGGCGTACATTCGTCAGAATACAAGCAACCAAGTGGTCTTCCACTTAGTAGATGTGCAAGAAAATCGGGGTCAAGTCACACCTGTGACACTGACAGTCAAAAAAGCTGATCTTCTTCCATCCGTCCATCTGACAGGTTTTGTCACAACAAAAACTTATGATCAGGCGGCTCATGATGGAGCAAATCAGACTGGGGATTACTCAAAAACTGTGCAGCTAGAAAATCTGCAAGTGAGCTTTTACCAAGAAAATGGTGAAACTTGGGTAAAAGTAGAAATTCCCGATTTGCGTCTATGGGGGGTTATTTTCTAACATTCTTACAAGGGCGGGGGCTTCTTATCCCCCGCTCTCTATTTTTTTATACCCAAATGAGCTGAAAAGTCGGTTTTTGGGCCACGCGAAAGCTCCCGGGGTTGAACAATCGCAAGCTGATTAATATTAGAAATATTGATCAGCTTGCGATTGTTCAACCCCGGGGCTTTGGCGCATACGCATTAAGCTAAGACTGCAACTTGTTTAGGGTTAAAAATCTATAGATTTTTTTAAAAGAAAGGTATAAAAAATTCTCCATCGATAAAACGCCTAAATCAACCGATGGAGAATAAGATGCAAGATCTCGAGCACATAATAGAGAAATTCGAAAAAATGGTCAGCCAAAATTTTTGCCACGATCTAGCAAAAAGAGTTGGATTGATCCAACGCTCAACAAGCCAGATAAAGGGATATGAGTTTGCCCAAGCTATGATGGTTCCAAATGCCTTTTTAGAGACAGAAACATTAAATAGTCTTGCTGTGAGAATGCTTAAAATTAACGGAGAGTGTAATTTAAGCGCTTCTGCCCTAGCTCAGAGGATGAATACAAAACCAGCTGAAAGGTTTATGAAAGCGTGTTTTGAAAAGATGCTCAAAGAAACTATTCAAAATGAATTTAAAAGTTTTTCAGATTTGCCAAATCTTGTTGGTTTTAATCGTGTTCTTATTGAAGATAGCACTAAGGCTGAATTGCATGAAAAATTGAGCCCTCACTTTCAGGGTTCTGGTGGCGTAGCCAGCAAAGCAGCTGTTAAAATAGATTATATCTTTGATTATCAATCAGAGAAAATTGTAGATATTCAATTTTTTTCCGGAAATAACCCAGATCAAGCTTTGGCAGGTAGAGTGACCTTTCTCCTGGAAAAAGATGATCTCCTCATTCGAGATCTCGGCTATTATGCTTTAGGTAGAATCAAAGAAATAGAAGAAGCCGATGCATATTATATTTCTCGTTTTAAAAGTGATGTAGAAGTCTATGAGAGTAAAGAGTCAATACAGCCTATTAATTTAGCTAGATTTCTTGATGAACAAAGTTGTCAAGGTATAATTGATGCAACAGTTTTTATAAGCAAAGAAAAACACCCTGTTCGTCTAATAGCTTGTCAAATGAGTGAAGAAGCTGTTAACCAGAGGCTTCGGTCTGCAAATAGAGAAGCGGTGCGCAGAGGAAGACAAACAAGCAAGAGGAAACTGGCCTTATTAAAATACAACATTTTTATCACTAATATACCGATAAAAATGCTTTCTAGTATAGCTGTGATGGCCACTTATCGAGCTCGCTGGAGAGCAGAACTTATTTTCAAGCAGTGGAAAAGTTGTTTAAAATTGCATCTTTTTAAAGGGTATAGAAAAGAGCGCTTTCATTGTCTTCTTTATGGGAGACTCATTATGATTCTCTTACTTGGATCAATGACTCCTATTCTTATGCGATATGCATTAACACTAGGTAGAGAGTTGAGTTGCTTCAAGTTAATAAATTATTTAATAGCAGACCATTGTTTTGCTATAGCGTTACAAGAGGGTAAAGTAGGGCAATTAATAGACAAGCTTCGTCAAGAGATCCCAAGAAGGCTTTGTCTAGATAAACGGAATCGTCTCTCATTGAGAAGTAATGTAAGATTAGGTCAAAGTTATTGTAATGAGCTAGAACATAAATATTTAAAAAATAAAGCGGCTTAGCTTAATGCGTATGGGCTTTGGCGCGCCCTAAAAGCCGCCTTTTCAGCTCATTTGGGTATTAGACAAGGCGGCGAATGAGCTTCGACCGCCAAGCGGGAATCAATACTGTAGGGATGTACCCAACAGAAATACCTGCGATGATAAGACCAAAATAGAAGGAAGAGTTTGTAGGACCTGCAGAAAGAAGCCACCAGTTCAAAGCAGCTAACCCAAAAAGACCGATCAATGAGAGCACTCCACGCGCCACGCGTCCCACACCGTCATTCAGCTCTCGATTTTCCACCAGTTTCATGGAAGGCATCTTTCTCTTAGCTCGGTTTCCAAAAATAATGCATTTCTGTCTCTTTTCCCACTCAGCTTTGGCGTCTTCCTCCAGCTTTTTCTTAGCTTTTTCATACCTCTCTTCAGCTTCAAGTTTTATAAGAATCACTCCCGCAGCTGTAAGGACCCCACCCCCTACACAAAGCGCCACATTCATCATCCCGGCCATGCCACTCATATCCCCCGATAAAAAGCGTTGCATGAGAAGAGCTGCAATTGCCGATATTCCAATTGCCAAAAAAACAGGCCCCACCTTGCTATGGATCCGTACCCAAGTTTTTTCAAAAGCGTTGTACTTTGCTAAAGGATCTGGTTTTGGCTGACCTTCTATCTGAGGGGGTTTTATCTTGTTCTTAGCCCTATTATCAATTGTAAAGCGACGTATAAGATAAAGAATCCCAAAAGCACCCACTCCCCCGATTCCAGCAATCATAAGCCCATTCATAGGAATAAGAGAAGGGTCAAGGACCGTTAAGGATATAAGCGCCCCCAGAGCGATCATCATAATCCCTAAGGCAAATGGATGATCACTACCCCATTTTTTCACCCTTCCTATAAGATCCTCCGGTTCTCCCTCTTCCTCAGGAGCCTGCTGAGGCTTTTGAAGAGGCGGAGGTGGTGGTGGCGGCGGGACATTGCTTCTATAAGGGACTATGGCGCTCATAAATAACTACTCTTTTTAATTTAAAACATTAATTATATCAAAAAATTATATTAATATCAATTATTAATAATAAATTAACAATTATAAGACATAATGAGAGAAAAGGAGTTAAAAATGAACCCAATAAGCCCCCTTTCTTTAACTGATCTCCCCGTGGAGCTGTTAACGCACATTTGCCATAAATTAGAGGATCGCTTTCTAGGGAGGTTTTTCCGAGTCTGCCGTTTTCTGAGCTCCCTCTCCTCAGCCTCTTTCTGGCATGAAAGGACCGTAAAGGCTTTTCCTGAATCAGGGGAGATGTCTCTCATGTTTCTACAAGCAGCGAGGAATGAGAGAGGCAACCTGAATTTCTATAAGAGATTGAGTGGGTTTGGAGAAACGGCTCCTACATTGCGACGTTTAGGCTTGGATCCTGCGGGGGGCTTCGCACAGCTTTATGAACGTGAATCGAAACGCTAATAATGGTAATTCCCAAAAAGATCATCCCACAGATGGCTATGGGCAAGTAGTAGGCAATAAAGACGAAAAGAACAGCTGCCGCAATGGCCCCTACAGCACAGCTAAAGCTAAACGCTCCTGCCAAACCACACGCTGCAGCTTGCTCGTTATTCAGACAGCCTGTGGCCTTCCCAATCACCCCTATAAGAGGTAAGGCGATCACCCCCACAGCTGCTTTCACTGGAAAAAGGACCGGTTCGACCATTCCTAAAAGACACGCCGATGCGACAGCCGCCAGACGAGCCCCCACAGGATATCTCTCGTAATACTCTTCATACTGCGCCTTTACAAGCTCTTGAGGACCCAACCAGGCGGAACAGTAGCGCTCTGCTAGCATGCACGTAAACATGCTGAAATTATAGGAGATAGAGGCTTAAAACGCCAACTCCCATTTGACCTCAAAAATCATGGTCGCCAAGGGAGCTAGAGTGATTTCGACCCCTGTCACCTCCCCCTTCTCATTTTTGACAAGGCTGACAGACTGACTATGCTTGCCAGAGCCCCCATATTTCTCCTCATCTGAGTTAAAAACTTCTTTTAAAGCACAGATGTGAGTAAGGGGAAGAAAGTAGTTGGGAAAGAAATTAGGTGTCATGTGATGGACACAGAGAAGTTCTTTTTGGGGATCATGACCTTTTCTCAAATAGCTGAGCACGCTATTGTTATGGTCAGCAAAGTCTACCCATGCAAAGCCTGCAGGATCAAAATCCCTTTCCCAAAGAGCTGGCCTCTGCAGATAAAAATGGTTGAGCTCTTTAGAAAACAAATGGAGCTGCTGATGGAGGGTGTACTGAAGCAAATACCAGTGAAGCTCTTCTTTGCACCACCATTCACTTCCCTGACCAAACTCCCCTCCCATAAACAACATCTTTTTGCCAGGCTGGCACATCATGTAAGAGAGCAAAAGACGCACATTAGCAAAGCGCTGCCACTCATCTCCCGGCATCTTGCTCAGAAGGCTTTTTTTTCCATGCACCACTTCATCATGAGAGAGCACAAGAGTGAATTTTTCTGAAAACGCATAGAGAAGCCCAAAGGTGAGCTCATTTTGATGGTACTTACGAAAAAGAGGATCGGTATGGAAGTAACGCAGCGTATCATTCATCCATCCCATATTCCATTTGAGATCAAAACCTAAACCCCCATAGTTGAGAGGCGCTGTGATCCCTGGAAAGGCTGTCGATTCCTCGGCAATCGTGAGAGCTCCTGGGAATTTTTCGTGGAGCACAGCATTTAAATGCTTCATAAATTCAATCGCTTCCAGATTTTCTCTGCCGCCATAGCGGTTGGGAATCCATGCTCCTTCGTCCCTACCATAATCGAGATAAAGCATCGACGCCACCGCATCGACGCGCAGCCCGTCAATGTGCATCTTGTCCACCCAAAAAAGAGCACTTGCGAGCAAGAAATTGACAACTTCTCTACGTCCATAGTTAAAAATGCACGTATTCCAATGTGGATGAAATCCTTGCCTAGGATCTTCATGTTCATAAAGTGCCGTGCCATCAAAGCGCGCAAGCGAAAAATCATCTGTGGGAAAATGGGCAGGCACCCAGTCCAAAATCACTCCAATATTTTGCTGATGCAGATGATCCACAAAGTACTGAAAATCCTCTGGAGAACCATAGCGACTAGTCACCGAAAAAAAACCGACGACTTGATAGCCCCACGACTCATCCAGAGGGTGTTCCATCACGGGCATCAATTCTACGTGCGTGTAGCCATATTCCTTACAATAATCAGCCACTGCAGAAGCCAATGCGCGGTAGGAGAGAGAGTGGCCATGCGGCAATTTCCAGGAGCCCAAATGCATCTCATAGATATTCATAGGCACATGCTCAGGACGCTCTCTTGCACGCTTCTCTATCCAGGAATGATCCTGCCACACAAAATGGTCCACGCCTACCACTTTTGAGGCTGTCAAAGGCCTCAGCTCGCTTGCAAGAGCGTAGGGGTCTGCTTTGACTTTAATCTCTCCAAATTGTCCTTTCAGCTCAAATTTATACCTTTCTCCTGCTCCTAATCCAGGGATAAAAAGCTCCCAAACGCCCGATCTTCCCATCGAGCGCATCGGGTTTGCCCTTCCATCCCAAAAATTGAAATCCCCTACAAGAGAAACTCTTTTGACAGAAGGCGCCCAAACAGCAAATTTCACCCCTTTGATGCCTTGATGGACACACTCTCTGCCCCCCATCACGTCGTAGAGTTTGTAATGAACCCCCTGATTAAAGAGATAGGCGTCGATTTCTCCAAAAGTAGGCGAAAACGCATAAGGGTCTTCTGCGAGCAGGCCATTCTGAGAGTAGACTCTGTAATCCCGGTAAGTGGTCTCCTCCGGGACTTCGCACTCAAAAAGGCCTCTCTCATCGATTTTCTGGGTAGGGATTACTTTGCCAAAGAGCTCGAAAAAGATCTCCTTAGCATCTGGGCGCCAGATGCGCACCACTTTTTTGCCCTTCGAAGATCTCTGCAACCCCAAAATAGAATGAGGATCCCAGTGTTCTCCTCGAATCAGCCGGAACAGGTCATGTTCGATATGCGAATGAGCTATTTCGATTGGTGTCATGGTGAGCAGTTATTTCTGAAACTGATCTAATAGATAGAGAGATCCCGATTTTATTTCCAGAAGTTCACCTCTTTTCATGCGTTGTCCCTTATCTGCCTTCGCATTCTTCAAGCGAAAAGAAGACAAAGACATGTCTACACGGAGCTCTGCATCCTTTGATGCCTTTAAAAAGAGCTGACGCAGCTCTTTTTTCGTCCACTCAAAAGAAAAGGTTCCACAGAAGCAGTTAAAGTCTACGCATCTTCCAGAAAAAAATTCAGGAGGAAGATGTGGCAGCAAAGAGATCTGCTCCTTTTCTTCGGCAAAAAAAAGCGATTTGATCAGTCTGGCTCCTTCCGATAGGAGGTAAAGCGGATTTTCCTTCCCTAACCCTGGTGTGGGAAAGGGTAGGCCTTGATGCTCTTCATCCTCTCTTCTGGGGACAAAGAGGCCCGAAAAGCCTGCTAAAAAAAGCGTATAAAAAGGCTCTAAAATCGTTTCTGGCCTGTTTTTTTTGATAGCTGACTCGCATGCATCTAAAAGAGAAAAAATACCGATGCGCTTTTGAAGCAAAGGAAGATCAATAGGATTTCCCAAAGCAAACCAGAGCGGAAAAATCTCTCGAAGCTCTCCTCTTCTTTTAATTTTTTCCCATTCGAGCTGTTTTGTGACTCCCAAAAAAAGCCTCTCTTTTGAGAGCGAAAAGCGCGGAGGATGCTTTTGATTTGTGATCTCTAGAGAAGGTAAGATGTGGTAGCTCATCTCTCTGCTCTTGACCGTCACAACCCCCTTTTCCAGATCTTGAAACACCGTAAAATCGGTCAGAGGCCCTTCTACTTCCCATTTAATTTCTTTGATCAGCTTCTTATCGAGATCAAAGAGACGTAAGGAAGCGGGAAATACTTGTACGTAGTAGGAGGTTCCTGGGATCAGACAGAGGACTCCTGGCGTATGGGAGAAAGGTCTATATCTTTCAGAAATGGAGAGCTTCAAAGTAGAGGAACTCCCATTAACCCTTCAGGGCTATTTTCTACAAGCTTCACCTTTAATCCTCAGTTGTCAACTGCGTAATTTTCAAACTTATAGAGGAGAGGTAGAGGGATTTCGGCTTTAACAAGCACGTCATTCTCTTCATAGTCCTCTTGAAGGATATTGCCAAACCTTCTGAGCTCTGAAATCAAATTATATTCCTTCTGAGGGATTCTTAAAAAAAGCTCTTTTCTTCTCTCTTGAATCTCGCGAATCATCAGAGACAAAAGCTCGTCAAATCCGGTCCCATATAAGCTGGACACCTGAACTGTTTTGGAGTAGGTAAACCGAAGGCGCTGAAGCCTCCCTGGGTCTGTGCACTTATCTACTTTATTCAAAACAGTGATGATTGCATCTTCTCTAGCATTGAGGGTCTTTAGAAGCTCGCAAGTGGTTTTGGCATGCTCTTCTGCAAGGGGGTGTGAGGCATCGATGATATGCAGTAGAACATCATCCTGCAGAGCCGACTCCAAAGTACTTTTAAAAGCTGCGATGAGCGTATGGGGCAATTTGCGAATAAAGCCTACCGTATCTGTCAAAAGGATTTCTTGATGGTTAGGGAGTAAAAATTTACGCGTGGTAGGGTCTAGAGTGGCAAAGAGCCTATCTTCTGCAAGGACGCCAGCACCTGTCAGCGCATTGAGAAGGGTTGATTTTCCCGCATTGGTGTAGCCGATAATAGCAAAAGTAGGAACTCCTGAGCGCAGCCTTGCGTTTTTCTGTGTTTCGCGGTTTTTTTTGACTGTTTTAAGCTCTTCATTGAGCTGTTCTACTTTTCGCTTCAACAGACGCCTGTCGATCTCTAGTTGCTTCTCTCCTTCCCCTTTGAGATACCCTCCACTGGCACGCTGACGTGAAAAGTGGCTCCACATTCTTTTCAGGCGGGGAAATTCATAGCGCACCTTGGCAAGTTCTATCTGCAATCTCGCTTCTCTTGTTTGTGCGCGTGCGGCAAAAATCTCTAAAATGAGCTCTGTCCTATCCATGACAGCCACTTTTAATAACTTTTCGAGGTTGCGCTGCTGGGCGGGGGTAATCTCATCGTCGAAAATACAGAGAGTGACCTTCTGATCAGCAATTTCTTGAGTCAAGTCTTCTAGTTTTCCCGATGAGAGATAGGTCGCCGACTCTATTTTTTTTAATGAGCATGCTTTTTTAGAGATGACGGGAACTCCAAATGTCTCTGCTAAATTCTCTAATTCATTGAGATGCTCGTTGCACATTTCAACTGTTTCTCCAACTGAATAGGTGCCCACAAGAATGGCCTTAGACTCTTCTCCTTCTTTGGGTTTTAAACCTACTTCTGCTGTAAAATCTTCTTCTTCTTCTTCAGGTAACATGTACGGTAAACTCCACTTTTAGACCATCATAGGCAAGTTGAATGCCTTCTGGAAGGGTCTGATTGGTCGATTGATGATCTACTCTATGAGAAAGGTGCGTGAACCACGTTGTTTCTGCTCCTACCTTTCTAGAAAAAGCAATGGCTTCTTCAAAGGAAAGGTGCATCGTAGAAGGCTCTGGACCAAGCGCGCTAACCACTAGGTATTTCACTCCTACAAGCTCCTGATAGAGGTCTTCTGTGTATTTGCGGATATCTGAGACATAGGCGAAATTTCCTATGCGAAAACCGTTGACCTCCATATTTCCCTGAATGTAGCTAAAGTATTGCAGAGGGATATCACAAAAGAGCGTTCGGCCCTTCTTTTCTTCTAAAATATGAAAAGAAAGTTGGGCTGGCAGACTGATCCCTTCTCCTGGCTGTTCATGAAAGAGATAGTCATATCTTCTGCGGACTTCCTCATATGTGGACTCAGAGAGAAGGACAGGAACAGGCCGCCTACTTCTTAGATAATAAATCCTGAGCTCATCTAATCCTCCAATATGGTCATAGTGGGCATGAGTGAGGATGACGCCATCGAGCTCCTTTATCGAAGCTCTCAGGGCTTGTTCTCGCAGGTCTGGTGTAGTATCGATCAAAATCCTCTTATCCCCTGCTGTAATCAGTCCTGAAGGGCGCAAACGCTTATTAAAAGGATCTGAAGAGCTACAGACAGGACACTCACATCCTATGATGGGAGTGCCTGCCGAACCACCTGTACCTAAAAAAAGAAAATAGGCTTGCATCTATTGTCTAGTGACAGGATAACCCTTTTCTTGCCATCCTTGAAGGCCTTCTGAGCACACATAGACATTAGAATAGCCTAGTGTGAGCAGTTCTTGAGCCAGATGTGTGCTTGCTCCACAGTTGTGATCGCAGCAGTAGCAAACGATGACGCCCTCTTTTGCAGGAAGAGCTGCTTCTATTTGTGCAGCAGGGGTATCATAAGCAATCCATACGGCTCCTGGGAGGAGAGTCGCATCAAAATTCTGCTTCCCTCTAGCATCGACAATTGTCATCGATTTTCCTGCATCGCACCAGGCTTTCAATTCAACGCTGGCCACCTTCTGGACAGGCGCTTTTTCTGTTACATTACAAAATGCAGGAGAAATTCCTCCCACCATCAAAATCAAGGCTAAAATCCACTGTTTCATCTTTTTGTCTCCTAATTGTTATGTGAGTCCTGAAATTCTTGAAAATTCTATTTACATTAATGTAAGTCTCTAAATCTAGTCAAGAGAGGGAATTTGAAGAAATTTATATATACTATCACAATCTTAATTATATATTAATAATTCTGAGATATAATGGGGGGAATTTAAACAGAAAGAAAGTGTTATGGCGGGACCTGTAATAAGAGAAAAAGTTGCATGGGAGAAAAGAGCTCCAGAGACAAATAGTCGAATGAAGGATACCGCCCTTCTAGTCTCCGGGGTTGTTCTTTTATTGGGGCTAGGAGTGCTCAGTTTCCTGAGTTTTTCTTCCTACATTCCTGCGATTGTCTCGAGTATAGGCCTAGAGCCTTTGGCAGTTGGAGTGGGCGTAGGAGGAGTGCTGAGCCTCGCTTTAGCGGGGGTGGGGGCTTATAAACTCGCTTGCTCACAAAATAAACCCACTCACCAAAAGCCAGATGAGCTAGATCTTCCACAAGTAGCACCACAAGGGCACCCTCCTCAACCAGCTCCGGCAACACCTGTTGTCCCAGAGCGTCTCCCTGTTCCTATTCCTGCTCCTACAATCATTCTCGCTTGCTCACAAAATAAACCCACTCACCAAAAGCCAGATGAGCTAGATCTTCCACAAGTAGCACCACAAGGGCACCCTCCTCAACCAGCTCCGGCAACACCTGTTGTCCCAGAGCATCTCCCTGTTCCTATTCCTGCTCCTACAATCATTAAAGATGCTCTCTTTAATGTTTATACTAATGGCGCAACACCTCAACAAAGAAAAGAGCTGTTACGCAACTACTTAAAAATATGCTCTCTTGAAGATCTTCGCAAATGGCGCTTACTCATAGGCACTTTATCAACTGAAGAGTGCGCTCAGGCATTTGTAGAACGATTGAAACACGCTTCTAGAGAAAGGGCTCTCATTACTTTGAAAACCTTAGTAGGGAACACTCGAAATGAATACCTCTTACCCGTCCTCAAAGCCACTTATGACCGTTGTCAGAATGGAGAGTTAGCAAACTACTTGCATGATCACTGGTCAGAGTTTGCAGCCCATTTTACTTCCGAAGAAAAAGTGAGATACCTCCTCCTTCTGATCGAAAAAGGAGCATTTTATAATTTTTGTATTCAAGAAGATCAAATACAAGGACTTAACAATTTAGAAAAAAAACAAATTTTCGAAGTCCTTCTAGAATATGATCGAGACCTAGAAAAACAGGAGCAATACATAGCTCTTGCTAGGCTACTAGGGATTACGCTGGATCTAGATCTCGCTCGTTTCCTGACTTGACAAGAGTGTCTCTCTTTGTCATCTTTACTCTATTATGCGTATTGCTGTGATTGGATCGGGATTTGCGGGGCTTGCCACCACTTGGTATCTACTTCAACACACGCAGAGCTCTGTAAAAGTAGATCTTTTCGATGCGGTGCAGATTGGATCTGGGGTCTCTGGGCTTGCTTCAGGCCTTCTTTATCCTTATGCTGGAAGGCATGCACGCCTCTGCTGGCAGGGCCCTCAAGGCATGACCAAAACGCATGAGCTTCTCACCGTTGCCAGCAAAGGCATCAACCATTCGGTCATCACTTCTCAAGGGATCCTCAGGCCTGCTACCACCGAAGAGCAGCTGGAAGATTTTCAAAAAACAGCGAAATCTCATCCTGACACGCAATGGTGGGATGAGGAGAAATGCAAACAAGTTCCGGGGCTTGTTGTGAAGGAGGGGGGGCTTTATTTAAAAGAGGGGCTTACGCTTGATGTCAAAGACTATCTGCAAGGGCTTTGGCTTTCGTGCGCCCTTATGGGAGCACAATTTCATCAAACAAAGGTGATACCTGAAAATCTCTTAAAGACATTTGACTTGATTATCTTTGCGCTTGGCTACTCTATTAAATCACTTCCCATCTTTGCATCCTTGCCCATACAGCTTCTGAAGGGGCATATGCTTAAAATTAAGTGGCCGGTAGCCACGCCCTCATTGCCTCTTGGCCTTGTATCAACAGGTTATCTTGTGATGAGCAAGGACCATACCTATTGCTTAGCGGGTTCCACATATGAAAGGGAGTTTACGTCTATAGAGGCAGATCCCGCGTGGGCAACGCCTATTATTTTAGAAAAGGTCACTCCTTTTTTTCCTTCTATCGCTCAAGGGGAGGTTTTGAATTGCTATGCGGGGGTGCGTGTGGCGACCACGCATAATAAACATCTCCCTTTAATTGGGAGGATTTCCGACAAATACTGGTTTTTCACAGGGCTTGGATCAAAAGGGCTTCTGTACCATGCGTGGTTAGGGGAACTTCTAGCCCAAGCGGCCCTGACAAATGACCCGACGCTCATTCCCCGTGAAATCTGGTATCCCATTAAGCTTCCTGTTTAAGGAGAGCTCTCCAGTTTTTACATATACCCAAATGAGCTGAAAAGGCGGCTTTTAGGGCGCGCCAAAGCCCCGGGGTTGAACAATCACAAGCTGATCAATATTTCTAATATTAATCAGCTTGCGATTGTTCAACCGCGGGAGCTTTCGCGTGGCCCAAAAACCGACTTTTCAGCTCATTTGGGTATAAATAAACCTTACTCTCAAGACAAGTAAATCTTTTATGTTTATGCAGAATTAAATTTTCGTTAAAACATCTCAAAACTCACTACACGCTCAACATGAAATGGTTCTCATTATTTCTCATCTGCACACCTTCTTTATTTGGCATTCCAGTTGAAGAATGCATTGATCTACAAGCCTCCAAACAAACCGTCATTGATCACCGAGAAAACTACTTCCAGACTTCCACTCCTTACAAAATTTCGCCTAATGTTAGTCCAATCACGGGAGATTTAATTGAAGAAGAAATAGATCTTGTGGTAGCTGGATGCGAGCCTCTGTCTATTAGGAGATTTTACAACCATACAGCCCCCTATGAGCCCCGCTCAGGGGGATGGCGCTATAATCCTGAAGCCTTTTTTGTTGCCAACTTTGAATGGGCAGGACAAGAAACCTTTGCAGCCGCAGGCACTGCAGATGGAAGCATTACTTCCTTTAAACCCTCTGCCAATGTTTGCAGCTTTAACCCTGAAGGGTTTATTAATTTTACTCCCAGCGGACAGACTCATCCTCTTAATACCAAGATCAATTACTCCAGAGTCCCCAGCAAAAAGAAAGGATATTTTTCGTACAGAGGAGAGATCGTAGATGGTAGCGGAGCGAAACGCTCTTTCGATTCAGGTCCTCACTGTTGGCTCTCCAATTTGATTACAGACGTGAAGCGCAAAAGTCGCGATATTCACATCGACATGTACACCCCTAATTGTTGGACCCCTTATCAGCTCCATGTACATGAAGAAAAAAGACCTAACGGCAACATCATCTGTTATTCCATCGCCACCTGGAAAGATTGTAAACATTTCCGCAAACCCCATTTGCTCAGCGGCATAACAGCTTATAACTCAGACAAAACCAAAGTACTAGCCTCCATCTCTTTTGCCTACAACAAAGATAAGCATGAAGATGTTAGAGGCATTACAGCAACAGGGAGCGATGGCAGACAAATTTCACTTCAGCATCAGGGAAACTCTCCCATTCTCCTGACAGCTGCCTTCAGACCAGATCTACCTTCTGTTAGTTATGGTTACCAAAGACAATGGATCAACCGCGTTGAAAAACCAGATGGAAGGGTGATCACCACAGAATACAATGCAGAAGGCAAGGTGTCTGCCCAATGCGCTCCAGTTGGCCCCAATGGAGAAATGCACCCCATTGGACGCTATGTCTACCACGTAGGAGCCACTGAAGTCTATGATGCAGAAGGGAACAAAATCATCTACCGCTTCAATGATAAGAAACAAATCTTAAGCCTAGAAACCTATCAAAATAACATACTCTACCGAGTAGACTGCTTCAACTGGGATTCTAATGGCAATTTAGTTAAGAAAACTATCGAAAACGGCGCAGGCAATATTCTACAAATAACTGAATACAAATATGATAAGAATCATAACCCCATTGAAGAGAAAACAGGAGATGGAGCTGAATGGCACACCATCTTTCGTACTTTCTCTGATGATGGTTTCAACCTCAAACTCACAGAGAGTGATAAACCAGGCAGAATTACCCATTATGCCTATTTGCCTGGAACAAGTCTTTTAATCTCAGAACTCCTCTATGAGGGAAACATCATCCGCCAACGCACCTTCCATACTTACGACAATGCAGCTGTTTGCATCAAAACCATCGTAGATGATGGATCAACCGCAGACGCTAATAATTTGCATAGTGTCACCTACCGCACCATCATAGAAATCCAGCCCAAACAGACAATGCCCTGCTTCGGCCTCCCAGAAGTAATCCTTGAAAAAACCATCAACGCTGCGGGAGAGGAGATCTTCCTCAAAAAAATTCACTATACATATACACCCTTTGGCAAAGTTGCTAAAGAAGATCATTATGATTGCAATGACGTCTATTGCTACTCCATCCACAATGAGTATGACTCGAAAGAGCGGCTGATTGCCACGCAAGATGCTCTGGGAAATAGGACAACCTATACATATGATGACAATTCCAACCTGATCTCAATTTCTGGGCCCAGAAATGATCAGCATAAAGAAATCACTCATGACAGAGCTAACCGCCCCATCCGCATTGCAGATTGGCAAACGGATGGTTCCATCCTAATCACAGAGAAACAATACAACAAATTGGGGCAAGTCATTGCTGAGATAGATGCTTGCGGCAACGTTACCCGTTTTGAATATGATGCTTTAGGTAGATGCACAGCGGTTATCCATCCAGACACGGGGGTAGAGAGGAGAGAGTATAATGTTTTGGGTTACATCACCTCGGAAATAAACACTTTAGATCAGCAAATTCATAAAACCTATAATTTTAAAGGCCAGCCTCTTTCCTTCTATTATCCAGACGGATCAGAAGAGCATTTCACCTATTTTGCACATGGACCTACGGCTAGCTATACAGATAAAAATGGTGCCGAGACAATCTACTCACTTGATGTGTTTGACCACCCTATCAAAACTGAAATCTATTCCCCATGCGGCAAACTCCTCAAAATAACAACAGCCTGCTATTCAGCCTTCCACAAACTCTCAGAAACAGACAGCAAGGGAGTGACTACCTTTTATTCCTATGATTTTGCAGGGAAGAAAATTGCAGAACAAAAAGATTATAGCAAACATCTTTTTGTCTATGATTCACTTGGGAGGCTTGAAAAAACGCAAGAAGGAGAGATTGCCTGGATAGAAAAGCATGACTTTTTAGGACAGGTGATTGAGAAGAGAACGGAAAAAAATGGCACATTACAATTTCAAGAAAAGTATCTCTATGACCCAGGAGGAAACCGTATTCAGATAATCAACTCCCAGGGAGTCCATGCAATGGAATTCAATACCTATGGCAAGCCTATTACCTCAACAGATCTACTTGGCTTTGTCACCCATTTTAATTATTCCTATGGAACTACTCTGACAGAAACAACCACTAATCCTCACCATATCCAAACTATTCAAATCTATGATTTCAAACAAAGGAACGCGGAACTGCTGAAGAAAAATAACCATGAGGAGATCATCCAACAATCCAAAAATACCTTTGACCTCAATGATCAACTCACAGATCTCACCCACACTGTTTTTAATGGCACTGCACCCATTAAAACAACTACCCAGCATTGGGATTATGGTCCTATGGGACGCATAGAGCGAATAGTGGAGGCAGGAATCAAAGAAACAAAGCAACTTTATGACAGTAAGGGGAGACTGAAAACCATCATCAAACCTAATGGGGATCAACTCTACCATGAGTATGATGACTTAGGGCGCCTTTCTCGCTATTTTTCCCGTGATTTTGATTACCACTATACCTATGACCTTCATGATTGCCTTCTTTCTGTCTATGATTCTGTGACAAAAACAAAGACAACACGTGCTTATGACTCCCTCAATAACATGATCCAGGAAGATTTGGCCCATGGTTTAAGCCTTTTCAATTCTTTTGACAATCACAGCAGAAGAATCAGCATTAAACTTCCAGATGCCTCCACTATTGCTTATAGCTATGATGGCGTTTATCTTTTCCAAGTCCAACGTAACGGGATCAAGCATACTTACGCAGAGAGAAATTCAGAAGGAGAGCTACTCAAGTCTATCCTTCCTGGGGGTTTGGGAGAAATCACCTTTCAAAGAGATGCTTTAGGCCGTTGGAAAAAGATCTTGTCTCCCTGCTACACATCAGAGTTCAGCTATGACGCAGTAGGTAACCTCACCCACAACACATTTCACGACAGTTTAGGTGAGCAAAAGCTCTCCTACTCATTTGATGACTTGGATCAACTGATCTCCGAAGAAGAGCATACTTACCAATTTGATTCTCTCTATAACAGGCTGAGGAAAGACGCATTTGACCATGAGGTCAACGCTCTTTGTCAAATCACCCATGATGGACAAACACCTTATGAATTTGATGCGAATGGCAATCTGATTTCAGATGGGATCAGAAAGTTTTTTTATGACAGTCAGGACAGACTCATTGCCATTGAGAAAAATAATAAACGTGTTGAATATGCATATGATCCCTTTCATCGCCGCCTTTGGAAAAAAGTATTTATAAACGGCAAGCAGATCAAATATGACCGTTACCTTTGGGATGGCAATAATGAACTTGGAGTTGTGGATGAAAACGGAGTCATCCAAGAGTTGCGCATTTTGGGAGAAGGCTTGGGTGCTGAAATAGGCGCGGCGGTACTCTATGAGATTAAAGAGAAAACTTATGTCCCTATCCATGATATCCAGGGCTCTGTTGTAACCCTCATAGACCTTGCAACTAAAAGACCTGTAGAGTGTTATCGCTACACAGCCTATGGGGAAGAACTCACAGAGGACAAACTCTCTCCCTGGCGCTTTGCGAGCAAACGTGTAGAAGAGACAGGCCTGATCTTTTTTGGCAGAAGATACTATTACCCGGAATTGGGCCGCTGGATTACACCAGATCCCATTGGCTTTAAGGGAGGTCCCAACCTCTATGCCTATATCCATAACTCTCCTCTCACAGAAATGGATCTTTATGGCTTACTAGGAATTGGCAATTGCTTTGGCACTCTGTCCCGTATGGCTTTTAGAGGGTTGGAATGGACAGGGGCAAATCTTGTACCCATTCCCTATATCCGAGGTGCGGTAGAATCAGTAGGCCGCTGGGGAGCAGGAGGAGATTTTTATGGACCTAGCCGCTACCGCACAGGTAAAAGTGAAATCATCAACATTCCAGGAAGAGCGGTCCCTCACCATTCCTATACGCATGGCAATGGTATGCTCACCTCAAGAGCAAATGCTATCAAACAGACGGAATATATTTCTAAAACTCACGGAGACCTGCAGGTGGATTTGCTTTATCATGGAACAGAAGGATTTATCATGGATCTCATTGGATGTGGGCTTTCAAAAATAGGTATGTCAACATCTTACAATAAAATGTGCGCTAACTATTACCAGGAAAAACTGCGAAGGGACCCTGACCACCGTTTTACAAGTAGTGTGCATAGTAGAGGAGGCACACAGATCATGAATACTGGAAGATTTTTGAAGCCAGAACAGAGAGCACACATAGATGTGATTGCTTATGGCTCAGCCACTCTAATTCCCAGAAGTTACTTTAACGAGGCAAAGAACAATCTTAGCCTACTGGACGTAGTCACCATGACCAATCCTTTGGCATTTAGTATTGGGCTTATTAGCAGCAAACAATATAATGTCAATTTGCTGTCTCCATTAACTGGGTGTCCATTAAAGGCTCACGGGTTTTTAGAAGCAACTTATGCTGAAGAGGTTGCGAAAAAAGGGTATGATTTTAGGAAAACTTATTTTAATGAATAGAATTATTTATTTATCTTTCATTTTGTTTTTATTAACTTCTTTTGGATACCGTGAACCTAATTATTGTAAAATAGTTGATAGTATTACTAAAAGTTACTTAGTAGAAGTTGCTGTGCCGCGAGATCTGATACTTAACGATTATGGTGGAGCAATGATAGGCGATATAAAAAGTATTAGTCTTAGTTTTTTGTCCCATCACGCGTTGAATGTTGACGAGGCCAGGATACTTTACGTTGAAATGATGGAGGAATTGCTGAACCGGATTAACTGCCATGAGAAGATACGTCCTCATTTACACAATTTCCCTTTTGAGGAGGCGAACATCAAATTAACTATTAGTTTTATTAACTCAGAAGGGCGCACTGTAAGGGATGGCCATGTAGCATTGATGAGTATTGCTAAGGATCACAAGCTTTACTTTGCTGCTTATAACCTAAATACCGAGGACTTTTATGATCTTTGTGAAGAATCTTATGAGGAAGCACGAAGAATAGTTAAAGGACAGTGAAGTGTCTGGGCATTCAAAATGGTGGCCTACTTACCTCAAAAAAGATATAGAGAGACCTCACCCTATTTTATCCCCTAGGCTTATAGATGTACTTGGGTCGCATGATGGGAGTGCCCTTCCCATCTCGAGCCTCAAACCGTTCATAGACAATCTGTATCGATATACCAACTGTCCGCGCCATCCCAAAAAGTACTGTATAATATTCAGGATAAGGAAATCCCATCGCCGACAAAAGACTCCCAGAAATCGCATCCACATTAGGGTATGGATCCGAAATCTTAGGATTCTCTTTTAACACCTTTGTCCCCTCTGTACGCAGAAGATTGGCGATTTTTACAAGAGGATCATTAGGAAATAGTTTGTTTGCAAGCTCATACTGCACAGTAGCCCTCGGATCTTCCACCCTTAAAACAGCATGCCCAAAACCAAAGATGAGCTCTTTTTTTGCAAGCTTTTGACGGATAAAATCTTCCACCATTTTAGGCGTTGCGTTCTCACCAAGAGCATTGAGAGTTTCCTTCACAAAAGCAAGGCATGCTTGGTTGGCTCTGCCATGAAGAGGGCCTGCAAGAGCATTCATCCCAGCAACAATCGATCCATACATATCTTCAAGGCCCGAAGCCACAGCCTTTGCGACAAAAGTAGAGAGATTTCCCCCTCCATGGTCATAATGTAAAACGTTGAAAAATTTAAAGACGCGTATGAAATTCTTCTCATTTTTATTGGGAGTCCCCAGCATCTGAACGAAATTTTCGATGTAGCCCAATTCTGGCTTGGAAGGCGCTAGAGGCCATCCTGCGTGGTGGTTAATCACAACCGCTGTGATCGCGGGAATTTTGGCGATGAGATTTAAACAGTCTTCTCGATAATCATCTTTCCCCCCCACCATCCCGCACACCAAAAGAGCTGCTGAAAAGAGCTGCATCGGATGTCCTTCTCTAGGAAGAGCTTGTATGTAGGCGATTTCTTTGGATGTCAACGTGGCTCTTTCTCGAAGATTTTTAGTAAAGGCTTTGACCTCATGCTCACTTCCCCTGCGGCCATAGTAAAGAAGGTAGATGGCCTCTTCAGGCTCCCAAGTCACCACCTGTTCTACAGGATGCTCGACGTAAAAAAGACCCTTCTCAGGATGGACTGTAGAGGTGGTGCAATAGCCAATAGGCACTCCTCGAAGGCCCGATTCTAAATTCTCCCGAGTGATTGTGAAAAGAACTTCTGGCTGTGTGGAATGACTCATGGAATACCTCCTACGTGAGCGCAATTTTCCGTTCTTCGATCAACTCTTTTTGTGTGGAGAGGACTCTCTCCTTGATAAAAGGATCCCATGGAAGCCCTTTTATGATCTCATAATGACCCTTTCCATCCGATTTACAAGGAAAACCAAAAATAAGATTCTTTTCTATCCCATAGGGATTCTCATCCGAGCAGACTGCTGAGGTGAAAAAATGACCGGCAGGCGTGGGACGGAAAAGATCCTTCATCGCTTCGAGAGCCGCATGTGCAGCAGATGCTGCAGAAGATTTTCCTTTGGCGGCAATGATCGCAGAGCCCCTTTTTTGGATCGTTTCGAAAAACTCCTGCTCAAGCCACTTGCGGTCAGACATCACCTCAAGAACTTTTTTGCCTTTGATGGATGCATTGGTAAAGTCAGGAACTTGCGTAGAGGAGTGATTTCCCCAGATGGGTACCGCTGAGACATCTGTCACTTCTACTCCACTCTTTCTTGCAAGAAGAGACTGCGCGCGGTTTTGATCGAGGCGCATCATGGCGTGAAAGTTCTTTCTAGGTAGGTCTGGAGCATGATTCATGGCAATCAGACAATTGGTATTGCAGGGATTGCCCACAACAAGCACTTGTACACCCCGAGAGGCAACTTTGTTAAGCGCTTTTCCTTCTTCGATAAAAATTTTGCCATTTTCCACCAAGAGATCTTGCCGCTCCATTCCAGGACCTCTTGGTTTGGCTCCTATCAGAAAGGCAACATCCACTTCACGAAAGATCTCCAAGGGGTCAGAGCCAATACGCACCTCTTGTAAAAGAGGAAAAGCGCAGTCTTCCAATTCCATCACAACGCCCTTCAAAGCGCCCATCAGGTCAGGCAGGTCGCGAATGTGGAGGATAATCTTCTCTTGGGGACCAAAAAGCTCTCCACTTGCTATGCGAAAGAGCAAGCTATAAGCAATTTGTCCTGTACCCCCTGTAACTACAACTCTTTTCATTTTTTTTACCCCATTTTAAAGGAGAGTAAAAAAAAACCTATTTATTCACAATCGGTATTGTCTCTTGGAGGAAGAGGTTTTGCAAAAATTCTTCAATGGGTAAAACGAGAAATCCCCGATAATTTTCTCTCTCTTTACAAGTAGTCAAAAAGCAGCAGGTCGCTTCTGGATATTCCTCTTGAAACGCCGCCATGCCTCTCACATCATGAGGACTTAAGTTAGGGCTGCGCTTTACTTCTATTGCCCAAAAACCGCGGGGACCATAAATCACAAAATCGACTTCCAGCCCTGTTTGAGTTCTCCAAAAAGAGAGTGTGTGAGGCTCTTGTTGAGCCATCACCCAAGAACGTAAATGTTGAGCCACAAGGCCTTCTAATGCCCCACCTTCAATTTCTTGAGAGCTGTCGAGAATTCCCTGTGGTCTGAGAGCTCTATAGACGCCTACATCAAAAAAATAGAACTTGTGATGCGCGATTAAACGTCTTTTTGCCCGTCTGGAAAAAACAGGCAACAAAAATGCAAGGTATAGATCTTCTAGGATCTGTAGATAATTATCCACTGTTCCGCGCTTGACACTAGACTCTCTGCTGATGTCAGTAGAGGTCCAAATTGACCCATAGGAAAAGCTAGCCACTTCCAGAAAGCGCGAAAAATCTCCTAATTGCCTCACAAGCCCTTCCGCTTGCACTTCTTCCTTTAAATAAAGGTGCAGATAATCGCGCAACCTTTCTTCAGCATCTGAAGATTGCCAAATCAGAGGGATCAACCCTGTTTTTAATGCCCGTGTTAAAGAGAAAGAAGCTCCTAATTCGGAAGCTAAGAAAGGTCCCATGGAACGCATCAATGCACGTCCTCCTAAAAGGTCGCTCACTGACCTGCGTAATTTACGCGTGCTACTCCCCGTCAAAATAAACTGAATACCACATCTTGCTTCTATGAGAGCATGCACTTCAGAAAGCAGTCTGGGCACGCGTTGGATTTCGTCTAAAATCAATGCAGAGCCTGGAGCCATCTCTTTGACAAAACCTCGTAGGCGCTCCGGATAACTACTGAATTTTCTCTCCTCTTCCCCTAAAAGTAAATCGATTCTCTTTGCTTGTACATAGTGATGCTGCAGCCAGGTAGATTTGCCCGTACCCCTTGGACCCAAAAGAAAATAGCTCCCCTTGGGAGGAGAAAGTTGACGAGGAATAAATTTTTTTTCTACATCCATAGAATAGATGATAGGGAAAAAGAATGAAAAATGCTACCGGTAATCGCATTTTACATTGGAAAATGACATTTGCGTTGGCATTTTACAAGGTCGTTATTCCCAGATAAAGAACATAGGCAGGCTCGCAATGGTCACTCCAAATCCCTGAAATAGCTTCCTCTCTTTCAAAAGATCGCTAAGATCAAAAATGGTCACAGTTGATTGATAAATGGTCCTAATTAACATAAAACCCACCTGTTGAATACTACGCAAATGATTATACAACTATTTTATTAAATAAATATTAAGATAGAAGAGAAAGTTTAACGAGGTGATTCCAAAGCTCCTCCCGAGCGCTTTCCCCCTCTCTAAGAGAGGGGATCACCGACTGAAGAAAAGGATCCTCATGATTCAGAGCGGAAGAAGGGTACTCTAGATGGACCCCCGACAAAATGGCCCTCCCTTTACCCACCTGGCACTGAACGATGGCAGCTGGGCGCTCAGGAAAGTCCTCATAATGGGCCAAAACAGTCACCTGTGAATGCCTCTCAGGAGCCATAAAACGGCACCCTCCATTGTAATAGAGGACATAGGGGCGATCTTTGAAAGGGCCTGGACCTATCCACTGGACAGAAGCTGCCCTTGCCCCCTTTTCACTTGTATAGCAAAATTCATCGGAAGCATAGACGGGCCCTACGGCCACTCCAGGAAAAAAAGCCAGTTCTCTTGTCCCACAGACCTCTAGAGAAAGCCCTTTTCGAAATTCAATCGCATAAGCCCCATAATAAGCCCCTGCACAGATGCCCAAATAAGAGCCGCCCCCTTCCACATAGGCGCGTATTTTGGCATTTGCTTTTCCCCGCAAAAGAGTGTGGTAGGGCACATCTCTCCCCCCTGGAAATGCAAGTAAAACTGCCTCTTTCTCCCAAGACTCATTTGCCAGTTCTTGATGACAAATCGCCTCCACAGAACAGCCCTTCAGCACTCGAGAGAGGCCCTCTACGGTTTGTTTAAACGAGAAGGGGCCTACTCCCTTGTCAAAATAGACAAACACCCTCTTAGGGCTCTGGGTGGTAACGATGAAACGCCTCCTGTAAGCGATTTTGACTGACATGCGTGTAGCGATCCGTCGTCGCAATATTGGTGTGGCCCAACATCTCTTGGATAATGCGTAGATCTGCTCCATTATCCAAAAGATGAGTCGCAAAAGAGTGTCTAAGCGTATGTGGAGAGATATTTTTAATGATCCCCGCCCTCTTCGCGCACTCCTTGACCATCTTCCAGATAGACTCACGCGTCACCCTTTTCCCTCTTGTGGAGATAAAAAGAGCGTCTTTTTCAATCTGAGGAAAATGATCTCGCAAAGAAAGATAATGGTCAACTGCTAGGATCGCTTCTCTTCCTACAGGCACGAGTCTCTCCTTTTTACCCTTCCCTAAAACGCGAATATGCTCGTCATCCACATCATGAATCGAAAGAGAAACCAATTCAGAGACTCTCAAGCCACTTGCGTAAAGAACCTCTAAAATAGCCCGGTCACGCGCCCCCACAAAGGTGTCTGGATCGGGTTGCTTTAACAGACGATTCACCTCATCTGCAGAAAGCACGTCAGGTATCAGCTGCCAGATTTTAGGGCTCTCTAATGTGAGACTCACATCTTTGGGAATGATTTTTTCTCGGTAGAGAAATCTAAAAAACACCTTTATGGCAATGAGCGCCCTTGAAATTGAGGCGGTTGCATATTTTTTTTGGTATAAAAGAGCGCAGTATTCAATGATATCTTCCTGCTGAATAGCAGAAATTTCTTTAGAAGCCACACTTTTAAGAAAATTTCTGTTATCCCGTTCGTAAGCTTCCAAAGAATGGTGTGAAAGACCTTTTTCAGAGCGCAAATAGAGCATAAAATCGGCCAAATGGGCATCAAACGTCATCTGAGGCCAACTTTGTTTGAATTTCAGCCATAAGGAGAGCGTTTTCTTTAGGGGAGAGGGTGCAAGCGGTAACTGCAAAAAGTTCCCCAGTCTCTACAATTTCGTAATATCTAACTGCCTTGGAAGTGCCCTGAAGAGGCCTTCTGACAAGCTGCTTTCTTCTCTCTAAGTAGAGCGCGAGCAGGTAAAGTAATTTTTGTTCTTCAGAAGAAGACGCGCCCTGTAATTTTCGAAAAAGCGCTAAACTCTCTTGATCGTGAAAAATACGCTCTTTTTTCTTAGGGGATATTTTAACACGCCAAAAGCTCCCTCCTGCCCTTTTTTTCTCCTCTTCAACCTGGTTCCAACACTCCATGCAGTAATCTTCACGCACAGCCTCCTCATCATGAAATTTTATATAAGAAATCATTTCACTATTTGGAACAAAAGGCTCTTTCTTCTGGGAACAACAAGCGGCCCTTACTGGAATTTTAATAATCAGCATAAAAATTTGGTTGTAATATTGCCCTCATTGCTTATAAATGGTATTCATTGTACGAATTTACTGCGAAAGGTTTTATATGACTGTAAAAGGGCAAAAATCCATGGTTCCTACTTTCAGGCAAAGCAAGGCGGCACACATTCTCAAAAACTTAGCAACAAATCCTTTTGATTTAACCAAAGAGGGCGCCCTCACTCCTTCCCGCATCGAACGGTTTTCTGCAGAAGCCGGTGGCTTTAAACTTCTTTTTGGGACGGAACGGGTGAGTAGTGATGTTCTTTTAGCTTTAAAGGAACTCGCTCAAGAGACACAGCTGGTCGAAAAGATGATCGGCATGCAGAATGGCGAGATTCTCAACAAAATCGAAGGCTACCCGAGTGAAAATAGATCCGTTCTGCACACAGCGATGCGCGATGTTTTTTCACGCTCCAACACAGGAAAACCAGCTCTAGAAGCTGCTAAAGCTCAAAAAGTGGAACTCGATAAACTTCAAACATTCATGTCAAAGATCGACAAAAAAAAGAGCTTCACTCATATCCTTCAAATTGGCATTGGGGGCTCTGATTTAGGGCCAAGAGCTCTCTACATTGCCTTAAAAGCTTATCAAAAACAGGGCAGGGAAGCGTATTTCGTCTCCAATGTGGATCCTGATGATATGACAGCCACTTTAAGAGCGCTCGATCCCAAAAAAACACTTGCTGTGATCGTTTCAAAGTCGGGAACTACCCTCGAGACCCTCACCAACGAAGAATTTGTACGCAAGTGGTATACTCAAGCAGGTTGTAACCCCAATGAACACTGCATCGCCGTCACAGGTGAAAAAAGCCCTATGGATAATCCTCAGAAGTATTTGGCTTCTTTTTACATCTGGGATTTCATCGGGGGGAGATACTCTGCGACTTCTATGGTAGGCGCTGTGACCCTCTCTTTTGCGCTAGGGTTTGATCAGTTCATGAATATTCTCAAGGGCGCCCATGAGATGGATCTGATCGCTAAAAATCATGATTTTCATCAAAACCTACCTCTACTTTCAGCCATGCTAGCCCTATGGAATCGCAATTTTCTTCACTATCCCACAGTAGCTATTCTTCCCTACTCCCAAGCGCTTGCACGCTTCCCCGCCCATCTTCAACAGTGTGATATGGAGTCCAATGGGAAAAGGATCGACAAATCAGGGGCGCCTGTTGATTTTGATACAGGGCCTATTGTATGGGGAGAGCCTGGAACCAATGGTCAACACTCTTTTTACCAACTGATTCATCAAGGAACAAATATTGTTCCTATTGAATTTATCGGCTTCCGCGATAATCAATATCAAGAAGACCTGCTTGTGGAAGGCACTTCTTCTCAAGAAAAGCTCCTTTCCAATCTATTTGCACAAAGCATCGCTCTTGCAAAAGGTCAGAAAAGCGATAATCCCAATAAAGTCTTTCCTGGCAATCGTCCTAGCCGTGTTTTGCTCGGAAAACGCCTTGACCCCTATACGATGGGCTCTTTACTTGCTTTCTATGAGCATAAAATCGCCTTTCAGGGCTTTTGTTGGAACATCAACTCTTTTGATCAGGAAGGGGTGCAACTGGGTAAACTGCTTGCTAATAAAATCATCAAACTCATTGGCTCCAAGAAATCTGGCAAAAAAGCGGAATCTTTTCCAGAAGCAGACGCTATGTTAAAGCATTTAGAGAGTCTGTAGTCAGCTCTTGAGGATGATCCAGCGTGATGACAGTGCCTCCTGCTGCACAAAAGCCATGCAATTTGCGCTTTGCCTGAGGTGAGACGCCCTCTGATGCCACAATGATAACCTCTAAACCGTCCCACTGATGTGTGAGGGCATTTTCGTTCAGAAGAAGCCAAGGAAACTGGAACTTCTTTCGAAGGGGCGACGCTGGCTTTAAAGCCTCCACACACTTCTGCCAAGGCTCTTCTCGATCCATTTTTCTACTCGGCAGACAGAGACCCACAGACAGCTGCTGAGAAGCCTCCAAAAAAAGAGTCTTCTCAGACCACTCTAAAATAGGTGCTCTACAATAAAAACGCTTAAAAAAATTACCTTTGATCACTACCTGCATATAAGGATAGCTTTCTGGAGAGGAAAAACGCAAAATGTCCATCTCTTGGCAAAGATAGGAGGGTTCTAAAATCACAAAAGGAGTCACCTCTTCCGGCAAAGCAGAAACGAGAAAAGAGAGATACTCGACACATACTTCTTGGCAGAACATTCTGCGCAGAAAAGAGGAGTCTGCAGTGTCCCCTCTCCACTCTTCATACTTCCTTTCTTGAAAGGAATCCCAAGGAAAATGAGAGGCAAAATCTAAAGAACCGTGATAAAAAATCACTCCACACGTTTTTTCTGAAAACTGCTTCCAGAGGGTTTTGGAAAAGTGTTCTACAGCAAGAGAAAGGCTGAGCTGTTGCGTTTCATCGGAAAGAGAGAGAAGAAGCCCAGAAAAAAGCCCCATTTTGAATTCCCATAGCAGGTACTTGCCCTGCTGAATAGCATCTACAGCCCTCTGCTTTTCTTTTTTCCAATCTAAAGAAGCTTGAAGACCTGCTTCTAAAGAGATCACCTCTATCTCGCTCTCAGAAGACAAAGGCTTTCCATCTATTAAAAACTGCTGGCTAAACCCAGAGAACTGGTAGGTGACATCAACCATGGAACCACTCTACAACAGGTTTATGACAAGGAAGGTAATAAATGGTGCGCTTTTTCTCTCTCCAAAGCGCTTCGAAAGTCGAAGAACCATACCCCATCATCTCATTCACGTAATGAGGAAAGGGTTCTAGAGGTCTTAGAGATCCTTCTTCTAATAGAAGCCTAAGTGTCCACTCCAAATAGTGGTGGTCATCCGTCACAAAAGTAAATTTTCCCCCCTCTATTAATTGATAGCTCAATTTTTGGATAAAAGAGCTTTGGATCAAGCGATGTTTGTGGTGTTTGCGTTTAGGCCAAGGGTCGGGAAAATTCATAAAAATCTGCTGAAAAGCACCTTTGGGGGCATAATGGCTAAAAAGCTCTGCCTCTCCATAAATGATGAAGAGATTGTCTAATTGCGCGCGCTTCATTTTGGACCAAATTTTACTGACCCTTTCAAATTGCTTCTCCACTCCTACCCAGTTGATCTCTGGATGCTGTAAGGCCTTTTCACATAGCCAGTGTCCATTGCCTGTACAGTATTCGATATAAATGGGTTGCTGACGAGGGAAGATCGTTTCCCAGCTGGGAAAAGAGAGAGGAAAAAAGGCTTTAGGAAGGGCAAATAGGCGATCAAAAAGAAGAGGCCTACTTGCATTCCATGGAAAAATTTCTTTTAGCTTCAAAGTTATAAACTCTTTGTCTTCATAGAGAAAAGATACTATACTACCCTCTCTGATTCTCTGCAAAAGTCTTTAGCGTTCAGGAGGGCTACTTTTTCCTTGAATCTTGCCCCTCTCTTTTGTACTCTCCTTTTTCTATCAGCGGAGGATGCTTTATATGCTAAGGAAAATAGGTTGCCTACTTCTTCTCACTTCTTCTCTACGGGCGGAGGAGGCTTCTAAAATCGATCTGGTGGAGATCTTTCAGAGCTCGCCTACTATCTATTCTATCCTCTTGGCCTTCTCTCTTTTTGCCTTTACGCTCTGGCTCTACAGCCTTTTTACGGTAAAAGTCTCATCGGTGATGCCGTCTCAGTTTTTAAATGACATGCGTCATCATCTGCTCAAAAAAAACTATGATGCAGCGGCAGAGATCTGCCAAAAATCCGCTCATCCGTGCGCAGTGATTCTTGGAAGTGGCATTTCTGCTAGGAAATATGGTCACCAAGCCATTAGAGAGCTGATGCAGACAGAAGGGAAGCGCTGTGGAGTGACTCTTTGGCAGCGCATCTCTCTTCTCAACGACATTGCGATCATTTCCCCTATGTTAGGCCTTTTAGGAACGGTGATGGGTCTTTTTTATGCCTTCTACGATGTCAACAGATCTGCGGATACCCTCGCTTCTATTTTTGATGGGTTGGGTATTGCTGTAGGAACGACTGTAGCGGGGCTCATTGTTGCGATTCTCGCGATGATTTTTTACGCGACGCTCAAGTTTCGTGTGATTCGCCTTCTCAATCAGTTGGAAAGTGAAACGTTGACATTAGGGAGTTTAATCGAAGAATTATGACTTTTGTCCCGGATAATGAGTTAAAAGAGCCTGGAGGAGTGACACTTGCTCCTATGATTGATTTTCTTTTTCTGATGCTGGCGATTTTTGCTTCTCTTGCTGTCACAAGAGTGGCTTTTAAAGACACCTTTGTGGACCTTGTGAAGTCAAAAAAGGAGCTCTCTTCTTCCGTTTCAGAAAACCCTTCCAAAATGATCAACATTACCATTTCAGAAAATGGAGAGTATAAGTGGGTGACTGAGATCCGTGATCATGCGCTGGCTTCTGCTGAGGAGATTGCGGAAGAGCTTCTCAGGCAATATCAGAGAGGGCTTTTGCCTGAGGATAAGCATCACACTCACATTCTTCTACGGATCGACAAAAATGCGCGTTGGGAATCTGTCCTGCATGCTCTTTTGGCGATTAAGGAAGCTGGATTTAATGTCCATCCTGTCTATGAACCCGAATATTAGACCTCTTTCGAAATTCCATTCGGTCGCTCAAATTGCCCTTTTTGGCAACCAAAGCGAATTTAGAAAGAGGTCTATTAAAAAAAGCCCCAACCCAATGGGCTGAGGCTTCCGTTTGCTTTTCTTGTTCTACAACTATGACCTTAGTCACAGCTATAAAAATACGTACCATTTGAATAAATCCAATGGCAAGAGTTATAACCATCACGCGGTGGATAGTAGTATTGGTAATTATAAGGATAGTACCAACTAAATGGCCGCCTATCCCCATAATGTGGTCCCCCTACTCTCTCCACCGATACTCCCCACTCACGAGAAATCCCCTCACTCTGTGGAATGAGAAAAAGAAATCCCGCAAATAAGCCTGCTAACACTACTGTTCTAAACAGAACTTTTATCATACATCACCTTAATACCAATAGTAGTAATTGTAGTAAGGTCTATATGGATAATAGTAGTAGTGATAGTAGTTAGGCCTTGGGTAATAGTTGTAATGATAGTAGTAAGGTCTGCCATAGTAGGGTTGACCGAAGTAGACTCCAAAGCTAAGGTCAGAAGTTTGTTCTACCTTAGGACTATTGGCGGGTACTGGTTCAACAGCCGTTAGCCCAGTTGATAAAAAGGGCATAAGAGCCAAGGACGTACAAAGCAAACCTTTTAAAAATAAACGTTTAAGAGTATACATATCTACCTCCAAAACTTATTTTTGGATAGGGCTCTTCTAAATGAATAACATCCTGAATGGATGCGCAGGCTGAAGGGCTAGCAATGCTAGCAGAAAAGAGGGAGAGCTTCTCACCCTGGCTCCTCTTTCATAGACTTTGGCCTAACCCTATTATAATCAACTTTTTAAACAAAAGTCTATCTTTTTTGAGCGGGTTTATCGCAAGTAGTTTATTATAAATGACTTAAGCGATTTACCGCCTCTTGCACCCTCTCTCGGCTCCCAAAGGCTGTCAGACGTAAGAACCCCTCGCCCTCTCTGCCAAAGCCGGAGCCTGGGGTTGTGACGAGATGGTATCTCTCTAAAAACCGTTCAAAGACATCCCATGACTTTTCTCCCTTAAACTGCACCCAAAGGTAAGGGGCGTGAACTCCCCCAAAGACGGCAACCCCGAGCGCCTCAAAAGCGCGTTTTAAAAGGGAAGCATTTTCTAAATAGAATTCGGTTGTGGCGACAAGGTGCTTTTTTTCTTCTAAAGCCACCATTCCGCCCGCCTGAGCCAGATTAGAAGCTCCATTGAAAAGAGTGGAGATGAGCCTATGCCAATCGGCTTTCACAGAAGAGCCATCATCAAATAAAAGCGCTTCTGGAACGACTGTCCAACCTAAGCGCACTCCTGTGAAACCTGCTAGCTTTGAAAAGGAATTGATCTCAATGGCAACTTCTCTTGCCCCCTCTATCTCGAAGATGGAGCGCGGCAGCAAGGGATCTTGAATAAAAGAGGCGTACGCTGCATCGAAGAGGATGATCGACCGATTTTTTTTCGCAAAAAGGACAAGCTCTTCTAGTTGCTCTTTTGTGGTGGCAGCTCCTGTGGGGTTGTTAGGAGAGCAAAAATAGATGAGATCAGTCCTAGTAAGCTTGTCAAGGCATGGGAAAAATTGGTTTTCCGCATGACAAGGCATGAAAATGACCTCTTTTACTCCTTGTAGCAAGCTCCCATCCACATAGACAGGATAGGTAGGGTCTTGTACTGCAATTGAAATAGCGCTTCCAAATAATGTCTGGAGCCTTCCAATATCGCATTTAGCGCCATCTGATATGTAAATTTCGTCGGGATGCACAGCGTCCGAATAGATTTCACGAGCGATTTTTCGACGAAGAGTCTGATTTCCCTGCTCAGGACCATATCCTGAATAGCCTTCTTTAGTGGCGAGCTTCAAGGCAGCATCTGAACAAGCAGCTGTGATGGCACCTGAAAGGGGTTCTGTCGTATTGCCTACTCCTAAGTTAACCAAAGAGGCCTTGGGATGGTGCGCCAAAAACTGCTCCACACGTCTAGAGATCTCCAGAAAGAGATAGTTTTGGCTCACTTTTGTGAGGTGAAGATTTCTTTGCATGAAAGATACCCTTGGTTCACGAGAAATTCAGCATTCAAAATCCCCCCTCCAGCTGCCCCTCGAATGGTATTGTGAGAAAGAGCTACAAAGCGATAATGAGTCAAAGGGCAAGGTCTCAGCCTTCCAATTGTCACACTCATCCCTGCGCCTGCATCTCTATCTCGGCGAGGCTGCGGTCTATCTACTTCTTCTCTATAGATCAAAGGAGTTCTGGGTGCTGATGGAAGATCGAGGCCTGGAAAACGCCTCCAAAGATCAATCACGGCATCTAGAGAGGGTTTTTCTTCAAATTCCACGGAGACGCATACGAGATGACCATCCATCACAGGCACGCGGTTGCAATGCGCAGAGATCGCAATAGAATCTGTAGGTTCGATGGCATTTTGCCGCACCTCTCCCCACATTTTCAAAGGCTCGCTCTCTGACTTATCTTCTTCTTGTGCAATATGAGGGATCACGTTGTCGATCATTTCAAGAGAAGAGGGACCTGGATAGCCAGCGCCACTCACGGCCTGTAGCGTCGTCACAAAGAGCTTTTTCACTCGGAAAGCTGCGTGAAGAGGCGCTAGAGGAAGGATATAACTCTGCACAGAGCAGTTGGGTTTTGTCACGATAAATCCCTTCTCCCACTTGCGATTGTACTGCTGGATAGGAATGATCTGTGCGTGATGGGGATTGACCTCTGGGATAAGGATAGGCACATCTGCAGAGAGTCTGTGGTAAGAGGCATTAGAAATGACAGGAAGATCATGCGACGCATAGACTGCTTCATAGCGCATCGCTCCCTCTGTGGGAAGAGCCGAAAAGACAAAATGGCACTTTTCTTTGGCGATTTCTATCTCTTCTAACCCATGGACAGGTAGCTGTAGAATGGATTCTGGGATGGGGCAATGTTTTCTGCCTAAAATGGCCTCACCATAGGTTTTGCCCATAGAGCTTGTAGAGGCTGCTAGAAAGGCAATTTCAAACCAAGGGTGCTCTGCAAGCAATCTGACATACTGCTGCCCCACAATGCCGGTGGCACCCAAAATGCCTACAGAGATTCTTCTCACCATTCAATCGTCCTTTCGAAAAACTGCTCCCCCAACTTACTATTGTGTATCTTTCGAATTTTCGAAAGAGCTTTTTCATCTTCCTGATGCCAACGGTTTGAGATCTTATTTCGATCACGCGTCGATGTAGCAGCTAATACTGATTTTCCTTGCTGATCTTGATAAAAGAAAAGGACATGATCCCCCATGTTGTAAACAGAAAGATTGGAGCACAAAGGAGAAGTGTCACTTGTGACATGGAGAAGGGTGGCTCGGTAGTCATACTGCAGTTGAACAGAGGTCAACATAGGAGCCAGATCACGTTCTGTGACCAAGGAGCTTCCAACTGCAAGGGCATAGCCCTCTCTAAGGCCCATGGCTAGACAAAAATGTGCGATTAAATGAGAAGCATTTTTCCAATGACTGCAAGCTCTTTCTGGCATGTCTCGCCTAAAGGTTCGCCGCATTCTCGCCTGGCAGTTTCTTTCAGGATCGATATAAACCCTTACAAGTCCCAAATCTACTAAAGGAGATGGGGAGGCTTTAGATACTAATAACCCCTCCAATAAAGGCGTTGCAAAGGCTCCTGCAGCGATCACGCAATCTCGCTCCCTCGCAATAGAACTGTGAAATAAAGACTCCACAATCTCAATCAGATCTCCATAGATCAGACACTGCTCTTCTCTGCTATAGCCCTTTAGCAGATCTTGCATTCTACGCAAATAGAAATGGGGGGGCCCTATTTGCGCAAAAAGCGCATCAAACTTTGCCGAAATAGTCTTGCTAGAGGGCATACCTATTAAGGCAGTCGTACAAGCGGCTGCTTCTAGCTTTAGCACACTCCATAGATGGATCCTGCGAAGCTGTTTTAAGTGAGCCATAAGAGTGACGCTCTCTTCAACCCTTGTATAAAAAAACAGTTGATCCGCATGTGGGAAAAGGGCTTTTTGCTCCAATACGTTACCTGATAGATGAATCACTGTGACTTTATAATCACGCCATTCGTGGATAACTCGTAAAGCGTCTTCAGTAGCAATTGTCGACTCATCTACAATCTCCAAGCCCTTGTGAAGGGCAAAGGCAAGGTGGATATTGGCTATAAACTCTACCGCTTTCTTCCAATAGCCATCACTTTTCTTGTCAAGTTTCTGCTGATAACTCTCAGGGTCAATGTGGGCTTTTTGATTATCAAAATCTATGAATTTACATAACTCACCTCTTCTTTCAAAAATCTCCTGACATGAAATGATTTTTCCAGAAGGAGGTTGCACAATAAGCACATAATCTCGCTTCTTCCGAAGTGGAATTGCCCCCTCTTCTTTCAGGATGCTAAAAACAACATTGTATAAAAGATCCAACTCTTTAGGGCTGTACTTCTCCAGCAGCTGTAAACAGCGTCCAGATGAGAGATGGTACGGCGTGAACCTCTGTACAAGGGCCCTAAGCGGAGCCAGCACGTCATTTTTTGGAAGCACAGGGGCAAGGGCGCTCATGATAAACCTCTATTGCAGTAAGTATTTATACCCAAATGAGCTGAGAAGGCGGCTTTTAGGGCGCGCCAAAGCCGACTTTTCAGCTCATTTGGGTATAATTATTTTGGAAAATTGCCCAGGATAGGACTCGAACCTACACACCTCGCGGCACCAGAACCTAAATCTGGCGTGTCTACCAATTTCACCACCTGGGCACTAAGACAGTAAGGATTATACATACTCCCTTCTTTTAAACAAAGTGATTCTCTCACCGTACTCCGCGTATATAAAACAAATACGTTTACTCATTTGCAAAAAAAAGCTCTTTCCACTAACTTTAAACTCACATTTTTAATGGAGGTCCTTTGTTATGCCAGATCACAGAAGAGTAGAAATCGCAGAAACTGTACAACCCAAATTTCCTCAAGAGGCATCGAAGTTGACAGCCCGCCATAAAGATCGCCTTTTCACTTATGATCCACATAGTGCGGCTGCTTCAAAAGGAGCCAGTCGTTTTATCTCTGAAATCAACAGCAAACCGAAAAAGGGCCCTGAGTTTACCGCAAAAGTCCTCCCTCAAGACCCTCTTGCACAAGATATTCAACAAATGCAACAAGAGCTAAAGACTCTTGCTCCTGAGAAAAAAGCTCCTAAAAACTCCCACTCCTCCATCTTTTCTCTTGCTAAATCAGCGAATACCCACAAAGCCTCTGTAGAAGAAACTTCTGTGCAAAATAATTCCCCAGCACCTCCTCCAGAAAAACCCGCTAAAGACATTTTTGTGCGCTTTATGCACCTGATGGCGCGCATCATAGGACAAGCAGAAGCTGAAGCGCATGCTCTCTATAAAAGAATTAAACAACGCACAGATGAGATCGATGTGCTCACTCTCCTCATTTCAAAAATCAACAACGAAAAAGGAAAGGTCGATTGGTCCAAAAATGACGAGATGAAACAATTAGTCGATCGTGTCAAAGAACTTGGCGTGGATATTCCCAATGGAAAATATGCCTGGACCGAAGATGAGAAAAAACTTCTGAAAGAAAATATTCAGATGCGAAAAGATAGCATGGATAAAATCACTCAAATGGAAAGAACGGATATGCAAAAATTTCTGCAAGAAATTTCGCAAGGACACCAGTTTAGATCCAATATTCTTAAATCTTCAAAAGAAGCCAAAGATACTGTCATTGCGAACATGAGGCCTTAATGCAACAGTCAGCTCTGCTGAGTGTTAGAGAACTGCTCGCTCACCTCCTGGAAAACCCTTCCAGCGAGGTGCCTTTTCCCGAACATTTAAATGAGTACTTGCAGGATTTTGTTCCGAGTAGGCTCCTCCAAAGCCATTGTTTTCAGATCGCTTTTGGAGTGAGAGATGCAGAAATGGAAGCCCTTTATGCAAAGGCATATGAGCTCTATCATGCTGAAAATTATCTGATAGCTGCCAATCTCTTTCGATGGCTTGTGCTTCTCAATCCTTTCGTTACGAAATACTGGATGGGACTTGGCGCCAGTCAGCAATTAATAAATGATTGCAAAAAAGCGCTTGAGTGTTATGCTGTTGCTTACGTTTTAGATGACAATTCTCCTTATCCGCATTTCTACGCTTACGAGTGTTATGAAGCGATGGGAGAAGAAAGCGATGCTCTGATCGCCCTGCAAATGGCCTCTGAGCGTGCTTTACGAGATGAAAAATACGCAGAACTTGCAAAAGAAGTTCAGGAGATCTCTCATGGTAGAACGCGTTAAAAATGAAGCTCTTTCTTTTAGTCGTTCTCAAACTTTAGAAACAGAAGCCTCCAAAAGCGTGGATAGTGCACTTAAGGTCAAAGCGCTGCGGCTCACTCCTCCCACTTTCCCAACAAAGACAAAACCTCTTGATGTACAAGGCTCTGTGAGCATAGAGTCCCCCGTAGTTGCAAAGACATCTCAAGCTGCAACCACCGCACTACAAGGTGAGAAAAAAATACCTAGCCCTCTTTTTGATAGAGCCTGTGGAGTCAGCAAAGGCGCGCCTCCTTCCCTTACCCGAAAACCTGTTTTAGAGCCCCCTAAAATCGGTGCCTTTCCTTTGTCTTTCCTTCTCGATAAAATGAGCCTTGCTTCAACAAGCGACTCTTATACAGAGCTCAAGCAAGAATTAGAATTGACACAAGCTGCCACCGAACAGGCGCATAAAGAGATGCTGAAGAACTTAAAAGAAGCCACCGATCACGAAAGAAAAGCGGCTCGTTGGGGCATCGCTGTCAAAGTCTTTTCGTGGCTTGCCTCTTTAACGAGCATCTGTACAGGTATTATTTTAGTCGCGACAGGAGTGGGAGCAGTAGCAGGAGCTCTGATGATTGTAGGGGGCGTGGTCTCGGTGACAAACCAGGTGATGGAGACAACAGGTGCCTGGAATAAAGTGGCAGATCTCATTCCAACGGATGATCTTGAGAAGAAGCGCGCGATCATCACCTGGATCCAGCTCGGAGTTTCTCTCCTCTCTCTTGTCATCAGCGGCTGTGGCATTGTTTTGGGGGGTTTTAGCATCTTTCAAGAAGCCTCTCAATTTGCGATGCTCTTCTTTGGCAGCGTGATTACGGCAGGAGGAGGGGTCTGCTCGATTGGAAATGGAGTGGAGGAAGGGGGTTTTAGGGCAAAAAGCGCTGAAGTAAAAAGAGATCAAACGCGCGTTAGCGTCTCTGAGTTTGGGAGAGAAGATCTCCAAAGAAAATTGGAGGAGAGCTCTGAGCAGATGCTCACCTACTATCAGTCGATCTCAAAATCCTTCGGTTTTCTCGATGAAATGAATAAAACATATCAAAGGTCATGGTGATTGTATGGCAAGCGTAACACCCACATCAAGAACGATATCAATCGCTCCTCTTGTAGTAGAAGGTACTAAAAATCCTTTTCACAACGTCTCAGAAATCTCTTCTGTTGTGAGAACTCCTTTAGCCTTTAGTGCACAGGTAACAGGAACGGAAAAGCTCCTACATACGGAGACGGTAGATCCTGATCAAGAGATCATCGATAAGTTTCCCGAATATGAAGACTACCGCAACGAACTTTCTCAGACGCTCGGAAGAAGAGCCACGACTCTTGATATGCTCCAATTGATCTATGAGATGATTAAGCTTGGCATCAGAGATGTCGAGCAGAGCAAAATCTCTCGCCTTCAAGAAATTGCAAAATTTATCGAAGAATCTGAAAGGTCAGCGCAAGCGATGACTAAAAACGCGAAAGATGCCCGTAACGCCAATATTGGCGGGGGGATCATGTCCATTGTGGCCGCCGTCATTCCCATCGTAGGTCATGTGGGGGGTGCACCGATCATGTCCTTCTTAAAGAACACAGGGATTGGATTTTTGAAGAAATTTGGCGAGATGCCTCAAGATAAATGCTTTAAAGCTATTGCTGGCATGATGCAATCAGGTGCAGATATGCAGAAAGGGATGGGCCATGTGCACAATTCCTTTTCCGAATCTGAGCGGATCCGCAGAGATTGCTACGCCAGATGTGCTGAGAGGGAAATTGAGAAACTCACTCAAAGTCTTTCTTCAAGAGGTCAGGAGCAGCGCGATAAGCGAGAGTACGCAGAAAGAGCATTAAATATGGTGCATGAAGCTGCAGTCTCTCTTGTGCGTTAACTCATTACTGTATAGACAGGCTGAAATTTTATCTGCATTTTATCGGCATAATCCCTTACCTCTATTATGCCGATAAAATGCCGATAAAACCACTCAATTCTTAGTGTGGATGAAGATCTCCGCCTTGCCCCAGGGGAAAGAAGCTGGAAACTGCTTGTCTACCTTAAAAAGCCCGTTTTCATCGTAGTCCGTTAAAGGAAAGCTGACTGTGGCAACTCTTGCCCCTTCAGAAAGATGCGCCAGCTGTTTGACAAGCTCTCTAATCTCTCCATCTTTCATACAAATCCCATACAGATAGATAAATGTGGCGTGCTTAAAATCCATCTTTAGAAAGTCCTCTTTATGAAAAAAGAGTTTTTTAAGCCTAAAAAAGCCCTTTATTTTCTCTGCTCTCTCCACAAAAAGAGGCACACACTCAATGCCATGCACTTCACACCCCACTAAAGAAGCAAGCCAAAAGCAGCTTCTGCCACTTCCCGATCCCAACTCAAAGACAATATCTCGTGAAAGGAGTCTGCTCTCCTTGGCGATGCGATCGAGAGTTGAAAGAGGCGTCTCCCCATAGGTGTGCTCTTCTGTTTTAAAAAAGCGCTTGCCGACCTTGTAAGGACTTTGAAAAAAGTAGAGCATAAAAAGGGTGAAATCGATGAAGAAGAAAAGGTCACGAGGATAGTAATAAAAGAGTGCATGGACAAACTCTTTTAGTCTATGGAGATGCACGCGGAGATGCATGGCAATTAGTACTACCAATTGATCCTCTGCCCAGGTGAAAGCACTCGAAAACGATCGCATGAAATCCCTTCTTTTTCCATCGCCAAAAAAAGATCGTAAGGAGGTCTATCCAGCGGCTCTGAAGAGAGGCGAAAAGTCCCAAAGTGCCCCCCTACACTTAGCTTTGAAGCCACCTCCTTATGAATACGCACCGACTCCTCAGGTTGGACATGGACGCTCTGCATAAAGCGCCTAGGCAAATAAGAACCAATAGGAATCAAACTGAGATCCATCTGACCAAAGCGCCTGCCTATCTCTTTAAAATCAGAGCCATTATAACCCGTATCCCCTGCAAAATAAAAGCGCTTATCTCTCACATCCACAACGCAGCCCATCCATAAGGTCGCATTACGATTAAAAAGCCCTCTTCCTGAAAAATGTTGCGCTGGCACTGCCGTAAAGGTCACATCCCCCCCTTGATAGGACTCCCACCAATCAAGCTCTATCAAACACTCTTCAGAAATCTGCGGAAAGTGTTTGGAAAACCATTTCTTCACGCGCGCAGGCATAATCCACTGAATCTGAGGAAAATGATCTAATAAACGCCCGATAGTCGGATGATCGAGATGGTCATAGTGGTCATGGCTAATGATCACAAAATCTACATGCACTAACTGTTCAATAGAAAGAGGTGGCGCATGGTGCCTTTTAGGACCTAAAAAAGAGACCGGAGAACATCTGTCATTCCAAATGGGATCTGTTAAAAAGGTTTTTCCATACGCCGAAATAAGAAAAGTAGAGTGGTTCAACCAGGAAATGGTCGGCTGCGCGAGATCGACTAAGCTCTCAGGATTAGGGTATGTAAAACCCTCTGGTGGTCTAGAAGATGGCATAGAATCCTTATAATACCCCAATTGCCAGAGCACAAAATGGGCCCATCCCCGCTTAAGCTGATGTTCATGAGGGTTTTTATACATCTTCGAAATTAAAAATTACACTACTTATTTACCATCTTACACTAATTGCTTAGGAAGTTGGAAGACTACATCTTCAGTTGTGTAAATAATATCTTCTATCTCCTTAACACCCAAGGAGACCAATTTTTCAATGCAGAGCTGTACAATATCTTCAGGAGTAGAGGCGCCTGCTGTAAGCCCAATCGCTGAGACTCCTTGTAACCATTCCGCATCAATTTCCCCAGGTCCATTTACTAGATAAGCAGGGACTCCTCTTTTGGTAGCAACTTCACGCAACCGATTAGAATTAGAGCTTTTAGGATCCCCAATGACCAAAACAAGATCCGTCTCTTCAGTGATTTCTCTCAGAGCCATCTGCCGATTGGTGGTCGCATAACAGATAGAGGAGCTTGGTAGCGTCTCAATTGTTGGGTATTTGGCAATCAGCGCCTCTGTGATGTCCGCTACATCATCAAGACTAAGAGTGGTTTGTGTCAGATAGAACAGTTTCTCTTCCATGAAAAAAGGAAGGGCTGCGACATCCTCTACGGATTCTACGACAAAGGTCACGTCAGGGGCTTCGCCTGCAGTGCCAATGGTTTCAACGTGATTGCGATGGCCGATCAAAATGATCTTGTAGCCCTTATCTGCAAAACGTTTAGCTGCCGAGTGCACTTTAGTGACAAGGCCACAGGTAGCATCGATCTCAATGAGTCCACGCTTTTTGGCTTCTTCCCTGACAGAAGGGGGCACTCCATGAGCCGAATAAATCACTCTACAGCCTTCAGGGACCTCATTGAGGTCTTCGATGAAGATCGCTCCCTTTCTCTTCAAAGCGTCAACCACATGGCGATTATGCACGATCTCATGCTTTACATAGATAGGCGCTCCCCACTTCTCTAGAGCTCTCTCTACAATTTCAATCGCTCGTACCACCCCTGCGCAAAAACCGCGCGGTTTTGAGAGAAGAAGGCGCATAGATTATCCTTTCTTAATCAAGGTCTGGAGTTGACTGTGAATAGCGTTTATATAGGGAGCATAATTTTCTTGCAAGTCTACCTCTGTCCATTCATAAATGACATCTGGCGTAACGCCGAGATCTTCGAGACACTGATGATCCATACGCTCTGCGATAGAAGCGGTCATCGAAAAGCCACTGACCCCTAAATGATTGGGGGTTGATATGCCCATGACATAGCCACCCGCTCCTGCCGTGCGCGTTCCCATCACAGTGGCTCTTTGATTATCTTGCAAAATCGCTGGAAAGAAATCTCCACAAGAAAAACATAGGTTATTCACGAGAAGAAGGATAGGTTTTGTATAGCGCACGACCTTATCAGGGATAACCTCATCCACCCCAAAGAGAAAGGTAGGCTTGGTGTAAAGATTCCCTGCATTCCACTCCTCGATAATTAAATCACAAAATTGTCTTGTCAACTCTATGAAGCGCTCATCGACGGGATAGCCCTGCACAGACTCTCCAAAAGACTGCTGAGCTGACTCATCATCTGCCACCGCATCGATGGCAGACATGATGTTCACAGCAAGATTCACATCCGCTTGTGTCAGCATCAAACGATGTTTGGGAGTAGCCAAAGGTTGATCGGTAAGTGTCGAAGCAAGAGCGTAGAGGTGAAAAAGTCCTCCCCCTGGGTTATTGAGTTGATCAATCACAAGCGCCTCAGTCTGCATCTCCATGCGCGCTATGATATCTCGAAACTGCTCAAATTCTTCCTGATCTCCTTGATAATGAGGAATGCGCACATAACCTATCCGCTCTCTATTCGGCATCTGGAAGATGTAGGCGTAAAAAGCAGAGTCGTCAGGTGATTCCCATATCTTTCTTCCTAAAGGTGGAACGAAGCTCTTATAAGCGCCTAGCAGATGAGGGTTATTGAGCTGCATAGGAAGCTTATCCCAAACAAACGCCACCATCTCTCTTTGAAAAAAGCTTTTTAAGCCCTCTTTTTGATAAGGCAAAGAAACAGGTGTCTTTGCAGCCATCGCCGTAATGGCTCCTCTTTGAGGGGAGAGGGGGATTTCTGAAATCTGCTCAGATACATAAGCCCATGGAAGCGTGCATGTTTTGATTTTATTAGTCTCTTTTTTTCTCACAGCTAAAGAGACCTCTCCCCGCTCTACTCGGTGTCCTAAGGCAGAAGCCCTACCTGTCAACAAGATTTCGGCAAGCGCCTGGTCTGTCTCATTGGGATGGTCTCCTAGCTCTCTTTTTCTAATCTCTTGAATTAAAGCATGGATGGGTCTTCCATTAAAAGTGAGCAGCTCGTCGCCTACTTTAAGGGGTCTTCCTCTTATTTTCTCCTCATCCACATAGGAGATAAAGTACTTTCCGGAAGCACTTTTCACAGAAAAAGGCAGGCCGGATCTTTCTGTAGAAAAAAAAGTCACTCCCACGTGGTAATCTTTAACGGAGATGAAGAGGTTTTTCAGGATACGCTGGTAGTCTTTCACTGTGGGTTTCTCTAAACGTGCAATTTCCTCTCTGCACTTTTGATACTGCTGCTCTAAATCCCACTGCGTGTGGGTAGATTTCCAAGAATAAGGAGCATATTGCGTCTCGAAAGTACCTTTGACAAAATCCAGATGGCTATACATTTTTTGTCGAAGATCGAAAGGAGGAGCCACTGCCTCACAAGGCAAAGAAGAGACGAATAAAAGAAGGGAACAAAAAAATGAAAAGAGGCGCACTAGATGAATCTCCTTAAAGTTGGTGTGGAGATTTTAAAGCGCCAAAAAGTTAAAAGTCAAGGTGAAGGACGCGCTAAATCATTATATAACGCGATGTGCGAGTTTTTCACTTCGTGAAAAACCGCACATATACCTCCCCTTGTATCAACAAATGATCGGACATAACGATAAAACGATACAATGATAAGAACGATAGGAGTTTATAGAAAAAAAATTAAAATGGTGAGCCTTTTGCAAAAGGCCCTGGTATCAGCCTTCTTTTTTATCATCGTTCTTATCGTTGTATCGTTTTATCGTTGAGAAGAAAAAACTCGCACATCGCGTTATATATAAATTTTTTAGTCTACAGAAGGTGGCTCGGGAGGAGCAAGTAGTCTAATTTGGTTGAGATACAGAGGGGCTGTGTCTTTTCTTGAAAACGCCCCGCCATCCTTAACGAAATAAGCCCCGTTTGCTGCTATGTAACCATCTGCTGATGATTCCTGCAATGCTTGATAAGGGTGGGCTAAGATCTGCTCCATCCCCCGAACAGCTTGAAAGAGTTCTGTATATTGTTCTCTTTGTTGATTCTTGCGCGCTAAATTGACAAGGGGTCTGATACCATGCCCTAAAAGCCCAGCTCCTACCGTAGCTCCTCCAGCAATGGCTAGAGGGATGGCGCAAGGAGCAACCGCGAGATTATTAACAACCGCATGCAGAGTAAAGGCTGTGGCTGCCAATAGAAGAGCTAAACCTGCAACAATGGTAACTGTCAAGGCAGTGGTTGCCACTCTATTGGCATACCTGTCTTGTAAAATAGGACGTGCTTTTTCATAGACGTTTTTAACTTCTTGTCGAGCTGTACCCGCTTTCAAACGCTCCACATCCTCGATCTTATCTTGTATCTTTTTCGCTTTTTTCCCTTCGTCCACAGCAAAATAACCCGTCACAAAAATAGAAGCCACTAGAGCAATGACAGCTGCTATTAAAGCTTCCGGACCTTCTATTCTACAACCCCCCCCACAACCACCGCAGCCAGCAGCAGCCCCTACAGGTTGGAAATGAGAATAGTGAGGATTGCGCGTAATTAAAACTAAGCTGGTCCAAAAAAGTAGATCCGAAGACCCGCAACCACTAATAGGAGCCATCCGAAAATAGCCATCTGCAAAATCACGTGTTGCCTGATCTTCTACCAGGGAGAAGGCTATCTCTTTTGCCAGATGCGCTTGGTGTTGAACTTTCTCATCCTCGCCAGCTCTATAAAAAACGCCATCTCTAGTGCAGTAGGATACGGGAGCCATTTTGTTACCTCTAAAAGATTTTAGTTATGCTATAATTATAACAAATGGTATATTAATTTTCAACTAAGAAATTATTAAGAAACTATGAATTTTCTCCCTCTCCTGTTAGAAGAAGACGATAAGAGTTCCCCCTTTAAGAATCGCCTCAGGAAGAACTACCGCCATATCCGAAAATGGGCCAAACAGTCCCTGACGGATGCTTTCCGCATCTATGATAGGGACATCAAAGAGTACCCCCTGGCCATAGACTTCTATGCTGGGCGCTTTTTCATCCATTTCTTCTCTTATGACCATGAAGAAGAGACTCCTGCTCCTTTATACCCAAATGAGCTGAAAAGTCGGCTTTTAGGGCGCGCCAAAGCCCCGGGGTTGAACAATCGCAAGCTGATCAATATTTCTAATATTGATCAGCTTGCGATTGTTCAACCGCGGGAGCTTTCGCGTGGCCCAAAAACCGCCTTTTCAGCTCATTTGGGTATAAAAGAAGAGATCGAGGGGGTCCTCCGCTCTCTTTTTGGCACCTCTGTTCTTTCTATTGATTGGCGCGTGCGCATGCGCCGCAAGCGGGTGGAGCAGTATGAAAAAATCGAGGATAAAAAGGAGTTTTTCACTGTCCAGGAGTATGGGGTCAAATTTAAGATCAATTTCAGCGATTATCTCGATACGGGGCTATTTTTGGACCACCGAGAGACGCGTCAAATGGTGGCAGCCCTCTCTTCCCAAAAAAGGCTTCTCAACCTCTTTGCTTATACCTGCTCTTTTAGCGTCCAAGCAGCTGCAAAAGGTGCTCATTTTACCAAAAGCGTCGACCTTTCCAATACCTATACGGCTTGGGGAAAGGAGAACTTTCTGCTCAATAACCTCTCTCTTAAAACAAATGTGATTGTGCGCGCAGATTGCCTCACCTTTTTAGAAGAGGAAGTGGCCTCAGGGGCTACCTATGATGTGATTGTGATCGATCCGCCCACCATTTCACGCTCCAAGAAAATGGAGCAGATGTTTGATATTCAAGAAGATTACTATCCTCTTCTCTCTTCTGCAATAGCGCTTCTCAATCCGGGTGGGGTGATTTTTTTCAGCACCAATTCGCGCCATTTTCGTTTGGATGAGACGCTTTTTAGTGATGTCGAGATTCGAGAGATCACCAAAAAGACCATTCCCCTCGATTTTCATCAGCAAAAGATCCACCAATGTTGGACTTTCTCTTCAGAATCTTGTTAAACGCCCATTTTGGATAAGCCTTCTCTGTAAAAGCCCATTTTTCCGCGTGCTTTGGCAGAAAATCGCTTCGAAGGTAGCGCTTTGGCTACCTTCTTCAGCGCTTTTCTGCCAAATCCCATCGAAAATCTGGACCTCTACAGAGAAGGCTTATCCAAAACGGGCGTTGTTAAAATAATTTCAATCTGCTAACATCCCGAAAAGTCACTGTAGGAGAACTCTTATGCCCAATCTTGCCAAAAAAAAATGCACCGCTTGCGAAGGGGAAGAGTCCCCTCTCACCACAGAAGATGGTCTTCATCTGCTCACAGAACTGGGAAATGCGTGGAAAATTGTCAACGACCACCACCTGGAAAAAGACTACCTCTTCGAGGATTTTAAGGAAGCGCTTGCCTTTACCAATCAAGTGGGTGAAATCGCAGAAACTGAGGGCCACCACCCTGACATCCATTTATCTTGGGGCAAGGTACGCATCGTTCTCTGGACGCATGTCATCAACGGTCTTTCTGAAAATGACTTTATCCTCGCTGCTAAATGCGACGCGATTCCTTATAAAAAAAAGAAATAGACCAAAAGGCCTGCAAAGTAACTCACTAGAGCGATCCACGTGACCTTGCGCAGGTACCAGATAAAGTCGATCTTTTCAATACCCATCAGCGCCACCCCAGCAGCAGATCCAATAATCAAAATACTGCCTCCTGTCCCCGCTGCATAAGCGATGAGCTGCCAGAGCGGCGCATTGGTAGGGAAAAGAGTCATATCATACATGCCCATCGTCGCTGCCACAAGAGGCACATTATCCACCACACTCGACAAAAGACCAATCAACACAGCCACGTAGTTTTGATTGGGGACGATCTTTTCTAGAAAAAGGGCGAAATCCTTCAAAATACCAGGCCCTTGCAATGCGTTGACAGCGAGCAGAATCCCTAAAAAGAAGATCACCCCTGACATATCGATACGCGTGAGCACATGTCCCACCCTGAGATGCCATCTCTCTTCGCCGTAGCGAAAGTGCAGAATATCTGTGAAGAGCCAGAGCAAGCCGAGGCCTAGCAAGGCACCCATAAAAGGAGGGATACCAAAAACAGTCTTCCAAATAGGAATGAAGACTAAAGCTCCGATGCCCATCCACAAGACGCGCTTGGCTCCCGGCTCTAAAGGAAGGTGCGCCATCACCGTTTTTTCTTCTTCCCGCTCTTTTTTTAGCATAAAAGTGGCCAAAACTGCAGCCACTGCTGCGCACACCACACTTGGGAAAAACAACGAGCGAATAATGGCCCATGTAGTGATCTTGTCATTGATCCAGAGCATCGTTGTCGTCACATCACCAATCGGCGTCCATGCTCCTCCCGCATTCACAGCAATCACCACCATCGAACCCAAAAACCATCTATCCTCTTTATTTTTCACCATTTTGCGCAAAAGAGAAGCAATCACAATCATCGAAGTGAGGTTGTCCAAAACAGAAGACATAAAAAAAGATAGCCCCACCAAAAACCAAAGCATCCGCCTTTTGGAAGAGGAATAGAGGATGTCGGTGATCACACTAAAACCTCGATGCGAGTCAATCAACTCCACAATCACCATCGCTGCCAAAAGAAAAAAGATCACCTGCGCCACATCTGACACTTGCTCCGCAAAATGCCCTTTCAACAGCTCTTCTGTTCCGTGCGTCGGAATCAAATAGAGAAACCAGCAAAGAACGGCCATCGTTAAAGCAATGGCAGCTTTATTCACGTGAAGAAATTTTTCAAAAACAATTCCTAAATAACCAAGAACAAAAACAAAAATTAAAACGTAGTAAAGGAGATCTTTTACCATAAAAAACCTGTGGTTTATTATTGACAAGCTGAGCTCAGTCGGTGAAAATAGGATGGTAGGACTTATTTCTATCTAATACCATGGCTCATACTCATACACAAACTTCCACTTTTTCGGATCGTCTAAAAAACTATATTCCTAAGTCTATCACCTGTCTACGTGAATATTCACTTTCTAATCTCCGTAAAGACTTAATTGCAGGGTTTACGGTCGGGGTGATCGCCTTTCCTTTTGCGATTGCTGCGGCAGTGGGCGCTAATATTTCTCCTGAAAGAGGCCTCTTTACAGCCATTGTTGCGGGTTTTTTGATCTCAGCACTAGGTGGTAGCAGGGTCCAAATCGGAGGCCCTACCAGCACCTTTATTGTGATTTTATATGGCATTCTCACACGCTATGGTTTTGATAGTCTAGTGATTGCTACGTTAATGGCCGGCGTGATTCTCATTCTTTTTGGGCTTGCTGGCTTTGGCACTTATTTTAAATATATTCCTTATCCTGTTGTGACGGGACTGACGACAGGGATTGCTGTGATCATTTTTTCTGGGCAGATAAAAGACTTTTTAGGATTAGATACAGGACCCCTGCCTGCAGATTTTCTCAAAAAGTGGGGCGCTTACTATGAGCACATCTCCTCGTGGAATATCTGGGCTGTGGGTGTGGGCGTATCCACGCTTTTCATCATCATCTTTTTCAGGCGCTACAAGCCCAGGCTGCCGGGAGCCATCATTGCGCTTGCAATTGTTTCTTTTATCACGTGGATTTTCCAGTTAGATGTGGATACGATTGGCAGCACCTATGGGAGCGTCCACCGCACCCTCCCCTCTCCTTCCTTGCCATCGCTGAGTCTGGAAAATATCCTCAACTTAGTGCCTGACGCTCTTACTATTGCGCTTCTTGTAGGGATCGAATCTCTTCTTTCAGCTGTGGTGAGCGAGGGAATGACGGGATGGAAGCACCAGTCCAACTGCGAACTTGTGGCTCAAGGGCTTGCTAATATAGGCTCTGTGATTTTCGGCGGCCTGCCTGCTTCGGGGTCTATCTCGAGAACGGCTGCCAACGTGAAAAGTGGAGCCACCTCTCCGCTTGCTGGGATGGTGCATGCGCTCACCCTTTTTCTGATTCTTTTTTTCCTGACTCCTCTGATCAATAGCATTCCTCTTGCATCTCTGGCGGCGGTGCTGATCATGATTGCGTGGGGGATGAGTGAGTTGCACCACTTTCTGCATCTTTTCACAGCCCCTTTGAGAGATATTGCCGTTTTGGTCACCGTCTTTACGCTGACCATTCTGCTCAATATCACAGTGGCGCTGCAGATAGGGATGATCTTGGCTGCATTTCTCTTTATGAAGCAGATGAGCGATCTATCGGATGTGGTCTCTGTCACCGATATTTTAGAAGAGCCTGTTGATCCTTCTCTTAGAGATCCTGATATCTTACAACGCTCTCAGATTCCGGAACGTGTAGAGATTTACGAGATCAATGGGCCTTTTTTCTTTGGGGTAGCGGATCGGCTGAAGAATCTTTTAAATGGGATTGAGCGGCCTCCGAAGGTTTTTATTCTTCGTATGCGTAAAGTGCCGACGATTGATGCTTCGGGAATGCATGCTTTGGAGGAGTTTGCTTTGGAGTGCCAGAGACAGGGGACTGTTTTGCTCCTTTCAGGGGTAAAGAGAAATCCTCTCAAAGATTTAGAGCGCTACCAACTCGATGAGCTGATTGGAAAAGAGCGTATTTTTCCGCATATTCAGCCAGCTCTAGCGTTTACAAATGCGCTTTTGGCCGTTCCCGAAGATAAGGGAAGTGCTACTTTAGTCTGAGTTCACGCGATATGCGAGTTTTTCACTTCGTGAAAAACCGCATATATACTTTCCCTTGTATCAACAAATGATCGGACATAACGATAAAACGATACAACGATAAGAACGATAGGAATTTATAGAAAAAATTAAAATAGTGAGCCTTTTGCAAAACCCCTCCTACGAGGGGTTTTGCAAAAGGCCCTGGTATCAGTTTCTTCTTTTTTATCATCGTTCTTATCGTTGAGAAGGAGAAACTCGCACATCGCGTAAACGATAAGATTTTTAGGGTAATTTCTTGTCTTGCTCTATCGTTTTTATCGTTATATCGTTTTCATCGTTGATACTGCTTCTAGGTTCACTTGAACCACGACTGGGCAAAGTCTTTTTGCTCTGAACAACATCAACGATAAGATTTTTTCGGAATGCTCAAAACGGTACTGTTTCTTCCGTATAAATAATAAACTCCTCATTACTCTGCAGTCTTTTCCACTCCAGCTTTCTGTGACGGAAATTCACTAACAAACCGACTGAAAGTTGAGATACTTTTAAGTAGTTGAACAGCTGTGCTTGATGTTCACAAATCAAACTCTCGCAGCATTTGAGTTCTACTATTATAGTTTGTCCTACAACAAGGTCTGCGCTGTATCGACCAATCACTTTGCCTCTAAACATCACTTCGAAGGATTTTTCCACTTCGACCTGAAGCCCTTTCTGCTTCATCGCAATCAAAAGCGCGTTTTTATAGACCCTCTCCAAAAATCCCGATCCAAGTTCCCTCATGACCTCAAAACAACAGTTTAGAATGCTGCCCGTCAATTCAAAATAAGGTAGTTCCTTGTCTTGCTCCATCGCTTTATCGTTATATCGTTGATGTTGTTTTTAGGCTCACTAGCTTTAAGCAATGGCCTCGAAGGTTATGTATTCCCTCTTTTTACTCTTCTGCCTTCAGCACTTCCATAAAGGCGTGCTGAGGAATCTGCACTTTGCCAATCTCCTTCATGCGCTTCTTACCCTTCTTCTGCTTTTCCCACAGCTTTCTCTTGCGCGTGATATCGCCCCCGTAACACTTAGCCGTCACGTTCTTCGTAAGCGCGCGAATCGTCTCTCTCGCGATGATCTTCCCCCCAATTGCCGCCTGAATAGGCACCTTAAAGAGCTGCTGAGGAATCACCTCCACAAGTTTTGCGCAAATTGCCCTACCCTTATTCTCCGCTTTTGACCTATGAATAAGACAAGAAAACGCATCGACAGGTTCTTCATTCACGCGAATCTCGAGCTTAATAATGTCGCCTTTACGGTACTCTTCAAATTCATAGTCGAAAGAACCATACCCATGAGTCACTGATTTCAACTTATCATTAAAATCAGTGATGATCTCATTCATGGGAAAGAGATACGTGAGAACGACGCGCCGTGCATCCAACGTTTCTGTCTTGATACACTCGCCGCGCTTATCCATCCCTAAACTCATGACAGAGCCCAGGTAATCGGAAGGAAGCATGATGTGCGCTCTCGCCCAAGGCTCCTCTATGCGGTCAATCGTGGCAGGATCTGGATAGTGCGCAGGATTATCCACATTCATAGTCGTCTCATCGCGTAGAACGAGGCGGTAAACAACACTCGGAGAAGTGGTGATGATATCGACATCAAATTCTCTCTGCACTCTTTCAAAGACAATCTCCAAGTGAAGCAGACCCAAAAAGCCACACCTGAAGCCAAATCCCAGCGCCGTGCTGCTCTCCTGCTCCACATAAAGTGCCGAATCGTTGAGCTGAAGCTTCACAAGCGCATCTCTGAGCGCTTCAAAATCAGTCGAGTCAATGGGATAAATCCCCGCAAACACTACAGGCCGGATCTCTCGAAATCCCGGGAGGGGCTCCAACGCAGGCTTTTTCGCAGAGGTGATGGTATCCCCAATCTTTACGTCAGCCACTTTTTTGATATTGGCGACGAAATAGCCCACTTCTCCTGGTCTTAAGCTATCTGTAGCCGTGGCTTTAGGACGAAAAACGCCCACCTCCAAGATCTCGAATTCTTTGCCTGTTGCCATCATCTGAATCAGAGAGCCTTTTTTAATCTCTCCACTCACGATCCGCACATACACAAGAACGCCTCGATAGGCATCATAATGAGAATCAAAAACAAGAGCCCTAAGGAGATCATCGGTAGGTTCTTTAGGAGGAGGAACATGAGTGACAATCTTCTTGAGGATGTCAGCGATCCCCACCCCTACTTTCGCAGAGCAGCAAACCATTTCAGCCGTATCGAGTCCTATAAACTCTTCAATTTGCCTTTTTACTTCAGGAACGTCAGCCGCCGGTAGATCGATCTTATTGATCACAGGAATAATTTCTAGATTGCGATCAATTGCCAAATAGACATTTGCAAGACTTTGAGCTTGTACTCCTTGAACTGCATCTACGACTAAAAGAGCCCCTTCACAAGCAGATAAGGATCTAGAGACTTCATAGCTAAAATCGACGTGGCCAGGAGTGTCGATCAAATTAAACTGGTACACCTCCCCATCCTCTGCGATATACTGCATGGTGACGGGGTGCGCTTTGATGGTGATGCCGCGCTCTCTTTCCAGATCCATAGCATCGAGAACTTGCTCTTGCATCTCTCTCTGTTCAAGTGTTTTTGTCAGTTCTAAAAGACGATCGGCAATGGTGGACTTTCCATGATCGATATGGGCAATAATAGAAAAATTTCGAATATTAGCGCGTTTATAGGACATAGTGGAAGGATAGTAGACGATCCACGGAGAACTTTGCAAGCCTCACAAAGGGGGGTCTTCCTATTAGAGCCTATGGAGATGTTAGCGCCCTATGTAGGATTGGAACTCTGCATAGTCCTTATCAGTAAGTAATGTTGGATAGTTCTCTAGGAGGACCTTTGCAAGCTTCTCTTTGCCTTCAATCCAATGGAGTTCCCTTTTACTTTCATCCAGAGTAAAAAGTGCAGTTTTAAAAATAACTTCCAACTCTCTTAGATCCAATTCTCTACTCGTTCCCTTAAGCCTTTTACACTGGGTGAGAACTTCCCGTGCCATTTCAACTGTCTTTGGGTTCGCCTTCAATGTTTCTACGATCCCTACTACTAGCATATTATGCGGACAGTGGACCATCAGATCGAATAATTTTTCATAGTGGTGTTCCTTGTAAGGTTCCTGGATATGGATTAGGCTTAAGCAAAATCTATTAAATGGATTCATGTCTTTAATTCGGTCTCTATAATGAGGGCTTCCAAGAATCTTTCGAAATTCTTGAAGCTTGAGTTTGATCTTCTCATCCCCTGAGCTCTCTGCTTCTGAACTGGAAGATTTGGATAGTTGGGTGTCTAAGAAAGACAAAAAAGCCAGGTTATCTTTTTCTTCGGCACTAAGCTTATCTTTCCAAAATTCCCCGTTTTCTGCTATTTGTGAGCCAGTCAGCACAAATAGATCGGAAGGTATTCGTTTTTTTAACTCTAGAAGCTCGCCGTCATCCCATTCATCAGTCAACTCAAAAATTGTGGAGAAATAACGAGTCGCATCATCACTCTCTTTAATTTTTTCAAGAATAAAAACTTTGTCGACTTCGCTCTGTCGTGCTAAAAACAAGAGGGCGTCCGCTCTATAGGGCATCATTTCTTCTTCTTGCCAATTATCTTTTATAAACTCCGAAAAGAATTCCTCAAAATGAGGAGTTGCATTCCATAAAACTCCGCATGTATAGACAATTTTAAAAAATTCCTTTTTCTCAAAAATAGGTGGGTTTGCCCGGTACACTTGTTTTATAAAATCAACGCCGAAAGAAAGTCGTTGTTGACCGCAGAGTTTGATCCCAACGAGCGCAAAAGCACGCATAGCAGGGGGATCCATTGGAAGCCCTAGCGAGAAAAGAGCTGTTGAAAAACTGAGTAAATTTAAAGAATTAAATTGATTATATTGGTTGTTTGATAAAAGTGTTTTCAGGATTTTTATTTTAGTGGAAAGGTTGAGCGAAGAGAGCTCCAGCCCTACTCCCTTCAAAACCCACGATAACTGGGTGGTTCGAACAGTATTAACTCTTATAAAGTCGATAAGTAGTTGTATCTTGTCTTTTTCAGAAGAAATTCCCCGTTTCCTAATGTACTCAGGCAGTTTACTAGGATACATCCCTGAAAGTAGCTCTTTTATCTCCTTTGATACAGGAATCTGAATCTCCCTTGCTTCAAATTGCCGAGTCAGCTCTTCTGTTAGAGTGATCTCTGCAGCATCTGTTAGAGTCCTCTCTGCAGTAAAGGAGTTGTTTTTCCTATAGTGGTAAACGGCAAGAGCTAACACACAAGCAGCCCCTACACCCATGAGAGACCCTCCCACGATTCTCCCTAACATCTCCATTTGAAGGGAAGGGACAAAACTGGCTCCTATTCCTCCAGCCCCTATAACGAAAACGATGGCAGCCACTACAATAGCGACTTTTTGCCAGGGTTTCATGGAATTCTCTTGAGCTTGAGATGGGGTTTCTCTACCGCGTGCTACTGGTTGAGCCATAAAAAGTACTCCTGAATAAAATTTTTCCCAATTATACCATATAAATATTAAGATTTTATAAATTAAATAATTTTATTTTTAAATTCTTTAAAATAGCGCCTTTCTTCTCTCAATATAAAGAAATTTTTAAAGAATCTCTTCCATCTTATGCCAAAAGGCTAGAATGTGATGCATGCGCGCTTCTTGCCACTTCGATAGTTCTCTACTCGATAAAACACGTTGCACGGCTTGGTAAATCGCTTTGAGATCGATGGCATCAAATTCCCCTGGAGTTCCTTCCAGCTCTTTGCACTTTTTGAGTGTCCCCAAGGCCATTTCAATAGGCTGCGCGCTCTCCTTTTCTAAAAGTTCAATCATCAGATTTGCCCGGCCCACCTGCCCAATAGGCAAGGTATCGAGTAAAGGAAATAACTTCTCATAGTATTGAGAATGGTAGGGACCAAGGTATAAAACTCCCTCAACAAGAGATGCTTTTTCAATCAGCTCTTTAAGCCTAGCGCTGTTGTGAATGGAAAGGAGCTCCTGGCCTTCGATACGCAGCTGTTTGATTTTATTTGAACAGAAATCGGGCGCATACTGGTGGAAAGAGAGAAGCTCCAAGAATTTCGAGGCGTTATCGATCGACTCTCCCAGTTTCCAATTCTCGACGAGAAATTTAAAAAAAGCCTCTCTGTCTTTCTTCTGATAAAAGCTTCCCGTTTCATATACACTTTTAAAAAGCTCTTTTTTCTCAAAGAGAGGTGGATTTGCCAGCAGAACTTCCATTGCAAAACCAGGAGCCAGATTCTCTCTTTCTCTCGCATAAAACTTCATCAGAGCTAAAGAAAGAGCTCTCATGGCGCGCGTATCGGTGGGGAGATGAAACAATAAAAGAGCGTCTTTTAGTGCAGGGATATCTCTAGGAGGATGGTCTATCACAAAAATTTTCAGCAATTCTACTTTAGAAGAAATGGCGAGAGAAGAAAGCTTTAAACCTACCTTCTCCAACACTTGTGGCAACTGATCACTCGCCCGCGCCCTTAAATAGTATTTCACAGTGGCTATCTTATCACTTTCAGAAGAGATATGGTGTTTCTCCATATACGTTGAAAGCTGCTGTTCAGAGATCTGTACAAACTTGCTCCTTATCTCCTCAGATAAAGGTTCTTCTCTTTTTTTAAATTGCCGGGCGATCTCCATTTCTGGAGAAAATTGGTTATAGTAATGCCTCACTAAAATAACTAGTGGACAGATCAAACTCACCAAGAAAAGAGCTCCTCCTCCAAATGTTCCAAAAGTAGCCCCCTCCAAGCCAGCACCTAATCCCAGCACTCCTATAATCATGGCAACCACACAGACAATGAGAGCAACTTTCTCCCACGTTTTCAAAGGGTACGTCGAGGGAGACCTGGTGACTCCTAAGTCGCGCACAAAAGGAGAGGTTCTACTCGTCATGCTCGCCCCCTTTACCTTTGAAACCTTGTAATTTTGGATAGTCTTTTAGGATCTCTGCAAGCTGCTCCTTCTCTTTATCTGTTTTCATTCTTTCTGATACAGCTTCAACAATGGAGCGCAGATCCATGACATCAAACTCTCCGGGAGTTCCTTCCAATTCTTTACAGAGGTTGAATGCCTCCAAGGCCAATGCAGCGCTTGCTTGCTCATCTGTCAATAGTCCTAAGATCATTGTGGAATCGGCAGGTCTTTCTCTTGCACACAATCTCATCAGGGCTAAGGCAAGTGTGCGCACAACAACCGGATTGTCAGGAAGCACGAAAAAGGAGAGATCTCCTTTCAACATCTCTAGATTCACAAAAGCGCGTTTGATCAAAAGTGTTTTCAGAAGGGTTAACTTATCTGTAGCCCCAGAGAGTTTTAAATCGACGCGCTCTAAAACCTCTGTCAATTGATTGCGATCAATGTCCTGCGCCTGTATATAGTTTTTAACAAAGCTGATCTTATCCTTTTCAGAAACGATCTTCCGCTGCTTAAGAATGGCTGGGATCTCCTGAAGGGTGATGGCGGCAAACTCTTTTCGTGTCTTTTCTGATAAAGGCTCTTCTATTTCTTCAAATTTTTTTGTGACATCTCGCATGAATCCCACTGGTTGATAATAGTTTAGAAGAATAATTCCTACGCTGATCACGCTCCCTACTAGTAAAAAACTCCCTCCGTAGGTCCCGACCATAGCCACCGCAGGAAAATGAGAACCCAGTCCTATTCCTACGGCTCCTGAGATAAAGACAAATGCAGATACAGCAAGTGCGACTTTCTCCCATGTTTTCATCGAAAAATCTTCTCGAAGAAAGGTGTCACTCCCTCTTGAAATGCCTCTTACCATAAAAATGTATCCCGGAATAAAATTTTGCCCTACTATAGCAGGTGAATATTAAGGTTTTATAAATTAAATAGTTTATTTTAAATTGCTTATCATAGGCCTTTTCACAGTTCTGTCTCTATTAGCTTTTGCCCTCCGAAATGGCATTGGTCCCGTGCCCACCTCCTCAAGAGTTAAAAATTTTTTTATAAAAAATCTCCCTCCCGTTGCTCCAGGAGAAAGGGCTGCTGAGCTAGGCGCCGGATGGGGAACGCTTCTTGCGTCTCTCTCAAAATGCCTTCCATATGCACATGTGAAAGGATACGAAAACTCGTGGATGCCCTATCTCTTTTGTAGGGCGCGTTTCTGCACGCGAAAAAATGTCTCTTTATCGGGGAAAAATTTTTGGCAGGAGGATTTGAGCGGATATTCTTTGATTGTCTGCTATCTCTATCCAGAAGCAATGGTTCAGTTGGAAAAAAAGTTAGAGAAAGAGGGGAGAAAAGGCCTATGGATAGTCACCCACACCTTCGCTTTCCCCTCCTGGAAGCCCCTCAAGGTCTCTTTTGCAAATGATCTCTATCGCACGCCCATCTACATCTATCAAACAGAATAGGAAGTGGCACTCACTTTGCCGCCTGTTCCTGTCCAATTGGTGTGAAAATACTCTCCGCGGGGTTTGTCCACTCGTTCGTACGTATGTGCCCCAAAGTAGTCTCTCAGAGCCTGCAAAAGGTTTGCAGGGAGTCTTGCGGTGCGGTATCCATCATAAAAAGAAAGAGCGGTGCTAAAACAGGGGATGGGAATTCCATGCAATGTTGCTGTAGCAACAGTCTGGCGCCATCCGTCTTGACATTTGTTGATCTCTTTTTGAAAAAAGTCATCCAGGAGCAGGTTGTAGAGGTCATGATTCTTATCAAAAGCCTTCTTAATCTGTCCCAAGAAGACGCTTCTGATGATGCATCCACCGCGCCACATGAGGGCAATGCCTCCATAATTGAGTTTCCAATTATAATCTCTGGCAGCTTCTCGCATGAGCATATACCCTTGCGTGTAGCTCACCATTTTAGAAGCATAGAGGGCGTAGAAAATAGCGTCGATCATCGCCTTCACATCGCCCTTAAAAGGGGTTGTAGGGCCTTTTAGCTTCTTGCTTGCCTCGACTCTTTCTTCTTTCATAGCAGAGAGGCATCTTGCAAAAACAGCCTCTCCAATGAGAGTGACAGGGACTCCCATATCCAAAGCATTGATTGCCGTCCATTTTCCTGTCCCCTTCTGACCTGCCACATCGAGAATTTTGTCCAGCAAAGGGGTGCCATCCGTATCTTGAGTGCGAAAAACATGACTGGCTATTTCTACGAGATAACTATCTAATTCGCGCTTGTTCCACTCAGAGAAAATATCGGCAATTTTCTCCACTTCTAATCCAAGCAAATTTCTCATGAGGAAATACGCTTCGCAAATCAGTTGAATGTCTCCATACTCAATCCCATTATGGACCATCTTCACATAGTGGCCAGCGCCCTCATCCCCCACCCATTCGCAACAAGGCTCGCCGCTTTCTACTTTGGCAGAAATGCTCTGGAAGATCTCTTTGACGTGAGGCCATGCCTCTGGATGCCCTCCAGGCATAATGGAAGGGCCATGACGTGCGCCTTCTTCCCCTCCAGAAATACCTGTTCCAATGAAGTAAATGCCTTTATTCTTGAGGGTCTGACAGCGTCGATTGGTGTCGGGGAAATGGCTATTACCACCATCGATGATGATATCTCCGCGCTCTAGGAAGGGCACCAGCTGATCGATCATCTGATCGACGGGGTCACCTGCTTTAATCATGAGCATCACCCTTCTGGGGCGTTTGAGCTGCCCCACAAATTCTTTGAGAGAGTGCGTGCCTATCACCTTCGTCCCTTTTGCAGGGCCTGAGAGGAAGGCGTCTATGACAGTGCTGGTGCGGTTCCAGACGGCTACCGTGTAGCCATGATCGTTCATATTGAGGACGAGATTCTGTCCCATCACTGCAAGACCTATTAAACCAATATCTGCCTGCGTCATTTTTTACCCTTTGATTTCAAGTTGGCCGTGCCCGTGCCCGACTTAACTCTTATTTGACGAGGGTATAGCATGGGGGAAAGATGAGAGTCTAGGAATTTTTCACTCTTTCAGCTACAATGCGCGCCCAGAGTGTTCCCGTAGCTCAGCAGGATAGAGCGGTCGCCTCCTAAGCGGCAGGTCACGCGTTCGAATCGCGTCGGGGACGCTTTTTTTAATGCTTTTGGGTATAAAGCTTATTTAACGCGATGTGCGAGTTTTTCCTTCTCAACGATAAAACGATAAGAACGATGATAAAAAAGAAGGAGCTGATACCAGGGCCTTTTGCAAGACCCCTCGTAGGAGGGGTTTTGCAGAAGGCTCAGTCATTTTAATTTTTTCTATAAATTCCTATCGTTCTTATCATTGTATCGTTTTATCGTTATGTCCGATCATTTGTTGCTACAAGGGAAAGTATATGTGCGGTTTTTCCCAAAGGGAAAAATTCGCACATCGCGTTATTTAGCCAAGAAGTAAGCATCTATCCCGCGGGCAATTGCCCAGGCAAGATAACATCTGTAGTCAGAATCTTGAATCTTCACCCTCTCCTTAGCATGTGACAAAAAGCCCCCTTCGATCAAAATAGCAGGCATAGTTGTCTCCCTCACCACAGCGAGATTCCCTGGCTTCACCCCTCTCGACTCCGCCCCCGTATGCTTTACTATCCTTGACAGCACCTCTCTTCCCAACTTCTTGGAAGCCGTCACGCGCCCAGGATTTTTAGCATCTTGATAATAAAAGATCTCAATACCCTCCACTTCCTTCGCCTCACAAAAGTTGTAGTGAATACTCACAAAAAGATCCGCTTTTGCGCTATTGGCCTTCTCCGCACGTGCGCTTAGTTCCAAAAAGGAATCATTTTCTCTTGTGAGCAAAACGTGATAGCCCATCTCTTCCAGATACTTCTGGACCAGTTTTGTCGTCACTAAGGTGAGCTGCTTTTCCTCGTAATGCTCCTTTTTACTATGAGCTCCAGGGTCTTTGCCACCATGGCCTGCATCCAGCACCACCTTCGCAGATTTTTTGGGGAGAGACACCGCCACCTTTGGCGCAGGAGTTGCTTTAGGGAGGGGGGCAGGAGCGGGAGGAGGGAGAGGTTTTGCTCGAACAGCTACAGGCTTTTCATAGACAGGTCTTTCGTAATAAGAGATAGGCCTCTGTGCGCAAGAAGAAAGAGCGCACATCAGCATGCAAAAAATCCATAAGGGCGTTTTCATCTAATTAATTCCGCTGCAATTTTTCTGTCATCGAAAGGGAGTGTTTGGTGAGCAAAAATCTGATAAGTTTCATGCCCTTTTCCAGCAATTAAGATCAAGTCTTCTCTTTTTGCAAGAGTTATTGCCAGAGCGATTGCTTTTTTGCGATCGAGCTCCACAGAAAAGTTCTTGCCAGAAAACCCTGCAACTATCTCACGCGCAATCTGATCCGGATCTTCTGACCTGGGATTATCCGAGGTAACAACCACCCAATCGGAAAGCCTTTCCGCAATGGCCGCCATCACAGGACGCTTGGCTTTATCACGATCTCCTCCACAACCAAAGAGCGTCACAATTTTGCCCTTTTTGAGCTCCTGAAGCGACCCTAGCACCTTTTCAAGAGCATCGGGTTTGTGCGCGTAATCGACAAAAATAGGGTGATTGCCCACTCTTTCCAATCTTCCTGGAACCATGGGAAACGTACTGAGAAGAGCAGAAAGCTTAGAGAGCGAAACGCCTCTTATAGCCATTGTAAGAAGAGCTGCAAGGGCATTGGCGATATTATGTCTGCCGATATGCTTCCAGGAAAAAGGCTGCGTCTCCCCTCGGTACGTCACCAGAAAAGAGCTTCCTGCCAAGGAGAGCTTGATTTCATGCGCATAGAGATCTGCCTCAGGAGAAAATCCAAAAGTATAAATAGGTGCTTTGCAATGCAGAGTGACGCGTTTGCTCCAAGGGCTGTCGTAGTTGACAACCGCTCTCTGCGAAGAGCTCAAAGAGGAGAAGAGAAGGGCTTTGGCATCGGCATACGCCTCCATCGTTTGATGATAATCGAGATGGTCGTGAGAGAGATTAGTGAAAATGGCTGTATCAAAGAGGAGTCTATCGACCCTTTTTTGCTCTAAACCATGCGAAGAGACCTCCATCACAGCTGCTGTACACCCTTGCTTACACATATCTCGCAGCATCTTTTGATTGGTGATCACATCAGCCGTTGTCAACTTCGGCGGGTATCTGTAATTCCCAATAATGGCTTCAATGGTCCCTATAAGGCCACAAGGCATTTCTAAAAGGTCGAAAAAGTGTTTGATCAAATAGCTTATCGTTGTCTTTCCGCTGGTCCCCGTAATTCCCACCAGAGTCAGTTCAGAAGAGGGATTTTCATAAAAGCGCTCAGCTAAAACAGCCTCTACCTCTCTCACACGCGACGTCACAACCTGCACAACCTCTTTCAGAAAGGGGTCTCCTTCTTCAGACAAGATGCAGACAGATCCATTACTGATCGCTTCTTTGATGTAAGCTGCACCGTCGTCGTTAGAACCCTTTTTTGCGATAAAGAGAAACCCAGGAGCTACCAATTTCGAATGAGAAGAAAGGCCCCGAATCTCTACTTCTTGGCTGCCTCGATAGAGCTTTATAGGCAGGTCTTTTAATAATTTCTTTAGTTTCACGTCTGATTCCATTGTTCGTAAAGCGCTTTCAACTCTTTTACCTCTTTCACAAAGTCGGCTTGATCCGCTTTATAGCGTGGATCCCCGAGAGGATACCCGAAAGGATCATCAGGTTCCACTCCTAAATATTCAAGCATCCGCGTGGCAATCCTTTGGAAAACAGGAGCTGCACATCTGCCTCCATGGTGAGCTTTGCCGCCATCTTCTAAAATCTTGTATTCAGGGTCATCAATGGTGACGAGAAGGATAAAGCGTGTCGATTGTGGAGACTGGAGACTCGCAGGCGCAAAGCCGATAAAAGAAGAGACGTAATGCTTCTTGGAGTAACTGCCTCCCATCACTTTCTCCGCAGTTCCCGTCTTACCTGCTTCTGTATAGCCCGCTAGATCTCCAAAACGTGCAGTTCCACCTGGCTTGGTGATGTATTTCATGGCTGTCACCACCTCTTGCACGCTTTTTTGAGAAATCACGCGTGGAAAAGCTTTTCTCGTCGCGCCTTTATCTAAAAGCACACTGGTAGTCCCATCTGGATTGGTTTTGACGATTTTTTTGATAAGTGTTGGCTCGACTAGAAAGCCGCCGTTTGCAAAAACGGCATGCGCTCTCAACATCTGTAAGCTGGTTGCAGTGAGGTTGTGGCCCATAGCCAGAGAATAAGGTGTGGGCAAGGACCATTCTAAAGCTCCATTTGGGTGCATCTTGCCAGGTGTGGGCACCATCCCTATTGCCTCTGCAGGCAATTCAAGACCTGTCTTTTGTCCAAAGCCAAAGACGTTGACAAGCACATCTCGATACCACTGGATGCCAAAAGTAGCGACCACTCGATCGATGATTTGGGCCACGTAGACGTTGGAGGATTTCTGCAAGGCCATGTACATATTGAGCTTGCGATGCAGCGTTGTATCTTTGAGAGGTTTACTGCCTCTGCCTGGAAAAATGCAACGGGTAGTATCGATCGGTTGAAGGGGATCAAAAAGGGGTGCTTTTCCCTGTTTGACAAGCTCTTCATTGGCTTTTAAGCAGACGGCAAAGGTGATCGGCTTCATGATGGAGCCTAGCTCAAAAGCATCTGTCACCGGCTTGACCTTTGCATCTTCTATCTTGGCAGGGTCATTAAAGAAATCGCGGTACTTGGCTGGCGCAAAAAAAGGGTACTGCGCAAGCGCCAAAATCTCTCCTGTATGGGGATCCATCATCACGGCCCATCCGCCTTTGGCTTTCGCGGCTATGACTCCTTTCTCGATCTCCTCTTCAGCGATGGCCTGAATGCAGTGGTTGATGGTGAGATAAATATCGGCTCCATCTTCAGGAGCTTCAATGACACGGCCTGTTTCCAAAGGGTTTAAGGGGGATCTCATCAAGATTCTCTTGCCCAATTTCCCTTTGAGATAGTCATTGAAATAGGCCTCAAGCCCCCCTGTAGGGAGTCCTTCTTGGGTCGTCTCCTCTTTCATATCGCGAATGGTGTGGAGCACTTGACCCAATAACTTTCCAAAAGGATAGGAGCGCTGGTAGTCGGTGAGAAAAAAAAGGGCATTACGTTCGATTTTTCTTTTTTTTGCATAAGGTTTCCACCACTTCAGGACCCTCTCCTTGCACTCTTTTTCAATCCAAGTAGCTAACTTACGGCTACGACTTTTACGCTTCAACTCTCCTTTAATCATCTCCTTGTCCAGATGCGTGAAGAGGCTGATCTGAGAGGCAATTTCTTCTTGAAAAGCAGGTGGGATAGCCACAGGATCGATATAGAGATGAAACTTAGTCACATCAAAAACGAGAGGCTGTGGCTTTTCAGAGTGTCCCTCTTTGAGAGAGCCGTTGGAGAAAAAAGTGCCTCTTCGAAAAGGCTCTTTCACCACACACTCATGTTGTGCGAGGGCTGTTTTTGTCCACTTTTCGCCCTCCAGAATTTGAATCGAAAAATACTGTGCCACCAACAGAGAGAGTAGAAAGAAGGTGCCGATGGCAATGATGACAACGCGTTTTTTGTCCCTCATGGCAGATCCTCAACAGAAATTTGAATGATTTCTTTAGCGAGAGGATACTTGAGATGGCGGTATTGAGGCTGTCTGGCTAACTCCATCAGATGAATGGGATCTTCAAAGCGATCGATTTCAAATTGTAGGCGCGTATTTTCCTGTTTGATTCCCTCCCATTCCCTTGTCACAGCAGGAATTTGAAGGCGGAGCCTAGTGAGCACATTCTGCTCTTTGATATAGGCGTAGAGAAAACCACAGAGGCAGATGATACAAAGAAAAAGTCTGATGGCAAGACCTTTATTCATCGCTTTTCTCCACAAAACGCAGTTTTGCACTGCGGCTTCTGGGGTTTTTGCGCATCTCTTCTGGTGAGGGTGTGAGCGGTTTTTTTGTCAAAATCTTCACCTGTTTCGACTCACGAAAGGCCCATTTCACGATGCGATCTTCCAAACTATGAAACGTGATGATGCCCAAACGCCCTTGGGGGGCCAGTAATTCAATGGCCGAAGGAATTGCCTCTTGAATGGCGCCTAACTCATCATTGACATAGATGCGTAGAGCTTGAAAAATCAGTGTCAGAGGGTGAATGCCCTTTCCTTTTCTGCCCCTCCACGTCAGCACAGGGGCAAGCACTTCGCATAGATCAGCTGTCGTCTGGATATTTTTTTTCTTTCTGGCCTGCACAATTGCTGAGGCTGCTCTTTTCCAGCGCCACTCCTCACCAAGTTCGCGAAAGATCTGTCCCAGTTTCTCCTCAGAAAAAGTATTGACAACGGTTGCTGCATCACAAGAGCTATTTGCATCCATACGCATATCCAGAGGGCCTTCTTTAGAGAAAGAAAATCCTTTTTCAGGACGATCGAGTTGCATGGAAGAGACGCCCAAATCGAGAAAGATCCCGTCTACTTGTTCCTTCAAGACATTTTTCATATGGCGAAAATCATCGTGAATAAAAGTGATTTTGTCTGCAAAAGGGTGCAGGCGCTCTTTGGCAATGGCAAGAGCATCCTGGTCTTTATCCATTCCGATGTAACGCTGAATTTCAGGATGAGCTTGCAAAAAGGCTTCCGCATGTCCCCCAGCGCCGAGCGTTCCATCAATAAAAGACGCTATCTTTTTTTTCTCAAAAAAAGCAAGCGTTTCTCTCACAAGTATAGGAGTGTGTGGTGACATGCCCCTTGTTATAGCACAATAAGGGATTAATTCACCTTACGCGGCGCGTAAGGTGAACCACTAAAACCCTTGGGGAAGAGAGGGAAATTGGTTATGGGCGGGGAGATAAGAATTGACTTGGGCAATGACTCCATTCAAGGCGTCTGCCCCTCCTTTGCCCCCTATCCGACCTGCCTCCACATCATAAGCAAACATCTTAACGGTATGGACCATAGTTTTAGGAACTTGACCCGCTATCACCTGTTTGTCGACAAAAAGAGCAAGAGGATAGGTCATGGCAAGTAGTCTTCCTTGAGAAGAGTTCATCTCTGTCAGAGGGAGCGGGGGAAGATCGATATTCTGATGGTGAGTCGCTTCTTGAGCAGCTGATGCGAGCAAAACCACCGCTTGTGCAGGAGAAATGGCACCCGATTTTAACTCTTGTTGGATATTTTGGACTTTTTGAGAGTAGGGGTCTGTACTGCTAGGCGGAGCATTGGGATCGTTGTTGATAGCCACTTGAACTAGCGACAACATGAGCATCTCTTGAAATTGTTGTTCCTTTGATTGAGAAGATTGTGTATTCCCTTGAGAATGAGAGTCACCAACAGAATTTACCATAGCCACCACCTTTTTTATTCAGTATATAAATAGTTTTTTTTAAAAACAACTGTGACTTCACCCTTGAACGCAAACTCCTCTCGGAATAAGATAGGCTTATGGTCGAGATCTATAGTTACGATAGTACTACTCACGAGCGCTTTGCAAGAGATCAGCAAGAGATTGCAGCCTTTCGCATGCAGTATCATGTTCCTCCAGGCGGGGCGAGATTTATTGCGAACCAGGCGCAAGTGCTCGACTTTATTCCCAAATATCCTGCAGTTTCTCTTCTTTTTCAGACGCATCAAAGAAAGACGTGGGCGCGCTTTGCGATCCCCCAGAACTTCCATAAACAGCGTTTTTGGTCCTCTTTTGTCGCTCCTAGCTTAGGCAACATCCAAAAGCAAACAGCTGACATGCAAAGGCTAGAAGCATTTCTTCACAAAAAAGAGAGAGAAGATAAGGGAGAGGATGGAGAAATGAAGGAAGAGGGAGAGCTACTTGTACACTTTTTAAAAACGGGCGTTATTGAGACAAATGAAATGATCGAATACATCATCGGCCGTATGCATCAATTTATTCAGGCTTAAAAATGGGTAGCATCAATTGGAAAGAACTTCTGGGGTGGAATTCTGAGCAGCTGGATGAACTGCGTCTGACGGGATTTATTTTTCTCAGAGAAGGTCAGTACCCAAAAGCGCTTCTTTTTTTCAAAGCGCTTTCCCTGATAGACCCTTCAAGTGCTTATGATAAACAGACACTAGGAGCGCTTTACGTCCAGATGGGTCTGGGGGAAGAAGCTCTTCCCGCGCTAGAAGAAGCGTTAGCACTAGACCCTTCTCATGAGCCCACTCTCCTCAACCGGGTAAAGGCACTTCTTCTGCAGCAACGGAAAGAGGAGGCTCTGGCTCTAGCACGCGCGCTTCAAAAAAGCGAAGATATCTCCATCTCGGGAGATGCAACTGCCCTCGTGGCTGCTTATTCTTAATATTTTACGCGATGTGCGAGTTCCTTCTCAACGATAAAACGATATAACGATAAGAACGATGATAGAAAGGAAGAAACTGATACCAGATTAATTTTTTCTATAAATTCCTATCGTTCTTATCGTTGTATCGTTTTATCGTTATGTCCGATCATTTGTTGATACAAGCGAAAGTATATGTGCGGTTTTTCACGAAGTGAAAAACTCGCACAGCGCGTTATTTCGGAGCGCCGAATAAATTTTTTAACCTGCAATTTTTTGAAGACAAAATACTTGTGTTTTAGCATCCCTTTTTCGGGGATAAAAATCTTGCAGCCTATCCCAATCACATGATACAGTTCCGCTCTAGTATCCATTAGACCCGTTTTTGCGCACCAGACAAGATTGTGGAAAACTTGTTCACAACTGGTCATTTTATGACGGGATTTGGTTGTTGATAACTGCACTTCAGTAATTGAGGATGTTTCTATGCTCACTTGCGACGCTCATGACACCTGGACTCAGTTTCTTGAATTTGTTAAGAAACGCTGCTCCTTAACAGCTTTTGAGAATTGGCTCGCTCCTATCAAAGTTCTGGATGTGAAACCAGAAGGCATCCGTTTGGAAGTGCCCAATATCTTTGTAAAAGCCTATCTGCTGGACAATTACAAGAAGGATCTCTGCTCCTTTCTTCCTGTCACCCCTGAAGGAGAGCCTGCTATTGAGTTTGTCATCCCTGAACAGGTAGCGCGCAAACCCCAAAGTCTACCTACACGCGAGCGAGAAGCCGTTTCTCAACCAGCTGCCGAGGAAACGTTTGAAATCAAGCTCAATCAATCTTACAAATTCGACACGTTTATCGAGGGACCTTCTAATCAATTTGTGAAATCTGCAGCGATGGGAGTCGCCACGCGCCCAGGCAAGTCTTACAACCCTCTTTTTATTCATGGAGGCGTCGGCCTTGGTAAAACGCACCTCCTGCATGGAATTGGACATTATGTCCGCGAACATCACAAACGCACAAAAGTACAATGCATTACAACAGAAGGGTTTATAAACGATCTCGTCGATCATCTGCGCAATAAAACGGTCGATCAGATGAAGAAGTTTTACCGTTCCTTAGACATTCTTCTGGTGGACGATATCCAATTTTTGCAAAACAGATTGAACTTTGAAGAAGAGTTCTGCAACACCTTTGAAAGCTTGATCAATCAGAATAAGCAGATTGTGATCACAAGTGACAAACCTCCTGGGCAGCTAAAGCTTTCAGAGCGCATTGTCGCGCGGATGGAGTGGGGGCTTGTAGCGCACGTGGGGATGCCTGATTTAGAGACAAGAGTGGCGATTTTGCAACATAAAGCGGAACAAAAAGGGCTCAAAATCCCTCCTAAGGTGGCTTTTTTTATCGCTGAAAACATCTATAGCAACGTCAGACAATTAGAGGGTGCGATCAATAGGCTGTCAGCCCATTGCCGCCTCCTTGGAGAAGAGGTGACAGAGGAGCTCGTTGAAAGAACGCTCTGTGAGCTATTCCAGCACACCCCTCAGCAAAAAGTCTCTGTTGAAAATATTCTCAAAAGCGTCGCAACGGTGTTTCAAGTGCGTATTAGCGATCTGAAAGGTACATCACGCACAAAAGAGATTGCGGTGGCAAGGCAAGTGGCGATGTATCTCGCTAAGGAGATGATCAGTGACTCTTTGATGATGATTGGGGCCTCTTTTGGAAAGACGCATTCGACTATTCTGCATGCCTGCAAGACAATTGAAAATAAAATCAAAAAAGAAGAAGCTTTGAAGCGACACATTGCTTTATGCCGTCGTAACATTGAAGCTTAGAAGGATGGGAGATATGTTTCGTAGACCTGGAAAAAACCCTTTGGACAAAGAAAATCATGCTTCTCTTTACAAAGAGGATGTCCCTCTCACAACTCCCTATCAAAAATATGGGTTGAAGAAGACAGAGTTTTCCGCATCCGAGCCCTCTTCTCGTTTTTTTGAAACTTCTTCTGCGGGGCAAGATGTTATGGAAGAGAATTGGAATCACGAAAAAACAGCTCCTTTTCCGCACCATTTTCAAGACACTTTAAAAGAAGAAGTGCCTGAGACAACGCTTGGAGAAGGGGTTACTTTCCGAGGAGAGCTCACTTTTGAGCGTCTTTTGCGCATCGATGGCACGTTTGAGGGCGAGCTGCTCTCGCAGGGAAAAGTGATTGTGGGCCCTAAGGGGAAAGTGCAGGCCAACCTCAATCTGAGAGAAGCGATCATTGAAGGCGAAGTGAAGGGAAACATCACTGTTCAAGAGAAGCTTGAGCTGCGAGGAGAGGCTGCTGTTTATGGAGATATTACAGCTAAAACGCTTTCTGTAGATGAGGGTGTTACGATCGAAGGCGTGGTGAGAGTTTTTCCCAAAGAATCCTCTGCAACGTGAAAGACACCCATTCTTGTGAAGAAATCTTTAGTCAAATCTATCTCGAAGGGCGTTGGGGCAAAGATGCGCAGGGAGAGGGGACTTCTGGAAAGGGCTCTCATATTTCGAATGCAAAAGTGTATGTTGTTTTCCTTCAGGATTTTTTACAAAAACGTGGAATTAAAAGCGTTATAGATGTGGGATGTGGCGACTGGGGGCTTTCACAGTATATCGATTGGCAAGGGATTTCCTATATAGGCACCGATGTAGTTGTTCATATCATTGAAAAAAATAAAAAGCAGTTTGCAACGCCTTCGATACAATTTATCTGTGGGGATGCCCTAAGAGAAGACTTACCCGCAGCTGACCTTTTTATCTGTAAGGATATGATGCAACATTTGACTCATCAACAGATTCTCAAATTGTGTGAGCAGCTTCCTAAATATACATACTGCCTGCTTACAAATGATGTAGATCCACTAAATCTCAGCAGCTTTAATGACGATCTGCCGGAAGCGGGGGGTGAGAGAACGCTCGATCTGACCTGGCCCCCCTTTAGCTTGGAAGGAGAAAAGATGCTCACCTGGTCAGCTCATGACAATAATATGAAACAAGTGCTTTTCATTCGAAACGATATACCCAAATGAGCTGAAAAGGCGGCTTTTAGGGCTTTCGCGTAGCCCAAAAACCGACTTTTCAGCTCATTTGGGTATAATCAGAATGCCCTGGGCTTTCGCGTGGCCCAAAAACCGACTTTTCAATGCTTTTGGGTATAAATACTTGAAGCCAAAGCAAGCCCATAAATTCTTTGGGGAAATTGAGAGGCAAGAGCATAGCTCGCTTCTCGAAAAGCTCTTACATCCAATAAATCATCCACCAAAAGCACTGTTTTTCCACTCAAAGAACTCTTCTTCTTGAGAAAAAAATCTCTCTGCAAAGAACCTTCTCCACCACTTTCCTGTACTCTGATGAGAGGACGCCTCACCTCACACCCCAAAAGATGCGCAAGCTCACGGGCAAGCATAAAAGAAGGCGCTTCTTTGAAAAGCGCTCTAAACCACATCGGAGGAATAGGAACCACATAGTCAGGAGCTGGCCATTTAAGCTGCAGAAATTGCATCCCCGTCCACGCAGCTGCCGTTTTTATCAAACGCGGCGCTGTCTGTAGTCTGTTCGTAAACGTTGTCACAGGTCCTATGGCTTCAAGAGCTGCTGCACAGGGAATGTTCCCCTTCCTACCTCTACACTCTTTACACACGCCTCTTTGCTCTCTTGCAAAGCAATACCTGCAACACGTAGAAGGCAGGATCAACTCAAAAAAAACAGCACAGCTCTCACAAAAAAGACGCTGATTATCTACGCTGTATTCCCGGCAATGGAGGCAAAGAGGTGGAAAGAGCAGGTTCGTACAAGCTGTGAAAATGCCTTTTATTTGCTTCATGAGGAGCTTCAGGAGGCACTGTCAAAGTATAATTAGGCTTAGACACCGTGCCTCGCACCGAAATAGTAAATAATTCTGCCAATTTCATCAGCAAATTATATTGTTTCATCTTAATCTGCAGATGCAGATTCCCATCCAGATCTACATAAGCAGGAGTTCCTTCAGCAAGATAGAAGCGCGAACGCTTGCCCTCGCTATAAACATTATCCAGGTTGAGCAAATAGATCTTGCCATCCCTTATCTCATAATCAATACCGCCCTTCACAGGAATCAATAGACTTAAATCTAAACCAATACGCGCTGTGATTTCAGCTGGAATCATCAGAAGGTCAGAAGCAAAATTTTTGGGCGCCTCATTTGAAAACTGCATCTCCCCCTTACCCGTAAAGCTCTCTTTATTGCCCAAAATCCCCTCAATACCCGTGCACTGAATACGCGAGATGATGAGAGAGCGCAAAGCAGATTTTTTATCTTCTAAAAGCGTCTGTTCATCGATTTTAAGGCTCCCTGGACGAAAATTGGTGATAGAAAGCGATGGAATCGTGAGATACCATTTATGGTCTGAGCGAATCAATTTAAGCCGGTCAATGGATAGCTGTCCTGCTTCATTATTCAGCAAAATATGGGTGAAATCGTAGGTTCCTGGTCTGATTTTCGTGTCCGCTGAAAGGGAGGCCATCTGAATGCCGCCTATCATGCAGTGATTTCCATACAAAACCCCTTCAAAAGAGGGCTGGAAGGGGTTTTCTAAAGAAAAGACAAAGTCCCCCTCCAAAGAGTAGTCTTCACCCCCTACACCATATTTGCGCACCTTTTCAGGAAGAAATTGACTCGCTCTTTCCCCATCAAAATGCACCTTTCCTGCCAGATGAATATTCCCCTCTTCATTCACTCTTCCCTCTTGAAAGGTAGCCTGTAAACCCTTATAGGCCACTTGCATCTGATGAATCAAAAGTCCTTTTTCACTCGCCTCAGCCGTACAAGCACCCGTAAGTGCCCCTACACGAAAATGGTCGAGACAAAAAACCCTCTCCTCACGACTTCCCGCAAGAGAGAGAAAGTCGCTTTCAAGAGATAAGTGCTTTTTTGCCCCCTGACCCGTTAAAGCCCCTTTAAAAGCATGCGTACAAGCTTGATCATCGATAATAGAAGCCTCTACAAGCATTTGTGGATAGGGAAAATCAAATAGGATCATCGAAGGAATTTGAAGCGGGTAAGCACTCTTGCCCCCTTTTGAAAACACAAACCCCTTCCCATCTGAAAAAAGAAGGCGATTTTTCCCTAAATCATAATCAAAATGCATCTGGCAGCTATCAAGACCAAAAGAAGATCCTCCCAAAGAAGTATTGAGCTCTCCTGAAAAATGTGCCCCCACAAGACGTCCTTTAGGATTAAAAGAAAGATGAAAAAACCCCTCTTCCTGACCACTTGTCAACCGGCCTTTTAAGGGTATTTTCCAAAAAAAAGAGGGGATGAAATGAGACAAAAATTGCATTGCAGATTGGGTAGGACCCTCTAAAGAGTGGGTCATTATTTTTACATCAATCCCCCCATCACGTCTCTCCAGATCGACATTTCCATAAGCTTGCATTTTCTTCCAGTCACAGCGAAGATCTCTGATATGGACCCCTTCCTTATCACAGAAAATCTTTCCCTTACTTTTTATAAGCTCTAAGGAAAGATCTTTGATAGGACCCAGCCGCGTTTCAAAATGAGAGCTTTCTATCTTGCCATCTTTAACAACGACCTCTCCCTTCTTCATGTCGATCCCTTCTCTCTCTTGAAAAAGCATCTTCCCTTCAGAAAAGGTTAAAGCCCCACTCCACTTCTCAATAGCATGTGAGGGTGTAAGGGCAATATCTGCTGAAACTGTCAATTGATCAATCGTTGCTTTCAAATCGGAGGTTCTATGAAGAATTTCAACCCCACTGCCCTTTAGCGACCCTGTAAGATCGGCATAGCCTCTTTTTGTGAGACGAAATTTAACTTCTCCCTCCAAACTCCCCCGTTTTAATTCCCATTGTGAAAGGCAAGTGAGCTGATTCACATAAAGCGGCAACGTTTGAGCGAAAAAACGAAACCCCTCTTCTTGAAAAGAAGACGAAAGAGAAAAAATGCCTCCCCGAGTATGGGCGAAATGCAGCTTTAAAGAAGGCATTTCCAGCCCTCTTCCAAGAATAATTTCCCCCTCTCCATGTTTGTGCTGCCACTGGTGGTCCAAAGAAAAAACAAGCGTGTTGTCCTGATCAAGTAAAAGCTCTCCGCCCTCTACACTCGTAGTAACTTTCCATTGAAAAAAAGAAGAGAAGGGAAGGAATGATGCTTTTGATTCCGTAAAAAGCGTCGGAGGAGCTTTTAAAAGAGGCTGCTGCAAAGAGAGCACAAGCGTAATCTCTCGTTTTTTTAAGCGCAAATGCACAGCGGCTCTTGCTTCAGAAAAAGAAAATTTTCCTGTAGGACTCTCTACCTTGCCATTTTTGATAGTCACTGTTTTATTTTCTAAGGAAAGCTCGTCGTAGGTAAGAGGAGCGCCAAAATGGTGCCTTGCTAGGGTTTGTAGACGCAAGCGAATGACCCCCAAAGCAATTTCATGGGAAAAGCAGAACACAAGGGCTAGCATGACCACAAAAGCGCCGAGAATAATCCCTGTTTTTTGTCTGTTTTTCATAGGTCTATTTATGACAGTAAATCAAGAAAAAGTCCATTTCTGTAGAAAAAATCTTCCTCCTCATAAAACAGTTTGTGTATGATATTCTCTATGTTGCGCAGGTTTTTAGACAGTCAACTCTCCTTTTTAGAAAAGAGAAAGGCGCTTCAACGTCTGCGACCTTTAGTCTCTGCTGTCGACGCTTTCTGCTACGAACCTCTTTTAAACACCAAAAAAAGTCCTTTTATCCGCGATGCTGTCGATATCAAAAGATGGATGGTGCTTGTCGTTATCTCTCTACTCCCTGTCATCTTGATGGCCATTTGGAATACGGGGCTTCAAAAATTTGTCTACGGGAGTGGCGATTACACTTTGATGAATGAATATCTCGCCTCCTCTCATTCTTTTGGCGATTATTTTTCTTTTGCAGGAAAAGATCAGCGTTATTGGACCATTTTGGGGTTGGGGTCAGCAGCTTTTCTCCCTGTTGTCTTGATTAGCTATCTGGTGGGCGGCCTCTGTGAAGCGATCTTTGCTTGCATACGTGGCCATGAGATTGCGGAAGGCTTTCTTGTCACAGGGATTCTTTATCCCCTCATTCTTCCCCCCACCATTCCTTATTGGATGGTCGCTTTAGGCGTGGCCTTTGGAGTGGTGATCGGCAAGGAGCTCTTTGGAGGAACGGGGATGAATATTCTCAACCCAGCGCTTACCTGCAGAGCTTTTCTCTTTTTCACCTTCCCCGGAAAAATGACAGGAGATGTCTGGGTGGGCACAAATCCCACGCAGATCACCCAAAGTTTAAGTCAAATGAATGCGTCGGCTCACCTCTCAGAGGTAGATGGCTATTCACAAGCAACCGCGCTGGGGACTTTAAATACAGCGATTCCCGAAATCAAGCGCATCCATGTAGATGCCATTGCAGCGGGAATGGTGGGAGATAAAGTGCCCTCTTATCCTATTATCGAGCAGCATTTGACGCAGTGGAACGCGAGCGCCACCCTAGACCAGCTTAATCCCGATCAGATGCGAGAATTTGTCACAGCACCCCTTGCAGAAGGGGGTCTCGGCCTTCTTCCTGGCAACTTCGTGGCTGCCCATCAATATGCAGATGTGGCTTATGGGGCCAGCAAATTCAGCGATGGCAATCTCTTTTGGGGCAATATTTTAGGATCGATGGGAGAAACATCGACCTTTGCTTGCCTCCTGGGGGCATTTTTTCTAATCTGGACGGGAATTGGGGCGTGGCGGACCATGGCGGCCTTTGGCCTTTTTGCTTTCCTCACAGCCTATCTCTTCCAATTTTTTTCCACCCATTTTGGGGTCGAATCAGGCTTGTGGATGCCTGCCAAATATGCCCTACCCGCCTACAAACATCTCTTGATGGGGGGCCTTGCGTTCGGCCTTGTTTTCATGGCCACAGATCCTGTCAGCTCCCCTGCTATGAATGGAGGAAAATGGATCTACGGCGCTCTTATCGGCGTTGTCACCATTTTGATTCGAGTGATCAACCCTGCCTTCCCAGAAGGAGTGATGCTGGCCATTTTATTTGGCAACGTCTTTGCCCCTTTAATCGACTACTACGCTGTCAGAAGGTTCAGAAAGAGGAGGCCGCGTGTCCAAAGCTCCTTCTGACAAAAAAGTGCTGCTTTTTGTCGTGCTTTTGTGTGGAGTATGCGGCTTTCTCCTTGCTGTCTTTGCCTATGGACTTCAAAGGCCTCAAAAAGAAGCCAAAGAGTTCGATGAGAGCAAGCAGATGCTCATTGCTGCCAAAATTTTAAAAGAAGATGGCACCTTTCAGCTTCTCACAGAAAAAGGGGCCACGCCTGCTGCCTTTGACCCTTCTACAAAAACCCTTATCCCTTCAGAGATCTCGACTAAGGCAACAAAAGAAGAGGTCAAAGAGATCGCTCTTTTGCGCATTCGCCCCCTCCTCACCACAAAAGAAGGATCTGTCTTTTCACTAGAAGAGAAAAATATCACCCTATCTGCCTATTTATCAGAAAATAAGAAAGCTGGTTATGCGGAACTTCCCTTAAAACTTTTTTATGCCATTCTCCCCAACGATCCTGAAGTTTATGGACTAGCGGCAAGTGATGTCGCTAAACAGTTAAATAAAGTGGAGATGGTGATCATTCCCGTCTCTGGATTTGGCTTGTGGGCACCTATTTATGGTTTTCTGGCCATTTCTAATAATGGCGATGAAGTGATTGGGACGACCTGGTACGAGCATGCGGAGACGCCGGGGCTCGGGGCTAATATCACAGAGCCTTGGTGGCAAAAGCAGTTTTATCACAAGGTGATCTTCCAAGAGTCTCCTGATGGCTCTACAGATTTTAAGACAGCGAATATGGGAATTATTGTTGTGAAAGGCAAGGTGCGTGATGTCTTTGGAACTACCCCACGCGCTAAAAGCGCTGTGGATGGGATGTCAGGGGCAACGCTGACAGGCGATGGGGTGACGCAAGCCTACCGCAACTCTCTGACGCCCTACCGCGCTTTTTTCATCAAACTGCGTTCTGAGGAGAAAAAAAATGGCCCCTAAGACCTCTCTCGGTCACTATTTTTTAGATCCACTTTGGAAAAATAACCAGATTTTGGTGGCTATTCTAGGCATCTGCTCCGCACTTGCAGTGACAACGACCCTCAGCACAGCGCTCACGATGGGAATTGCTGTGAGCCTTGTCACGGGCTGTTCCTGCTTTTTTGTCTCTCTTTTGCGCAAATGGACGCCCGATAGCGTGCGGATGATCGCGCAGCTTGCCATTATTTCCACTTTCGTGATCGTTGTGGACCAGTTTTTGCGCGCTTACCTCTTCAATATCTCTAAGACGCTCTCTGTCTTTGTGGGGCTGATCATCACCAACTGCATCGTGATGGGAAGAACAGAAAGTATGGCGCGCACTATTCCCCCTATCCCTGCCTTTCTAGATGGCTTTGCGGCGGGTCTTGGTTATGCAGTAGTCCTCTTTATTGTCGCTTTTTTGCGAGAACTTTTTGGTTTTGGGCAGCTTTTAGGCTTTCAGATCATTCCCCTCACTTGGTATGCCTCTGCAGAGCATCCTGACGGCTATCAAAATCTAGGATTGATGGTACTGGCACCTGCTGCTTTTTTTATCATTGGCATTTTGATTTGGTTAACTAATCTGATGAAGAGGTAAAAAGCGATGTGGATGGGTAACTATACATGGGTCAACTTAGTTGGGCTTCTGATCCAGACTGTTTTTATCCAAAATATTCTGCTCTCCTATTTTTTGGGGATGTGTAGCTACCTTGCCTGCTCCAATCGTGTGAGCACGGCCCATGGCCTGGGAGCTGCTGTGGCGATCGTTCTTGCAAGCGCCGGGGCTCTCAACTGGTTTGTGCACCAATTTATCACTGGGAAAGGAGCCCTTTCCTGGCTCTCCATCTTCGGCATCAATGGAAGTCAAATTGACTTGAGTTTTCTCGAGCTGATTGTCTTTATTTCTGTCATCGCAGCATTTGTACAGGTGCTTGAGATCATCATTGAGAGGTTTTCACCTGTTCTCTACAATGCTCTGGGGATGTTTTTGCCTCTCATCACGGTGAATTGCGCCATTTTGGGAGGGGTTCTTTTTGGGGTGACGAGAGAATACCCTTTTATTCCTATTGTGGTCTTCTCTCTAGGTTCTGGAATTGGCTGGTGGCTGGCCATTGTGCTCATGGCAGCGATTCGCGAGAAGCTGATGTACTCCAATATCCCGAAGGGGCTGGAGGGTATGGGGATCACCTTTATCATCACAGGGCTTATGGCAATGGCCTTTATGGGACTTTTAGGCATCAACCTGGCTGCTACTCAAGATAAGCTCCCCACCACACAAGAAATCCCCTTTAAGTCTGAGGAGGCGCCGGTGGCGCATGAGTTATAGAACAAGTTTTAAAATTCATTTTCATTAATCATATCTTAATAAATCTAAATTATAATAGTACACAAATACAACAAATTATAATTATGGTCAGATCTGTAGATTCTCTGAAACCTATTTTTGAACCTCCTAAAAAGGGTGTAAAAGTTGCGATTATTATCACCTGCGTGGCGCTCACTGCTTTGGCAACCCTCGCTGTGGCACTAGTGACTTGGCAATTTTTTCCCCCCATACCCGGACCCGGTGGAGGCCTGATGATGGTAACCCTTTCGTTTTCAGGGATGACAGGCGGGATCACTGGCCTCATCACAAGGGCAACTGGGGAAGGAATCTATGAGCACATCCCGAAGTTAACACGGTGGTGGATCAATAGGCAGCACATTCTCCAACATCAAGCCTCCCACACCGCCCAAGATCCACTTAAGGGTAATTTATTGCGTTTACCAAATGAAGTACTTGACAGAGTTTTTGACTTTGTTCCCCCTTTAGACATCCTTCAGATCGCGCAAACATGTCAGGATATGCGAATAAGCTGTCATGCCGTTATCATTGGAAAAGCCCAACTTTATGGTTATGAAGGTGATTCTCATTTAAAGGCTGTAGCCTATTTAAATGTCTTTAATAGAGATCTCTCTGATGAAACATGGACCCAATACTTACCGCAGCATCTATCTTCCTCTCTATCACGTGTGAATCCTAATTTGAGAGTTTATCATTTCGGCTCTCTCTCCCTAACTGGATCGGATGTTGTGAGAACGTTATCTCGTATAAGAGATTACAATCACGATTCTACTTTCTTTTCATCACTCACTCAATACTCTGCAAAAAAACTCGAATCAATAGCAAAAGCTTCTTATTCTCAACAGGAAAAAGAAATTATGGAGCGCCAGCTTGTAGACAGCGCTAGGTGGCACAATCGAACCCGGACAGCTCTCTTTGTGAAAATGGGTACAGATCCCAACACACCTTCTCAACCTTACGCTCCCCTACATTATGCCATTGGATCAGGGGCTACTGACCTAGCAACTGATCTTATTCATTATAAAGCAAATGTAAATCGCCTTTCTAAAGAAGGAAAAACCCCGCTTATGTTAGCTCTAGGCATCCCCTGGAACTACTCCTACTACCCTCTTAGCGAAATGCAAGCGGAAGGCTGCACGCGTTTATTATTAGAAAATGGTGCTGACCCAAACCTCAGCTTTAAGGGAACCTCCCCTCTTTCTTTGGCCGCTCACCGGGGCTTTTCTACTGTTGTCACGCTGCTCATGGACAATGGTGCGACCTTCAATACAGAGAAATTGCTTGCGCAAGGAGTATCTTTAGACACTATCACAAGTATGCAGTCTATTTTCATTCAACAAGTGATCCACGGACCCACCCCTCCTAGTCAAAGAGAAGAGCTTATCGCTAGAGTGAGGGAAGATATCTCCATAGAAATACTTACCAAAGCCATCTGCTCCCCAGTTTCTCGATTGACATAATCTTTTCTTTAATCTACGAAGAAGAGAATTCAAGGGGGATTACCATGAAAACAATCGCATTAAAACCAGGATCTACAGATGTCCATCTATCAGAAGCTGCAGAACCTAACATTCAAACAGCTACTGAAATCAAAGCGCAGGTCGTCTGCGTGGGCGTCTGTGGCACAGACCGAGAAGAAGCAGCCGGTGGAAGAGCTGATGCCCCCGCAGGAGAAAAAGAGCTCATCATAGGCCATGAGATGCTCGGGCGTGTGACGGAAGTGGGCGCAAAAGTCACTTCTCTAAAAGTAGGTGACTATGTTGTCATCACCGTCAGAAGAGGTTGTGCAACCTGCTCCGCGTGCAATATGAACAGGTCAGATCTCTGCCTCACTGGAAGGTATACAGAAAGAGGCATCAAAGGCAGACATGGATTTCAGGCAGAATATGTGGTGGATGAAGAGGCCTTTGCCATTAAAGTGCCAGCTGCCATCGCTCATGTGGGGGTCCTTGCAGAGCCGATGTCTGTCGTGCAAAAAGCCATTGAAGAGGCGGCTCTCATCCAGCAAGCAAGACTTCCCTATCTTCCCAAATCGACAGAATGGCTCCATGGAAAAACAGTTTTTATAGCAGGCCTGGGGCCTATTGGACTATTGGCAGCGCTCGTTTTGCGTTTAAGAGGCGCCAAAGTGTTTGGTTTAGACATCGTAGACACCAAAAGTCCACGTGTAGAGATCCTCTCTGAAATAGGAGGCACCTATATCTATGGAAAAGGCCTCGATCCTAAAAAGCTGGCCAGTACTTATCCCTCCATCGATATGATTGTCGATGCTGCAGGGTGCGCTCAGCTGGATTTTGACCTTCTGGAGGCTTTGGGCATCAATGGCATTTTCGTGCTGACAGGTGTCCCTGGAGACCAACGCTCGCTTTCGATCGATGGAGCCGAAATCATGCGCAAACTGGTTTTAAAAAACCAAGTGGTCGTAGGCAGTGTCAACGAAAGCATTGCCCACTTTAAAAAGGGGATTAGCGATATAGAAGCTGCCACCAAAAAATGGCCTGGAGTTGTGGAGAAAATGATCACCCAACGCTTTAACCACACTGATTTTGAAAAAGCCCTCTCACACCATTCTCAAGATGAAATTAAAGTAGTGATCGAATGGAAAAAATAAAAACAGACTACGACATCATTATCATTGGAAGTGGGGCTGGAGGGGCAACTCTTGCCTACTCGCTTTCTCGCACAGGCAAGCAGATCTTATTGATTGAAAGGGGCGATTTTCTCCATCGAGAAAAGGAGAATTGGGACCCTTATGCTGTTTTTGTGAAAAATCGCTACCACACAAAAGAGCGCTGGTATGATAAAGAAGGCACCTCTTTTACTCCTGGCATGAACTATTATGTGGGTGGTAATACGAAAGTGTATGGAGCTGCTCTTTTACGTCTGCGCAAAGAAGATTTTGGCGAAATCAACCATTATGGGGGTTTATCTCCTGCTTGGCCGCTTTCTTATGAAGATTTTAAGCCTTATTATTTAGAAGCTGAAAAGCTCTACACAGTGCATGGATTGCGCGGTGAAGACCCCACAGAGCCGCCAGACCAAAATGCGTATCCCTATCCTCCTATCAGCCACGAGCCTTATATTCAAACCCTCTCAGATCGCATGCAGGGGCTAAAATTGCATCCTTTTCATCTTCCTTTGGGTTTGCGCTTGAATGAAAAGAACGTTGAGAAGAGCCCTTGCATCCGTTGTGACACTTGTGATGGTTTCCCTTGCCTTGTGCATGCAAAGTCAGATGCGCATATTGCCTGCGTCCTACCTGCTCTAGAAACAGGTTCTGTGACGCTTCTCACTAATGCAAATGTTCTCAAATTAAATGCCAACGCCGCAGGAACCTCCATTGAATCGATTGAAGTAGAGTACCAAAAAGAGAAGGTGCTTTTTAAAGCAGCCATTGTGGTGGTGGCCTGTGGGGCTATCAATTCAGCAGCTCTCCTATTGCGCTCGAAGCATCCTAAACACCCTAATGGAATGGCCAATAGCTCTTCACAGGTGGGCAGGAACTACATGTTTCATCAAAATAGCGTGATGATTGCCGTTTCCAAAGAGCGCAACCCCACCAGATTCCAAAAAACGCTCGCTCTGAATGATTTTTATTTCAATGCTCCCGATTCAGAGCTGCCTCTGGGCCACATTCAGCTCTTGGGGAATGTGAAGAAAGAGATGTTGATGGAAGAGGCGCCTAAATTTGCGCCTGAGCTAGCTCTTGAATTTTTAGCAGAGCATTGTGTGGGCTGGTGGCTCACCTCAGAGGATCTTCCAGATCCCAATAATCGCATTACTCTCAATGCTGAGGGGGCTATTGTGCTTTCCTATACCCCCAACAACGAGGAAGCACATAGGCGCTTACTGGTGAAGCTGAAAGAGATTTTGGGTCAGATAGGGCCTCACACGCATATTTTTCCTAATAAGGTCTATTTGTCGCAGCATGTGCCTATTGCGGGTTGCGCGCACCAAACAGGAACGATTCGATTTGGGAAAGATCCTAAAACGTCAGTGCTCGACTTGAATTGCAAGGCACATGATCTGGATAATCTGTATGTGGTCGATGGGAGTTTTTTTCCATCCATTGGAGCTGTCAACCCCACTTTGACAATTATAGCCAATGCCTTGCGCGTTGGCGCTAGCCTCAAAAATACATTTGGGTATAGCAATTAGAAGGTCAAAGAGGCGCCTGCGGTTAAACCGCGAAAGCTGACGTCACCAGAAAGATTCGACTCGTTGCCTTTAGAAATAGTGAGTTGAATGTGGTTAAAAAAGTAGTTTAGTTCATAACCTGCAAAAAGGTTGAGCTGCAGGGGATAATGACAGCAACAAAAATCCCTCCTCCATTTGATTCCAATATTCAAAGCAATCATTTCTTTGATAGAGCGGAGAGTGTTATTGGAAAAGACCTCAATATTATCTGCTGGTACAGCAGGCGCTATAATTACCTCATTCTCTCCCAATGAAAAGTTCGCCATGATGGTAGAAAAACAGCTACTGCCATAAATCCCCAACCCTCCTGGCAGATGCCAACAACCATCCACTCCCACATCAGCTCCCCACCCCCTAACGAAGTTAGTGAGAAGAACGTCGGCGGAAGCAGCTGCTGCGTCGGGGAGCGTCCCTACATAAGTAATCGCTTCTTGAACATTAAGTCTATAATAGCATCCTCCAAAAAAAGGATGAAAGTCAAAGCACCCACAAACAGACCATGTTTTTCCCAAATTGATGTCCACATAATCTAACTTAGTCGTCATCTTAGAAGAAGCAGAACTAACTACTTCTAAGGCGGTTGTAATATCCCATAAGATTATCAAGGACTCCCCTTCAACAGAGTCTTTCCCCGAAGCCCTTAGGTGAGTCCAGCGGGTTTTCAAATCCCATCCGCTCTCAGGTAGCTCATAGGCACTTATGATGCGAAAACCCGGTGAAAAATCAAAAGTTACGTCGTGGCTAGTACGATTAGTAGGCACAGAAAAGCCGCCCAGGGATGTCAAATCGTTAGTAGTCGCATAAGTAAGAGCTGTGACAAAAGGCTGCCAATAGAGCAGTTCGCCTGCAAAGACAAATTCTCCTGAGCACCACTCCTCCAATGGAGAGCAACCCTCATAAGGACAACAAGCCTCCTCAAGATAGTCATTTGCTAGCAGAGAGCCTCCTCCCGCAAACAGACCTATTAGCAGAGCATAGCGTGTAATGACAGATCGCATGGAAGCCTCCTTTGCAAAACAAGAAGGCATTTTATCTTATTACAAATTTTTTTCCAATTTTTATTATAAACATCTGATAGACAGCAAGTAAGTTATCTGGTAAAATGGTCCTATGACTACTACAGTGACCACCATTTCTTGTATAGGCAGCCCTACCCAAATATCTCGTATTCGGCTAGCTGGCGGGGGCATTTTAGCGATCACAGCGATTGCCCTCGGGATAATACCCATTTTAGCTAGTCTCCATATGGGTGTAGCGATCGTGCATGAAATAGGGAGGCCTCTCTTACTAACAGGTTCCGCACTTACCGGACTAGGAAGCTTCGCCTGCTTCTGTTGCGTAGTCAAAAAAAATACGCTACCTGCTCCCCCTCGCGTTGATGAGGAAGAGGAAAGAAGAGCTCCTATCCGCAGGGCCCTGGTGGAAGCATTTATGGATAGTGCCCCTCAAAGAAAACCTATAGAAGAGGCGATCTTTGGTTTACCCTACGACATCACCTACCCCCTTTTATTTCGCCTATCTTTATCTGATATCGCAAGATGCAGGCTTGTTTCAAAGGCCTGTAGAGATTTCTGCAGTCAGCATCCGATTTGGGAACTGGGGAAAGTTTATTATGATTTCGCAAAAGCAGATCTTGCCATCACATTCATCTCTCCAGAACAAGATCTGATGGCTTTTGCAGATGGCCCTTCTGACAAACGCACGCTTTACTTAGCTTCGCACTCTTGTCTTCACAGTCCTATGCGCGCTCCTATTATAAACTTAGAAGGCACAAGAAGCATAAACTTCTTTTTTTCTCAGGGTACAAAGAGAGTAGCTACCTTGAGATACTCAGCTGCAAGCTCACCTTTCCCCCACTGGTTTGATTTATGGGATGAAAACCTCAGTAAATCTACTACCTCTGAGTTCTTCCCTGCCCCTCAGACGATCAGCTGGTATGCTCAGGATGATTGCTCAGGGGATCTTTATCTTTTACATCAATCTAGAGGGAGACGCGACGAATGGGTTATTTTGAATCTCACCACTCGGGCAAAAAGCCTTATTAAATCACAGCCTATTTATCCATACGAATTTGCTGTTTTTAATCAAAATATTTATATATTAACAAAAGAGTCCATCCTTGTCTTTAACAAAGAAGGGGATGAAATAGATCGATTTGGGGCAAACAGCTCTGCTGTTGTCGAATTGCAGTTCTACGAAGAAGCACTCCTTTTGTTTAGAAGGGATGGAGCAATCGAGCAGTGGCATATTTCTGAGAAAGGCCTTCATTCTCTCCGCTATAAGGATCAACAAGAACCGACCTCCCAAATCACCATTTTCTTTAAGAGAGGAGACGAGCTTTTTGGACGGTTGCACTTTGATGAACCTCCCTATTCGCGCTTCAGAGGATGGAGATTTATCTCTTAATTATTCTTTCTCGAGTAAATCATCCAGCTCACTCGCTTCACTGATCAGGATTTTATAGATCCACCCCTCTTTTCGAGGAGATTCATTCAGTTTTTCAGGGGAATCTACGAGCAATTCATTCACTGCAACCACTTCCCCTGTCAATGGTGTGTAGAGATCGACAGCGGCTTTTGTCGATTCGAGAATCGCTATCTGATCCCCTTTCCGCACCTGCGCCTTTACCTTGGGAAGCTCCACATACACAATCTCCCCAAGCTCTTTTTGGGCGCTATCTGTAATCCCAATAGTAGCCACTTCTCCCTCTAATTCCACCCACTCATGCGATACTGTATAAGGCATCCATCACTCCTTTTGCATATGCAAACTCGCCCATAATGAGGGCTGCTCTTCAATAGAGAAATCCTCCGCACTTGCAGAAAATAGCTGGGGCTCTTCCTTCCCTCTAGAGAGGCGATAGGTAAACCCTAGCTTTTTAAACTGCGAAGGCTCATAGCCATGTAAACACTCTGCAGGGATAAAAAGGCTTAAAAAATAGCTCTTCTTTTCCTTACGACACTCGGCCTTTAACTTTTTCCCATCACAAAGCTCATGGCGCTCTTCCCCGCGAAAATGGGTGATCTCACCTGCTTGAATCTCTTCATCTTCTACGAGCACTTTTTCAGGCAGAAAGAAGAAATGGTGGCAAAAACGCGTGTTATAACCACTTGTCTTCACATCACGCGTGTCGATGAAGAGCTCTAGGCAATCACCTCGTTCCATATCAGGATAATAAGCTCCCTGAAATGGGTG